>ERZ838118.143-NODE-143-length-97252-cov-9.072019_pt1 | contig 97252 bp, 84 predicted proteins | sample MGYA00519863_ERZ838118 | MGnify/ENA primary metagenome ERZ838118 (study PRJEB31850, sample SAMEA3708827) | human gut metagenome | biome: human gut; feature: human-associated habitat; material: faeces | place: China | collected 2014 ...
CGGCATCCCCCATGGCCGAGACGGCGTCGGCAACGGTCGCCCCGCGCTCGGGCGCGCGGCCGGCCTTCGCGGCGGCGCTGGCGTCGGCAGCGGCTCCCAAGCTCACGGACTCATCGGAGGCGTAGCGCGGCTTGAACTTGCTGCGCAACTTGCCCGTGAGCGAGTTCACCAAATCGATCGGAGCGCTCGTCACGGTATCGACGGCACCGGCGGCCTTCGAGACGGAATCGGTGATCTGGGTCACATCTTCCAGAATCTGGTCGACGCGCATGAGTTCCAAATTCGCCGCGTCCACCGTGAGCGACAGACGCTCCACCAGCGGATCGACGCGGCCCACGGCGGGCTTGGCCTCCTCGGCAATCTCGTTCACGCGGGTAAGCAGCGGGTCGATCTGATCGGTCACCAGGGCATCCACATGGGCGATGAGGGGATCGACCTGGGCGGTGATCTTCTCCACGTTCTTCAGCGTGGGGGTGAGCTCCTTATGGGCGTCGTCGATGGTCGAGCGCGTCGAGCGGATGGTGAGCGCCAATTCCACGACAAACCATACGAGCACCGCGCCGACGAGCACGTAGATGACGGGCAGCGCGATGTCCACGATCCCTGCGAAATCCATGATGAGCCTCCTTATAATTCCGAAGACCTGACTATACCATTACTGGAGTCATTCTAATTAAGTTGCGCAGGGCCTCCACGGAACGCGCCGCTACGGTAGCCATTCCGTAAACGGAAGTTGACATCGTGTCACACGCGAGCGGCATCGCCAGCGGCACCCGTGCTGGGGCGCCCTCGACCGAACGTCGCCCCAGCACGATGCCTGGCTCGCTGCGCGGTGCCCGCAATGCGGCGGACGCAACACGCCGAGCCGCGACTCAACTCCCCTGGCGGTCGCGGGCGGCGGCGTCGGTGCGGTAAGCCTCCCAGCCGCGCTCGCCGGGTTGGTAGAAGCAGCCGCGCTCAAGGCCCTCGGGCAGATAGCGCTGATCGACCCAGCCGGCCGGGTAGCTGTGGGGGTACTTGTACTCGCCGTAGGTTTCCGAGCCGGGGCGATGACGATCGCGCAGGTAGTCGGGCACCTTGCGCACCGGGCCGTTGCGCACTTCGCGCAGCGCCGCATCGATCGCGGCCTCGGCGCTGTTGGACTTCGGCGCCAGCGCCAAGTAAATGGCGGCCTGGGCCAAGTTGATGCGGCACTCCGGGTAGCCGATGACCTCGGCAGCCCGGAAGGCGGCCTCGGCCACGAGCAGGGCCTGGGGGTCGGCGTTCCCGATATCCTCCGAGGCAGCGATGTACATGCGGCGGGCGATGAACTTCGGATCCTCTCCCCCGTCGATCATGCGGGCGAGCCAGTACACGGCGGCATCCGGATCGCTGCCCCGCATGCTCTTGATGAACGCGGAGATGATGTCGTAGTGCATGTCCTTGTTCTTGTCGTAGGGCAGCGCGCGGTGGGGCGTGGCGGCCCGCACCATGGCCTCGGTGATGGAAACGGGGGCCTCCTTCGTGCCCGGCGCCACCATACCAGCGGCCAACTCCAACGTTGTGAGCGCCCCGCGGCCGTCGCCGCCGGCCAGGGTGACGATGGCCGCGGTAGCGGCCTCCTCCAGAGCATAGCAGCCAGCCAGCCCCCGCGCGTCTTCCACAGCGCGACCCACCAGCTCGGCGATCTCGTCGTCGGACAGCGAATGCAGCTCCACGATGCGCGAGCGGGAGATGAGGGCTGAGTTCACTTCAAAAAAAGGGTTTTCCGTGGTGGCGCCCACGAGCACCACGAGCCGGTCTTCCACCGCATGCAGCAACGCGTCCTGCTGGCTGCGGTTGAAGCGGTGGATCTCGTCGACGAACAGGATGGTACGCAAGCCCCCCATGACGAGACGCTTCTCCGCCGCGTCGATTTCCCGGCGCAAGTCGGACACCGTGCCCCCGATAGCCGACACCTCCACGAAGGTGGCGCGGGTCGACTCCGCAATGACATGGGCGAGCGACGTCTTGCCCGTGCCCGCTGGCCCGAAGAGGATGACGGAGCTTAACGTGTCGTTCTCGATGGCCGCGCGCAGCCAGCTGCCCTCGCCCACGGCCTCCGTCTGCCCGACCACCTCGTCGAGCGTGCGCGGCCGCATGCGCACCGCGAGCGGAGCCACATCGCGCTTCCGATCATTTTCCATAGCAGTAAACAAAGTATCCATAGCCCGTAATGGTACCACGGAGCCCGCCAAAATAATAGAACAAATGTTTTATCAATGCGAAATGCACGACAAAAAGAAGCGGCCCGGCGGAGGGGGCCGCCGGGCCAGAAGGAGGGGGGATGCGACTCTCGCGGAGCCGCTTTCTGCTTTAAAGAGACAAAGCAGGCAAGTGATCGGAGGGGGTTGTCTCACTTGCTGACATCAGTATAACAGCCACCCTTGAATTCCCTATGATGCACCCATGGTGAACTTGTGGATTCATAGGCTCATCGTTAAGTAATTCTTCGCATTTTAGAAGAAACCTCATCAGCGGTAATACGACGGCGAGCCTGAGCGACGGCACCGTTGCTGGAGCGCCATCAGCACCCTACCTCGCGCCGCCGAATGCCGAATCGTACCTATCCCTGACGACGCGCGAACAGCACGTTGTTCGTCTCGAGCCAGCTCTCCACGGTGCCCGTGTCGAAGCCGTCGGCCGGGGCCACCACAAGCGCGTACATCTCCTCCTCGGCAAGCACCGCGTCCAGCGCGTCGGTGAGCTGAATCTCGCCGCCCACCCCCGGCTCCACATCGGCCAGCAGCTCCATCACGCGGGGCGAGAGCAGGTAGCGACCGAACACCGCCAGGTTCGACGGCGCATCCTCTAGCGCCGGCTTTTCCACCAGCGATTCCACCTTCCACACATTCTCGGCCACCGCCTCCCCGGCGATGACGCCGAAGCGGCTCACCTGGTCGTCGGGCACGGGCATGACCGCGATGACGCTGGCCCCGCCATGGGCGTCGGAGACCGCCTTCATAGCCGGCAGCATCTCATTGCCCGGCACGAGCACATCGCCGAGCAGCACGTAGAACGGCTCGTCGCCCGTCTTCTCCGCCGCGCAGCGCACGGCATGTCCCAGCCCCAGCGCCTCCTCCTGATACACGTAGCTGACCGGCAGGTTGCCGACATATTCCACCGCATCGGCATAGGCGTCCTTGCCGCGCTCGCGCAGAAGCGCCACCAGCTCCGGGTTCGGCGTAAAGTGGTCCTCAATGGCCTTCTTCTCGCGGCTGTTGACGATCACGACCTCATCAGCGCCGGAAGCCAGACCCTCTTCCACCACATACTGGATGGCCGGGCGATCCACTACCAGCAGCATTTCTTTGGGCTGGGCCTTGGTAGCCGGCAGAAAGCGGGTACCGAGCCCCGCCGCGGGAATGAGTGCCTTCATCGAGCGCCTTTCTCTTCGTTGTTCGCGTGCCGCCCATGATACTACAGATGGCGCGCGCGTCGTCCCTCCCCTTCGCCGAGTTCGCTATACTGTCCGCCATGAGCAAAACGGACGCACATATTCTCGACCCCATCCCCGACGAGCAGTACCTGGAGGCCCGCGATGCCACCGGGGGCAAGCCGGCGGGCGTGCGCTTTCTGGCATTCAACACCATCATCGACATCGAAGCCTACGGCGAAGCGGCGGCGTGCCGAGCGGCCTTCGAGGAGGCCCGGGCGCTCTGCCGCCTCTACGAGCGCCTGTTCAGCCGCACGCTTCCCCACTCCGACATCGCACGCATAAACAGCGCGCACGGCCAGCCCGTGGCCATCGACCCTTTGACCTACGACCTGCTCGAGAGGGCGCTTTCCTACTGCGCGGAAAGCGAGGGCGCCTTCGACATCACCGTAGGCCCGGCGGTGCGCCTGTGGAATTTTCACGAGGGCACAGTGCCCGATGATGGTGCACTCGCCGAGGCGGTGCGCCACGTCGACTGGCACGCGCTCAGATTGCGGAAGACGCCGGCAGCCACAGCGGCCGAGAGCGACGCCGATGCCGCAACCGAGGCGGTGCCCGGGTTCGAGGCAGCGCCCGAACCCAAGGCTTGCTTCGCGCAGCTGGCCGACCCCGATGCCGCCGTGGACGCCGGCGGCATCGCCAAAGGATGGATCGCCGATGCACTCGTGGCGGCCATGGAGGCCCACGGGCTCTCGGGCATCATCGTGAACCTCGGCGGCAACGTGGCCGTGAGCGGCACCAAGCCCACAGGCGACCCTTGGCGCGTGGGCATCCGCGATCCGCGCGACCCCTCCCAGCTCATCGGCGCCGTGCCCCTGGTTGCGGGATCGGCCGTCACGAGTGGCGTCTACGAGCGCTGCTTCACCGCGCCCGACGGCACCTTCTACCACCATATCCTCGATCCGCGCACGGGACGCCCCGTCGAAACCGACGTGGCCGGCGTCACCGTCATCTGCGAGAAATCCATCGACGCGGAGGGCTTCTCTACCACCCTGCTCGCCCTCGGCCTCGAACGCGGCCTCGCCCTCGCCCGCCGACACCCCGAAATTCTGCAGGCCTTCTTCATCGCCCCCGACGGCGCCATCACCCCAGCCCGCTGAGCGAGCTATGAAGTCTTTGTATCGGGGAGAAATCGTCGCCTCCTCGAACCGTCGGAGAACGCTAGACTAATCGTTGCATCGATGAACTAACTTTCCGACAGCCGAAAGGGCGCAATGGCCGAGGTCGCGAACAAATTCAACCTGGACTCCACGTACTTCGTGGCCTTCGAAATGGCCCATGAGGCCCTGCGCCGCGGGTTGGAGCAGGCGAGCGACCTGAACATCACCCAGTACCGCATTTTAACGAAGCTGATGCAGGCCTCGGCGCCCGTAAGCCAGGGGGAGCTCGGAAAGATTCTAGGCATGAAGCCCAATGTGGTGACCCAGGCCGTCGACGCCCTCGTCGCCCATGGGTACGCGACCCGCGAGGCTGGCACGACCGATGGCCGCACGCGGTTCCTCGCTGTCACCGACGACGGCGCCGAGCACGTCGCTGCCGTCAACCAGTCCCTGGTAGAGAGCTTGTACGCCACCTTCCCAACCCAAGATCCCACGTATCGCACCATTCTGGAAGCGGCGGTTGCCGCCGCAGCCCACATCGAACCCCCACTGCACGCTGGGCGCGCTCAGCGTTTCCCTGCCACGCGCTCGCTCGTATCCATCGAGCTCATCCGCGCCGAGACAGAGCGCACCCTGCGCGATGCCACGGGCGCGTCGCTCAACGAGTGCCGCATCGTCCAACGCCTCGGCGAGACGGATCATCCCGAACGCGTCGGAACCCTGGCAGAGCAGCTGATGATGTCGCCGGTGAACGCGGCGCGCGCCGTGGATCGCCTCGTGGGCCGCGGCTGGGCCAAGCGCCTGAAGTCGCCTCACGACAAGAAGGCCGTGTACGTGGCCCTCACCGACGAGGGCGTTTACCAGGGATTTCTCATCAGCGCCACCGTGAACGAGCTGGCTGCCACCAAGCTGTGGGTGCGCCTGACTCCCGAGCAGAGGGACGCCATCGAGCGCGTGGGCCATGTGGTGGTGGCCGACCTGAACGCCCAGCGGCAAGCAAAGGAGCAGGCCGCCTACGACCTGCTCCGGGAAATCTAGGCGAGGCTCATCTTGTCCGCATAGACCTTCGCACCGAAGAGCATGGCCACATTTGCCACGACATCCGCCGCGAACCAGCCGCCCAGCGCCGGCAGGCTGATGCTCGCCACGTTCAGGGCCGAGAACGTGCCGACCGTGAGCGCTGCGACGACGGCACCGCACAAAGCCACCGCCGCGATGAGCGAAAGCTCCAGGCTGTGCCCTGCGCGCCAGCGAGCCACGCAGGCACACACCACCATGGAGGCCGCCCCCAGAAGCGTGCCGAGGAAGGCGGCGAACCCGATAACGCCGACGACGATGATCGGCAGTCCCGGCAGCTTCGATGACATAGAGCCCACCTGCACCGCCGACAGAATGCCGAGCGCCACAATCATTAGGCACACCAGCGCCACGAGCGCCGTGGCCCAGCCCCACAGGAATGCCGTCAGCGGACGGGGGCGCACTGCCGCACGCCCATCCGCATCTGCAGCAATTCGCGCGACATCGGTTTGCGCAGCACCGGTAGCGCCCGCAGGAGCGTCTGCATCAGCGCCTTCCGCGCACGTCGCTGCGCGAGCGCCATCTCGCGAGGCCAGCGCGCCGTAGAGCACCGCGCCGGCCGTCGACACGCAAAGCGCGAGGCCGGCCGCGAACAGAAAGGCCACGAAGGCCGAGCCCGTGAGGATGGAGCAGATCACATCGAGCACCGGCACGCCCGAGGCCGAGATGTAGTCGAAGGCGAGCACGCCGGTGCCCCCGGCCACCGCAAGCCCAATGCGTCCCAGAAGCGCAATCACGAGCGCCATGGCATACAGCGCGAGAAACGGCCGCGCCATCGCTTTCATATCTTTCATAACGAACTCCTATCCGTACGCACGCTCGCGCCCTTACGCCTGGCCGCCGTTGATCTCGTTCTCCACTGCAAAGGTGCCGCACAGATACCCGCCGCAGAAGGCGAGCCCCACGTCCCCCATGAGCGATCCCAGAATCGGGTCGCCGATGTAGCTGTTCTCGCCGCAAGCGCCCCCGGCGGTGTGCCAGCCGGCGTACAGGCCGGGGATCACACGGCCATCGGTGCCCACCACCTGCATCTGGTCGTTGATGAGCAGTCCCGCCTTCGTGCCGTACAGGTTGCCGCCGATGCGGCAGCCGTAGAAAGGCGGCTCCACAATAGGGTGCAGCCACTCGGCGGGCATGGGGTACAGAAAGTCGTCCTCGCCGCGCTCGCAGGCGTCGTTCCACTGAGCCACGGCCTCGGTGAGCACGCCCTCGGCGAGACCCAAATCGCGCTCCAGCTCCTCCAAACTGTCGCGGCGCTTCAGCACGTCGGCGTCGATGGCGTCCTGCACGCCGTGGTGCCAGTCGCGGTAGTGCTCCGGCACCTTCTCGATTTGCTCCAGGTCGGGGGTGAGGAGCTTCCGGCAGTGCTCCTGGGCAAATCCCGCCAGGTGATCCTCGTAGTTGGCGTCGAAGACGATGTAGGAGCGGTGGCCCGGCGGGGTCATCTGGATGGTGGCGAGGTCGCCCAAAGCGTAGATGGCGTTGGCGCCGTCCTCGGCCACACGGGAGTCCATGTAGCGCAGGCGGTTGCCGCAGCGGTCGATAGTCAGCCACGGCTGGCGCGAGAGCTGGGTCATGCCGTCGTAGAGGAACCGCGCCCAGGTGCCGCCCTCGGCCTGCCAGTCGACCCCGCCGTCGAAGGAAGCGGAGCTGTTGAACCCGGACACGTCGGCACCCACGCCCAGCCCCATGCGGAAGCACTCGCCGCGCTCCCCGGCCGTCAAGTAGCTGGAGGCGCAGCCCATGGCCGCCGTGGGGATGTACTTGTCCAAGAGCGCCTTGTTGTTGCAGAAGCCGCCCGCCGTGAGGATGACAGCGCGGTCGGCGCGGATGTAGCGCTCGGTCTCGTAGTCCTCGTTCACCACGACGCCCACGATGCGTCCGTCGTCGTCCTGCACGAGGGCCACAGCGGGGCTTTGGAAGTGGAAATCGACGCCGTGGGCGTAGCCGTAGTTGTACATGGCGTCGGTGGCGTCCTTCATCTTCAGCACGTGGTGGTCCAGCGTCGAGCGCTTCGGGGCCACGTACACCGGCACCTCGCCCAGACGCCAGTGCACGCCGCAGTCGGCCATCCAGTCCAGCGACTTGCCGCCCTCGCAGGCGAGCCGGTAGATGAGCTTCGGGTCGGCCGCGTAGTGGTACTCGTCCATGGCCCAATCGGTCAGCGCCTTGGGATCGAAGGGATAGCTCGGGAAGGCGAACTTCTTCTCCTCCTGGCCCGAATAGCCGCCTAAGATGCCGCACATGCCAGCCTCCTGGGCGTTGCCGCCGGGAAGCCCCATGGCCTCCACGCAGATGACGTCGGCGCCCAGCTGAACCGCGCGGGCCGCCGCGTTCAGGCCACCGCCGCCGGCGCCCACCACGCAGATGTCGCACTCGTAGTCCCAGTTGGCAGGCACGGCCCGGGGAGGGATGGGCGTGGCGTCGTCGGCGGGAAACGAGCTGGCGTTGTGCTCGCGGTAGGTGCCGTCGGCGGCGGTGGCGTTGGTAGCGGCGGAAGGCTCGGCGGTCACGGCCGCGGAGCCGTCGGCGGCCCAGTTGCCGCTGCGCACCTCGGCGGCCACGGCCGGCTCGGCGGCGGCAAGGCCCAGCATGGCAGCCCCGGCGGCGGCCACAGCCGAGCCGGTCAGGAAGTCGCGGCGGGAAAGAGCGCCCGTACCCGTGATGTTCTCGGCCATAGCTAGGCCTCCTTTCCAGTTAGGGCAGCGGAGGCGTCAGCATCGCTCGCTGCGGCGGCATCCCCGCCGCTCTGCGTCGCCGCGCCGCCAGCCGTCTCGGCGCCGGCGGCAATCTCCGCCTGGGCGAGCGCGTCGGCCACGGCCTGCTTCACCCCGGCGGTCGTAATGGTGGCCCCGGCGATGGCGTCGATATCGGCACTCTGGGCCGCCTCGATCATCTCGGCGTACCGCCCGTCGCGGATGGCCTCGTAGCCGCCGCGGCTCTGGCTCTCCCCTTCTTGGGTCGTTTCCAGGCAGGTGATGCGCCCGTCATCCAGAAGCAGCGTCACCGTGATGGCGCCCTCCATGCCGCGCCCGTGCCCGACATACACCCCGTCGGCGTAGTCGCCTTGGGCCCGCGCCCCCGCATCGGCCGCAACCTCGGCTGCCCAGGGATCGTCGGTGCGCAGGGCCAGCTGCTCGGCCGAGGCGGCGTCCTTCGACCCGGATCCCTCGAAGGACGCCCCGCAACCGGAAAGCCCCAGGGCGAGGGCGGCCGCGCTGCAGGCGATGGCCGTCGTTGTTCGCTTCATGTTCCCTCCTATCATTCGGCTGTGCGTTCCAATTATTTCTTCGTGAAAGTTTTCTTTTTCTTTCTTCAATGAACTTTATTTGGGGAATCTTAGCAGTATTTCCCCCGTTTATCAATGCTTTATTGACTCATTTACCAATTTCGTCAATTATTACCAACTTGAAAAATTATGGATATTGACTGAAGAGTTCTACACAGGTATGGTACTTCCCAGCATCAATTTGATGCCCCGCGCAGCCGGTGCGAGTGGGTCAGCGAGGCCTCTTGTGCTCCACCCGCGGCGGGCTTCGCGGCAAGGAAGGCACCGATCCTTAAAGGAGGGATCACCATGTTATTCGACGTGTACGGCCCGAACGCCGGCTTCCAATGGCTCGGCCTGGCGATGGTGCTCATCGCGCTCATCCTGCTGAACGAGTTCGCCCGCCGCACCAAGGCCGGCGGCATCTTCATGTTCTTCGGCGTCTGCGGCGCCATGACCGTCTACTGCCTGGCCGTAGAGATCGGTGCGGCGTCCGGTGCCGAGTGGGCCGTGAACAACCCCACCCACACCGACATGAACAGCTGGTTCCACTACGCCAAGGTGTACGCCGCCACCGCCGGCTGCATCGGCTTCATGATGCTGAAGTACTCCTGGGGCAAGATCGGCCGCTCGCATTGGTTCAAGGCCTTCCCCTTCGTCATCGTGGCCATCAACATCCTCATCGCCGTGGTGAGCGACTTCGAGAGCGCCTTCCGCGCCTTCGGCACCACGTGGGTTTCCACCGAGGGCGTCACGCTCTACGGCGGCTGGCACAACGTGTTCAACGGCATCGCGGGCCTGCTCAACATCGCCTGCATGACCGGCTGGTTCGGCATTTATATCTCCAAGAAGCGTCAGGACATGCTGTGGCCCGACATGACCTGGGTGTTCATCATCGCCTACGATCTGTGGAACTTCTGCTACACCTACAACTGCCTGCCCACCCATTCCTGGTACTGCGGCATCGCCCTTCTGCTCGCGCCGACCATCGCCGGTCTCATCTGGAACAAGGGCGGCTGGATTCAGAACCGCGCCTTCACGCTTTCTATCTGGTGCATGTTCTGCCAGATGGTGCCGATGTTCGTGAACGACTCCGTCTTCGCCGTGCAGTCGGTGAACAACCCGGACGTGAACCTGGGCGTGTCCATCGTCGCGCTGGTGGCCAACATCGCCGCGCTGGCCTACATCGTCTACCGCGCCAAGAAGCTCGGCGTGAACCCGTACAAGCAGGAAGCGTTCGTGGGAACCAAGGACTTCCAGAAGGCCATGGAGCGCCGCGCCGACACCGCCTACCTGCTTGAGACCGAGCCCGCGAGCGCCACGGCCGCCGAGATCGCCGAGATGGTGGCCTACAACGAGCTGCCCGCCGAGGGCGAGTCGGGCTACGTCTACGTCGCCGTCGAGAAGGACGAGCAGTAGTCATTTGGTTGGCTAAGCTGGCATTCGACTAAGTGGCTGGCCGGGGAAACCAACCTGGCCGCGAAGGCTCGCGCAAGCCCATTTCCCAAAACAAGCTCATCCCGCAGAGGGGGGATCCGCAATGGCGCGGATCCCCCCTCTTCTTTTTCGCATGAATCCCCCTCCTTTTCATTTTCGCGAAGTGAATGCCAGTTGGGAGCAGAAATGGTCAATGCCCGATTCGGAAAATGCCAGTTGAGGGTAGAAATGGCCGGATAACCGCGATTTCTCGCGCCGCCTTTCGACCATTTCGGCCCCCAACTGGCATCTACGGCGCCCTTTTCGCGAATCACCCACGTCAGGACCTCTTCGCGAACCGCCTACAAATGCCGCAAGTTGACACGGTAGCGGCGCAGGCGCTCCTCACCAATGTCGGAGATGACGGCGCCGAGAGCCGCAAGGAGCCCCTCGCGCTGCTCGGGCAACCGACCGTGCAACATCACCGGGTTGGACGCCCCCAGCATGGCGAACTCCACAGGAATATCCAGCTGGGCGACCAGCTCCTTCACCTCCTCATATTTCTCCACCTCGGCCGCCTCGCGCCACCGCCCGGCCTCGATCTCCCGGTACAGCGCCGAGCTACGGTAGATGGTGAGCATGTTCGCGCCGATGAGCCAGGGGCTCGTCCGGTTGCAGACATCCGCCGTCGCTCGCGCTCCCACCAGGCCGCGTCCGGCGCCCGAGATGCCAACCAGGTAGAAGAACGCGTAAGAAATCCCCACAGCATCGAGCCGTGCGCACTGCTCAACAATCTCCTCGGCCCCGTAGCCTTTGTCCATGAACGCAAGGGCCTCCTCGTCACCGGTCTCGATGCCGATGGTGAGACCGTCGAACCCAGCCGCCGCGAGCTCGGCGAGCTCCTCGTCGGTCTTTGCCGCCACATCGGTCACACGGGAGAAGCACCCGATGCTCTTGCATTGCGGGAAGTAGGTGCGAACGAGCGACGCGATCTTCCACAAATGCAGCGCCTTCAGCCCGAAGGGGTTCGCTCCCGCAAGAAATATCCGACTCGCGCGGGCGCCGGGCAGCTCGAACAGGTGCTCTTCGGCTTTCCGAAGCGGATCGTGATACCACGTCTGCGCTTCCAGAAGATCCGCCTCGATGTCCTCCAAGGGCGACGGGCGAAACTTGAACGGCAGGTCCTCGTACAACGTGCAGAACTTGCACCGGTGATGCGTGCAACCCGCCGTCGCCTCGATGATGAGCGAGTCCGCCTCGTAGGGCGGCCGCCAGATCGTTCCCGTGTAATGCATGGCACTCCTTTCTCTCATGCTTGGTGCGATTGGGAAAATCGTTGTCGACATTAAATCCTTCACTGACACGCCTTCAAGGCGCTCATCGTCGATTTCGCTCCCCACCCCATGCGCCATCGATTTCGCTCCCTGTCATCATGCTAGGATTGGTATTCGATTTGAAGTACTGTCTTTTTCTGAAGTAGAAGAGAGGAAGATCTATGGCGCGAAGGCAAGGCGAAGAGGTGGAGCGCTGCAAGTCCGTCTCCACCATCCAGCGCATGATCGGAGGAAAATGGAAGATCGAGATCCTCTTCTATATCGCCCTTAAAGACGTGCGGCATTTCGGGCAGCTCAGGCGCTGCATCGGGAACATATCCGAGTCCACCCTCTCCAAGCAGCTCAGGGAGCTGGTGGACGACGGCTTCCTTGTGCGCACCGATTTCGGCGAGGTGCCCCCGCGCGTGGAATACACCCTCACCCCTCAAGGTGAGAGCTTCGTGCCCATCCTCCTCTCCATGAAGCAGTGGGGCGAAAAAGAGCTGCGGCTTTAAGGCAGCGATTCGAATGGCCGCACTCGCTTTTTCGGGACTAGTCCTGCTTGCAACTTCTCAAAATTTTCGAGAAGTTGCAGCGCTATCTTCTCGAAAATCTTGAGAAGTCGCTTAACTGGGTTTTCACCGAGATGCCGAGGACGAGGCGCTCGAACTTCGGAATCCAACGTCCTGGAACTAGGGCAAGTACGGTCGGCATCAAATCCGCTGCCCCTATTCGACAACAATAGAGCCGATGATGAGGAACTCGCGATCCGACTTCACCTTGAGACGGCTGCTGCCGCAATCGGGGCACGCAACCTGCTTCCATCCCCATATATCGGTGCCAAAAACCAGCAGGCAATCCTCGCATTGCAGCTTCAGAGGCACCTTAGCCATGATAAGGCGAGCCCTTCGGCGATAGTCCCCCGCGAGAGGAATTGAAAGCAGCTCTCCATGAGCTCGTCCACTACATCGCGCAGATCCCCCACGACCAGCGAAACCTCGATCACCCAACTTGCGTTGTTTTCCGCAGCATAGACGAGCACAGTATCTACCTCATTGGTGAGAATGGACATCTCGTGCATGGCGATCTCCTCCTCAAAGACCCCGACCGCCTTTATGAACGGAGCTTTTTACAGCCTCATTTATCTGTGCTCAAGGCGATCCTGGCGAAACAAGAAACAAGCAGCACGGCGAGCAATCTGCGACCCTCTCCCGAATTTATCTCGCTCGCACAGCCAGCTTATCGGCCAATCTCTTCCAGCTTGTCCAGAAGCTCCTGGCGACTGTGCACGTTAGCCTTTCCGTATATCCTACGCATATGAGTCTTTACTGTGTTGGGCGACAAAATGAACTTCTCGGCAATATAGGGAACACTGCGTCCCTCGGCGAAGAGTGCGAGAATCTCTTTCTCTCGTTCAGTGAGCCCGCAGTCATCCGCTAGACGCCTTACGTTATCGGGAACCACCGTCGAAAGCCCGTCCGGCACGCCACTCGGAACCGGAAAGTCCAGCACCCCCTCCGCCTTCACACCCTCACGAGAAGAAGCCGATCGCACAGATCGGCCCTCCTCACCCCCGTCGAGACGAAACATCCGCATTAGGCCGATGACTGCCACAAGCTGCAGATAATTAAGACCGAGCATCACCGGATTGCCCGCTAAACTTCCGTAGTCCCCCACTAGCACCCCGGCGGCCTCTCCTGCCGTAATGCCTACCTGCTCGGCGAACATGGCAACGGCGATCAAGAGGGCAGGGCATACCTGACCCCTCTGAATTTGCTGCGCCATAATAGTCCATACCAGAATATCGAAAGCCGCGTATCCAACGGGAATGCAGATGCGGGCAAAAAGCCGGATGTCCTCAGAGTACGCACCTACCGTCATTGCGAGAAGTCCCACCGCAATAAGGGACACGCATATACTGAACAAATGCTCTATCTTCTGCCCATGACTGGTGAAACTTACGAAGAAGAAGAGCAACGCCGTTACGTCCCGCATTCCTATAACGTCTGCCATACCCGGAACGCCACTGGAAGGGATCTGCGGGGAGAACTCGAAGCCGTACATGAGGCCGAAAACAGAGCAGAACACAAGGATAAACACAATAAAGGAGGGCCGTATGCCCAAAAGCCTCTCTTTCGCGCTCTTCCGCCCACAAGAGGAGTCGACCTCGGCGGTTGCCTCGACAGGAATGCGGAACGTCGCCTTGCCTTGCAGGCGAAACAAGACATAGTAGCCCGCAAAGGAGAGCAGGGGCATAAGACCCACCGACAAGGCCGCCGCCACAGGAAGAAGCCCCTCTAGAAGAAGATTGCCCGCAAGGCCCAAAGCCCATGCTCCCGAAATATGAGTGAGCGTCTTCTGAGTTCCCTGAGCTGTGGCCACGCGTCCCCATAGAATAATGAGGGGAGCCATAGCGCCCCCCACCAAGCAACAGCCCGCGAGACACACCGGTGTCGCCGAGCCCAGATAGCCTCCGGTCACAGCCACGCCGCCCACGACGCCTATTGCAGCGCAGACGGCAAACATCCTCCAACGCCAAAGTTCATCGTCGTTCCCGCGAACCAGGGCAACGACGATGAGAAGAAGGGCAACGCAGCTTGAGGCAAGAATGACGAGCGGCGCCAGCCAAGCCAGCGCCTCATGCTCCGCAGAGCTTGCCGCATCCGGCAACAGCGTGTCGCCGAACATCGCGCGATCCATCCATATCCAGAAAAATGCAGCGCCGACAATGCTCGGCCACGACGCCGAACCCGTTAACGCTTTGATGCGCCTTAGCTTTTTCTTCGACTGCCCCATGATTCCCCTTCGGAAACGACCGCGAATGCTCAAGTGATCAGACTGCGGCATACCAAGGCGAATTCTAACATAGTCATCCAACGCATCTTGGCGATTCAATGCTCCCAACTGGCCTTTTTCCTCGTAATCCTTTTCGGGTGACATTTTCCGAACGGCGACCAATTCACTATTTTGGGAGGTCGCCTCTCTCGTCAGCACAGGCCAATATGCTTACAGGCCGTACGAAGGCACGAAAAAGAAGCGGCCACAGACCCAAAGGAGGAACCTATGGAACAGAGGGAGCGGACAATGAAAAAGGGAGCAACGAAGGTAACCGCGATCGCCCTGGCGATCGCCGCCGTCATGGCACTTGCCCTTTGCGGCTGCGCTAGCCAAGGAGACACATCGAAAAGCGACATTCCCGCAGAGGATCGAACCAATGCCAAGCAGGTGATCATGGCCGCCGGCGACTTGTTCACCATGATGGACCTGGGCCTCACCGACGCCGACAGCCCCGCTACCATCTCCCAGAACGATCCCGCCTTCGCGGAATTTTGGAGCGAGCTTCTCCAATACAAAAAGGTTGCCGACCTCGATGTGCAGAATGCCGAGATCGTCACCGACATCACCGCTGTCGAGGCTGCCACAGCACGCGAGGACAGCACTCAGACGAACTACCGCTACGCCATAAAGAGCGCCACCATGACCGTCAACGGCAAGACGATTACCTACGATGCCTCCAAGGGCTTCTCGGCATAACAGTCACACAGTATCCCGAAACATATAGAGGAGAACACTATGGAAAACCTGTCTCGTAGAAGCTTTCTCGCCTTGGGCACCCTCGGCGCCGCCAGCGCCGCCGCGGCCGGTCTTGCCGGCTGCGCTCCGCAGACCAAGGGCTCCGCATCGACCGATTTGGCCACTACCGGCAACCGCTCGTCGGAGCCCATCAACAGCTCGGGCATCGAGGTGAACCCCGATGAGGTCGTCGAGGTCATCGAGACCAACATCGTCATTGTAGGCGGCGGTCTTTCCGGACTTGCTGCCGCCGTGCAGGCCGCCGAGAACGGTGACGATTTCATTCTTCTTGAGGCCCAAGCCACGCTCGGCGGTAACGGCCAAGGCGTTGAGGGCACCTTCGCCGTGGACTCCCGTTTCCAGAAAGAGCAGAACATCCAAGTCGATCGCTCCATCATCATGCAGGAGGAGCTCGGAAAAACTCAATGGGTGGCCGATGGCCTGCTGTACAAGGATCTTTGCGACAACTCGGCGGCAAACATCGAATGGCTCGTCGATCAATGCGGTTGCGAGCTGGAAGGCACCATCGACAACTACCCCTTCGGCGTCAGCGTCGGCTCCGTTGACACCTTCCACTGGTGGAAGGACGGCGCGGCCTACGTGGGCTACGTGATGCCCATGCAGCAGAAGCTGCGCGATGCGGCGGCGGACATCCGTCTCAACAACCGCGCCCTGGAATTCAGCTATGACGAGAACGGCGCCATCAACGGCGTGTACGCCATCGACGCCTTCGGCGACTTGGTGCAGTACCAGGCCAAAGCCGTCATCGTGGCCACGGGCGGCTTCGCCGACGACGACCGCCGCATGACCAAATGGGGCTTCGATCTGACCACCCTCGAGCGCATCGGCACGCCGGGCCACTTCGGCGACGGCATCAACATGACTATCGCCGCCGGCGCCGAGGAGTTCAACGGCGTATGCTACTTGAAATACAACCGCATCAGCCATCAGGTGGAGAAGTTCGGCGCCTATTGGGGAGCTTTCGCTTTCGGCGGCCCCATGCTTTGGGTTAACCAGGACTGCGAGAGGTTCGTCGACGAAGGCTACGTTTTCCGTGTCGGCAACGCCATCACCCAGTCGGCAGCCGTCCACGGCCAGAATGGCGTGGCCTACAGCATTTTCGATCAGGCTATTTACGAGAAGCAGCTGGCCGACAATGCCGATGCCGCCGCGGAGTGGAAGGTGGACCTCGCCGAGCAGATGGAGGCCATCATCGCCGCCGGCGACGACGTCTGGCGGGCCGACACACTTGCCGAGGCGGCTGAAGCGGCAGGGTTAGATGCCGCTGCGCTGCAGGCGGCCGTCGACGAGTACAACGCGAAGTGCGCCGCCGGCAAGGACGACCTCTACGGCAAGGACGCCCAGTACCTCATCGCCATCCAACAGGGCCCCTTCTACATCGCGAAAATCCACGAGGCCATCGAGGGCCCGCTCGGCGGCGTGAAGACGAATCGCAAGTTCCAGCCCGTGCTGACCGATGGCGGCGTGCTCGATAACGTCTGGGTCATCGGCCTCGACGGCATCATGCTCTACCGCGACGTCTATCCCATCGATGTGCCCGGCAGCGCCAGCGCTGAATGCATCAACGGCGGTCGCTCGGCAGCCAACCAGGCCCACGAACTCGTGCAGGCCTAAGCACCCTTAAGAGACAATCCCCATCTCCCTCCCATCCGGCCCGAGCGACTCCCCTCCCCTCGCTCGGGCCGGATATTCCTGACCAAAGGAAACCTGTGCGCACTTGCGAAATGACTTAGCGAATGAAACTCCATTGCGATCAAATTCCTCACCACCATAGTCCCTTTTTTCGTTTTCGCGAAGTAGATGCCAGTTGAGGGCAGAAATGGTCAATGCCAGAGTCGAAAAATGCCAGTTGAGGACAGAAATGGCCGGATAACCGCGATTTTTCGCCCTGCCTTTCGACCGTTTCAGCCCTCAACTGGCATCTTCAGCGCCCTTTTCGCAAATCACCCACGTCGGCACCTTTTCGCGAACCTCCCACAGATGCCGCAAGTTGACACGGTAGCGGCGCAGGCGCTCCTCGCCGAAGTCGGAGATGACGGCATCAAGGGCCGCGAGGATTTGCTCGCGCTGCCCGGGCGGGTCCGACACTGCATTGGGAACATATCCGAGTCCACGCTTTCCAAGCAGCTCAGAGAGCTCGTCGACGACGGCTTTCTCACGCGCACCGACTTCGGCGAGGTGCCTCCGCGCGTGGAATACGCCCTCACCCCACAAGGCAAGAGCTTCGTGCCCATTCTCCTCGCCATGAAGCAGTGGGGCGAAAAGGAGCTGGGGCTTTAAAGCACCTATTGGCTTTCTCAAACCATCTACCGTGTTTTTCTCGGAGCCGTTACCATCAAGCAGCCTCTCAAAAATCTTGAGAAGCTGGCACCATAGCCTCTCAAGATTTTTGAGAGGCTATGGTGCCACTCTTGCAAGAACGGCTGAAAAATTTCACCTCGCGCTGCGAGACGGAACGGAGCGCAAAAGACGGCCGACCCGAGGGGCGACCGTCTTGCGTGAGATCTCGGTTGCCGCTGGAAGGAGGGAGGGAGGAAGGGCGGCTCCGAGGAAGGTTTCGAGCTTTGCTCTGCCATCATAATACGGAAAAGCCCGTCTAGGCGTATCACCTAAACGGGCTATATTGCGGAACACAGCAGCGGCCAATCGCCACTTGGAATCCGACCGCGCGCAGCAGATGCGGCACGGGTCGCGAATCGCTACTCGTCCTTCGCCGCGCGGGCCTTCGCCTGCTGATCGGCCACGGCCTCCTCTAGAAGCGTGAGCTGCGCGGTCGCCTTCTTGGTACCGCGAAACACCATAAGCACGTACACGAGCAGGGCCACCCACAGAAGCGCGTAGGCCGCGATGATGTAGGGGGCGGAGGGCAGGATGGTGGAATAGATATCGGCAAGAATGGGATTCATGGCTCTCTCCTATCGTTCGTCGTCGAGGGTTTCCTTGAGCGCTTCGACGCGCTGGGTGAGGCGTACCTGGTTGAAACGCGTGCGGTACAGTACGAAGCCCACGAGCAGCATGCCGAGCGCGCACAGGCCCACGCACATGCCCATCTCGGGGCTCATACCGCCCTCGCGCAGCACCACGGGGTGAATGGACGACGGAATGAGGCGCGTGATCATGAAGCAGATGGGTACGTCAATGGTGGCAATGATGGCTACCACCGCAGCAAATGTCGCGCGGCGCTCGGGCTCGTCCACGGAGCTTCGCAGCACGAAGTAGGCGATCACGATGAGCATGAGAATCAGGTAGGTCGTGAGCCGCGGCTCCCAGCTCCACCACACGCCCCATTCGAAGCGCGTCCACATCTCGCCGGTGATCATGGTGAGCACCACGAACAGAAGCGCGATCTCCAGGCAAATGCGCGAGCAAGTGTCGAAGCGCTGGTTCTTCGTCATGAGGAACCGCACGGCGTAGTAGCACCCGAAGCCGAGCGCGATGAACGACGTGATGGCCACGGGCATGTGGAAGTAGAAGATCTTCTGGGACAGGAGCATCTTCTGGGACACCATCACGTCCCCGATGAGCTCGGCGCCGTTCACCGCGGCGCCCCCGACAGGGGCCACGTAGAAGAACGCCATGAGGAACCCGACGGTGGAAAGCACCGCGCCCGCGATGAGCGCCGGCACCACCAGCTTGTCGGGCCACTGCCCCGCCTCGGGCAGCTTCAACTTCTTATCAGTCACTCAGTCCTCCTTTAGTTGACGACGAAATCGTAGAGAACCCACGAAGCCAGGATCATGATCACATCGTAGCCAGCGCCAAGGGCCAGCGACGTAAGAAACCCGTCGGCGAACACATCTCCGCCCACGAGCGCGCAGGTGGTGGCCGACACGCAGGCGTACAGAAGCGGGAAGATCACGGGCACGAACAGAAGCGCCAGTATGACGTCCTTGCCGCGGGTGGCCGCCGTGATGGTGGAGAGCATGGTGCCGATGCCGGCGATACCGATGCTGCCCACGACAAGCGGCACCACGAGCAGCCAGCCCGTATCGGCCGGCGCCGCGAAGCTGGAGAAGAACACCCAGTACAGCGGCACGGCGATCACTTCCACCAATGCCAAAAACACCAAATTCGACGTCGCCTTGGCCAGAAAGATCACGCCGCGGTCGAGCGGAGCCAGAAGCAGGCCTTCCAAGCAGCCGTTCTCCGTCTCCTTGGAAAACGAGCGGTTGAGCCCCAGAAGCGACGTGAACACCACGAGCGCCCACAGAAGGCCGCCGGACACCTCGAGGAACTCGGATCCCGGACGGGCGAAGGAGAGCGCCACGCCGAACACCACGATGACGAGGAAGGCGTAGATGCCCATGGACACGATCATGTCCTTGGTGCGAAACTCCGCCTTCAAGTCCTTCGACAGCAGCGTTTTGTACTGGGTGAATGTGGAGGGAGCTTTGCAGAGAGCGCTGCGCGTCCCTCCGCGATCAGCCGCGCGGTACTCTGATTCGCTCAGACAGTCCTCGCTTGGCGAAACAGCCCACTGGGCTGCTTCAGTCGCTGCGGAACTTGCTCGGTCAGAGCACCCCACGTCTAATCGCTGCTCTTCCTCAGCCATCTAGCTCACCCCCATCCCTACCGTCGTGCGGTACAAATCGGCGAACTCGTCGGGGCTCATCTGGTCCTTCTCGCCGAAGTGAACCACGCGGCCGCGAGCGAGCACGAGCACGTGGCTCGCGAGCGCCAGGCCCTTGTCCAAGTCGTGGCTCACCATGACGAACGTGCGACCCTCGCGCACCGAGGCGATCAGCTCGTCGAAAATGTGCATGGCATGGGGGTCGAGCCCCGAGTAGGGCTCGTCGAGCAGCACCACCGACGGGTCGTTCACGAGCGCCCGGGCGATGGAGACGCGCTGGGTCATGCCGCGCGAGAACGTGCGCACCCGATCGAGCCGGCGATGTTTGAGCCCCACGGCATCGAGAAGCTCTATCACGCGGTGCTCAGGGTCGGCCACGCCGTAGAGCTTCGCATATAGAAGCAAGTTCTCCTCGGCGGTGAGGTCGGGGTAGAGCATCGGGTTGTGCGAGATGAGCCCGATGGCCTCGCGCACGCGCTCGGGCTCCTCCTTCACGTCGATGCCCGCGAGCGTCACCGTTCCCTCCGTGGGCCGCGACAGTGTGGCGAGCATGCGCAGAAGCGTGGTCTTGCCCGCCCCGTTGGGCCCGAACACCGAGAGGAACGCACCCTCAAGCAGCGCGAACGACACGTCGTCGACGGCCTTGCGGCCGCCGAACGATTTCGTCAGGTGATCGACGGTAAGCGCCGTTTCCACGGGACTACTCCCCCGCCTTCGAGCCGGCGTCGGCGTCGGCGGCATCGGCGGCGTCCGCGGCATCCGCGGGCGCTTCGGCCACTGCCGCCGCGTCCGCATCGGCCGCCGCGTCGCCCTCGGCATCTTCCACGAGCGCCACTTCCACAGCCGCCGTCTCCTCGACGACGCTCTTGCGGGGCGCCGCGTCGCGCGAGGCCTTCCCGCGCTCCTTCGGCTCGGCCTCCGCCAGCTCGGCAGCGGGCACATCGCCCACGGCCGGGCCGCCGCGACGGCGCTCGGCGCGCTTGGCGAACAGCGGGATCAGGCAGCCCACCATGAGCAGGGCGAAGCCCACCCACACGAACGAGATGAGCGGGTTCACGCGCACGTCCATCGAGAAGTCGCCCTCGTCGTTCACGCCGCGGTACACCACGAACAAGTCCTCCAGCGGGAACCCGATGACGCTCGCCTCCAGCTTCTGCTGCTGGGTGGCGCTCACCAGCTGCACGGCCGGATTCACCGTGCCCACGAACTGACCGTCCTTCGTCACATCGAAGGTGAGCGCGTAGCGCACGTTGCCGTTGCCGAGCTCATCGATGGAGTTGCCCGTATAGGTGAGCTGGAAGTCCTGGATGTCGAAGGTCTCGGAAACCGAATCGCTCTCCTCGTCGTAGGGCAGATACCCCGTGATCTCGGTCACGTACATGGACGAGCCGATGAGGCCCACCAGAATGATGGCCATGGCGGCATGGGCCACCGAGCCGCCGAACAGGGCCAGGCGGCGGCGCAGCTTGGCGCCATCGACCCGCTTGAGCGAGCGGACGGCCATGAACAGCGCGCTGAAGAACAGAAGGCTCGCCACGGCGAAGCCCACCACGGCCAGGCCGTTGTAGTAGATGGGGTTGCCCTGCTCCAGCAGGCCCGAGGCCTGGGTGCCGCCCATGTCGATCATGGCCTGGTAGCTGGGCAGAAGGTATGTGGCGAAATAGATCATGAGCACGATGAACAGCACGAGCGCGCACAGCGCCGGCACGCGGGCATTTCGCCAGAACGCCTTCTTGTCGGTGCGGCGCCAGCCCAGAAGCGGGCAGATGGCGAGCACGGCCAGATAGGCGATGCCCAAGGGCCGGGCGATGGCGTTGTAGGTGCCGGCCGACAGGGACTGGCCGCCGAAGGGCAGCCAGCTCGGCAGGGCCGAGGACACCGTCATGTAGGCCAGAAGCACGGCGAACACGATCATGATGAGGTTGTTCACGTAGTAGGCCGCTTCCTTCGACATCATCGACTCGATGTCGTCATCGGCCGCATCCGTCGCACCGAAGTTCTTGCGGCGCACGATAAGGCCCACGATGCCGGCCAGAAGCGAGCAGATGATGAGCGCGCCGAACATGACGAGCGAAACCGGATCGCCCTCGAAGGCATGCACCGACTGCACGAGGCCCGAACGGGTGATGAAGGTGCCCAGCACCACGAAGCAGAAGGTGAGGCAGGCGCAGAACACGCTCCAGCGCTTGAAAGCGCCGCGCTGGCGGTACACCGTGAAGGAGTGGATGAGCGCCACGCCCACGAGCCACGGGAGCAGACTGGCGTTCTCCACCGGATCCCAGCCCCAGTAGCCGCCCCAGCCGAGCACCACGTAGGCCCACACGGCGCCCAGCCCGATGCCGATGCCAAGCAGAAGCCACGAGAACATGAGGTAGGGCGTCGAGCGGTTCACCCATTCCGTGGAATCGTCGTTGACGATGAGCGCGGAGATGGCGTAAGCGAACGGAATGGTGAGGCCCGCGTAGCCGATGAACAGCGTCGGCGGGTGAATCGCCATGGCCCAGTGCTCCAGAAGCGCGTTCATGGAACGGGCCGAGGCCATGACCGACAGCGTGCCATCGTCGCCGAAGTAGCGCGAGTCGGTCACGATGAAGGGCATGTTGCCCTCGGAGAACAGCAGTACCGACACGAAGGCCGTCAGCACGAGCGAGGAAATGGCGAGCGCGCCGTTATCGAGCGGGCGCGCATTCTTGCGCGTGGCGAACACGAGCACCGCGTTGAACACGGCAATGAGCCACGCCCAGAACAGCAGCGAGCCCTGACGCCCCGCCCAAAGACCGGCGAGCTTGTAGAGCCACGCCTCGGGGGCCGTGGAGGTGGAGCGGTTGTCCAGCACGTACTGGATGGTGTTGTCGCCCGAGAAGAAGCACCACACGAGCACGGCGCAGCACACCGTGAGCGCCACCGCCGTGAGCACCGCGGCCACCCGTCCGCCCCAGGCGAAGGTGTCGGAGCGCTCGAAGGAGCGCTTCTTGTAAAGGATATGGGCCACGCCCAGGCACAGCACCGAGATGACGCAGCCGGCAAAGGCCACGAGCAGGCCGAGAAGTCCGATCATCGACATGGGCTAGCCCTCCAGTGCGACATCGGTGGCGGCGAACTTGCCGTCGGCGCCGAGGGAGCCCGTGAGCACCACAGCGGAACCGTCGGCGATCCCGTCGGAAAGCGCGCCCTCGAAGACGACCGGCATCGAGTCGCCGGTCTCCGCGTCGACGAGGATGAAGCGGTCGCCCTGGCCTGCGGCCTTAAGCGACCCGGCGCCGACCGAGCCGGCCACCTTCACGACGTTGCCGTAGACGCTCTCGCCGTAACCGAGCAGCTGTTCCACCGTAAGGGCGCTGTCGGCGTTCTCGTACTTCGAGGGGCACTTCGTCACCAGCTCGGAGCACTCCAGCACGCCCGCATCGTTGATCTTGCCCGTGCAAATGGCGGTCACGTCGTTGCCGAACGTGGACGAGGCGGCGCCGTCGTAGCGCACCTCAAGCTGCGTGGCGGGGTCGCCCTCAGGGTCGTAAATCTTGAAAGTGAGCACGTCATTGCTCGTGGAGAAGGAATCCTGCACCACGTTGCCCGACACTTGCACCTTCTGGCCCGCCTGGGGATTCTCGGCGGCCTCCGCGATGCTCATGGTCGTGGCGGCGGTGTTGCCTCCTACGAATGCGAGCACCAAGATAAGCACGATGACGATGACGCCGGAGACGGCGATCATCCTCTTCTTCATCTTCGCGTTCATAGTCCTCCTGTTTCTAAGGTACCAAAGCGGTGTGGACCTGCCTCCCCGAAGGCCCGAAAAATTACCAACGGCCAGTATCGCCCAAGCCATGCAGAACCGCGCTTTAGATTCCACCGAAACCAGCAGATCAGCGTAATCGCAACACTTTCGCAATGGGAAGGAGTCTCGCGCCGCCAACCCGCGCCTCTTCAACTCCCGCATAAAGAGACCGCACATAGACGAAGGCGCGCACCGCGGGTGGGTGCGCGCCTTCGGGGAGGGTGCCGGCAGGGCGGTCCGACACGATTATCGAGCGGTGCGCCCCGTCGCCACAGCGGCGAGGGAGCGCGACGCGCCTTCTAGTAGGCCATGTTCAGCAGAGCGTAGCCGGCCTTCAGCTCGTCCTCGCACTTGTCGAGGTTCTCCTGGGCCAGACCCGGGTTGTGGGCGCCCTCGGAGTTCTCCACCATCACGTAGTCCCAGTAGAACTGTGCATGGCGGTGGATCTGGCGAGCCTGCTCCAGAGTGGCCTCGTCCAGGGAGTCCTTCTGCTCGGCCAGGGTCTTGATGTAGGCGTCCAGCTTGGCCGCCAGCTCGTGCTCGCGGTCGGTGGTCTCCTTCTGCCACTGGACGATCTGCCCAGGCAGGTCGGCATGGCAGCCCTCGCACTTCTCCATGATGGCCGGATCCTCGGTGGGGTTCACCAGGTTGTGGGAGCTGTACTCGGTGCCGTCCTCGGCCTTGGCGGGGGCCATGTGGCAATCGGCGCAGGTGTAGCCCTGCTTGGCCATGGAGGACTGCGCGCCGCCGTAGATAGTCTCGAACTCGGGATGCTGGGCCTTCAGCATGGGGGCGCCGGTCTCGGTGTGCTCCCAATCCTTGAAGCCCATCTCGTCGTAGTAGGCGAGAATGGCCTCGGCGGTCATGCCCTCGAGCCCCGTGTAGGGATTCGTGGTGGCCTTGGTCTCGGGAGCGAAGTAATACTCGTTGTGGCACTGGCCGCACACCTGGGAATCGGTGGAGACCTTATCCACATCGGAACCCATGGAATTCACGAAGAACTTCTGGGTGACCGTGGTCTTCGTCGGGTCGTTCTCATGGCAGTTGTAGCAGCTGATGGGCTCGGTCATCTGCATGAGCACCTCGGCGAAGGGCTTCTGGTAGGCCGAATCGCCCTCGGAGTTCACCATGGCGGTGTACTGGGGCGTCTTGCAGGTGATGCAGTTGGCCAGCGTGTTCTCGTTCACGCGGGGCGTCTCGGCCACGGACTGCAGGCTGTAGGGATGCCCCGCCGCCTCGTCGTAGCCCTTGGCGAAGCCGTAGCCGGCGTACATGGTCACCAGCTCCGGGTACTCGGTCAGGTAGTCCTGCTTGCCCTGGGGGCTGTTGGACTCGTTGGCCATATAGGTTTGGTACTCGTTGGGGTAGATGTCCTTCCAAGATTCCGCCACCACGACGCCGAAGGAATCGGGCTCGGGGGTCTCGGCGGGAGCCGCGGCCGCGGGGGCATCGCTTTCTCCCCCGGACGGTGCCGCCGCCGGTTCCTGGGCGGCCGGCGCGCAGGCGGCCAGCGCCGCGACGAGCGCCACGGTACCTGCCGCGACGGCCGCCGTCTTGAACGTCGATCGTTTCATGGTCCCTCCTTTTGATCGCTTGTCTCACGGGCGGCCGCGCCCTGGACGGCCGCAACGATAGCGCAAGCTTACGCCGTGAATCCCGCCACCGAAAAGGGACAGTTTCGCTCATATTCATGGGGACAGCAACAGCAGAGGAAGGGGACGGTTACACCTTGCTTACATTTCTTCTCGGGAAGGGACGTCCGGCGAGCCGATTCCCCCGGCTGCAACCGTCACTGCGACATCAACGTCTTTGCGACTTCTCGCCAATCCGCTTTCGGTACCCTTTTGGGAACGGCGGGGGCGCCCAAAGCGGAAGCGCAGGGCGGAAGTGGGGCACACGTCCACGCAGGCGCCACAGGCCATGCAGTCGCCGGCACGCACGATCGTATCCTCCCCCGCCAGCGCCGGCGCGAGGATCTCGGGATCGGCGAGGCAAACGTGGGTGCACTTGTCGCAGTGGATGCAGGCGTCGTGATCGATGGCGACGTTCACCTGGCCCGCGCGCCCGAGCACTTGGAAGGTGCCGCCCAAGGGGCACAGCGCTCGGCACCACAGACGGCGGCTGACGAGCAGCTCAGCGATAATGATGGCCAAAAGCGTGCCCGCCCCGGCGAAGCCGCCGAACACGAGGCCCTTGTTCACCGCGCCGATGGGCGAAATCAGCTCGAAGACGGGAAAGCCCACGAGGGCCGACAGCAGCACCACCGCCACCGCCACGCCGATCTTCGCGCGCCGCGGCACCGTGCGCTCGGGCACTTCAATGCCGAGCCGTCGACGAGCCGCATCCACGCCCTCGCCGACGAGGTTCACCGGGCACACCCAGCCGCAAAAGGCGCGCCCGCGCACGAGCCCGTAGACCACAACGATAAGCAGAGCGCCCGTAAGCGCCGATGCCGCCAGCAAGCCGCGCGACGCCGCCATCACTTCCAAGGCGCCCAACGGGTCGAACAACGGCACGCCGGCAACGCTCGAGGAGGACAGGCTGCCGAAGAACACGCCCGCAGCCGGCGTCGCCACTTCCCCATCGCCGCCCGCGAACAGCCCCGCCAGCCCCCATCCGGCCAGCAGCGGCGGCAAGCAGAACAGCCCCAACATGCAAACCTGCACCACCCGCCGCACCAGCGTTATCTTTCCCATGGATCGAGTCACAATTTTCTCCTCAACAATGGCAATGTGTAGAGGGAACACGGGGTATTCTGACCGAGCGAGGACTGTCTGAGCGAATCAGAATACCCCGTGGTCCCGACCGGCGGAGAGTCGCTACCCGAGTGTCTCATCCTCAAAGTTGACGTACACGAGATTCACGTTCAGCACCCCTGGAATCTGAATGAACCGGCTCGAAATCTCGTGCGAGGCGCCAGTGGAGGGAGCCTCGATGGTGACGACGATCTTGTACCCGTTCACCTCGTGCACCTCCACCCCCTCCATAGCCGCCAGGGCCCGCGCCACCGCATCCACCGATTCCGGCCGCACTTCCACCACCAGCGAGGAGATGACCACCTTCTCGTCTTCCATGACCTACTCCTGGGCCACCGGATGGCAGGTGATGCACTCGGCGCGAGGGCCGTCGATCTCATGGGTGGACGCATCCCCGCCCACATAGTGGTCGGCTGGCAGCGGCGTGGCGGCCGCCAGGAACACCTCCACCTCGTCGCTGCCGCCGTGGCAGCCGAAGCAGCCGGCTGCGCCCAGGCTCTCGTAGCGGCCCTCGTGGCTCGCCGTCATGAGCGGCGGCTCCCCGGGATTGTAGGTGGCACCGGTGTCGGCCATCTCTTGGGCGCACCCGGCCAGCGCCGCGGCCCCCAGCACGCCGGTCAGCACGGCGGCGCAGATCATCTTCGACTTCTTCATGGTCCGCATGGGTACCCCTCCTTAAATCTTCTCGATGGAAACGCAGGTCTTCTTGAAATCGGGCTCTTTCGAAAGCGGGCAGTAGGTGTCCTGCACCACGAGGTTGATCAGGGTCTCCTCGGCGAAGAAGGGCGCGAACACCATGCCCGCGGGGGGCCGAGTGCGGCCTGCCGTGGACACCGTGATATCGCAGGTGCCGAAACGCGAGGTGAGGCGCACGCGGTCGCCGTCGGTCACGCCGAGGCGCTCGCAGTCGGCCGGGTTCATGTCCAGCAGCGCCTCGGGCAGCGCGCGATTGAGCTCGGGCACGCGACGGGTCATCGATCCGGTGTGCCAGTGCTCCAGCAGACGACCCGTGCAGAACCAGAACGGATACTCGTCGCTGGGCTCCTCCGCCGGCGGCTCGTAGGGGCGGAACACCGCCGAGGGCTTCTTGTCGGCGGATTTGTAGAAGCTCACGCCGCCGGCCTTGTCGTGCTCGCCGTAGGTTTCCACGCCGTACTCATCGAAGCCGTCCTCCTGGGGGCCGTCGCAGAAGCGCCACAGCGTCGGCAGCCACTTCCCGTCCACCTCGCGCACGGGCCAGGTGAGGCCATGGTTGTAGATGTACTCTTCATAGGGGGCCAGCTGCTTGGCCTCCATCTTCAGCTTCGCCTCGGCGTTGATGGCCTCGGCATCCGGATTCAGGCTCGGGTTGCTGAAGGTGCGGTACTCCTCCCAGATGCTCGAGCACACCTCGCGGTCGGTACCCTTGAAAGCGCCGGCCTCGGCGTCGTACCAGGCGCCGAACAGGTGGTCGAAGGCGTCCTCGCCGCCGATCTGTTCGCCGGCCAGCACGCGCTTGGCCACTTCCATGAGCATCCAGAGATCCCACTTGGCCTCGCCCGGGGCGTCCACGGCCTTCTCGAACACGGCCGTGCGGCGCTCGCCGTTACCGAAGGCGCCCTCGCGCTCGACCCACATGGCCGCCGGCAGCACCACGTCGGCGTACTGGCAGGACAGCGTCGGATACACCTCGGACACGCAGATGAAGGCGTCGTTGATTCCCTTCAGGTCGCCGCGCCCGAGGAAACGGGTGAGGTTGGGCATCGACACGGCCCAGTTGTTGTGGGCGCTCCAGAGGAAATCGATGCCGCCCTTGGAAAGCTCGCGGAACATCTTCACCGTGTGGTAACCGGGTTTCTCGATGGCGTCCAGGTATCCGTTGGGCAAGTCCCAGATGGCCTCGGTGTAGCGGCGGTGATCCGGGTTCTTCACCACAAGGTCGGCGGGAAGGCGGTGCGAGAAGGTGCCCACCTCGCGGGCCGTTCCGCAGGCCGTGGGCTGGCCGGTCAGCGAGAAGGCGCCGTCGCCGGGACGGGCGTAGCGACCGGTGAGCAAGTGGATGTTGTAAATGCAGTGGTTCATCCAGGTGCCGCGGTTGTGCTGGTTCACGCCCATGGTCCAAAGCGAGAGCACCTTGCGGCTCTTGTCGGCGAACACCTCGGCCAGCTCCTGGATATCCTCGGCCGGCACGCCGGAAAGCTCGGAGGCGTACTCCAGGGTGTAGGGGGCCAGACGCGCGGCGAAGGCTTCGAAAGTGATGGGCTCCACATTGTCGACGGCCTGGCCGATGTCGCTCTTGTCGTAGCCGTCGTCGGTGGCGTTGCCGATGTTCTCGGTGCCCTGCTTGAACTGCACGTGGTCGGCCACGAAGTCGTGGTCGTACTTGTCGTTCACGATGAGGTAGTTCGCGATGGCGTTGGCGATGGCGATGTCGCTGCCCGGGCGGAAGGTGAGCACCTTGTCGGCCGAGGCCGAGGTGCGAGTGGTCATGGTGGTCACGTCGTAGTGGCGCACGGCCTCGTCGGCGAGCTTGCGGGCCGTCAGGCGCGAGTACAGCATGGGATGGGCCTCGGCCATGTTGGCGCCCCAGGTGACGAAGACGTCGGTCTCGTCGATGTCGGCGTAGCAGCCGGCCGGCTCGTCGGTCTGGAAGACGTTCATGAAGCCCACGACGGCCGAGGCCATGCACAGACGCGCGTTGGGGTCGATGTTGTTGGAGAGCAGGCCCGCCTTCCAGAACTTCGCCGTGCAGTAGCCCTCCACGATGGGCTGCTGGCCGCTTCCCCAGAACGCCAGGCGGCTCTTGTCGGCCTTCCACGTGTCGCGGAGCTTGCCCGCCACCAGATCGAGCGCCTCGTCCCAGGTGGCCTCGCGCAGGCCGTCGGGCGTGCCCTTGGTGGACTTGTCGTCACGGATGAGCGGGGTGGTCAGGCGATCCTCGCCGTACAGCGCGCCGGCCAAGTAGTAGCCCTTCACGCAGTTCAGGCCACGGCTCGAGCCGTTCTCCGGGTCGCCCGTGACCGAGATCACCTTGCCGTCCTTGGCCTCTACGATGACGCCGCAGCCGCAGCCGCAGAAGCGGCACACGCCCACGGTCTTCACGGAGTCGCCGCCCGAGGTTGCCGCGTCCCCGCCGGTGCCGGCGAGCGACGAGCAGCCGGCCACGGTGCCGGCAGCGGCCGCCGAGGCGAGGGCCACGGCGGTGCTCTTAACGAAGGTGCGTCGAGTCAGTTCCATCTTGTTCCTCCCTTTCGGTCGAGGGCGCCGGACGCCCCGCCTTCGCGTATCTGCTAGGCCGCGCCGTTGCGGCGGGCCACGTAGGTCTCCTCTTGAGCGCCTGCGGGCACCACCACGATGGCGGGCGCGGGGTCGCTCACCGGGCAGCGCTGCTCGCACAGGCCGCAACCCGGGCACCCATCGGGCACCACCTGCGGCGCGAACACCGCGTGGATGTCGTCGCCCTCGCGGGGCCGGTAATCGATGGTGATGGCCTCGTCGATGAGCGGGCAGGCGCGGTAGCACACCTCGCAGCGCATGCCCTGAAACGACAGGCAGGTGTCCTCGTTGATAACGGCCACGCCCATGCCGGCGCCGCGGCGCTCGGCAGGCACGTCCAGCGCGCCCGTGGGGCAGGCCGCCGCGCAGGGAAACTCCACGCACAGACGGCAGGCCTGGGCCCGCGCGTTCACATAAGGGGTCGACCCGTCGCGCCCCGCGTTCAGAGGGGCCGCATGAATGGCCTGGTAAGGGCACGCCTCAAGACAGCGGCCGCAACGCACGCAGCGCGCGGCGAAGTGCTCGGGCGCGCCGGCGCCGGGCGGCCGCAGCAAGGGCAATGGCGACGGCGCAGCAGAGGCGACCGTGCTCGCCGCGAAGACGCCCGCGGCGGCCAAGGCGGCGATTCCCGTCAAACGCATAGCCAAACCCCCTCTGTTTGTTCGTGCGGCCGGCACACGGGCGGCGTGTTGCGGCGCTCTTTCCGCAGCCGTCTCGCCGGCGATCCCGCGGCGGCCTCTCTCGAACCGAATTGTTTCGGCGCACAGTCTAGACGGCAACTGTCCCCATCGCGAAGGGACAGTTGCCCGTTATTTCATGGGGACGGTTGAAAAATCTGAGGGGGACACCTTCATGGGGCTTCCACATTTGCTAAGCTTCTCACTCAGGAAATAAAGAACCGTCCTCCCCCAACCATGGCAACGCGGAGAGGGAGCGCGATTCACAACCGGGAGGCCCCATGCATCTGGACGAGCACAGCGACACCCCCTTCTACCGCCAGCTGGAGGCCCAGCTGCGGGAAGGCATCGAGAGCGGCACCTACCCCACCGGCTCGCGCCTCCCCTCCATCCGGGGCCTGGCGGCCGATTTGGGCTGCGCGCGCAACACCGTCGAGCAGGCCTACCATCTGCTCGTGCAGGAAGGCTACGTGGCAAGCCGCCCCGGTAGCGGGTACGTCGTGCAGAATGTGGCCTACCTGCAGCCGGACGCCTCGGCGCCCTCCTGCGCCGTGCTGCTGGGAGGTTCCCGGCGGAAAGCCCGCTACGACTTCACCTATGGCAACCTGGAGCCCGGCACCTTCCCCGCCGCCGCCTGGCGGGCCATCACCGGCGACATCCTCCTGTCGGTGGAAGCCGCCGGCTGCGACGCCTACAACGACCCGTTCGGGGAGGAGAGCCTGCGAGCGGCCATCGCGTGGCGGCTGGTCACGCAGCGCGACATCGATTGCACCCCCGAGCAAATCGTCGTGCAGGGCGGCACGCAGACCAGCGTCCAGAACCTGCTGACCCTCTTCGATGCCGCCCGGGACGCCGTGGCCATGGAAGACCCCGGCTACGACGGCGTGCGCTCGGTCATTGAACGGGCGCGCTTCGCCATCAGGCCCTGCCGGGTGACCGACGACGTCCGCGTGTTCCTCTCCGACCTCGAGTCCTCGGGGGCGCGCCTGGCCTACCTCACCCCCTCGAGCCAGTTTCCCACCTGCCGCATCATGCCGACCGACGTGCGCGAGCGTGTGCTCGCGTGGGCTGAGAGCGCCGACGCCTACATCCTGGAGGACGACTACTGCCGCGACTTCCGCTACCGGGAGCGCTCGCTGGCACCGCTGGCCTCCATGGACGGGCGAGGGCGCGTGATCTACATGGGCACGTTCTCGAAATCGCTCTCGCCCGCTTTGCGGATGAACTACCTCGTGCTGCCCACGCCCCTTCTTAAGCGATGGCGCGAGGCCTTCGCCAGTTCGTACTCGCCGGTGCCCTGGCTCAACCAGCAGGTGCTCGCGCGCTTCATGACCGACGGCTCGTGGGATCGCCACCTCCGTCGCGTGCAGACGAGAAACCGCCGCAAGTACGACGCGCTCACGGCGGCGCTGCGCGAGTACATGGGCGACAAGGTGGACGTGCTGGAATGCGGCACGGGGCTTCACCTGCTCGTGCGCGTGCGCGACGGGCGCAGCCAGGACGAACTCGTGGCCGCTGCGGCTGCCGCCGATGTGGCGGTGTATCCCACCAAGAAGTACTGGGCCAACCCCGCCTGCGCCACCAAGGGCGTCGTGCTCGTAGGGTTCTCCTCCATCGCCGAGGCGGACATCCGCCCCGGTATCGCCGCCCTGGCCCGCGCGTGGTTCGGGTAGGCGGCGATAGCTGCTGCGGTCTCAGCCGTCACCCGTAGCACGACACGCCTTTTTGCCAAGCATCACCACCGATTTGGACATTATGTCCCCTCGTGCTACTTCGTTTTGGCAAAAACCCATGTCGTGCTACGGATTTTTGTCTGATTTGGACCCATCAGCCGTAGCACGAAGCGTCTTTTTGTCGGAGTTCTTCTACGATTGCGGCAAAAAGGTGCCTCGTGCTACGACCAACGTCCGAGAACAGCCCTTTCTACCGGTTCGCAACGTATGCACTGCCTTGCTCTAACGCAACGATGTTGACGGGTGCATCATGGACGTCTCGCACGGCGAGCCGCTCGACCAGCTGGCAGGCGCGGATGAGGCCGATGGAGGCGCCGGGAAAAGCAGGCAGGAACGTGTCGTAGAAGCCGCCGCCGTAGCCCAGACGGAAACCTTCGCGGTCGAAGGCGAGCCCGGGCACGAGGGCCACGGGACGGGCGAAGTCGGCGGGATGCACTTCACGAGAGGAGTCGTCAGGGGGTTCTTCCACGCCGAAGGAGCTGCGCACGAGCCTGTCGAGGGATTGCACCGTATACCAGCGCATCTCGCGCGTGCCCGGAACAACGCGCGGCAGGCACACAGTTTTCCCCGCTTCCCACGCGCGCTGGATGAGCTCGCGCGTATCCACTTCCGCGCCGAAGCTCAGATAGGTGAACACCGCATCGGCCGCTGCGAACTCCGGCAGCGCCGCCACATTCCGCGCGATCGCCTCATCGATGGCGCGCCGCTCCCCCGGGATAAGCCCCTCGCGCACCGCCTTGAACTGCGCCCGCATCAGCGCCTTGCCCGTTGTTGCATCCATCGGCATCCCCTTCCGCTCGCCTCTCGTAGGGGCGGTACTTGCGCCGCCCTCCCAATTTGCAGCCGACCCCCGCTCCTGGCAAGGGGCGACTGAGATTGCCCTCTGTGGACGGAATGCCGGCAAAACAAAGCGGACCCCGGTTTCCCGAGGCCCGCGTCATTTCCGTGGTGGAGATGATGGGATTCGAACCCACGACCCCCACGTTGCGAACGTGATGCTCTCCCAGCTGAGCTACATCCCCACGAAGGTGTGCGCTTTCGCGCAAGGCAGTAGTTTGCCCGATTTCGAAACGATTGTCAACCGTTTCGCTTAAGAGACCACACGCTCTTCCAACGGGTAATCCACCAGCTCCATCGACTCGTCCACGAACGGCGCGAACAGCGGCTCGCCGTTCTGGGACAGCTCCACCATGCCGGTGAGCACGTCGACGTACTGGTAAGACTGGCGAGCGGTGCGGCCGCGCTTGCGGTCGACCTCCATGATGAACAGCTGCGGATGAACCTGCGTCAGCACGCCTTCGCTCTCGACGATCTTCGAACGGCCCATGTTGGCGCGCACTTTCAATCGTTGACCGACGAAATCATTCAAGGTATCATGAATGCCATCGACGATCTTTGCCTGCTTGGCCAAATCCATTGACTAACTTCCTCACATGTTGGCGGTACAAGTACAGCCCCATATCATACCACGATTGTCAACCCCCGCAACTTTTTTCGGCCGCGGGAAACGTGACAGCCTTTAGCGGGCTCCCGCGTAAGCGCATACCACCGATTATGACAAGTTTCGCGAACGCGAGATCCCCAAGCCCATTCTTGGGGACATTTTCATTCAGTGAAGAGACACGCTCCGGAGACGCAATCACCTGAAGCACCGCTACAATGGCGCTCAAGCAATAGGTGTAGCGGGCAAGCATTCGGGAGGCATCTCATGGCAACGATCGTGATGGCGGACTTCGATTTCGATGACTGCGACTTTGAACGAAAGATGGTGGAAGCGGCCGGCATCCAATTCAAGAGCTTCGACGATGCCCGCAACCGCACCCCCGCCGAGATCATCGAGCATTTGCACGGGGCCGATGGCGCCATCACCTCCTACGGGCGCTTCACCGCCGAGGTGTTTGCGGCGCTTCCCCAGCTGAAGGTGGTCAGCAAGACCGGCACCGGCGTGGACAACATCGATGTCGCGGCGGCCACGGCCGACGGATGCGCCGTGTGCAACGTGCCCGGCTACGGCACGGAAGTGGTGAGCGATCACGCCATAGCGCTTGCGCTCGCGTGTCTGCGGCGCATCAACGAGATCGATGCCGACATGCGCGCCGGCATCTGGGACTTCCATCGTCGCCGTCCCTTGGGCCAGGTGCACGGGCGCACCTTCGGTGTGGTGGGCTACGGCAATATCGGCCGTGCGGTGGCGCGCAAGGCGCGCGGGCTCGGGTTCAACGTCGTGGTGTGGGATCACAAGGGAGTCCCGGAGCGCTTCACGCCGGAGGACTTCCCCTACGCGACCCTCGAGGAGCTGCTGAAGACCGCCGACGTGGTCAGCTTCCACACGGCGCTCGTGCCGGCAACCCATCATTTGCTGAACGCCGACAACATCAAGCTCATGAAAGACGACGCCATCGTGGTGAACACCTCGCGCGGCGCGGTCATCGACAACGACGCCGTGGCTGCCGCCCTTTGCGCAGGCAAGCTCTGGGGCGCCGGCATCGACGTGTTCGAGCACGAGCCGGTCTCGCCGGACGCCCCCATCATGCACGCGCCCCACACCGTGCTCACCTCGCACGCCGCCTACTGGTCCGAGGAGTCCGCCGTCGAGCTGCGGCGCCGCTGCACCCAAAACGCCATCGACGTCGTGCGTGGCCGCACCCCCGAGGCCTGCGTGAACCCCGAGGCGCTCCCCCGCGCACTCGCGAAGTAGCTGGACAAGGAAAGGCCCGACCGCAGCCAGCCATAACGGGAGGGTTTGCGAGCCCCAAAGTTGGAAAATGTGCTTTTTTGTTCACCCTTCTGATGGGGTTTCTCAAGTTTCCGCAGGTCAAATAGAGTGTTTTGCGAAATCTAAAAAGCACATTTTCCAACTTTTTCGGCCAAAAAAGCACATTCTCCAAATCCCGTGTCCCAGAAAAGCACCTTTTCCAGATTAGGAGAGCGAAAAAGGCCCGACCGCGGGCTGGAAGCGGTCGGGCCGGAAAAAGCCGGGGCAGCGGGAGGGAGAATGCCGCCCCGGCGCGGAAAATGCTTAGTTGCGGATAAGCAGCGCGCAATTTGCAGCGAGCATCGGCACGCAGGTCGAAACTCGCACAGGCCGGAGCACGCGCGCTCCCGTGCTAGCGCTCGCGCAGCTCGTGGCAGGTGCCGCACTCGAAGGTGCCCCGGTGGTGGCACTGGGCGCAGTACTTCATGGCGTCCTTGGGCAAGTCCTTCGAATGGTTGTTGTGGCAATCGGTGCACGTGGCCGGGTTCGCCTCGTGCTTCTCGCCGGCCGGGCGCTCGTGCGGGTTCACAACGGTGCCCTTGTCGTCGGTCAGCGCGGTGGAGTCGGCCGTCAGTACCGCCACCTCGGACAAGTCGCCGTGGCAGGCGATGCAGGTGGCCTCGTCCACGGTGACGACCGTGGCCTTGGTGGCCGGCTTGTCGCCCATGGCGATGCCGTCGTGCACCTCGGCCAGCACCGCCTCATCGGTATGGCAGGTGACGCAGGTCACACCCTCGGCCTCGTGGGCCACGCCTTGGGGACAGGCGGAATCGGTCGCCGACGCCGCCTCGGCGGTATGGCAGGTGACGCAGTCGGACTCCATCGTCCAGTTCACCGGCTGACCGGCCATAGCGTCGTCGCCGCCGGCCTCCTGCTCGGCGGGAGCGGCGGCAGTCCCCGAACCGTTCGAGTCGGACGCGGGCGCACTCGGCGCGCAGCCCATGAGCGTGCCCGTGAGGGCCGCCACGACGAGCACCGCGGCGATGATGGCCGCAAAGGCAAGGCGGCACGGCCGCTTCGCTTCACTTTCCATGGAATTCTCCTCTCATCTCGCTCGCGGCTCGCCGCCGCTCGCAGGGGGACGGCCGCCCCGTGCGCTCATGGTGCGGGGCGGCCGCCTTACTTGCTTGAGTGAGCCTCAAGGCTCGGGGGATTACTCGGCGTCCCAGTTCTCCAGGCCGGAGGCATGGCGGGCGGCGATACGGCCCCACACCTGGTTCTCGGCGTTGTTGCCGCCGGTGATGCCGTAGGTGTGGCTCTGGAAGTTGCCGAAGCAGCCGGCCGCGTACAGGCGCGGGATGGGGTTCTGGGCCGGATCGAGCACCTGAGCGTTCTCGTTCTTCATAGGACCGCCCAAGGTGGAGCAGGAGCCGGGGTAGATGGACACGGCGTAGTAGGGGCCGTTATCGAGCGGCACCATGGTCTCGGCGGCGCGGTCGAAGCGCGCGTCCTTGCCGGCGGCGGCGAAGCCCTGGTACTCCTCGAAGGTGGCCTTCAGGGTGTCCACATCCATCAGCGGATCGAACTCCTTGATCTTCTGGCCCAGCTCCTCGATGGTGGCACCGGTGAGGATCCAACCGCGCTCCAACTCGGCCTTGTTGTCCTGGCTCCAGCCGTCCCAGTCGCGCACGGAATCGGGCAGGTCGCTGGCGAAGTTGCCGCACTCGAAGAAGTCGCCCTGGCTGGTGGACAGCTTGCCGGCGTCGAAGCAGCTCTGGTCGAAGATGCCCCAGGAGGGAATGCGGTCGAAGTCGGCGATGGAGTCGTCGAAGGACAGCAGCGTATGCCAGCCATTATGCGGCGAGCCCATGTTGTTCTCGTTCACGAAACGCTTGCCCAAGCGGTTCACGTTGAAGTAGCTGAAGCCGGGCATGAAGTACAGGATGGAGAAGTCGTACTCCGGGTCGCGCGTCCACATGGAGTACATGGAGATGGCCATGTCCATGTGCCACAGCTTCGCCCCCACGTCCTCGACCATCTTGATGCCGTCGCCGGTGTTGAAGCGCCAGCCCTCGAACTTGAAGGGAGAGCACTTGAGGTACTGGTTCTTCAGCTCCTCGTTGAACTCGAAGCCGCCCAGCGTCATGATGACGGCCTTGCGAGCCTTCACGGTCTTCTCCTCGTTGCCGATCATGGTGTAGGCGCCCACGATCTCCTTGGTCTGGGGGTTCTGGATGAGGCGCTCGTCATGGCAGTCGAACAGCACCTCCACGCCCAGAGCCTCGCGCTGGGCGTCCAGCTCGTGGAAGGACAGCATGCCGAAGCCGTCGACCGAGGACAGCTTGCAGGAGCCCTCGTAGGCGTTGTCGTCCAGGAAGAAGTACTCGGGGATGGCACCGGCCAGCGCCTGCTCCACCACCTCGTAAGTCATGCCGTACTTGTCGGCATACTCGGTGTTGCGGACGCACTCCTCAACCCAGGCCTCGATCATCGGATCGGGTGTCTTGCCCTTGGTGAAGGCGCGGATGTAGTCCTTGAAGCGCTCCTTGTCGGCCTCTTCCACAATAGTCCACTCGCCGTTGTTGATGGAGCTGTTTCCGCCGCCGCGCTCGGGGGCCTTCTCAAGCACGAGCACTTGCTGGCCGCACTCGTCGGCGCCGATGAGCGACGCCCACATGCCCGCGCCGCCGTAGCCGATGACGAGCAGATCGCACTCGTAGTCCCAGGTCTGGGGCAGCCAGTCACCGGTGTTGGCGAGGGTGTCGGCACCGCCCGCGCTTTCATTCGCGCAGCCGGCCAGCGCCGCCGTGCCCGCCATGGCCGCTGCGGCCAGGCCCGCGCCCTTCAGAAACGAGCGACGGGACACGCCGAGTTGTTCGTCTTTCTTCATGAAAGATCCTTCCTCCTCATGTCGTGCGGATGCCCAAGGGCGCCCCGAGAGGCTTCTCGCTCCTTGAGATTTCGCGCTTTCGTTCGCGCTTTCGCAAACCTCGAAGGCTCGAAGAGAACACTCTCGAAGGCCGCCCGCTCCCTTGGCGGGCCCCTCCCCTTGCGGCTCTCATCCGCGTTTACAAGTCCCAAGATTACGCAGAACCGCTCGCCCGCGCATCTGAGCATCCGTCGGATTTTCAAAAAGAATCTTTCGTAGAGCGCTGACGTTTCCCCAGATCAACGCATCTAGGATTATCAATCCGATAGGCGCAAATTCCCTGATAGGCTATGATTAAAAGCTCTATGTGAGCGAATCGGCTACAAGAGCCGGCATTGCACTGAGGCACAGCCTGGGGAGGGGAAGCCCGTGTCAGCAACCACGCATGCGCGCGAACCTATTGGAAGCGCAACCGAAGAGAGAGCCGGCTCGGCGGATGCCGCGCGCCCCCGCGCCGACGCCGCGCCCGCCACACCCGCCACATGCTTCTGCGCCGGCGCGGACGGTACGGCGCAGAAGACCACGGATCGCGAAAAGCCCGCAGTCGGAGAAGGTGAAACGCGCGGAGGGCAGTCCGTAGACGACGCGACTCTCCTGAACTTTCTCATCGTCGTTCTCGGCTTCGGCCTGTGCCGGGCATGGATCGTCTTCTGCCTCGGCGCGCCTTTGGTCTTTCCCGCCGCTTCCCCGACCCATTGGATTTACCTTGCCAGCGGAGCGCTGTGCGCCGCCGTCGTGGCTCTCATTTGCCGCGCGGGCGGCCCCTTCATCGCCCTTATGCGCCGGGTGCTCTTTCGGATCACGCCCTTCGCGCTTCTGGCCAGCGGCATCCTCATCCCCTTGGCGATAAGGGCCAACAGCGAGCTGCTCATGGTGTGCGGCTTTGTGGCCGGAGGCGTCGGCGCGGGCCCGCTGCAAGTGCTCTGGGGCGATCGATTCTCGCGCCATTCAATCCAATTCGCCGCCTTCGCCTCCCCGGCGGCGGCTATCGTCACGGCAAGCGTGGCCGCGCTCTCGTCAACCCAGACGAGCTTTATGGGGTTCGTCGTCGTGCCGCTCTTGTCCTTCGCCCTGCTCGTCTTCCACGCGGGCCGCACCGGGCACCCCTGGCGCGAGCTCGTCGGCCGCCCCGACGCCTCTTCCGTGCCCGACGCGACGCCCGCAACAGCCGATGCCCGGCCCGCGGACGCGGCGAAGGCGCGCCCGGTCGGCCTGAGGGCAGGCAGCCGCGTACCCTTGGGCGTGGGAAAGCTCATGTTCTCTATCATGACGTTCTCGCTGCTTTGCCGCATGTTCGACACCATGAACCGCGGAGTGGACCCACTGGCATTTCTCGGCGGCAGCCCCATCTTCGCCCTCATCGTGGTGGGGGTGGCCTTCATCGCCATCGTGGCGAAGGAGGGCGAGCGCTTCAACCCCACGCTCATCTACCGTCTGTCGCTGCCCATCATGGTGGCGGGGTATGTGGCCATCACCCTCCTGTTCGACAGCCACGCCGCCATCTCGCTGCTCATCATCAACGTGGGCTACGAGTTCTTCGACATCCTTACCTGGGTGCTGTTCGTTGACGCCTCGCGCCGGCGCAACGAGAACGCCCTGTACATCTTCGGGCTGGGCGTGGCCTTCATGTTCTGCGGCATGGCGCTCGGCAACGCGGCGAGCCACATCGTCGACGCACTGGTGGCAGGCGGCAACCTGCAAGCCAACGTGGTGGCCATGGCGGCCATCCTGTGCTTGGTCGTGGTGGCGTTCCTCGTGCTGCCCGAGGGCACCGTAGCGCAGCTGTCGCGGCGCGAGGGGCACGCCGAGCGCGGCGAGGGACGCACGGGCCGCAGCGGCGCGACCTCCGAGGGGCAGGCAGAGGACAGCGACAGCACAAGCGAAGAGAACGGTCACGCCGGCGCGACCGCGGATCACCTCGAGCGGCACTGCGCCGCCGTTGCGCGCGATTTCGGGCTCACACCGCGCGAGAGCGAGGTCATCGTGCTTCTAGCCTACGGGCGCACGCTTGCCATCATCGCCTGCGATTTGCATATCGCCCAGGGCACGGCCCGCACCCACATCGAGAACATCTACCGCAAGCTGGACGTTCACAAGCAGCAGGAGCTCATCGATCTGGTCGAGAACCATGGGGAGGCCAACAAAGCCAAGGAAAGCTCCTCTGCTCAATAAGACGCAAGAGGGGCGCCCAACCGACGCGCCCCTCGATCTATCGTCAACAAAGCTGCTGCTCGGCGCTATTCAGCCGGAACCGCCGCCGCGGCTGCCTTGGCGGCGGCGCGCTCGGCCCGCTCGCGCTCGATGGCGGCCAGGGCCTCCTGGGGCGTCGGCGGGCGCGGCGTTTCCCGCGCGATGGCCGCAGCCAGAGCCTCCTCGTCGGCCCCTTCGATGGCAATGGCGCGGATGGCATTGCCGATGGCCAGCTGCTCTATCACCTCGAGCCCTTCGGTCACCTGGCCGAACACCGTGTACTTGTCGTCGAATTCGGGCTGGTCGCCCAACGAGAAGTAGAACTGGCAGCTGCCGGAGTTGGGCGCAGACTTGTGGGCCATGCACAAGCTGCCGAGTACGTGCCGGTTGCGGGGGTTGCCCTCCCACTCGTCGATGATAGTGTAGCGCGCGTCCCCCGTGCCCGGATGCATCCCGCGGATGGCTCCCTGGGCCGCGGCGAGCACCTAGGCCGGCCCCATGGTGCGCGTGGTGGGGCAGCCGCAGAGCACCACCGATCCGGGCTTTCTCGCATGGAACTTCAAATTGTCGTAGAAGCCCTTCGCAGCCAGTTCGATGAAATTGCCCACGGTGACGGGCGCCTCACGTCCGAACAGCTCCGCGCGGACGGTCCCACGCGCCGTCTCGATGACGGCCACCTCCCGACCTTTGGGCACATAGCCCGGCGTGTAGATTTCTAGTTCGATGCGTCCCATAAACGCTCCCCTTCCCTGCAAGGGCGCGCTCGCCTCGGCGCCGCGCCCCTCAGGCGCCGTGCCCGCAACCTTCAACAAAAAGCCCTCCCATCTTAAGACAGGAGGGCCGCACGCGCGTCCGATGGAGCATCCTATTTTGCGCGAAATCGCTCGTTATGAGCGTCTCGCCTTTTCTCGGTCGACGAAGCACCCCGGAAATGCACGAGATCGCCCCTTATGAGCGTCTCGGGGCATCAAGAGAACAGCTTCGAGTCCATTCCCTTCGCAAAACCCCAGGTCACAAACACCCTAAGCTTATCCGAAGTATTGCCCTGGCCCTCCTGGACGCTCATAAGAGGAAATCTCGTGCAAAAACAGACACTGAATTTGACCGAATCCGGCTTTCGGAGAACCGCAGTGAGGCGGTCGACGAGTGCGAAAAGGCCCGACCGCTGACTGGATGCGGTCGGGCCTTTTCGGGTTGGGGCAGTACGGAAACCCCTTAGGCGGCCAAGCGACGGGCGATCGCCTTGATGAACTCGCTCGTGGAAAGGGTCACAGGATTCGGGAGCGTCGTGATGCGGGCGAGGTCGCCGGTCATCTCGCCGGCCTCGATGGTGGCAAGCGTTGCCGCTTCCAGGTGGTCGGCGAAGGCGACCAGCTCGGGCAGCTCGTCCAGCTCGCCGCGCTTGCGCAGGGCGCCGGACCAGGCGAAGATGGTGGCCACGGAGTTCGTAGAGGTCTCCTTGCCCTCCAGGTGCTTGTAGTAGTGGCGCTGCACCGTGCCGTGGGCGGCCTCGTACTCATAGACGCCCGCCGGGCTCACGAGCACCGAGGTCATCATGGCCAAGGAACCGAAAGCGGAGGACACCATGTCGCTCATCACGTCGCCGTCGTAGTTCTTGCAGGCCCAGATAAAGCCGCCCTCGGCCTTCATGACGCGGGCCACGGCGTCGTCGATGAGCGTGTAGAAGTACTCAATGCCGGCCTCTTCGAAACGGGCGGCATACTGGTCATCATAGATCTCCTGGAAGATGTCCTTGAAGCGGTGGTCGTACTTCTTGGAGATGGTGTCCTTGGTGGCGAACCACAGATCCTGCTTGGTATCCAGGGCGAACTCGAAGCAGCTCATGGCGAAGCTCGCGATGGAGGCGTCCAGGTTGTGCATGCCCTGGGCCACGCCAGCGCCGTCGTACTCGTGCACGAGCTCGCGGATCTCGGTGCCGTCCTCGCCGGTGTACACCAGCTCCACCTTGCCGGGGCCGGGCACGCGGATCTCGACGTTCTTGTACACGTCGCCGTAGGCGTGGCGGGCGATGGTGATGGGTTTCACCCAGTTGCGCACGCAGGGCTCGATGCCCTTCACGATAATGGGCGTGCGGAACACCGTGCCGTCGAGCATCGCGCGGATAGTGCCGTTGGGGCTCTTCCACATCTGCTTCAGGTCGTACTCCTCCACGCGCGCCGCGTTCGGCGTGATGGTGGCGCACTTCACGGCCACGCCCAAGCGCTTGGTAGCCTCGGCGGACTCGAAGGTGACCATATCGTCGGTGGCGTTGCGGTTCTCGAGGCCCAAGTCGTAGTACTCGGTCTTCAAGTCGACGAAGGGACAGATCAGCTCGTCTTTGATCATCTGCCAGATGATGCGGGTCATCTCGTCGCCGTCCATCTCCACGAGCGGCGTGGTCATTTGAATTTTGGTCATGGTGCTCCTAACGACAGAAATCGGTTGCGACCATGCTACCGCGAAATGTGAGCAATTCGCCCCGCAATTCGCCTAGAAACAAGGTTGTAACGGGGAAGTGAAGCGTGGGAAGCAGGAAAGGAGAAAGGAGCTGTCCGGCTCGGAGGGGCCGGGGGAACCCGTGCTCAAGCAATGGCTCGCTTTGTGGAACAGCCCACTGGGCCGTTCCAGTCGCTGCGCAACCTGCGCGCGGGCCCCCTCGGCCCCTCCGAGCCTACTCAACTTCGGTTGCTTCGGGGACAGACGCAATCTCTTCCAGGAACGCCTTGCCGTAGGTGGCGAGTTTTTTCTCGCCGATGCCGGGGAGGGCCAGCAGCTCCTCTTCTGTGGCGGGGCGGGCGGCGGCCATGGCGGCCAGGGTGGCGTCGTGGAAGATGACGTAGGGCGGCACGGCGGCCTCCTGGGCCAGGCGCAGGCGCAGGGCGCGCAGGCGTTCGAAGAGCTCGGCATCCGCCTCAGTGAGATCGGCAGCGCCCGCGCGGACGGCCTTCGGCAGCTTGGCCGCACTCCCCTTGCGCACCCTCGGCGTCTGCTTGATGCTCAGCGCGAAATCGGGCTCGGCGGCCTCGCGGTAGCGGGGGCCGAAGCCCACGAGCGGGAACTTCCCCTCGGTGATGGCGAGGTAGCCGTCGGCGGCCAAAAGTTCCACGACCTCCATGAGCAGGGCACGCCGCGCCTCGGAGGTGCCGTAGACCGGCAAGTTCGCAAGGCCCCACTGGCGCAAGTTCTCGGTGTCGGCGCCGCGCAGCACGTCCACCACCGTCGTTTTGCCGAAGCGGCCGCGCAGGGCCTGCACACAACGCATGATGGCGCGGGCCTCCGCCGTCACATCCACCGCTTCGAATTCCCCGTCGCAGTTCGAGCAGCAGCGCTTTGGCGGGGAACTCGTAGGATTTTCCTCAGTCGGGAGGGCAGACCAAGGTCTGCCCCTACGGGGATCTATGGCGCGAGCGGCATAGCCATCGTAGGGGGCGACCTTTGTCGCCCCTCCCTGCAACGGAAGAGCCTCATCCCGAGCATCTTCCCCCATGTAGGGGTTCGTGCCGCCGACAACCGCCACATCGTAGGGGGCGACCTCGGTCGCTCCTCCCTGTGACGGAAGAGTCGCATCCTGACCACTTTCCCCGAAGTAGCGGAGGATGTACGCGCGCAGGCAACCGGTGGTGTAGCAGTAGCCGACCATGGATTCCAGCATGCGGCGGCGGCTCGCGCGCACCACCTCGGCCTCCTCGGCGGTGAGCCCTTCGTGGGTCGATTCCTGCTCGATGAAAAAGCGGCCCGTGGCGATGTCGCCGTCGCACCACAGAAGCAGGCACTCGGCCGGGCTGCCGTCGCGGCCGGCGCGGCCCGCTTCCTGGTAGTAGGCCTCCACGGAACCGGGCATGTTGAAATGGGCCACGTAGCTCACGTTCGACTTGTCGATGCCCATGCCGAAGGCGTTGGTGGCCACCATGACCGGCGCCTCATCGTTCACGAAGGCCCGCTGGTTGCGCTCGCGCTCGTCGGCCAAGAGCCCCGCATGGTAACGCGTGGCCGCGATGCCCCGCTCGCGCAAGTGGTCGCAGACCTCCTCCACCGTCGCCCGCTTGGCGCAGTAGACGATGCCCGACTCGGCCCGTCGCTCGTCGATGAACTCGTCCAAGCGCGCGAGCTTCTGCTTGGGCTCGCGCCGTTCCACGGCGAAGCGCAGGTTCGGGCGGTCGAAGCCCGTCACGGTGCAGGCCGCGTCTTGAAGGCCCAGAAGGCGCACGATGTCGCGGCGCACGAGGTCGGTGGCCGTGGCCGTGAGCGCCGCCACGGGCGGCCGAACCGGTAAGCTGGCGATGAACTGGCCGATGGAAAGGTACGAAGGGCGGAAGTCCTGGCCCCATTGGGACACGCAATGGGCCTCGTCCACGGCGACGAGCGCAAGCTGCGTCGTACGGGCGAACTCGGCGAAGCGCGGATCGGCCAGGCGCTCGGGAGCCACGTACATGAGGTCGTAGGCACCCCCGGCCGCCCGGCGCAGCACCTCGGCCTGCTGTCCGGGCGTCAGCGTGGAATTCAGGTAGGCCCCGCGGATGCCCGTCTCTTGCACGGCCCGAACCTGGTCGGCCATGAGCGACACGAGCGGGCTCACGACAAGGGCCATGCCTTCCATGACGACGGCGGGCACCTGGTAGCACACCGACTTGCCGGCGCCGGTGGGCATGACCGCCAGCACGTCGCGACCGGCCAGCAGTGCCGAGACCACCGCCTCTTGCCCCGGTCGGAACGCGTCGTAGCCGAAACGGCTCGCCAGCACGGCCCGCGCCTGCTCCATCTTTTGCTCCATGAACGTTCCCCCGCCTTCAGTCGCTCTCGTTTTTCCGAAAGCCAGTATAGCGGGTATCGGCGGCGCCGTGGTCGCGGCAGAGCCGTCCCCAAACCGTCACAAATTCCCGGCACGTTCCCCGCGCCAACCGCTGCGGCGTCGCAGCTAGGCCACTCGCCCTCTCAATTGAGGCGCGCCAGAGCGACCTCGGCCGCAGCGAGCACCTCGGCCACCTGGTCGGGATCCATGGCGGAAAGCGGCATGCGGGGCTCGGGGGCCGCCGAGAAGTCGCCGATGGCCATGCGCAGCCACGCCACATCGTGCCAGGCGCCGAGCTTGTAGCCGGCCTCCTTCTGAACGCCCATGAGCGTAAAGCCCAGCTTCTCATGCAAAGCCAAGCTCGCCTCGTTAGGCACCGTGATGAGGCTGTAGGCGTTGCGCACGCCCTGCAGGGCCAGAAGGTCGATGAGCGCCCAGAACAGCACGCTGCCCCATCCTCGGGAGGTGCAGCCCGGCGCGAAGTAGATGGACAGCTCGGCGTTCCACGCATAGGCGGCGCGCTCCCCCAGCCGGTGCGCGTAGGCGAACCCGACGATGGAGCCGTCCCCTTCCACCACCAGATAGGGATAATCGCCGATGATAGAGGCCATGCGACAGCGGAAGGCGTCCAACGAGGGGGTCTCGGTTTCGAACGTGACCGCCGTATCTCGGATATAGGGCGCGTACACGGCCAGAATGCCTGCCGCGTCTGCCTCCGTCGCCAGTCTTACCGTGCGCACAACCGAACCTCCCTTAAATCGTCTGCCGTGACACTGCGACAACTATTGTATGCGCGCACCTGTCGCCGTCAAAAGGAGAACTGGCGAGCGGAGGGGAAGCCGCGCGCTACTCGTACTCCACCACGGCCAAATCCGCCGGGCCGCTCACGATGAAGCCCACATCGCGCACGAAGGCCCCGGCGGGAACGTTCCCGTTGTGAGCGTCGTTGTCGATGGTAAGCCGCGTGCCGGAGGCCTCAGCCTTGCAGTTCCACGCGTCCTCCAAGGTCACCTCGCCGTTGAAGGGCACTGTCACCGACCAGCTCTTCACGCCGGCGCTGTAGTTCGAGCCGGCCATCTCGTAGCGGAAGAAGGTGCGGCCGCCCTCCTCCCAGCGGTCGGCCACCTGAAACGTCCACTGCAGAGTGTCGTCGGCGGAGACGAGCATCTGGGCTCCGGCGCTGTTGTCCTTCACCTCGGCCCGGGCCAGCGCCACCTCCTCGCGGGAAAAGCCGGGGCTCTTCAGCGTGTCGACGAGCCACAGGCCCTCATCAGTGAGGTCGTCCAGAGTGAAGCCGGAGGTCTTCGCGCAGCCGGGCTTGAACAGGGCCGCCGTCTCGTCCTTGTTCGACAGGTTCCAGCAGATGTAGCTCACGTCCAGCTCGTTCATGAGGCGCACCCACAGGTTCGCCGAAGCGTAGTCGATCTCGCCGGCACCGCTTGCCTCGCAGATGCCGAACTCGGTCACGAACACGGGCAGACCGCCGGCCACCGCCGTGGAAAGCGCGCGGCGCAGGTCGTCTTCATGAGTGGCGGCGTAGAAGTGCAGCGCGTACATGACGTTGGCGTCGGGCAGCGGGTCGGCCGCCGCGGCGGCAAGATCCTGCGACCAGGTGGGCGTCCCCACGACGATGACTGCATCGGGGTCGTTGGCGCGGATGATGGGAATGACCGCCTCGGCATAGGCCTTGATGTCGGCCCAGCTCGTGCTGCCGTTGGGCTCGTTGCATATCTCGTAGATGACATTGTCCGCGTCCCCCAGGGCGCCGGACACGGAGCGGAAGAACTCCTCGGCGGCCCACTGGTTCGTGAGGGGGTTCGCATCCGACAGGGTGTGCCAGTCGACCACCGCGTACAAATCGGCGGCCTGGGCGTACTGGACGCCGCGCACCACCAGGTCGTTCAGCGCCGCCCGGTCGCCCGTCTCCGTGGCATAACCGCCCTCCTCCGCCGAGTAGGTGGCCAGGCGCACGACGTTGGCGCCCCACACCTCACGCAATTCGGTAAAGAACTCCTGGTTCACGTACTGGGGGTACCAGGCCAGGCCGTGGGTGGAGACGCCGCGCAGCTGCACTGGCTCGCCGGCGGCATCGGTGAGCTGGGCGCCGACGACCTTGAGCGCGCCGGTCGTGGAAGGGGTGGGCGCGGGCGGGACGTCCTCTTCAGCCGGAGCCTCTTGCGCGGCGGCATCGGCCGAAGCCTCGGGCTCCGCTTCCAGCGTGTCTTGGGGCCGCTTCGTCGGCTCTTCCACCACCAGGGCATTCGATCCTCCGGCCGGGGCCAAGCCGCCCACCGTCGCAGCCAGGGCCACGCCGATGCCCGCGAGCACCACGAACACCGCCACCGCGATGCCGATGCGCGCGAACCTTGCCCGTCCCGCCGTCTTTCCCATGGCACGCTCACTTCCAGGGCCTCACAGCCCGCTCATTTCCAGGGCCTTAGAGGCCCACTCGTTCTCCATCAGGCTCGCCATTGTACACCGCCGCGGGCGCCAGCGTGACTTCCACACACATTCCCAAGGCCTGGGCCACATCCGCCAGAAGGTCGGAGGTGACGCTGGCACGACTCCGCTAAGCCGCCGTCACTCTCAAGAGGGCGGCGCCGAGGGCGAGGAATTCTTGCTGGGTCAGGGTCTCACCGCGGCGGCGCGGGTCGATGGCGGCGGCCTCGAAGATGGCGGGCAGACGCTCGGCGGTGGCAGCGCCGTCGGGGAGCGCGATGGTCGGGGCGCCCTCGGCCGCCGACGAGTCGGCGACGCCCAGCAAGATCGGGCCGCGGCCGGAGAAGTAGGTCTTGCAGGAGTTGGCGATGGTCTTGCGGCGGTTGGTGAAGGCGGCATCGGCCATCAGGGCCGCAGCAGCGATGACCTCCGGAGACGCCGGCGCGCCGTCGGCCATAAGCGGCACACGGCGGTTCAGTCGGATGACAGCGGAATCCACCCGGGGCGGCGGGAAGAAGTTGCCCGGCCCCACGGCGAAGCGGCCAACTGGCTCGGCGTACAGCCCGAGCTTCACGGTGTAGGCGCCGTAGTTCTTCGTGCCCACGGCGGCGGCCATGCGGTCGGCCACTTCCTTCTGCACCATGATGGTGGCGGAGTCCATGAAGGAGAAGTTTTCGAAGTAGTCGAGCACGACTGTGGCGGCGACAGCGTAGGGAAGGTTCGCGACCAGCTTGCTGGGAAGACTCAGTTGTAAGTCTTCCTGGGGCGGGGCTACGGGGTACCCTGATTCGCTCAAACAGTCCTCGCTCTGCGAAACAGCCCACTGGGCTGTTTCGTTCGCTGCGGAACTCGCTCGGTCAGGGTACCCCGTATCCCCGCCGATCTCGACCATAGCCGCAACAATGTCATCCCTGGTTACGTCGAGGGCATCCTTCTCGATGAGGGCGAACTTCTCGCGCCAGGGGTGCAGGGTGTCGGCGAGGACGGCGGGCAGATCGGGGTCGCGCTCGATGGCGATGACGCTGGCGGCGTGCTTCAGAAGCGCGATGGTGAGCGTGCCGATGCCGGGGCCCACTTCTAGAACACGGTCGTTCTCCCCCACCTCGGCCAGGGCGATGATTTTCTTCAGCACGTCGTCGTTCACGAGGAAGTTCTGGCCGAGCGTGTACTTGGTGCCGATGCCGTGGGCCTCGAGCACCGCGCGGGTGGCACTCGGCGTAGAGAGCGGCGACAGGCGCCCGTCGCCGCCGGCGTAGCTATCGGTGGCCGCCACGGCCGTTGCCCTTCTTCTTGGTGTTCTTCTTGCCATAGGCCGGACCGCCCCCCTTGCCGGAGGACTTGCGCGGGCCGCGGGAGCCCGACTTCGGAGCGACCTGCTTGGGAGCGGGTGCCTTCTGGCTCACGGACAGCTTCGCGCGATCCTTCGGGCGAACATCCTCGCGAGAGTCGTCGGCAGTTGGGAGGGCGGACCGAGGTCCGCCCCTACGGGAATCGTCCGCATCCCGGAAGCCGCCCCAAGCGTCGTCCGCGTCGGCGATCTCGATCCTTTCGACCTCGTCTTTCGCCTCTTCGGCCTCTTCCGTGCCCTCCACTTCTACGACCTCGTAGTCGTCGTCGAAGTCGAGGCCCATGGCGCCGAAGCCGCCGACGGGGGGCAGCGGGTACTCCTCGGCATCGGCGGTGATCTCGCCGTCGGCGCGGATCTTCCCTACCCAGTCGAGCACGAGCTCCACCGTGAACCCGGCCACGGACAGCGCCGAGCGCACCGTGCCGATGAGCGGCTCGAACCCGTGCGGATCGCCGCCTGCCCCCACCACGTGAATGACAGCGGGCCGCTTGGGCCGCGTGCGCAGGTCGGTGAAGTAGTAGGGCTGCAGGCGGTCGAGCAGCGCCTTCATCTGGGCCGGCACGCTGGCGAAGTACACCGGGCACACCACGATGAGCTCGTCGGCCGCGTCCAGGTGCTTGCGCACCTCGTTCATGTCGTCGTCGATGACGCAGTGGTGAAACAGGGCACCGGATTCCGCCACCGTCTCCTGGGGCAGCAGCGGATCGCCCTCCTCGAACAGGTGGATGGGCTCGTCGGCGGCTGCACGGCACTTGTCGCAGCCGATGCACGGCCCCACCTCGGTGGACGACACCGACACGATGGACACCCCGTCGTCCGGGCACTCCTCGATACAGGCGTTAAACAGCTCGTCGGCCAGCGCGGCACTGCGCCCATCGGCCCGACACGACCCGTGCAAAATCACTCGATGCATGAGCATCCTTTCCGAAAGAATCACTGCCCGCCATTATAGCCCGCCGAGCCGCGCGCTGCCGTTTCCGCTTCCTCAACATTCCACGAACGACCCTGCCATCACAAACTCCGCTTCGCTCGCGCCCCGTCGCCTCTATGAAGTCGCTTCCATCCCGCTTTCCGCCTGACCGCCGCAGCCCGTGCATGTCTCCCTCTTCAAATCTGGCAAGTTTTCGGCGGTTTTCGACATCCGAGAGACTCAGAAGGCCGCTAGGTAGCCGCAAATGCAGAGACACCGGATAAAACGCCTGATCGAAAAGAGTTGCTAGCGATCCTCGAACCGGTCGCAACGGCTGAAATGTCGCAATCCTCGAAAAACTTGCCGTTCTCAACGGCATTAGCCTGCGAACGACTTAAGCACAGCTAACCGAGAAGCGGCGTTCTCCATGACGCGCTTTGCCATAGCCTGGGTATCAAATTCGACGAAGCTGGTTGGGTCAATGGCTTCGAACCGCTCCGCAAGCAGTCGCGACTCCTCCTTCGCCGCCTTCCGCGAAACGCGCATATCTTCAGCCGTGCGCGCCAAGTCGTCAGCCGTAATATCGCTCAGCTCCCTGTGGGCACCGAGCGCAAAAGCCATTTTTGTCGAATAGCCCGTCAACGGAATGCATGTCAAATCGTACAGGGGAGCCAGCGCGCGATGCTTCCAGTCCTCGCTATAGAGAAATGCGTAATTCTTAAGATGGTTGTCCGAGTTCCCAATAAGATAGTGGAACAGCAGCCGACGCGCCATCTCGAGTCTCTCTTGCGCCGGACGCTCGGAAACTGCATCAACAAGCTTGGCGATGACTTGAACATAGCTAACTTCGGGATGCGCATCAGCGTATTTCAAATAGAGGGGAAGTCCGCGCGCTTGACAGAAATCCTCTTGGTGCAACCGCAGAAGACCGCCCTCGCCAAGTGGAACGCGATCGTAGCGCTTAACAGCAATGGCGCCCGGAATCTCGGGGATGAGGGCAACGTCAGGTGTCGCAAAACCGCACCGCCGGGCGATCTCCATGCATACGAATTCGTTGTAGGCGAGCTCCTCCCTGCCTCTTCGAGCGACCTTTACGATATGCGAGGACGGTGCCGTCCCAAGCGGCAGCTTCCAATCGCTCAGAGCCGCATCTCGAGCATCGACCTCTTCAGGCAAGTACCAAGCCACCTTCGATTGCGCTCCCGAGAGAGAAAGCCTCAGCTCATCGGTCATCTCCGTCACCGCCCGCTCCGCGTCTTCGCGCAACTGTTCCACCACTGAGTTTTCCAAGGGGGCATAGGACGGCTTGAAATCGGTCAATCGCGATCCCTCGGCAACGAACGTGAGGGCGCCAATGCTCTCGCATCCGAGCTTCTCGAAGAAGGCAAGAAAATCATTGCGGGGCACTTGGTAACGCTCGGCCAAATTGGCGAGCACAACGCCTTCGGGCAAAAGCCCTTGGAAAAAGGGAGCATATTCCTGGGGCTCGTAGTACCCGAAATCGAGCGGCATGCTCTCCGAGATGCCAAACTCGCCCTTTTCTTCTCCCCGCTGCACGTATCGAACGTCGTAGAAGAAGCGGATTCCAAAATCGGTCGAAGCAAATGCCCCAACCAGTTCCATGCCCTCCCGGCTGTCGCGATAGACTTCGAGCCTCAATCTTCTCCCCTCCCTCTGGCGTACAAATCAAGTCCTATGGACTGGCACACGTAGAGCACTTGCTTGATGTTACCGCCCGCCACTCCGCGCTCCAGCTCACCGATGAAGCGAGGGGAGCACTGGCAGGCATCGGCAAGTTGCACCTGCGTCAGGCCCAGTTTCTTGCGGCGCTTCCGAATAGCCTGGCCCAAATCTTCGGCATCGCGGATTTTCCCTCGTGGGTTGCGAGGCTTTCCCTGGCCAAACGTTATCTGCGCATCCGAATGCATAATCTTCCCATTTCGTACTATTTCAGCGACAAAGGGTATTATAGTACCAAATGGGAAGATTTCTCAGTTTCTCTCAGAATCTTCCCATTTGGGATGCTGAAGCGCGGCGCGCCGAACTATTGAGCGGGATCAGCCAAGCCTCTCGATTAAGCGCCTATCCTCTGCCAACAGGTGGGCTTGCGGTTAAGAAGGTGCTGGGCGTTTTCGTAGAGTTGGGCGAGCAGGGCGGCGCGGGCCTCAGGGGTGTCGGCGCCGCGAACCTCGCAGAGCACGTTAGCGGTATAGATGGTGTGGGCCGGGCCGCAGTCGGTACCGCGCACAGGCTCGGGGGTCATATAGGGCGAGTCCGTCTCGGTGAGCAGGCGGTCAGCCGGCACCAGTGCGGCGGCCTCGCGCACCTCATCAGCCTTCTTGAAGGTGAGCGGCCCCCCGAAGGCGATGTAGCAGCCGGCCTCCACCCAACGCGCCACCTCCGCTGCGTCCAGGTTGAAGCAGTGCAGAAGAGTCCCCGCCTCGGGGAAGCCCTCCTCTTCCAGAATGGCGAAGCCGTCGTCGTGGGCCTCGCGCATATGCAGCGCGATGGGCAGCCCCGCTTCCTTGGCCAAACGGATCTGGGCGCGGAAGACGTCTTGCTGCACATCGTGCGGCGACAAGTCGTAGTGGTAGTCGAGCCCGATCTCCCCCACCGCGCTCACGCGGCGGTCGCGCAGACGCTCGCGCAGGGCGGCCTTAAGCTCCGGCGTCCAGTCCTTGGCGTTGTGCGGGTGCACGCCGGCCGCGATGCGCACATGGGGCACCGCCGGGGCAGCGACAATGCCAGCCGCCCCGTCGTCCTCTTCTTCCATGACCTTCAGATCGCGCGCGGCTTCCATGAGCCAGAGGGGCAGCATCTCGAAGGTGGCGAAGCCGTCCTCGGCCGGATCGACGATGGTCTCCACGAAGGCGACGCCGTGGGCGCCGGCGCGGGCCAGCTCGCAGGCCGGGTCAGCGAGCATCTGCAAGTGCGCATGGGTATCGGCCACGGGCCCTTCCAGCACCGGCGAGGGCATCACGCGCCACTTCCCGCCCTTGCGCTTCTGACGGAACAGCGCATCGTAAAACGCAGGATCTTGCTCTCTCATGATTCCTTCTAGCATCTCCTAAACAGGGCTGCTATAATGGAAGCACCAGCAAAGCCCGAAGCTGTAAACTCTGGCGGGCGGCGCGGGTTGTTTTGATTCAGAAAAGACCAGTTACCGCTGGTCTTTTCTGTTTCTCCCCTCGCCATCCTCCTGCTTGCTCGATTTCATTTCCCTCCAGACCTCCAAAATGAAGCCCGCTATGGTAGCGACCGCGGCGGCGGCGAAAAGAACGTTCTCAAACATAGGCGACTCTCCAATCTCTCGAAGCGCCGCCCGCAGTTGGACTTTGCTAGTGCATCTCCATTATAGCAAACAAATACACGTATTACCGTTTCAATTTCACTATAGTTCAGGAAGGTTATCCACGTCCAGGCGCGGGAAGAGGGGGTCGCCCACCTCCACGGCGACGCTGGCGGGCAACTGGCCCCAGGCCGTGGCCTCCTGGATGTCGGTGACGCCGGCGATCTCTCCCAGACCCAGGCGACGGAACACCTCGGCCGAGGTGTTCGGCATGAACGGTGCCATGTACAGGGCGATGATGCGGATGGCCTCCAGGCAGTTGTAGATGACCCCGGCCAGCTCATCGGCACGCGCGGGATCCTTCGCCAACGTCCAGGGGGCGCTCTCCTCCACGTACAGGTTCACGCGGCTCGCCAGCTTTTGCACGGCCGCCGCGGCCCCGGTGAAGTCCACCTCGGCCATGCAGGCGTCGTATTCCGCGTACAGCCCATCGGCGATCTCGCGCAGCGGGTTGTCCTCGGAACCGGCGGGCGCCTCGGGCACGCGGCCCTCGAAGTACTTCGTGGTCATGTTCGTCACGCGAGAGACGAGGTTGCCCCAGGTATTGGCCAAGTCAGCGTTGTACACCTGCACCATGCGCTCCATGGAGATGGAGCCGTCGTGGCCGAACTGCACGTCGCTCATGAAGTAGTAGCGGTAGGCGTCCACGCCGAACACGCGCACCAGATCGGCCGGCATAAGACCATTGCCCTTCGACTTCGACATCTTCTCGCCCTTGGTGAGCAGAAAGCCGTGGCCGAACACCGTGTGCGTGATGGGCATGCCGGCGGCCATGAGCATGGCCGGCCAGATGACGCAGTGGAAGCGGGTGATGTCCTTACCCACGAAATGATACTGAATGGGCCAGCGGCGATCGAACTCGGATGTGCGCTCGGGGTCGCCGTAGCCGATGCCCGTGAGGTACGCGATGAGCGCGTCGGCCCACACGTAGAACACGTGGCCCTCATCCCACGGCACGGGGATGCCCCAGTCGAAGCTGGAGCGGGAGATGGACAGATCCTGCAAGCCGCCCTTCACGAAGGAGACGATCTCGTTGCGACGGCTGACAGGCCGGATGAAGTCGGGGTGCTCGTCGTAGAAGGCGAGGAGCTTGTCCTGGAACTCGGAGAGCTTGAAGAACCAGTTCTCCTCGCCCGAGGACTCGTAGCGCACCGGGCGCTTGCAATCGGGGCACACGAACTCGCCGTCCTCGTTCTTCTCCAAGTCGCTCTCGGCGTAGTAGGTCTCCTCGTGCACGCAGTACCAGCCCTCATAGGCGCTCTTGTACAGCCAGCCCTTCTCGTACAAATCGCCCCAGAACTTCTGCACGGCACGGGTCTGGCGATCCTCGGTGGTGCGCACGAAGTTGGTGTAGTCGATATCCAGCGTCTTCCACGCATCGGTGAAGGCCGGGGCCAGCGAGTCGCACCAGGCTTGCGGGGTCACGCCGTTCTTCTCGGCGGTCTCGGCGATCTTCTGGCCGTGCTCGTCGGTGCCGGTGACGAACGACACGTCGTAGCCGTTCATGCGCTCGTAGCGAGCGATGGTGTCGGCGGCCACCGTGGTGTAGGCGGTACCCAGATGCGGCGCGGCGTTGATGTAGTAGATGGGCGTGGTGACGCCGAAGGTTCCCTTAGGCATAGCGGGTAAGACTCCTTTTCCGGGCGCAGGCGGCCGATGACACCGCCGCTCCCCTTTAGGGTTGTTGCGTGCAGGCTATCTTAACACAGGGAAGGGCCGCACGATCCTTCGACTCCGCGCTGCGCCGTAGGCGCGTGATGACGCGGGGCCGTAAGGAACGCCAGGGCAGCAAAGGTGGCGGGGGACGCAAGCGCCGCAAGGATCAGGCGCGTCCGAGGATTCCGCCCAGCGTGGCCGCCAGGTCCTTTATGCTGATGGGCTTGGAGAGATGGTCGTCGGCTCCAGCGCGCTTCGATTCCTGAACATCTTCGGTGAACGCATTGGCCGAGAGCACGACAATGGGCAATGCGCGCAAATCATCCCGCGCGCTCTCGCGGATGCGGTGCGTGGCCTCCAGACCGTTCATGACAGGCATCTGGATATCCATGAGCACCACGTCGAAATGCCCCGGCTCGCTCGCATCCAGCGCATCGAGAGCCTCCTGGCCGTTGGCCGCCGTCTCGGCCGCTGCGCCGAGGGACTCCAGCAGCGCCACGGCGATCTCGCTGTTAAGCTCGTTGTCTTCCACAAGCAGCACGCGCACGCCGCTCAAGTCGGCGCCCCTCGGCGCGGGCGCATCCCCCTGCGAAGCATCGCGCGCATCGTCGGCGTCGTCGCTTTCCTCGAGGGAGCCTTTCGCACCCCTTTCCACATAGCGCATGCTCACCCGCACCGTGAACACCGTGCCGCGACCCGGCTCGCTTTCCACATCAATCGTGCCGCCCATCAGCGAGACGACGGACTGGGCGATGGAAAGCCCCAGCCCCGTACCCTCCACGGACTCGGTGCGCGAGTCGTGCTCGCGCGCGAAGGGCTCGAAGACGTGCGCCAGAAACTCCGGCGCCATGCCGCAGCCGGTGTCGGCGAAGACGAACTCGTAGTCGCTCGTCCCCTCGACGCGAGAGGCGTGCTCGACAACCCGCAGCGACACCGAGCCGCCCGCCGGCGTGAACTTCACCACATTGCCGAGCATGTTCATGAACACCTGCTGCAAGCGAAGCCCGTCGCCCTCTACCAGCGGATGGGCGAGCCCTTCGAATTCAATCGCGAAGGCGATGCCCGATTCTTCGCAGCGCTGCGAGAACATCGTCTCCATCTCGAGAGCCAACGCTCGCAGATCCACCTCTCCCACGGTAAGCACCAGGCGCCCGTTCTCGATCATGGAGAGATCGAGAACCTCGTTGATCAGCGCGAGCAAATGGTTGCTCGACAGCGTGATCTTCGCCAGGCAGTCGTCCACTTTCTCCGGATGCCCCTCGTTCATGCGCGCGAGCTCCGTCATGCCGATGATGGCGTTCATCGGCGTGCGGATATCGTGGCTCATGCGCGAGAGGAAGTCGCTCTTGGCGTTGTTGGCGGCAACCGCCGCGCGATAGGAGTCCTCCATGGCCAGCTGGAGCTGCTTCTCGCGCTGCTTGAGCGCCGTGACGTCCTGGGTCGTGTAGAGAAGCCGCGTCGGCATCCCCGCCGCGTCGCGCTGCACGCAGATGAGGTTGATGTCCTCCCATTTGACGTCTCCCCCGCGATTCATCTGGTACTCGAAGCGGATCTCGTCGGAGCCGGGCGGCATGAGATCGATGATCGTGTGCTTGTCGTAGAGCTTGGCCACCTCCGCCTTGGCCTCGTCGCCCACGACCAGGCCCTGCAGGCGCTCTATCATGGCGGTGTAGGAGCCTTCCAACTCGTAGGGGTCGCTCGGCGTGACCGGGCCGCTCATGTAGCGGAACCGATCGGCATCCAAATCCATGAGCACCAGCCGCTCGGTCAGCTTGGCCACCCCACGCTGCACGTCCTCCCGATCGCGCATCGAGCGGGTGAGCGAGCGGTGGCGGCGGTTGTTGTAGAAGATAATGCCGGCAATGACCAGGACGAATACCACCACGATGACGAACAGGGCGTTCCAACCGCCTTCATTGGCCTCGTTGATCATCTGTTCGGTAGCGGCGGCCGGGAACGTCTCCAGCATCATCCAGCCGAGACCCGGCACCTCGCGGATGCACACCGAGCCCGTGCCGCGCTCAGCCTTGTAGCTGTACGTGACCGTCTCGTGATTGGCAAAAGCGCGCTCCAGATCGCGGGCGCCGGAGGTGGCAGAGGGGTCGGCCTGCGCCTCTTGGATAAGGTTCCTGCCAACATAGGAGGAATCCGTGGCGGCCACCACCTCCCCGGTAGGCAAGCACAGCATCACCTGGGACGCGTAGCCGAAGAAATCGCCCGACAGAAGATCGGCGAGCCGGTTCTCGCTGTAGTGGGCCAGAAGTAAGCCCACGACCGGACCGTCCGCACCCTCGCGAACCGGTGCGAAGAAGTACACGAGGTTCTCATGGGTCATGCGGGTGTTGAATACGGCCTCGATGCCAGATTCGCCCGCCATGGCCCGCTTGAAGTAAGAGCGATCCGACACGTTCACCGGCTCGTGCTGGGGCGAGTGCTGCATGCCGTCGACATCAACGAAGTCGATGGTGTCGAAAGGCGAGGTCTCCTCCACGCTGATGAGCCATTCCTCGCTGGTGACGATGTCGGTCACATCCGCCGACTCCGAGGCAAGGGCGGCGATAGTCTCGATGTCTTTCTGCGTGTTCTCCATGAGGGTGGAGACCAGCACGCAGGATTGGGCCGTGGCATCGGAGACGTACTGGTTCGCCTGGGCGACGATGCGGTTGCTCGTCTGCTGCATGAAGGTGGACAGCGTGACGACGACCGCGATGAACACGAGAACGAAAGCAGCTATGGAGAGCCAGTACTTTTTCCCCTCGTCTTCCACAGCGTCCTCTCTCGTCGCGGCACAGGTAATTACACATGATACGCGAAGGAGGCCTGGCGGAAGATTACAAGTTGGCAGCGGCGGCGGAAGAGGCGACGTCGGCGAGGGTGAGCCCGGAAAGATAATCGCCGATCGCCGCTTGAAGGCCGCCCCACACGCGACGAGACGGGCAGTCCTCGGCGCGCTCGCAGGCAGAGAGCGACCCCATGCAGTCGAGCAACTCCAAGCCGTCCTCGGAGGCGGCGACGATGTCGGCAAGCGTGATGGCACTTGCATCGCAGGAAAGACGGTAGCCGCCCTGGTTCCCGCGCGTCACGTCGAGCAATCCCGCGCTGGCGAGAGGCGCGACGACCTGCTCGAGATACTTCTTGGAAAGGCCCTGGCGGTCGGCGATATCCTTCAGGGCCACCCGGCCCTCCCCCTGACTTTGGGCCAGATCGATCATGAAACGCATGCCGTAGCGGGTCTTCGTCGAAATCTTCACCGGGTCGCCTTTCTGGGAAATCGTCGTGAATATGGTAACAATCATAAGAGGTTCTTGACAATCTCCGCAAGCGGTTTATATTAAACTCTAGCAAATTACTAGACTTAGATGGAGGCGCACGGCGGCGGTTCCGAGCCCCGCCGGGCGTTCCCATCCCAGACGCGGAAGCAGGAGCACCATGAGGCAGATCTACCTTGACCATGCGTCCACGACGCCCGTCCGTCCCGAAGTGGTGGAGGCCATGACCCCCTACTTCACCGAGCATTTCGGCAATCCCTCCTCTATTTACCCCTTGGGCCAGGAGGCCTCCGACGCCGTGGCCGCAGCCCGCGAGAGCCTGGCCGGCCTCATTGGCGCCGCCCCGCGCGAGATCTTCTTCACGAGCGGCGGAACCGAATCGGACAACTGGGCTATCAAGGGCTTCGCCCGGGCCAACGCCGCCAAGGGGCGCCACATCATCACGAGCGCCATCGAGCACCACGCGGTGCTGCACACCTGCCAGGCCCTGGAGCGCGAGGGCTTCGAGGTGACCTACCTGCCCGTGGACGAGCACGGCCTCGTGAGCGTTGAGGACTTCAAGGCGGCCATGCGCCCGGACACCATCCTGGCCTCCATCATGTTCGCCAACAACGAGATCGGCACCATCGAGCCTGTTCGCCAGCTGGCGGCGGCTGCTCACGAAGCGAACGTCGTCTTCCACACCGACGCGGTGCAGGCCTTCGGCCACGAGCCCATCGACGTGAACGAGCTGGGCATCGATATGCTGTCGGCGTCCTCCCACAAGATTTACGGGCCCAAGGGCGTCGGGCTTTTGTACGTGCGCCGTGGCGTGAAGCTTCAGAACCTTCTCGATGGCGGCCAGCAGGAGCGCGGGCGCCGCGGTTCAACGGAGAACGTGCCCGGCATCGTCGGCTTCGCGCGCGCCGCCGAATTGGCGGTCGACGAGCTTGCCCCCGAGCATAACCGCCAGCTCGCCCTGCGCGACCATGCCATCCGGCGCATCCTCGCGGAGATCCCCTCGGCCAAGCTCAACGGCAGCTGGGAGAGCCGCCTGGCCAACAACGTGAACTTCTCTTTCGAGTTCATCGAGGGCGAGGGCATGCTGCTGCAGCTGGCCGCCCGGGGCATCTGCGTGTCCTCCGGGAGCGCCTGCACCTCCGGCTCGCTGGATCCGAGCCATGTGCTTCTGGCCATCGGCCTTCCCCACGAGATCGCCCACGGATCGCTGCGCCTGACGCTCGGCCGCGACACCACCCTGGAAGACGTCGACTTCGCCGTGGACTCGCTTAAGGCGACGCTGCAGAACCTGCGCATGATGAGCCCCCTGTACGAGGATTTCCAGCAGGGCAAGGTGGAATCGGTCATCGAGCGCTTCAAGGCCGACGGCTTCCCCTACGCAAACTAGCACCACCCGTCACCTCCTTCAGCATCCTCCCCACCAAAAGAAAGAGAGAATCCCCCATGGCCATGAACTACTCCGATAAAGTGATGGAGCACTTCACCAACCCCCAGAACGTCGGCGAGATCGAGAACGCGAGCGGCTGCGGCACCGTGGGCAACGCGGTGTGCGGCGACATCATGCGCGTATATCTTGACATCGACGAGAACAATGTCATTCAGGACGCGAAGTTCAAGACCTTCGGCTGCGGTGCCGCCATCGCCACGAGCTCTATGGCGACCGTGCTCGTGAAGGGCAAGACGGTGCAGGAGGCCCTTAAGGTCACGAACAAGGCCGTCATGGAGGCCCTGGACGGGCTGCCCCCGGTGAAGGTGCACTGCTCGCTTCTGGCCGAGGAGGCCATCCACGCGGCGCTGTGGGACTACGCCGAGAAGAACGGCATCGTCATCGAGGGCCTGGAGAAGCCCGTGAGCGACATCTCCGAGCACGACCACGGCCACGACGACGAGGACGACGAATAAGCCATCACCGCCTTTCCACAAAGTATGGATCCGGCTCGGAGGCCCAAGAGCTTCCGAGCCTTTCTTTCCAGACCGGCACGTGCCGGGAAGTCGCTCGACTCTAGGCCGCAACGACGATGACGTTCATGCCGTCGCCCGCGCAGGTTTGCAGCACCACCGACTCGCCGTAGCCGGTCACCCGCGAGGCGATGGTCTTCCACGTGGCCGTCTCCTCCACTTGAAACACCTCCCATACCGTATAGGCACGCTGCGCCCCCGACCGGTCGCACACAACGACGGCATCGCCCGAGGACAGTGAGCGCACCGGCGCGAACGAGCCGGGATTGTGCCCGACGAAATAGCCCCAGCTGCCGTCGTCCACCGCATCCGACCCCAGCCAAAGGCCGCCTCCGGAACTCGGCGTCGTGCCGCCGCGCACATCGCGGTAGGGAATGGCGGTACCGCCCACCACCAGCGTGCCGGGGGCGATCGAGTCGGCAGCGCCCGAACCCTCGTCGGATGGCGTCTCCCCTGAAGCAGCAGAGCCGCCTTCTGCCGATGCCCCTTCCGAGGGCTCAGGCCCAGGTGCACTCGGCTGAGAGGCGAATCCCCCGCCTTCCGCCGCACTTCCGGACCCCTTCGACGCCTCCTGGCCGCCGCGCTGCTCGTCCGCCCGATCCGCCTCTTCCGAACACGCACCCGCAGCCTCGCCCGATGAGGCACCTGGGCCCTCGGCAGAAAGATGAGCTTCCTGCGCCCCGGCGGCTTCGGCCGGCGTTTGCTCCCCTGCTTCCGTGGCAGCTTCCCGCTCTACCGCTTCTGAAGCCCTATAGGCCGCGAGCGCCCGCTGCACTTCGGCGCGATGGGAACGGGCCAAGGCCCCCGCTTTCTCTTCCAACTTCTTGCCCACCAGCGGCCCCCAGACATCCCCAGACTGTACGCCCCCTTCGGGCACGGATCCCTCGCTCCCCCAAGCTACCGCGCCAAGCCCCAGGCCGGCACCCAAGGTAAGCGCCAGCGCTCCTGCCACCACAGCCTTCTTTTTGCGTCCAACAACCTCTCCCATGCTCTCACCAGGCCTTTCGCTCTCAAACCGAATGTTTGTTCGCATTGTAATGTAATACAAGCCCAATGAAAAGCCCTTTTAGTACAAAAGTTCGTTATTTGGTTTTCAACGAAGATTCCGCCTATCCAATCTGCCACTTGCTTGTTCGACAGTATTACACTATAGTGACGGAAAGGAAGGAGGCCGTTATGGACGCTATCGTCTCGGCCCGTGTGCCCATCGCCTTGAAAGAGCGGGGCAATGGCATTTTGCATGACATCGGCTCAACACCAACCCAGCTTATCAACGCCGCCTACCAGTTCGTTCTCGCGGAGCACGAGCTGCCCAAGCCCCATGATCCTCTCGAGGGGATGCGGGGCGCGAAGCGCGAGCTGACCGACGAGCAGAAAGAGAAGGTGCGCCGCTCCCTCAAGGCCATGTACGTCGGGCCGTCCGCCACAGACGAGCCATTCTCACGTCAACTCAACGCCGCAAGGGATGAGCGCTATGCGCGTTTTGCTTGACACCAACGTGCTCATAGACCTTTACACACAGCGACCTCCCGAGGGCGACATCGCCCAGAAACTGCTGGTGATGAAGGAATTCGGCGATGTCGAACTGTGGGTCTCGGCGAAATCGTTCACCGACGTGTCCTACGTACTCCATAAGACCTATAGCAGCGATTATGTGCAGAGCGCCTTCGAAGAAAGCTACCAATGGTTGGAAATCTGCTCCGTCGACAGCGCTGACATTCACCGAGCGACGAGCCGGCGATGGGCTGATTTCGAAGACTGCCTGGTTGACGTGTGCGCCGAGAAGGTAAAGGCCGACTTTCTGCTCACGCGCGACGAAAAGGGATTCGCCCAGGCTCACGTACCCGTGATGAGCCCGGGCGACTTCTTCAACTACATTGAAAGCGAATACCAAATCACCTACGACATCGTCGATTTAAGCGAAGAGGCGGACTAGTCCGAAGAGCGCCCGGCACCAGCTAATTCCCCGTCGAGCGCTGTTTCCACCAAACGCAGAGGGTAATCCCCCTACCGCAGCTTGGCGCGGCGTTCTTTCCAGTCGGGCATGAAGATGTCCATGAGGGCGTGGAAGCGGGGGCCATGGCCGCGTTCCAGCAGGTGGCACAGCTCGTGGACGACCACGTATTCCAAGCACTCCGGCGGGTACAGGGCCAGGCGCACGTTGATGCAAATGCGGCCCGTCGAAGGCTGGCAGCTGCCCCAGCGGCTCGTCATGTTGCGGTAGGCGATCTTGCCCGCCTTCACGCCCATGATAGGCTCCCAGGCCTCGATGAGCGCGGGCACGCAGGCCGCGACGACCGCCTTCCACTGCGCTACTTCCGCAGGCGTGGCCGCAGCGGCCTCGACACGGGGCGATTGCGCGATCTCCCGCTGTTGGCGCTCTATCCAGTCGCGTTTCTCCCCCACGAACTTCCGGATGGTGGCGAGCGGCAGGTGCAGGGGCGCCGACACCTCGATGCGCCCGTCGGGCGGCTTCACCCGCAGGTGCATGTTCTTGATGGCCTTGCGGGTGAGCCAAGCCTCCAAACCGTCGATAAAGACGAGCTCGGAGGGCATCGTTTTTGCCGGACGCTTTCTCGTTGCTGCCATGGGATTCTTCGACTCGCTTCGCTCGCTCAGGATGACACGGGGATTAGCGAGCGGCCTGCATGGCCAGCTCGTAGGCGTCGTTGCGGGGGATGCCGAACTCGACGGTAAGGCGCTTGGCGACCTCTTTGGTGCGCAAGCCCTCCGCCACGAGCTCGGCAGCGCGCGCGGTGGCCGATGCCGTCGCAATCTCGGCGCCGGCGGCCGCCTCCGCCTCGCCCGGCGCGTCTATCACGAGCGCGATCTCGCCGCGAACGCCGCCGGGCTCCTTAGCACGGGCCGCAAAAAGCTCGCGTAGCTCGGCCGCCGTTCCCCGCGCCACCTCCTCGTGCAGCTTCGTCAGCTCGCGGCAGACCGCCACCGCGCGCCACGGCAGCACTTCGGCGATGGCCGAAAGTGCCGCCACCAGCCGATTCGGGCTTTCGTAGAACACGAGCGCTGCATCCAGGCTGCGCAGCTCTTCCAGCACCGAGCGCTGCTCGGCCGCCTTGCGCGGGAAGAAGCCGCCGAAGTAGAAGCGCGGGCACACCGTTCCCGAGGCCACGTAGGCGCAGGCTGCCGCCGAGGCGCCGGGCAGCACCTCCACGGCCACGCCGGCCTCGCGCGCCGCGGCCACAAGTCGCAGCCCCGGATCGGATACGCCGGGCATGCCGGCGTCCGAGCAATAAGCTACCACCTCGCCGGCGGCCACTCGTTCCACCACACCCGCAGCCCGCGAGCCGATCATCGCCTCGTCCAGCCGCACGAGCCGCTTCTCGATCCCGAAATGCGCGAGCAGCTTCCCCGTCACCCGGGTGTCCTCCGCACACACCACATCGGCCTCGCGCAGCGCCTCAAGCGAGCGCAGCGTCATATCGCCCAAGTTCCCAATGGGCGTCGGCACGATGACGAGTTTTCCCGAAGCGTTGGCAGATTCCACTACTCCACGACCTCGGTCGTCTCCACTTCCACGGAGGCGGCCATGGCCTCGGGCTCCTCTGGGGCGCCGTCGCGGGCGACCGCCCGGGCGGCGCGGGCCTCGGCCTCCTTCTCGGCCAAATTCGCCTTGGCCACGGCGATCATGAGCTTGATGCGGTTGAGCTGGTTCACCTCGCTCGCACCGGGGTCGTAGTCCACGGCCACGATGTTGCTCTCCGGGTAGCGGCGGCGCAGCTCCTTGATGGTCGCCTTACCCACCACGTGGTTCGGCAGGCACGCGAAGGGTTGGGTGCACACCACGTTCGGGCAGCCGGAGCGGATGAGCTCCACCATCTCGGCGGTGAGCAGCCACCCCTCGCCCATGGAGTTGCACAGCGACAGAATCTCGCTCGCGTAGTCGGCCAGCTCGTAGATGTCCGCCGGCGGGTGGAAGCGGCTCGCCTTCTCAAGCGCGTCGTTCACGGGCTTGCGCAGCTTCTTGATGGCGGCCAGGCCGATCTTGCTGCCGAGCGCGCTCTTCTTCGACTTGCCGATGGGCTGCTGGAAGATGCCGCCGGCGATGCCGAACAGGAAGAACTCGATGAGCCCGGGCACCACGGCCTCGCAGCCCTCGCGCTCGATGACGTCCACGATCTGGTTGTTGGCCGTCGGATGGAACTTCACGAGGATCTCGCCCACCACGCCTACGCGCGGCTTGGTACCCTCGCCGGCCAGGGGCAGCGTGTCGAAGTCCTCCACGATGCGACGCACCGTGCGGCGGAATTCCGACTGGCGCACGCCGCGCTCGAGCTGGTGCTTGCAGGCGTCCATCCAGTACTGGAACAGGCGGTTCGCACTGCCCGGCTCCACCTCGTAGGGTCGTGTGCGGTACAGGCACATCATGAGCAAGTCGCCGTACTGCAGCGCATAGATGGCCTGATAGAGCATCTTCGGCGTCACCTTGAAGCCGGGGTTTTCCTCGCCCAAATCCTTGAACGACAGCGCGATGACCGGGATGTGCCCGAGCCCCACGGACTTCAGCGCCTTGCGGATGAGCGAGATGTAGTTGGTGGCACGGCAGCCGCCGCCGGTCTGGGTGATGAGCACGGCCAGCTTGTCAGTGTCGTACTTGCCCGACAGCACCGCTTCCATGATCTGGCCCGTGACCAGGATGGACGGGTAGCAGATGTCGTTGTTCACGTACTTCAGGCCCGCGTCCACCGCGCCGTGGTCCACCGAGGGCAGCAGCGCCACGTTGTAGCCGGCGCGCTTGAAGATGGGCACCAGAAGCTCGAAATGGTACGGGGCCATCTGGGGCGCCAGGATCGTCCAGCCCTCATCGCGCATCTGCTCGGTGAACTGAGGACGCGCAAACTCGGTGGAGGCGCCCTCGCGCTGCTCAACCTCGGCTGCGGTCACCACGCCGTCGGCCTTTTCGGTGAAGCTGGCGGGCACCAGTTTGTCCAGGTTGTCCAAGTCGATGCACGCAGCCGGGCAGCCCCTCTTCTCGGCGGCTGCGTCGGCTTCCGCCTCGGCCTCGCGATCGGCCTGGTCCTTCAAGGCCGCCAACAGGCTGCGCACACGGATGCGCGCCGCGCCCAAGTTCGACACCTCGTCGATCTTCAGCACCGTGTACACCTTGCCGGCCGCCTCGAGCACCTCCTGCACCTGATCTGTGGTCAGCGCGTCCAGGCCGCAGCCGAAGGAATTCAGCTGAATGAGATCGAGGTCGCGCCTTTGCGTGACCACCTTGGCCGCCGCGTACAGGCGCGTGTGGTACATCCACTGGTCCACAACACGGATGGGACGCTCCAGCTGACCCAAGTGCGCCACGGAATCCTCGGTGAGCACGGCCAGACCGAAGCTCGTGAGCAGCTCGGGGATGGCGTGGTTGATCTCGGGATCCTGATGGTAGGGGCGTCCGGCCAGCACGATGCCGCGGGTGCCAGTCTTCTCCATCCACGCGAGGGTTTCCACGCCCTTCGTGCGGATATCGCGTTTGAACGCCTCGTCCTCGGCCCAGGCCGCCTCCACCGCCGCCCGGATCTCGTCAGCCGTGAGCGCGGGACCGCACCCGTTCGTCTCCTTCGCGAAGTTCTCCGTCAGCTCCACCACCAGGCGCTCGGCCAGCTTGTCCTTGTCGTGGTAGGGCACCCACGGCGACACGAAAGCCACATCGGTCTCGCGCAGCTCGTCGATGTTCAGGCGCAGCGCCTCGGGATAGCTCGCCACAATGGGGCAGTTGAAGTGGTTGCCGGCGGTCTCGTCCTCCTGGCGCTCCCACTTGGAACAGGGCATCCAGATGAAGTCCGGGTGCTTCGCGAGCAGGTTCATGATGTGGCCGTGCGAGAGCTTCGCCGGATAGCACACGCTCTCGGAGGGCATCGACTCGATGCCGGCCTCGTAGGTCTTCTTCGTGGAGGGATCCGACAGCACCACGCGGTAGCCCAGCTTCGTGAAGAAGGTGAACCAGAACGGGTAGTTCTCGTACATGTTCAGCGCGCGCGGGATGCCCACGGTGCCGCGGGGCGCATCTTCGGGGGCCAAGGGCTCGTAGCCGAAGGTGCGTTCGGCTTTGTACTCGAACAAGTTCGGAACGGCCGACTTCTCGGTGCCGGTGCCCAAACTCTCGCCCTTCTCGCAACGGTTGCCGGTGATGAAGCGGCGGTGCTTGCCCGTCGCCGCATCGATGCCGAAATCGTTCACCGTGAGCAGGCAGGCGTTCGAGCAGCCCTTGCAGCGCACGGTGCGATGCGTCGGCGCGAGCGCCTCGATTTCCTCAAGCGACAGAAGTCCGCTTAGGGGCACCTTCGGGCCCAGATTCGGCGACAGCGGCACGTTCTCGATGCGCCGGCGCGTCTCCTCGAAGCGGTCGCGGGCCAACAATGCCGCGCCGAAGGCGCCCATGTTGCCGGCGATATCGGGGCGGATGGCGTTCACTTCGGAGAGCTGCTCGAAGGCGCGCAGCACCGCGTCGTTCAAGAAGGTGCCGCCCTGCACGATGACCTTCGTGCCCACATCGTGCGGGTCGCGAATCTTGATGACCTTGAACAGGGCGTTCTTGATGACGGAGATCGCCAGGCCCGCGGCGATGTCGCCCACGGTGGCGCCCTCCTTCTGGGCCTGCTTTACGCGGCTGTTCATGAACACGGTGCAGCGGCTGCCCAGATCCACCGGGTTCTCGGCGGAGATGGCCGTGGCGGCGAACTCGGCCACGTCCAGGTTCAGACCACTCGCGAAGGACTCGATGAAGCTGCCGCAGCCCGACGAGCAGGCCTCGTTCAGCATGATATGGTCGATGACGCCGTCCTTCACGCGCAAGCACTTCATGTCCTGGCCGCCGATGTCCAGGATGAACTCCACGCCGGGCAGCATCTCCTGGGCGCCGCGCAGATGGGCCACCGTCTCAATCTCGCCGGAGTCGACCCGCAGGGCCTCAAGCAGCAGCCCCTCGCCGTAACCGGTCACGGTAGAGTGTCCGATCTTCACGAGCGGCTCGGCCGTTTCCGGGTCGCGGGGCAGCGCCTGGTACAGCTCGGCCACGGCCGCCTTGGCGCAGCCCAGCACGTCGCCCTTGTTCGAGGCGTAGGTGGACCACAAAAGCGCCCCGTCCTCGCCGATGAGCGCGGCCTTAAAAGTAGTGGAACCGGCATCGATGCCGAGGAAGGCCACACCCCGGTAGTCCTCAAGCGACGCGCGGCGCACGCGCTCGGCGTCGTGGCGCTCGTGGAACTCCGCCAGCTCCGCCTCGTCGGCAAAGAGCGGCGCCAGGCGCACCACTTCCGAGCCTTGCAGGTCGCCCAAACTCTCCAGGCGCGCGAGCACATCCGCGAGCTTCTCGGGCCGCGCGCCCTCCGCCACACCGGCGATAGCGCAGCCGGCGGCCACGAACAAGTGCGCGTTCTCGGGCACGATGATGGCCTCGTCGGTCAATTCCAGCGTCTCGTAGAAGCGCTTGCGCAGTTCGGGCAGGTACTGCAGAGGACCGCCGAGGAAGGCCACGTGCCCCCGGATGGGCCGGCCGCAGGCGAGGCCGGAGATGGTCTGGGTCACCACCGACTGGAAGATGGAGGCGGCGATATCCTCCTTGCGCGCGCCCTCGTTCAGAAGCGGCTGCACGTCGGTCTTGGCGAACACGCCGCAGCGGCTCGCAATGGGGTAGATGGTTTCATGATCGGCCGCCAGCTCGTTCAGGCCGCCGGCGTCGGTGTCCAGAAGGGCCGCCATCTGGTCGATGAAGGCGCCCGTGCCGCCGGCGCAGGTGCCGTTCATGCGCTGCTCGATGCCGTTGTCGAAGTAGATGATCTTCGCGTCCTCGCCGCCCAGCTCGATAGCCACGTCGGTGGCGGGGATGAACGTCTCCACCGCCGTCTTCGACGCGATGACCTCCTGCACGAAGGCCACATCGAGCCACTGGGACAGAAGCAGGCCGCCCGATCCGGTGATGGCGATGGTCATGGTCTCGTTCGGATAGGCCGCGGCCGCCTCGCGCAGCACCTCCACGATGGTGGCGCGCACGTCGGCATGATGGCGGCGGTACACCGCCCACAGAATCTCGTTGTCGTTGTCGAGCACCGCCAGCTTCACCGTGGTAGACCCCACGTCGATGCCGATGTGGAAGGGGCAGGCCGCCGCGGCGGCACGGGAGGCGGCGGCGATCTCGGCGGCGTCGGCGCGAGCCTCCTCCACCGTCGTGATGCGCGGCGCGCAGGAGGCGCACGCCGCGGGCGCCGGCTCCTTCACGGACGTGGACGCCTCGGTGATGATCTCGGTGTACTTGCCGTTCTTGGCGTTCTTCTTCATTGGTTTACTCCCAACTCACAGCTCGATGGACTCGCCGGGCTTGATGAACAGAAGGCGCGTGGCGATGCGCGCCATAGTCTCGGAGGATTCGGGGCAGCCGCGCTCGATCCAGTGGGCGATGATCCCTAAGTAGGCGGCGGCGTAGAAGGCGACGTAGTATTCCACGAAGACCGTAGGGTTGTCGCGGTATTTCTCATGCAGGATGTTCTGCACCAGGTTCTCGCAGACCGCCTCGCGCAGCCGCGGCCCGAAGCGCACATCGCCCCCGGGGCCAAGCACCGCGTGCAGAAAGTCGCTCTGCTCGCGCAGGTAGTCGAACAGCTCCACGAGGAACGGCAGCGGGCGGCCCGTCGCGCGGAAGGCCAGCATGTCCGCCAGGGTAATGGACTGCATGCGCTCCTGCAGGGCATCGAGGTCGGCCATGACCTCGTCCTCCAGCACGGCGAGCAGCCCGTCCTTGTCGCGGAAGTGGTTGTAGAAAGTGCCGCGGGACGTATCGGCCCGCTCGCATAAGTCGTTCACGGTGAGCGCATCGTAGCCGCGCTCCTCCATGAGCTCGACAAGGGCGCCGCGCAGGGCGCGCCTCGATTTCGCGATGCGCCGATCCTCGCAGGGAGCGGCCGGCGCGCAGGTTGCCGTGGCTATGACGGTCTCCTTCGTTCGGTTACGATGCAGCGGTCGCGTTTCGACAGAACGGCCAAAAATGGACACGCTGTTCAATAGCTCGCATTATAGAGAGCGCCGCCCTTTTCGGCAACCCCTTCCTTCCCCTTCCACCACCCTTCCAAAAGCCTGTTTTCTTGTCGAAGGCGGCCCACGGCCGCCCTTTTCCTGGTATCTTGGGATTTCGCATTCGTACCACCGTGCTTATCGAGGAGGCAGGCGCCTGCGCGCCGAACCCTATGGCAAACAGACCTGGCAAGCATTCCGCTCCGCTCAACTCCGGCACCTCGCGCCGGGGCGCCCACTCGGCGCCCCTCGGCTCCGCGCAGGAACGCCGCGGTTCCCACTCCGCCCCCATAACGAGCGCCGGCCGCAGCACTCGGAGCGCCCAGGCCGCCCGTTCTCGCAGCGCCCAGGCGGACGTTTCGCGCACGCCCCGCGCCTCCCGCGCCCGCTCCTCCTTCGAGGGCACCGGCTTCGCGCCGACCGCGAGCCCCGTTTCCGCCGCGGGCGGCTCCCAAAGCTTCGCCGCCACCGACAGCCTCGCCCGGGCCAAGGCGGCCCGCAAGAAGTCGCGCGGCAAGAAGATCGCCCTCGGCATCGCCGCGGCCCTCGTCGTCGTTCTCGCCGGTGCCGGCACGGCGCTCGCGCTCTACCTGAACGGCATCAACGCCACCATCCAAGGCGGTCTCGACGACGCTGAGTTCAAGGAGCTCGGCGAGCAGCTGGCCCCCGCCAAGGCCGACGGCTCCTATTACGTGGGCATCTTCGGCAGCGACGCCCGCAAGGGCGAGACGGCCAGCCGATCGGACGTGACCATGCTCGCCCGCATCGATCCCGACAAGGGCGTGGTCGACCTCATCTCGGTGCCCCGCGACACCATGATCGACATCGAGGGCCACGGCACCCAGAAGATCAACGCCGCCTATGCCTTCGGCGGCCCCTCCGAAGCCGTGAAAACGCTCTCCACCTTCGCCGGCGTGCCCATCACCCACTACGTGGAGGTGCACTTCGAAGAGCTGAAGGACGTCGTGAACGAGCTCGGCGGCATTCAGGTGAACGTGCCCGAGAGCTTCTATTCCGACACGAGCGGCATCTCCCTTGAGGCCGGCGAGCAGACCCTCGACGGCGACCAGGCCCTCGCCTTCGCCCGCGAGCGCCACGCCACCCGCGCCGGCGATTTCTCCCGCGCCCAGGCCCAGCGCATGATCATCGAGGCCATCGTGGAGAAGGTGCTCTCGAAGTCCATCACCGAGATCCCGGGTACCGTGGAGTCCCTCGCTCGCTGCGTGACCACCGACTACTCCGTGACCGATCTGGTGTCCCTCGCGCTCACGTTCAAGGACAAGGGGCTCACCATGTACTCCGCCGCCTGCCCCAGCTACACGCTGAACCAGGACGGCATCAGCTACGTGGGCACCCAGTACGCCGAGTGGCAGGACATGATGCGCCGCGTAGACGCGGGGCTTGATCCGACCGACACCTCCGTGGAAATCCCCGAGCCCCAGGCAAGCGATACCGAGCTGGGCGCGGCCACCAACGCCGCCTCCCCCGCCGAGTACCGCGACCTCATGGCCGACGCCCTCACCACCGACGACGTCGTGGATGTGGAGTAGACGGCTATCCGCATCAAAAACACCGAGCGGCCCGGGCACTCGCCCGGGCCGCTCTTTTTGCAGGATCAAAGACGGCCGCCGACTAGCAACCGCTCTCTTACTCGGTCTCCTTCGCGCACCTATGCCGCATCAAGCGCCACACCGAACCGATGTTGAGCGCCCCATGCACAATAAGAAGCGCGAGAAGCACCTTGGCGGACGTTGCGTGCAAAGGCCCCCAGAAGTAATACCCCTCGGCGTACAGGCCGAACGACAGCAGCACGGCACCCGACTCCATAAGACCCGACAAAACAACGACCACAACCGCGATCACGAGGGCCACATCCAGCAGAACGCGACCTGCTGCCCGCAGGGAGCGGTGGCCGGACAGAAGGCGCGTGACGAAGTCGGCGTGCTGGACGCCGTGAACGAGCAGGACGAGCCCCACGCCGAGCCCGAGCCACTCGTGCGGTCCCACACCCGTCAGCGCGGGCAGCGACACCACGATGTACAGGGCCAGCGCCAGAACATCCACAACGAGCATCCTCATGACCGTCCCACCTTCCGCATAATGCCGACGAGCGCCACCACAAGGGCCACCGGCATGAGAATCCACAGGTTCAGGCTGGCATCCGACGCCTGGTGGTAGCGAGACGAGAGCGTCTCCCAGCCATGGCATTCCACCGATGCGCACGAGGCCTCCGGACAGGTCATCTCGTGCACGCCGTCGGGCTCGGGCACATCGTCAAAGCCGTGGCACTCACCCGATGCGCACCCCACCACCGGACAGGGCGAATCGGCAGCGATGGGCCGCACGCTCAGCGCATCGGGCTGCACGAGGGCCACCGCGCCGACAACGCACGCGCCGGCCAGCAGAAACACCGCCACCGTCGCAATGATCTTCCTCATAGGGCTCCTTCCTCCCTTGAAAGAAAAGGGCCGCCCGCCCCGCGGCAGACGGCCCGCATGTTAGAGAGACGCGCAACCGATTGGAGGGTTCGGCCCGCATCTGCGGAAAACTACTTCTCAGAGGGCCGCAGGGGAAGGAGCTTCAGACCCAGGAAGAAGATGAGGAACCCGAGGGCCACCACACCCAGCGTCACTCCGAACTCCAGCGGCGTGGGCCAGTAGACGAGGTTCGCGTAGGCATCGGTGAGCGTGCCGTCGGCGTAAGTGATGCTCATGGAGTTCATCGCAAAGGGCAGATCGAGGTTGGCGATCTGGAAGCCGCCCACCAGCAGCTGCACGCGCTTGCAGAAGATGCCCGCGATGGCCAGCAGCGATGCCGCCACCAGAAGGCCGTTGCGTCGCAGGGCCGGGGTCAGGCAGATGACGGCGCACACGGCGCAGCCGATGATCTCGAACCAGAAGTAGGGCGCCAGGGGGCCTTGGGTCAGCAGGGCCACCACTTCCGCTCCGGCCCCGCCCGGGAAGCCCTCGGTGAGCAGGTCGCAACCGAAGAAGTACAAATCCACCAGCACGAAGGCGCCGAGGAGCTTGGCGAGACGCACCACGTTGTCCTGCTCAAGCTCGAGGTAGCCCGCGCGGCGCAGCCCGATGACGATGGCCATCACGAGCGCCGTGCCGCACACCAGGGCGGAGGACACGAACCAGGGAGCCAGAAGGGCGGTGTGCCACATCTCGTGCCCCTGCTGCAGGCCGAAGATCCAGGCGGTCACCGAGTGCACGAGCACGGCGGTGACAAGCGCGATCACCGAGACGATGCGCAGCGCCACGGCACTGACCTTGCCTCGCTCGGCCTGGATCTGCGCCCACAGGTACACGCACGACAGGATGAGGTAGGTGCCCAGCACGATGATGTCCCACATGAGGGGGCTGCCCAGGTTGGAATACACGAACAGCTCCCATACGCGGAAGGGCTGGCCCATGTCCACCACCACAAGGCCGATGGCGACCACCGTGCAGGCGATGGAGGAGAACACGGCGACCTTCGAGATGCCGCCGAAGCCGCGGATTCCGAGGGCCTTGGGCACCGACGAGATAATGAGGCCGCCAGCCGACAGGCCCACGAAGAACATGAAGCCCGTGATGTAGAGGCCCCAGCTATCGAGGTTGCGCATGGCGGTCTGCACCATGCCGCCCGACAGCTGCATGAACCACAGCGCCAGACCAACCAGCACCGCCACGGCGCTCACGCCGATGGCCACGTTCAGCGCCGGGCTCTTCACCGCGGCCGACGAGCGCTCGCTGGCGCGATCCCGCTCGCGGGGCGCCGAGAAATCGAGGTCGTCGTTGGCAAGGGCGCCGCCCTGCATATACTCAGACATAGCTCAACTCCTTCTCGTTACCGGAGGAAATAGACAGACGGTTCAGTATCGCGATCCTCGAGAAGGCGCATGGACGAGCGCTCCCTCAGCTTTTGCGATACTGCGGAATCGGGATCGCTCGCGTCGCCGAAGATGCGCGCACGGGCCGAGCATGCTTCAACACAAGCCGGCGCCAGGCCCTTCGCCAGCCGATGCCAGCAGAACGTGCACTTCTCGACCACATGCTTCTGATGCGGTGCCACGTCCTGGTCGCCCGTGGCGAAGTCCAGGTGGTAGACCGGCTCCTCCCAGTTGAAGGAGCGCACGCCGTTGTAGGGGCAGGCGCTCATGCACATGCGGCAGCCAATGCACTTGTCGTAGTCCTGGCGCACCACGCCCGTCTCGGGATCCTTGTAGGTGGCGCCCACGGGGCATACTTTCACGCAAGCGGGATTCTCGCAGTGCTGGCAGGCCACGGTCACGTTATACATCTCCAAGTTGGGATACGTGCCGCTCGGGGCATCCAGATGCGGGCCGCCGACCGTCATGACGCGGTTCCACCACACGTCCTTGGGCAGGTTGTTCTCCACCTTGCAGGCAACGGCACACGAGTTGCAGGCGATGCACCGCTTGGTGTCCACCAACATAACCAGTTTGCTCTCAGCCATGGCTATTCCTCATTCCAGACACGCACTTCGACAAGGTTGTCGAAGTAGCTCTCGTTTACACCGACGGGATCGTACTCGCTGGTCAGAAGCTCAGACCAGCTACCCGCCTTGTGCTGGTGCTGCTGCCAGCTCTTGGGATACACCATGCATCCCGGGCGAATGCCGTCGTTGTACACCGCCCGAGCCACGCAATGCCCGCGATCGTTGTACACCTCGACGTAGTCGCCGTCGGCAATGCCACGGGCCTCAGCATCGGCCGGGTTCATCTTGATCGTGGGCTCCGGGTCAAGCTCGCGCAGGTAGGCGTTGTCCGACCACATGGAGTGCACACGGAAGCGCGGGCGCTCGGACAGCAAGATGAGCTTGTACTTGTCCCAGGTGGGGCTGCCTTCATAGGCCTCGGTGGGGTTAAAGTAGCGGGGCAGATGCTCGCGATCCTCGTCGAACTCCTGGCCCACGTCGAACTGCACGGTCGGATTCTCGACATAGAACTCCATGCGACCGGATTCGGTGCGAAACTCGGCGTTCTTCCAGGGGATCCAGGGCTTTTCCGGATACCAGTACATGTCCTCGTTCTGCTTGATGGCATCGTAGGTGATGCCGAGCGCGCCCAAAGCCGGGGTATCCACCACCTGGGACATGTATTCGTCCTCGGTAAGGTCGATGAGATCGGGATACCCCATGCCCTCGGCCAAGAGCTTCAAGATCTCGAAGTCGCTCTTGGACTCGTACAGGGGGTCGATGGCCTTCTCGCTGTGGAGGAAGCATTGGGTGGCAGAGATGGGCACCAACTCCTGCTGCTCGAACCAATGGGAGGCGGGCAGCACGATGTCGGCATACTTCACCGTATCGGTAAAGGTATAGTCGGCCACCACATACAGATCCATGTTGCCGACGACGTCGTTGATGTACTCGTTGGTGTTCACCTGGTTGGAAACGGGGTTGCCAGCGTACACGTAGAGCGAGCGAATGGGGTAGTCCTCGCCCTTCCACTTGTCGGTGCGCATGATCTCCGGCAGCGCAAGCGCCGAGATCATAGGGTACTTCGCCGCCGTCATGCCCTTCACCACCGCGTTGATGCCCCAGCATGCCTTGAAGTCGCCAACACCCGTGCCTGCGCCCGGATAGCCGATCTGGCCCGTGAGCGCTGCCATGGTGATGTTGGCGTGGGCCGCGTGCACGCCGTTGGTGTAGGAGTTGGAGCCCCAACCCAGGCGATGAGTGCACGGGCCGTCGAGGGCGAGATGCGCCAGTTCCACAATGGTCTCGGCGGGAACGTCGCAGATCTCCTGGGCCTTCTCGGGCGCGTACTCCATAATGTCTTCCAGCAGCAGATCGTAGGCGGTGCTGCAGGAAACGCCGTTGAAGTCGTAGGTGCCGTTCAGCTGCGGGTCGGCGGCCTCAACGAGGCTCTTCACCGTGCCATCGGCATCGAGCACCGCCGGATGGTCGATGATCTTTGTGGTGGTCTTCGCCTTGCCGACCTGTGCGCCCTTGTTCTCGCTGGAGGCAGCCGAGACAGCGCCCGTCTCCACCTCGATGACCTCGGGCTCCACGCCCAGGTCGCTCATGCGCAGGAACTTCCCAGTGTCGCTGCGCACAAGGAACGGCGCACAGGTGTGATCGCGCAGGAAGGGCTTGTTCACGGCGTCTTCCTCCACCATGACATACATCATGGAAAGCGCAAGGGCGGCATCGGTGGCGGGCTTCACCGGAACCCACATATCGGCGCGGGCGGCCAGCTGGGTCATGATGGGGTCGATGACCACCAGCTTGGTGCCGGCATCCTGGGCGTCGGCCACGAAGTGCCAGTCGTGAATCTGCGCATCGGTAATGTTGGCACCCCACACGAACAGCGTCTTCGCGTTCTTAAAATCGGAAGGATCGTTCAAAACCCAATCGCCGAGGTTGCCCACGACGCGGTTGATGCCGCGGGTGTTGGCCTGGTCGCGAGCAATCTTGATCATGCTGGCATTGATCTTGTTGAAGAAGACGTTGTACATGGGCGACGCCACGCCGCTGATGGCTCCCAGGTTTCCCGAGCCGCGGGTATAGGCGATGGCCTGCTCGCCGTATTCTGCCTGGATGCGCTTCCACTCGTCGGTGATCTCCTTAATGGCCTCTTCCCAGGTAATGCGCTCCCACTCGCCGGCCCCGCGCTCGCCTACGCGGCGCATGGGATACTGGATGCGGTTGGGGCCGTAAACGTTGTAGACATGGCTCAAGCCCCGCAGGCAGATGCGATCAACGCTACCGTCGGGAAAAGAGTTGAAAGAGCGCTTGGACGTCTTGACGATTTTATTGTCGCGCACATGAATGTTGAGCTTGCATGTACCCGAGCAGTTGCCGCGGCAGATGCCGCAGAAGATTTCCTCACCATCGCCCTCGGTTTGCCCCGCCTCGTAAGTCTCGGCCTGGGCAAGGCCGCCGGCAGCGAAAGCCCCGGCGCCTCCCGCGGCTACAGCAGCGGCCGCAACGCCCGTCGACTTGAGAAAGTTTCGGCGCGTGAGTCCATTGGCGGGACTATATGCCTCAGTCATCTTTCCTCCTCGCATGTTTTGGGAGCATGCTTTCCTTACAGCCCGTTGCCCTGGCGCTGCCAAGAGCAAACTCCCCTTCTCTCGGAATCAGCTCTACTCCGCCTGATTCCATTTCGGTAAGAATTGGCCAAATCCTTATAGCGTCATATTATCACAATGTATTGCGACAATAAATAGATTGTCGCAACTTTTTGTGATAATGCGAGAAAGTGTTCTTTGACCTGGTATATTTCCTAAGAATGCACAGTTTTTTCAAAGCGAAACAGCTTTACCAGCCCACTTCACGGGCGACTGTGTGCGCCCCACCACCGCATCTGGGCGCAAGCGAGGGCCTAGCGCATGAACTCCCGGTGGGCAAGGCGAGCCTCCACCATGGCGACAATGTCGTCATCGGCCAGGCCCGCATTCGAACATACGCGGATCATATCGTCGATTACCAGCTCGATGGGAGAATCAGAGGCCGTATGAGCACCCAAATCGTGGCGCTCGGCTACGAAAGTGCCCCGTCCCTTGCGAGTGGAGATGTAGCCCTCGCGCTCCAAATCCATATAGGCGCGGTTCACCGTGTTGTAGCTGATGTCTAGATCTACCGCCAGGGCGCGCACCGTAGGAAGCCTGTCACCGGGAACAAAGGCCCCCGAGCCAATAAGGTAGGCGATGCGGTTCTTAATCTGTATCCACACCGGAAGGCCGGAGCTGTGGTCTATGGCGAAAGATTCAAGGACGCCCATGGTGCTTCTTTCTCGCGAAACGGTACCTATATCCTATCAGAGTCCTCGCCCCTCGCGTTGGACGCCTTCAGCAAAACCATCGCTCACCGCCGTGGGCACGGTGACGACGGCGCTGCCGGATCCCTTTACCGTCTCGTACTGCATGAGCATGGTGCGCAGCTTCAGCGCCGCATCCTCATCACCGTAAATGCGAGCAGCCTCAGAAAGCATCTCCGCCAGATCGGCCTCGGCGCTCGCCACCGTCATGCGAGCGTTGCGCTCGCGGTCGGCCTGGGCCTCCAAGGACATGATGTTTTGCAGTTCCGCCGGAATCACGATATCGCGGACCTTCACCGAGATGATGTCAACGCCCCAGCCGGCCGCTTCCTTTTCGATGTCGGCCTTAATCTCCTCGTCCAGCTGATCTCGGCGCAACGCCACCTCCCCCACCGTCGAGCGCCCCACCGCCTCGCGCAGCGATGTCTGCGCGAGATACGATATGGCCGCGTAGTAGTCTTCCACCTCCACGCAGGCCTTTTCCGCATCCCAAACCACCCAGAACAGCACCGCGTCGATGTTCACCGGCACGAGATCAGCCGTCAGCGTGCGCTCGGCACGGAAGGGAGTGGCGATAATGCGCTGATCCACACGGATAGTTCCGTGCTCCAAAATGGGAATGGTGGCGTAGAAGCCGGGCCCCACCACGCGGTTCAGCTTGCCAAGCCGCAGCACGACCACCTTTTCCCACCCCAAAGCGATATGCAACGATGAAGAGGCCGCGAGCGCCGCCACCAGAGCCGCAAGAATACCCACAAGCGAGATGCGCCCCTCAACGAGAAGGTCGCATGCGAGCACAGCGGCAGCCGCGGCCACGAACACGGCAACGCTGAACACGAGAGCGCCGTTGCGCGACGACTTCTTGGGCACGTAGGAGGTTGCCGCCAGCATTTCCGCTTCGCTGTCGCTCCACGGCCCCGGCGCCGCCTCCCATTCGGCGCGGCGCGCCTTGCGACTTCTTGCGCTTTTCGTCATCAGTCGATCCTTCCTCTCGTCTCGCTCGGCAAATCGCGTTGCCGTTGGTCGCATTCTGACTTTTTCGCTGCGCGGACGCGCCTCAGCTCCCTGTTGCCGCGAACGCCATCCGCATCGCGAGCTCGGGACTCTGAGAAACGTCGAAAGCGGCAAGCCCCGTCACGCAGATTCTCAGGGCCACACCGCCAAGGAGCAGGCAGCAGGCAATCCAAAGGCCCTTCGTGCGCCGATCCCCTCCAAGATAACGACACTCCAGGATAAAAGGCGCGACCAAACCGACCAGCACAAGCACCACCCAAAACATAATCGCCTCATCGCCCACCAGAAGAACGCGGCCCCCTGCCTCTGTTCGGGTATCAGACAACAAAAACGCCGCAAAAAGAGCCAGCGCCACTATCTCTGCGACGATCGCTGCGCGATCCATGCGGCTTAAGCATCGCAGTGCTGCGCCAAACGGCACGCGGGAATCGACGAGAGATGCGACGCCGAAGGCTACGGCCACACCGCACGACAGCGACGAAAGGCAGAAGAGCGCCGGAACGAGCCATGTCCCGAAGGCGACCACCGAGGGAAACTGCATGAGGAGCACCCCCGTGTAAACCGCCGTGACCATTCCCGCGATCACGGCGGCGACGGCGGCGACAAGCACCACAAAGAGCGGCAATCGCGCGCCAACGCCATTCGACGCAAGAGCGAAGAAAGCCGCTAACGCAGCCGAAGCTAGAAGCGCCCACGCACCCACCGTCACGACGGTGAAGCGAGGAGCCAGCCATAAAGAGAGCACTCGCTCGGGACGACCGGCATCGGCCATAAGGCAAAGAGAGCCCGCTGCCAACAGCACCAGGCAGAGAACCCAGCCGCGGGACAAAAGCTCGTGGGGCACTCGCAGGTTCTTTCGCAACCAAAGAACCAGGCGAGGCGGCGATTCCTTTGCGACCCAATGGCTCGATCTTGCACTGTAGCGACCGATATTGGCGCATTCCAATACGCCCATAACGACACAGGCGCCCGCCCCCGTTCCCCCGAAAAACAAGTAGGCTACGGCAAGCTCGCTGAACAATCTTCTCCCCTGCCTTCCAACGCCGCCCCTACATTCTGCGAATCATCTCGTCCAAGTGTATCCACTCAATCACTTTATCGCAAGTTATTACGATAATTATTTTGAGAAGAAGCCGACAACGCCAGCTCCGTCATGGACAAGAACCTCATGGCCGACGCCTTTGCTGCCGACACATGAGCGGCTCCGTCATAGTCGTCGGCGATGTAGCCCACTCCCACCAACTTTGCAGTTTTGCCCTCCTTTACGCCATCTTCCGTCTTGCATAAAGCCTCATACCGATAGCTATATAATGACTTTGAATGTGAATCTATGCAAAGGGGCATATCCATGAGTGAGTCGAGAGCGCATCAGTCGGGCAGCAGCCACATCGCAGCTGGCACGAACCCCAAAAGCAAGCCTTGGCTGACACCCGACGAACAAATGAAGCACCTGCGAAGCCAAGGGGTCCGATTCGACCTCATGAGCGAAAAGGACGCGATCTCCTATCTAGCCAAAAACAACAACTTCTTCCGCTTGAGATCCTATCGCCAAGGATTTGCCAGAGTCGAAGAGGGCAAGCGCAAAGGGCAATTTGCGAATCTTGACTTCAAGATGCTCGTCGACCTTTCCGTCATCGATATGCTCCTTCGTTATGAGATGCTGCGATTGACGCTGGATGTCGAGCATTTCTCCAAGGTCATGCTGCTCACGCATATTGAAAAGTGCCACGAGGACGGATACGAGATCATCCAAGATTTCCTGGCAAGTTACGATCACCCAAACGGCAGCAAAACGCCCAATCGACTGAAGCAAGAAATCGAGCGTGGCAAAAATAGCCCTTATACCAGAGATCTTATCGCATCCTTTCCTGATTTTCGTTTCCCCGTCTGGGCCTTTCAGGAAGTCATTTCCTTTGGCAGCTTTAACTACTTCACGAAATTCTGCAGCGAGCGTTTCGAGGACAAAACACTGGCGAACGACTTCTACCTTTTGCAAGATGTTCGCTCCCTGCGCAATGCCTGCGCCCACAACAATTGCATCATCAACGATATGGGAGCAAAGCCAGGCGGCAAGCGACCCAATGACACCATATCTCAAGCGGTTTCTTCCGTTGCGTCAATCGGTTCCGGTCAGCGCCGCTCCAAATTGAGCAATGAGCGCTTGCGTCAGATTGTCGCGACGCTCTACCTCCATAAGGAAAGAGCCTCGTCCGGAGTCCTAGAGCACCGCACAGAAGACCTTGGAAAGTTTGCCGAGCGTATGAAAAAGAATATCGACTATTACGACGGAAACAACCAGATCAAATCGGGATTTCGTTTTATCGGCAGCCTCATTGAATCTTGGTATCCGACAGCGCAGAACGACACGCAAACACAAGCACAGTCATAACAAGCGCATAGCACGCGACACAGTATGCTCCTTCGCGATAACAATATGCGCACAACCCCAAATCCTCGGAAAGCTCTACCGCATTTCTGCTATGATAAGCCAGCATCGAAAAACGAGCGATCGTTTTGTACGAGGGTTTCTCGAAAGGGAAACCCTCTAGTTTTATGCATTCCCGTGCAATGTCCAGACCCCAATCTCATACTTTTCTGAGGGACTTCGGCTCAGGTTCAATCACAAAAAATCGACGACGCCGCAGTGGGTGTGGTAGATGGCAACGCGGATGTCCAGGTCGTGCTCGGCGGCGAGGCGTGCCAATTCGGGAGACGCCGACAGTTCGGCCGCGGCGGCGCGGGCATTCGCCACGCTGGCCTCGTAGGGGTCGCGCACGTCGCCGAGGGCCGCAGCGATGCGCTCGGTGATAGCGGCCACCGGCCCCGCTTCCCCGTCGAGAGCCGCCTTGATGGCGCCGCAGTGGGTGTGCCCCAGCACCAGCAGAAGCCGCGTGTGCAAGTGCTCGCAGGCGTACACCGCGCTCGCCAGCTCGATGGGGCCCACGACATTGCCCGCCACGCGGATGACGAACAGCTCTCCCAACCCGGTCATGAAGATGTGCTCGGGCACCACCCGGGAGTCGGCGCACGTAATCACGCAGGCGAAGGGGCGCTGCCCGTTCTCGAACAGATCGGCGATGCGCTCCTGGGACAGGTCGCGCTCGTGGTCGAGCGCCTCCACGTAGATGCGGTTGCCCTCCACAAGCCGCCGCAGCGCCGCATCCGCCGGCACATGGGCATCCCCGTCGTAATCGTCGGCGGTGTAGTCAGCGCCAGTCAGCGTCGTAGCTTTGTCTTCGCTCACGCCATCTCCCATCTTGCTGTGCCACTCTTTTCGATGGCCTTATTCTAAACCCTCGCAACGCGCCATCCCAAGCGCCGAGCACCCCAATCGATCAATCTGCACCCGGGCGAATGCTTCAATCTCCCGTAATTTCGAAAGCGGCACGCCCAAGGCGTCCTCCATTTCGCTCGCCACGGCATTCGCCGCATCGCTTACGCCTTCGCAGACTTCTTCAATGAGCCGATCCATCATGCGCACCGAAATACTCAACTCCTTCGCCATAGCGTGGAAATCATCCCGGCCCACTTCGTCGATTTTGCTGGTCGACCCGATTCGCATGGCCATATGACGGTCGAGGCCCTCATACACCACCGTTGAAGCGATGTCGTACATTGGTGCTAGCGAAAACGACGCCCAGTCGGCGCCCCGGAGCACCGTGAGATTCTTGAGATGCCCGTCGCAATTCCCGAGGACGGCGTTCGTCACCAGCAGGCGCGCGAAGACCTCCAGATCGCGCACGGGACTCGAGGAGCGTTCGTAGAGCGCGTCTCGCACCTTCTTCGCGAAGCGCTCCCCTCCCTTCTCATACTTGCGCTCCGGCAGCAAACCGAGCACCTGGCAGAAGTCTTCCTGATGAAGCCGCTGCACCTGGTGGATGCCCCTATCGACTCGCCGATCTTGTTCGGGAAGCAGCACGCGGTCGAAGCGCTCGATAACGAAGAGCGGCTGCTCTTCGATGGTGTCGAGAAAGCATTTGGGCACGGAAAGCCCGGCCGCTTCGGCCAGGCGCAAGCAGTAGTACTCGTTCTCGCTCAGCTGTTCGAACCGACGATTCGCCGCTTTCACGATATGCGTCGATGCGGCGGTTCCCTGCGGCAAAAAATACTGCGGAAGAATCCCCGACGAACGGTCCGCGTACAGGCCCATCTTCGATTGAGCGCCCGCCAACGAAAGTTTGGCCTCCTCTTGCAGTTTGGCAACGCCATCCGCCCCCTCTTCGAACGCGCGCCCCAGCTCCTCTCGCTCAAGAGGCGTGTAGCCATAGGGGCGCTCTTTCTGGCCGTCATCACCTTCTAATATGAGAGCACCGATGCATTCGCTGCCGAGGGCGCCCAGCACCTTCAGATATGACGAGCTTTTTACTTCCAACGTCTTCGCCACAGCGGCGAGTGCGCCTCCTTCCGGAAGGAGATTGCGGAAGAACACTCTCGTTTGCCGCTTCGGAAAGGGCTCTTCCCGAAGCGGCAGCAGCACAGAGAGAGGCTGAGCGGCCTCGTTTTCAAGGTAGGACTCGGCGTAAGAAAACTGCTCTTCACGTCCGGGAATCGTCTCCAAGGTTCCGACGAGGTGGCGCTCGCCAGATATCTCGCCCCACACCTTCATGCGCATGGTCTACCTTCTCTCTTGCAAAACGATGTTGAGTCCGACCATGTTCGCCACGCGAATCGCCTTGTCCAGCTGGGCCGTCGGCTTTCCATTCTCCAATTGAGAGACGAACATTGTTCCCACGTCGCACATCTCGGCGAGCTCTCCTTGCGTGTATCCAAGTTGCTTGCGACGATCGCGAATCGATACTCCGAAGTCCCGGGCGCTTCGAATGGCCATGCCTTCACCTGCCTTCAGTCTTTATCGCGATCGCGATAATAGCACCGGCGAGAAGAAAGATTATCGCGATCGCGATAATCAACAGAAATTCTTCCACGATTATCGCGATCGCGATAAAGACTGCCCTCCGCGTCCACGATCAGCACCGCGGCCCACACAATCGGCTAGCCGGCGGTGCCTAGCTCTCCGAGGAAGCGCCGGCCGCTCGGCTGTCGCCGCGCTCGACCGACTTGATGAGGGTGGCCGCGTCGACGCCGTACAACTCGGCAAGGGCGATGAGGTTGTGGGTGGAAGGATCGCTCGTTCCCTTCTCCCATTTCGAGACCGCCTGGCGGCTCACGCCGAGCTCGTGGGCGACGAACTCCTGCGTCATGCCACAGCGTCGGCGCTCCTCTGCCAGCACCTCGCCTAACGAATGCGCGGTCTTCCTCTCACGATCTCGCCGGGGCCGTGCGTTCAGATATCTCACAACCAGCGCAACCAGAACGGCGAAAAAGATATAGGGAATCACCTTGATGACGATAACCGCCAGCACCATAACAACTTCGGGAAGCCCCAACCCCATGACCACCATTTCGCCTCGCTTTCTCGCCTTTCGCCTTTTCGGAATCACCTCGATGAATTCATCCTAGCACGGAGGCGGCAGAGCGCCAGCAACTATTGCGCACTTATAGGTTGCCCTTGGTGCGAATCGGTGTAACAGGGATGCCCTGGCGGCAAAAAGCCGATGCCAGTCCCCTCGAACCTGACATTGCGAATGGTCACAGACAATCTGGCCCGTCCGCACCCATACAGCGGCGGGGGCGACCATGATTTGGTAGACTGAGCCAGAACAATTACCGGAGCGCGAACCCGCGCCCTGCCGACCGTCGCGAGCGAGGAGCCGCCATGCAGATCACCCCTGCCGAAGTTGCCGAGACCTTGGCCATGGTGTCCAAGCAGAACTTGGACATCCGCACTATCACGTTGGGCATCAACCTGCGCGGCTGCGTCGACGCCGATGTGGATGCGCTGGCGACCAAGGTCTACGATCGCATGACCTCGGCCGCCGAGAACCTCGTGCCCACCGCCGAGCAGCTCGAGCGCGAGTTCGGCATCCCCATCGTGAACAAGCGCATATCGGTAACGCCCATCGCAGAGATCTGCGCCGCCGTGACCGCCGACGACCTCACGCCCGTGGCCGTGGCCATGGACCGCGCCGGCAAGGAGGTGGGCGTCGATTTCGTCGGCGGCTTCTCGGCGCTCGTGCACAAAGGCGCCACCCGGGCCGACCACAAGCTCATGGACTCCATCCCCACGGCGCTCGCCGCCACCGACCGCGTCTGCGCCTCGGTGAACGTGGGCAGCACGCGGGCCGGCATCAACATGGACGCCGCCTTCAAGATGGCCGGCATCATCAAGCGCGCCGCCGAGCTCACCGCCGATAAGCAGTGCATCGGTGCCGGCAAACTCGTCGTGTTCTGCAACGCCGTGGAGGACAACCCCTTCATGGCCGGCGCCTTCCATGGCTCCGGCGAGGCCGACGAAGTAGTGAACGTGGGCGTGTCGGGCCCCGGTGTGGTACGTGCGGTGCTCGCCGACCTGCCCAAGGAGGCCGATATCACCACCGTGGCCGAGGCCATCAAGGCCACCGCCTTCAAGATCACCCGCGCCGGCGAGCTCATGGCCCGGGAGGCCTCGCGCCGCCTCGGCGTGCAGCAGGGCATCTTGGATTTGTCGCTGGCCCCCACCCCAGCCGAGGGCGACTCCGTGGCCGAGATCCTGGAAGCCATCGGCGTGGGCCAGTGCGGCGGCCCCGGCACCACGGCGGCGCTGGCCATGCTGAACGACGCCGTGAAGAAGGGCGGCGTCATGGCGTCGTCGTCCGTGGGCGGCCTGTCCGGCGCCTTCATTCCCGTCTCCGAGGACGCCGGCATGATCCGAGCGGCCGAGGACGGGGCGCTGTCCATCGAGAAGCTGGAGGCCATGACCTGCGTATGCTCCGTGGGGCTCGACATGATCGCCGTGCCGGGCGATACCACCCAGGAGGCCATCTTCGGCATCATCGCCGACGAGTGCGCCATCGGCATGATCAACAGCAAGACCACCGCCGTGCGCCTCATCCCCGCCATCGGCTGCCAAGTGGGCGACCAGCTGGACTTCGGCGGCCTTCTCGGCTACGCCCCGATCATGCCCGTGAACCCCTACGCCGGCACCATCTTCGCCCACCGCGGCGGCCGCATGCCCGCACCTTTGAACTCGCTGAAGAATTAGCAGCCTCTCTCACATACCTCAAAGTCCCCGTTGCGCAGCACGGGGACTTTTTCTTTGCAAAAACCGGAGACAGCTGCACCCATTGCGGCTTCAGAACTCTGCATTTTTGCCATTTCGCGGCTTTCTAACTTTGCATTTTTGCCATTTCGCCTCTTTTTAACTTTGCATTTTTGTCACCTAAGCCATAAACTACCTGTATATCGACAAGAAAGGCATATATGCTCAAGCGGAAAATCGAAAAACGGATCGAGTCTTGGAAGGCGACAAAGACCAATCAAGGCCTTCTCATCACTGGCGCTCGCCAGACGGGTAAAACAAGCAGCATCGAGGCGTTCGGGCGCGAACGCTATGAAGCCATGGTGAAGATCGACTTCGTCGAGCAGCCGAGAGCGGTCGAGGTCATCAGCGAAGCCCAGAACCTCAGCGATCTCATCATGCGCATCACCGCGCTTGCCGAACGGCCTCTCGCCCCCGAGAGCACTCTGCTGTTCTTCGACGAGGTCCAACGGTGCGCTGACGCCATTACCTGGATGCGCTATCTGGCCGAGGACGACCGTTTCGACGTCATCTACTCTGGCTCGATGCTCGGCGTCGAGGCCTACGACTTTCGATCCCTGCCCGTCGGGACCATCGACATCGAGGAAATGTTCCCGCTCGACTTCGAAGAGTTCTGCTGGTCCCAGGGAACCGACCCAACGCTCTGGGATGCCGTAAAAGGGTGCTTTGCCGCAAGAGAGCCCGTGCCGGACTTCTTGCATGAGATGTTCCTCGACCTTTGGCTGCGCTACGTCCTCATCGGGGGCATGCCCGAGGCCGTGCAGGTATTCGCAGACACTCACGATACCCAGCTCATGCGCGCCCGGCAGCGGGGTATTCTCGACACATATCGTGCCGACATTACGCGCTACGTGAAGGATCGCGTGCGCGCCCGCCAGATCAAGACCATATTCGATGCGGTGCCGTCGCAGCTGAACAAGGAGAGTAAGCGCTTTATCATCAGCGGCGCCACCGACGGCAAGCGGTTCTCCAGAATCGCCTCCGATTTCGATTGGCTTGCCGACGCCGGCGTCGTGATTCCCGTGCATCGAGCCACTGAGGCGACGTTTCCTCTGGGGCTCTCCGAGGAACGAAGCTACTTCAAGTTCTATCAGTCGGACGTTGGGCTGCTGTTTGCCACCTTCCCATCGACAGCGGTCGAGCAGCTGCTGGCTCGCTCGGAGGATATGAACCTGGGCGCCGTGTTCGAAAACGCCGTCGCTCAAGAGCTGCGCGCTCACGGCCATGAGCGGCTTTACTACTTCAACAAGCGAGGGGTCGGAGAGGTCGATTTCATGATCGACGCAGCCGGCGCCCCATACGTTGTGCCCATCGAGGTCAAGTCGGGCAAGAGCTCGAAGCGCCACGCCGCGCTCGATGCGCTGATCGGCGTAAAGAACTACAAACTGGAAGGGGCGATAGTGCTGCATAGAGGAAACCTGGAGCAAGAAGGCCTCATAACATACCTCCCCATCTACATGGCCGCCCTCTTGTAGACACCAATCCCATATGAGACCAGACGCGCCGGCCGCCCGCCGACTGCAAGGGGATCGGCGGGCGGCGTCACGGAAAACGGTGCGGCATGGTTAAGGCCGCCGCACCGCAGGAAAGTTCGCCGTCGAAAGACCGCTACCTCAGCGTAGCGTACATGACGGCCTTGATGGTGTGCATGCGATTCTCGGCCTCTTGGAACACGCGGGAGGCGTCCGACTCGAACACGACGTCCTCCACCTCCATCTCGGTCACGCCGAACTGCTCAGCGATCTCGGCGCCGATGGTGGTGTTCGTGTCGTGGAACGAGGGCAGGCAGTGCATGAAGATGGCATCCGGGTTCGCCTTGGCCATCACGGCCTCGGTCACGCGGTAGGGCTCGAGCAGCGCAATGCGATCGCGCCACAGATCGGCGGGCTGGCCCATGCCGACCCACACGTCGGTGTACACCGCATCCACGCCGCGGATGCCCTCGTCGATGTCATCGGTCACCGAGAGCGTCGCCCCGCTTATGGCCGCGAGCTTCTGGCAGGCCTCCCACAGCTCCGGACGATAGGTGCGGTTCCCGGGCACGTCGGCCTGGGGCCCCACCTGCACAAAATCGATGCCGAGCTTGGCGCAGATGACGAGCAGCGACGAGGCGGTGTTGCCCACCTGGCCGAAGAACGCCAGCTTGCGGCCGCGCAAGTCGGGGCCGAACTCCTCCTGCATGGTGAGGACATCGGCAAGCGCCTGGGTGGGGTGGAACTGGGCCGTGAGACCGTTCCACACCGGCACGCCGGCGTTCTCGGCCAGATCCTCCACCACCGACTGCTCGAAGCCGCGGTACTCGATGCCGTCGTACATGCGACCGAGCACACGGGCGGTGTCCTCGATGGATTCCTTCTTGCCCATCTGCGAGCTGCCCGGGTCGAGGTAGGTCACACCCATGCCGAGGTCCATGGCGCCGACCTCGAAGGCGCAGCGGGTGCGCGTGGAGGTCTTCTCAAACAGGAGCACGATGTTCTTGCCCTCGAGGTAGCGGTGGGGCACACCGGCGCGCTTCATGTTCTTGAAGTCGCGGGACAGATCGAGCAGGTAGCGGATCTCTTCGGGACTGAAATCGAGCAGGGTTAGGAAGTGCTTTCCAGAAAGATTGAGCGGCATGGGATCACCTTTTTCTCAAGTGGGGGAAGTGAGGGACAGTCGCCGAAACGGCCAGCGGCCTGGCCGGTAACGACGCGGGAATCGGGCGCGACACGGCCCCGACCGGCACCGGCACAGAGGCCGGCCAGGGCCGCACCGTCCCGAAGCGGGCGCCTAGATGTCGGCGCGGGCGAAGGGCATGGACATGCAGCGCGGGCCGCCGCGGCCGCGGGAGAGCTCCTCGGAGGGCACGACGCACAGCTCGATGCCCGCCCGGTCGAGCACGTCGTTGGTCACGACGTTACGCTCGTAGACGCACACCTTGCCGGGTGCGATGGCCAGCGTATTGGAGCCGTCGTTCCATTGCTCGCGAGACGCTTCTACCGGGTCTCCCCCGCCGCACTCGATGAGCGTGACTTCATCGACGCCCGTCGCCATCTCCAGGATCTCCTTGAGCGAGCCGTCCAGCTCGTCCACGGCGATCTCTCCGGGGTTGTCGCCCTTGCGCAGGCGGTAGGCGTGCAGCTCGTCGTACATGCCCGGGTACACCGTGAACTTGTCGTAGTCGATCTGGGTGCACACCGTGTCCAGGTGCATGGTCTCGTAGCCGAAGGGAATCCTTATGGCGTACACCGTATCAATGGCCGAGGGCTCCTCGCCCCAGAACAGGTTGTGCGCCAGCGTGTCGATGGCCGCCGCCTCGGTGCGCTCGGAAATGCCCACCGCCAGCGTGGTCTCGTTGATGTTGAGCACGTCTCCGCCCTCGATGTGAGCCGCGCTATGGTTGTCGTACCAGAACGGCGTTCCCGCGAAATCGGGATGATAGGTGAGGAAGGTCTTGTAGAAGGGCACCTCGCGGTTGCGCTGGTTGTAGTACATGCGGTGCAGCGCCACACCCGTGCCGATGGAGGCGATGGGGTCGCGAGAGAAGTAGCTCGACGGCATGGAGTACACCACGAAGTCGTCGGGGGCGAGACCGTCGCCCTCCAAGCGCGACAGCGTACGCGGGCCGCTCGCCAGATCGAGCTCGTGCAGGCGCATGCCGGCCAGGGCCTTGGCCACCAGCTCCCGGTTGCCCTCAATGGCGTCCAGCTTCTCGCGCACGAGCGGCACGAGCGCCGGATCGGGAATGGGAGCCTGGGCCATGTATTCGTCCAGGAAAGCGGCCCGAGCGACCGGGTTCGCGTCCATGGCCTCGGCCAGAAGCTCCTCCATGTAGAGCACCTCGGAGCCGGCCTCGCGCAGAATGTTCGCGAAGGCGTCGTGCTCCTTTTGGGCGTACTCCAGGTAGAAGGCGTCGTGGATCCAGCACTTCTCGAACTCCGCGGCCTTCATGTTCGCGAGCTCGCGCCCGGGACGATGCAGCACCACGCGCTGCAAATCGCCGATCTCGCTGGTCACGTGAATGGGTTTTTTCGCCATGACCTCTCCTTTCTCGTTCAGTATAAGCTAAGCGACGGGCAGCATGGCCGATATCGCCGTGAAGCCGATGCAGACCGCGCTCATGAGCAGCCACCACTTCCAGCAGGTCTTCCACCACTGTTCTAGGCTGATCTTGCACACGGCCAGACCCGCGACAAGGATGGCACTCGTGGGCGCGATGATAGTCATCATGGGCTCGGCCAGGCACAGGGCCGTGACAGCACCCTCGGGATTCAGTCCCACCAACTCGGTCAGGGGCCCGAAGATGGGCATGGTGAGCGCCGCCAGGCTGGAAGAGCTCGGCACCAGGATGGTCAGCAGGTTCTCCACCACGTACAGAATGGTGGTGTACACCGCAGGCGCCACATCGGCGAGCCCCATGGCCATGGCGTTCAGAATGGTATCGATGATCATGCCGTTATCGGCAATGACGAGCACGCCGCGGGCCAGGCCGATGACGATGGCCGAGAACGCGAAGTCCTTCAGGCCCACCACGAACTCCTGGGCAATCTTCTGCTGCGAGAACCGCGCGATAATGCCGGCCAGAAGGCCCATGGCCAGAAACACCGCCGACAGCTCGCTCATGTACCAGCCCTGGGACACGAGCCCCCACACGATGAGGGCCATGCCCGCGAGAAACACCACGAGGATCCACTTCTGGGCGGTCGTGAACGGCACATCGTCGTCCACCGCGCCCATATCGAGGCGCTTCTGCTTGTCATCGTGGAAGGTGAGCGACAACTCGGGATTCTTGCGCACCTTGCGGGCATAGAGCACCACCCACCCGATGGACAGACCCACGATCACCACGAACATGATGGCGCGCAGCCACAGCTGCGGGTTGCCCGTGATGCCGATGACGCCCTGGGCGATGAGCACGCTGAAGGGGTTTACCGTCGAGGCGATGTAGCCTGCCTTCGCGCCGATGAACACGATCATGAACGCCGTGAGCGAATCGAAGCCCATGGCGATCATGATGGGCAGGAATATGGCGAAAAACGGCAGGGTCTCCTCGGCCATGCCGAAGGTGGAGCCGCCGAGGGCGAACAGGAGCATGGCGATAGGGATAACCAGAATGTCCTTGCTCTTGAACCTCCTCACTACCCGGCGCATGCCGGCGTCGATGGCGCCGGTAGCCGTGATGATCTGGAACGCGCCACCGACGATGAACACGAAGGCCACCACCTCGGCCGCGGCCATGATGCCCGCGATGGGCGCCTCCAGCACCGCTCCGGGACCCTGGCGCAGATCGACCTGCTTGCCCGTCTCGCCATCGACGAACGTCTTGTCCATCTGCTCGTAGGTACCCGCCACCGTCACCTCGCGCCCGTCGATCTCCGTCGTCGCGAACGTTCCCGACGGAACAACCCACGTCATGACCGCCACGATGATCATCAAGATAAAGATGATCGTGTAGGTATGCGGCACCTGGAACGTGCGCTTTGCCTTTTCCCTCATTGCACCTCTCCTTTCTCACTCGCTGCGTGCGGGATTCGCGAGGCCATCATCGCGGGGCGACACCTCCCGTCCGGCCGTCGCATCGCAAGCGGGAACGCAGCTCGGAGAAGCGGCACCCGCAGTGACCTTTCCCGTCGCCTGAGCGGTAGAAGGTGACGTTAAAAGTCACCTTCTTTCCTCAGTGCCTTTTCTCAGGCTCGAAAATTCCCTATGCTTTGGAAGGACAACGAGAGAAGAAACGGAGCGAAACAGCCATGGATACCGTGCGAGTGAACAACGAAGTGGGCCGCCTCAAGCGAGTGCTCGTCCACCGGCCGGGCCCAGAGACGCGGCGCTTCCCTCACGGGGAATTTACTCTGGCCTTCCCCTTGCGGCCCACGAGCAGCGACTTCGATCTGGCACGGGCCCAGGACGAGCACGATGCCCTCACGGCGATCCTTCGCGCCGAGGGCGCCGAGGTTGTCGAGCTGACTGAGCTGGTCGGGGAGACCCTCGCCTTCGCGCCTGAGGCCAAAGACGAGCTGCTCGAGCGCTTCCTGGCCAACTGCCGCATCGAGGGCTCCGAGCTGACCGAGGCGGCGACCCGGTACATGTCCGAGGCCGCCGACGCCGAGCAGTTCGTCACCCGCCTCTTCAACGGCATACGCTACGGCGACACCGACCTCGACGCCTCCGACCGCTTTCCGCTAGCCGCCCTCACCGACAGCGCTTTCGATCCCGATGCCTTCCTCTCGAGCCCGCTGAACACGGCGTTTTTCACGCGCGATCCCTTAAGCGTGATCGGCGGCGGCATCAGTCTCAACCATATGTACTGGCACGACCGCAACCGCGAGGTAGACCTGCTCCAGACCGTCGCGGAGCATCACCCGTGCTTCGCGGACACGCCCCAATGGTTCGGCCACGACAGCTCTTTCCACCTGGAAGGCGGAGATATCGTCAACTTGAGCGGGCACGCCGTGGCCATCGGGCTCTCGAGTCGCACGGAGAGCCTGGCCATCGACCGTCTGAGTCAGGGGCTGCTGTGGGGCGACGGGTCGTCTGTCACCGATGTGTACGTGATCGAAGTGCCCCAGAGCGGCAACCGCCTGCATCTGGACGCCTACCTCTCTCCCATCGACGGGGACACCTTTGTGGTGGATCCCCTCCTGGCCCGCGAGCCCCGCGTCTACCGCCTGCGGCGGGCCCGGCGGCGGGGCGGCGTGCGCATCGAGCCCTGTAGCGAGGGCCTCGCTCGTATCCTGGAGGCGGCCACGGGAGGCGGCCCGGTGCGGCTCATCGACTTCGGCGACGGCGGCGGCCCTATGGCCTTCGAGTACGGCAACGGAGCAGCGGGCATCCTGCCCCTTGCGCCCGGCAACCTCTGCGTGTGCGCGGAGAATCTCGCCGCCAACGAGGCGCTCGTCGATGCGGGCATGACCGTGCACCCAGTATCTATCCAGGAGATGACGGTCGGGTTCGGCGGTCCCAACAGCCTGTGTTTGCCCCTCGTGCGCGAGGATCTCTAGCGTTGTGAGCATCGGCGAGAACATACGGCGCCTGCGCGAGCGGGAGGGACTGTCGCAGACCGCCTTCGCAGGCAGGCTCGACGTCACCAAGGAGACGGTGGGCCGTTGGGAAAGCGGCCGCACCTTCCCCCGGCGCACCCATCTGGACAAGATGATCGCCGACTTCGCCGTCTGCGCTGACGACATCATGAGCGAGGAGCGCGGGCTGGGCACGGCGCCGAGCGCCCCGACCGCAGACAACTGGCCGGGCCCGGAGACGCGAAACGACGGCATGGGTGCCGCTGAGGGGGCGGGAGATGCGATCCTTCCCGTGTACAAGACGGATCGCTCGGGCAACGGCACGACGCTGCGCCATACCGGCTACGCCTGCGCGCCGTCCGACGTGGCGGCCCGTCACGTGGCCAGCATCTTCGTGCGCATGGACTATCGAGAGATGACGCGCCTCTATCCCGTCGGCAGTCTCCTACTCGTCGACCAGCGGGCCCGGCCCTACAACGGGTGCACCGTCGTGGCTCTGGTGGACAACGCCACTATCGTCGTGCGCCGTTACACGGCGGGCAACAACACCGTCGTGCTTTCCTCATGGTCCTACGATGCACCCTCGCCCGACCTCATCCTAGACAAGCGCCGAGTGCGCATCATCGGCGTGGTGGTCTTCTTCCAGGCCAGCCACGACACGGAAGCGCTCTGAGCCGGCTTTCCGACTCCACGCAATCGCCCCCATGCGCACGATCTGCACTTTGTCAGTTTCGTCGCAAGCGCCACGGGAACGCGCTTTTTCTCAGAACAACGCGCTAGCATAGCCACCAGAAAGTGCCCGTAACATGCGGGCCCAACCCCCTTCGCCCAAGGAGCAAACAATGATCAAGACGTTCAAGATGAAGCTGTATCCCGGCATGGAAGAGGAGTACGAGCGGCGGCACAACGAGCTGTGGCCTGAGATGATCGACATGATCCACGAGCACGGCGGCCGCAACTACACCATCGCGCTGGATCCGGACACGCTGACGCTGTTCGGCTACATCGAGGTCGACGATCCTGAGCGGTGGGCCGCCGGCGCCGACACCGCCATCAACCGGAAGTGGTGGGACTTCATGGCCGACATCATGGAGACCAACGAGGACAACTCGCCTGTCTCCGTCGATCTGCCCGTGCTGTTCCACTTGGACTAATTCGACAGGAGCCTAAAATGTGCAAAACAGCCTACTTCCCGTAGTCCGTTGACTTCGACAGCTGTCTCGTCATGGGCATCTTCCCAGGTCGCAATTTTCTGCCTCTCATAACGCCACAGCTAAAACTACGAGAACCATGCCATTTTGCACAAAATGACGTCCTGCCGCGCCGCCTTCACTATAATGATCGACGGAACCCGAGCGAGACGGCGAAAGCGAGCGAAGAGATGCATGTGCACACCCCCATCAAGGTACGGTACGGCGAGACGGACATGATGGGGGTGGTCTACCACGCGAACTACCTGCTGTACTTCGAAGACGCCCGCATCGACTTCCTGGACGCGCTGGGCTTCTCCTACGCGGAGCGCATCGAAGGCGCCGGCTACATGAGCCCCATCCACGACATCGAGATCCACTACAAGGCGCCGCTGCGCTACGGCGAGGCGGGCGTCGTGCGCACGTCGATCGCGAAGAACCTCCCCATGCGCACGGTCTACCGCCAGCAGGTCTACCGTGCGGAGGATGTTCTGGAAGGCGAGGCGGCCGACGGGATCGCCGGCGATCCGAACGCAGAAGGCGCGGCGGCACTCGGCCGTCGCGAGCCCCAGCTGCGCGAGGGCGCGACGCCGCTCGTGGATGCGCTCGTCACCGTGTGCGTCGTCGAGCGCGACACCTTCAAGCCCGTGAGCCTGCGCCGCACCTTCCCCGACCTCTACGCCAAATACGAGGACATTGTTGAAGAGGCTTGATAGAGCAGCTCCACCACTTGGCCGCTCGCCTCAATTGCGAATTTTGTTGATTATCGACATTTTGAATTGCTGCATTTTGTTAAAAATGGGCTTTGTGAAATGCCGCATTTTGCAACTTGAGCTAAATAAGCTCGGCGCACAGGAGCGCGCTACTCGTCCTGCACCCCGAAAAGCACTCCCTCATAGAGTTCGTCCAAACCGGCTTTCAGAGCCCTGAACTCCGGAATATACGCCTCGACGATGCGGTCGACCATGGCGCGGGCGGCGTCCCCATCGTAGATATGCGAGAGGTCGTTGCGGGTCTTCAGCATTTCGAGCCACAGATCGCCGTCGATGAAATCGTAGGTGGCAAAAGCGGCCTTGAGAATCTCGCGGGGCGAGCCCGATGCCGCAGCGGCAACGCCCTCGTAGGCCAGCGTCTCCTTCAGTAGCTTCCACGCCAATTCGAACTGGAGCGCGAACTTGTTCGTGACGCCGCTCATGACGAACTCGTTGGAGAGATCCTCGTCCTTCGCGCGCTCGAGCACCGCCAGCTGCGCCGCGTAGTTATCGTACTTCTTCATAGAGCACCACGCCTTCCCGCGCCACGCGCTCCTTCAGTTCCTGGGAAACCGGGCCATCCATGTTCACGAAATCGAAGGAGAGCAGGGTCGTCGCCTCCTCTTCGACATCCAGGGTGAAGCGCACCTGATCGCCGCCGAACACCGCCAGATCGATGTCGCTCTTGGATCGGTGCTCTCCCCGCGCACGCGAGCCGAACAGCACGACGCGAGACACACCACACCGGCGCGCGACGGCGCGGATGGATTCCAGCACGTTCTCTTTAATCCCCGTATCAACCATAAGGAGCATTGTACACGATGAGACTCTCGAGGCTTTCCGAAGGCATGCCAATGACGCAAAGCAACGACCACCGCACGAGGGGCGAAGCCCTACCCCTCGTCGATGAGGTGGATGAGCTCCTCGCGCTTGTTGACGTTGAGCTTGCGGTAGATGTTGCGGACGTGGGTGCGCACCGTCGAGACGGAGAGCACGAGGGACTTCGCGATGTAGGCCGGCGTGAAGCCGCGGGCCAGAAACACGAGCACCTCGGCCTCGCGGGGAGAGAGGCCCCGGGCCGCCGCCACCTCGGCGCAGCGGGCCTCCAGAGTGCTTTGCATGCTCGGCTCGGCCAGTTCGAAGGCATCGCCGGGCGCATCGGCGCGGCCGGAGGGCTCAAAGCCATCGGGAGCGCCTGCGCCCTCGGGCTCTTCTCCGCGAGCCGCGCCGGCGGTACCCCCGCCAGCGGCGTCGCCGGCACCCGATCCTGCGGCCAGAACCGACTCCTCCACGGCAGCCGACTCGCGAGGCGCCACCAGCTCGTTCCACGACGTGCGGCCGAGAAACACCAGGAGCACCGCCACAAATGCGCCAGTGAGTACCGCGAGCCACGGGGCGAAGTCGTCGGTCACCGCGAGCACTTGGGAGAGAATCTGTCCTAAAAGCGCCGCAGCCGCAGCCACGCCGCAGGCGAAGCCCGACGCCACGTTTGCCGGCAACTCGCGATTGCGCACCACGGCGAGCAGCACCGCGCACCCCAGCAGGGCGAGGACGACGTAGAACACGTAGAGGGCCACCACCGAGGCGTCCCGCGGGAACGTGCCCGCGGGAAACGCGCCCAATACCACAAACGCCGCCGCCATAAGGGGCACGAGGATGCGGTAGGACCAGGGCAGCAGGGGCGTGCGTCCCCACAAAAAGCAGACGCCGAACATCACGAGCGCCGCAACGGCTCCACCGAGAAACGACGCCTGCACGACGCCGAAGGCGCTATGGGCCATCACGTCGGTCATGAACGCGTACACGGCGAACCCCAAAAGAGGCAGCCAGGTCACCGACACGAGGCGGCGCATCGTGTCGGCGGGGCGGGCGAGGGGAAGCGCCGGGTCGCCCACGCGGGCGGCCACCGGCGGCACGACGACTCCCGCCACGAGCAGCAGGCAGAACACGGGAACGAGCACCAAAAGCGGCAGCAGCGCGAGAATCCAACCGACGAAGGATGCCGTCAGCACGACGAAAGCGCACAGGACAAGGGCCTGATCGATGGGGACGGCCACAGCGCGGGCCCATTCGGCCACCAGCAGGGGCAGCGCCGTCCCTGCAAAAAGCCCCGCGCCCACGGCTGCCGCCGGCAGCGGCGCAGGGGCGAACAGAAGCCCCAGAACGCCCATCGTGCCGAGCAGATAGGCCACCGCCGCAATGGTGGTGACCCGGGCGCGCGAGAACACTTTGCGCGGGCGCTGCAAACCGCGCAGGAGCACCACGGCAGACGAGGTAACGGCGGCGAGAAACAGCGCGAACAGAAACACGTCGGCGACTGCCTCGAACTGAGGGGCCTCGGCAAAAGCCCCCATGGTCGGCGCATAGGCGGGCAGCGTGACCACGAAAGCGACGAGGGCGAGGTGCACCGGGCGCAGGGCAAGCGGGGCGCGCGCCTCGTCGCCCGCATCGCGCAACGCAAAACCTTCCATGGCCTTTCCGCCTCCTTTCTTCGCTCCAGTGCACAGACGAGATGTGCGCACATCGCCGAGCGATCGTGCGACACAGCGCACCGAACAGGTGCGCTCCCTTCCAAACGCCGATTCTAGCATCGCCGCAGGATAGCGCCCGACGATTCGGGAACTCGTGGCCGACCTGTGATAATGCGCCTGCCGGCAGTCTTTTCAGGCTGCGGCTCCGCAATACCTAAAAAGCGCGATGCCCTTACCTATAAGCGGCGATGGCGCCCGACGGCCGCGCCCCCTATAGTAGACGTCGTTCCTCTTGGAGGCGGACTCCCACAGCTTGGTCTTCTGGGGCCATTGAGACCAGGCCGCTCCGCCTTCACCAAGGGCTATGCGGGAACCCGGCGCAGCGCGCCGGGAACTCGAGGGGCGGCGGTTCTCCTTTCTGGCCGCCGCCCGCTTTCTTTACCTCGTGCTAACTCGGAACGGCTGCGTATCATCAGGGGGACCGCAGCCGGAATCGCAGGGCCGCCGCGTCGGAGAGAGGCGCAGCGGCCCTTCTTTTTTCGGCGAGGTCGCTTTAGAACGGGCTCGCATAGAGGCGGAAGCCGTCGGGAAGGCGCACGAGGCCGGCGCTCTGAAGCCACGAAGCGGCCGGAGTGGCCAGCACGTCGCGGCCGTTGAAGTGCTCGACGACGATCTTGCGGCGCGCAGCAGAGGCGCCCTCGCGCTTGAGAGCGGCGCGCACCGAGGCGACCAGGGCGGCAACGGCCGCCTCCAGCAATTTTTCGTCGGCGGAAAACGCCAGCAGCGATTTCAGGCGCGGCGCGGCCCACAGCACCGGCGAGCCATCGGCAATGACCACAAGCGCTCCCTCGCGGCGAGCGGGGCGGGCAGCCACGAGCGCGGAATCCACCGCAGGGGCCTCGCCCACCGCGTCCCATGCCACATCGGGCCAGGGAATGCCGACACCGAAGAGGCATGCCGGGTCGTCGGCGGGAAGCGCGACGAGGGAGGCGGGCGCCGATGCGTCCGCAGGCTGGGCGAAGGCGCGCAGGGCCTCCACGGTCTCGCGCTGGGCGAACTGGGCCGGGCCCATGCCCTCCACGAACATGCCGCGCGCGAGATCGCCTGCCTCTTCCATGGCCTTGAGCACCGGGTACAGCATCGAAAGGCCGCCGGGCACGCCCGCCGCCAGCACGATGTCGCGCGTCACGACGCCGTAGCGGTCGAGCAGCGACTCCACCAGAGCCACCGCTTGCACCGTGGAACTCTGGCCACTCGGCGCCAAGGCCGACCAGCGCCCGGCGAGAGCGGCGTCGAAGGCGGTCGACGCAACCTGGCGGCCCACCGCGGCCGCACGGGCGGCCCTGCGGGCCTCGCTGTGGAGCGACCGACTCCGCCGGCTGCTC
>ERZ838118.159-NODE-159-length-92720-cov-14.985270_pt1 | contig 92720 bp, 65 predicted proteins | sample MGYA00519863_ERZ838118 | MGnify/ENA primary metagenome ERZ838118 (study PRJEB31850, sample SAMEA3708827) | human gut metagenome | biome: human gut; feature: human-associated habitat; material: faeces | place: China | collected 2014 ...
CCCGCCCGCCACGAAAGCTGCCCATCTACTACGCTTAGCCTGATACCCCCGACCATGACCGCGTTTTATGAAAAACCGCAGGCTTTCTACCTGCGGTTTTCTTTTCGCGTTGTTCGCTGTGGTTGAGGGTGGCGGCCTAAACGTAGTAGATGGGCAGGTTTCGTGGCGGGCGGGTTGCGCGAACACGCCCGCAAGACGAAATCGCCCCGCTTTTCTTCGTCTTTGGGAGATCAGTTGGGTTAGAGCTCAAGGGCGAGGGTAACGGGGCAGTGGTCGCTGCCAAAGATGTCACCGCGGATGCCCGTGTCGCGCACGTTGCCGGCGATTGCGTCGCTCACCAGGAAGTAATCAATGCGCCAGCCAGCGTTGTTTTTGCGAGCATTAAAGCGGTAGCTCCACCAGCTGTAGACGCCCTCGACGTCGGGGTTTGCCGCGCGCCAGGTATCGGTAAAGCCGGCATCGAGCAGCTCGGTGAACTTGCCGCGCTCTTCGTCCGAAAAACCCGCGTTGCCGCGGTTGGACTTGGGGTTCTTAAGGTCGATCTCCTCGTGCGCCACGTTAAAGTCGCCGCAGGTCACCACGGGTTTACCGGCATCGTGCTCAAGTGCGCTTAAAAAGCCGCGGTAGGCATCGTCCCACGCCATGCGCACATCGATGCGGGCGAGCTCGTTTTGGGCGTTGGGCGTATAGACGTCGACAAACCAAAACTTATCGAACTCGAGCGCGCAGACGCGGCCCTCGGTTGCGGCCTGGGCAACGAGCTCTGCCGCCTCGCCCTCGCCGGCGTAGGGCAGCAGCGCATCGGCGCGCAGCACGCGCAGCGGTTCCTGGCGGCTAAAGACCGCGGTGCCCGAATAGCCTTTGCGCTCGGCGTAGCTCCAGGTTTGGTGATAGCCGGGCAGGTCGATATCGACCTGGCCCTCTTGCAGCTTGGTCTCTTGCAGCGCCAAGATGTCGACATCGAGCTCCTGCGCGATCTGGATAAAGCTCGGGTCCTTTTTGAGCACGGCGCGCAGGCCGTTGACGTTCCACGAGGCGAAAGTGTAAGTCTGAGGCATGGTGTCCTTTCGACGGGGTTGGCAGGCTTAAGATTAGCGCAACAAGGGCGGAGCGGGCACCACGCGTGACAACCCAAGGGCCGCGTGCTGGGATATTGCCCGACGCTGCCCGACCAACCAGGACGGAGGACTCGTATGACGCAGGCAATATCGGACCCCAAGCAGGCCTCCGCGGCGCTGGCGGAGCTGTTCGATACCCACGAGCGCGTGGTGTTCTTTGGCGGCGCGGGCGTTTCCACGGCGAGCGGCATTCCCGATTTCCGCAGCGTGGACGGCCTGTATCATCAGCAGTTTGCCTACCCGCCCGAGACTATGCTCTCGCATAGCTTTTACGAGACGCATCCGGCCGAGTTCTTTGACTTCTACCGCACCAAGATGATCGCGCTTGGCGCCAAGCCCAATCGCTGCCACACCAAACTGGCCGAGCTGGAGCGGACCGGCAAGCTTAGCGCCGTGGTGACGCAAAATATCGACGGCTTGCATCAGATGGCCGGCTCGCAGCGCGTGTTCGAGCTGCACGGCTCGGTCCACCGCAACATTTGCCAGGCGTGCGGCGCAGTCTATAGCGCCGAGTGGATCTGTGCGCGCGATCACGAGGATGCCGCGGGCGTGCCCGCGTGTCCTGTGTGCGGCGGCCGCATCAAGCCCGATGTGGTGCTCTACGAGGAGCCGCTCGACGAGTGCGTGCTGACCGGCGCCGTTGCCGCCATCGCCGCGGCCGATGCCCTTATTGTGGGCGGGACTTCGCTCGTGGTGTATCCGGCGGCGGGCCTTACGCGCTACTTTACCGGCGATACGCTGGCCATTTGCAATCTTGCTCCCACCGATCAGGATGCAAATGCCGACCTGCTGATTTCTTGCGACATCGCGGCCGCGTTTGCGTTCTAGCCCGCGCACGCGGATACAATAGAAAGACTGATTGCAAAACGACCCCGCCGCTAGCGCCCAAGCGCGGCGGCGTGGGCATTTTAGGAGGATGTTCATGGCGAACGATAGCAAGACATGGCGGTGCGGAAAGTACGAGCTCAGCTTTGACCGTCCGCGCATCATGGGCGTCCTCAACGTGACGCCCGATTCGTTTAGCGACGGCGGCGAGCACTTCGATGCGGATGCCGCTATCGAGTACGGCCTGGCGATGCTCGACGCCGGCGCCGACATCATCGACGTAGGCGGCGAGTCCACGCGCCCCGGCTTTACCCCGGTCAATCCCGACGAGGAGGCTCGTCGCGTGCTGCCCGTGGTGCGCGCGCTGGCAAAAGAGGGCGCCATCGTCTCGATCGACACGCGCCACGTGGCGGTCGCCAAGGCTGCCGTGCGCTGCGGCGCCTCGATCGTCAACGATGTGACGGGCTTCACCGACCCCAAGATGGTCGAGTTTGTCGCGACAAGCACCTGCGGCGTCATCGTGATGCACGCCGGCGAGGTCGCGGCACCTACCCGCACACATGCAACGGTGCAGCTCGACACCTCGGCCGCGGCGTTTGTTGCCGAGAAGGCGCGCGAGGCGGCTGCCGAGGCCGCGCGAGAGGCCGAGAAGCCGGCTCGCCGCCGTCGCGGCAAGCTGCTGGGCGAGCCCAAGACGGAGGCCAAGCTTCCGGGCGGCGTGGTGCAGCCTTCGCTGCCGTTTGGCGACCCGGAGCCCGCGCCCGAGCCTGCGGACGAGCAGAAGCAGACGGCACCGGCGGCCGAGCGGGTCGCCCCTGCCGCCGAGCCTGCCGCGACCCCCGAGCCCGCGCCGGAGCCCAATGACCACCTGGCAGCCATGATGCGCCGCAGCGCCCGCCGCGAGGAGGCCTACGTGCCCACCTCTCAGCTCCGCCGCTTCACCCTGCCCGATTCGGCGCCCATCATGCGCCGCGTCATGGGTTTCCTGTCCGACCAGGCCCGCACGCTCATCCATGCCGGCGTGTCGCGCGATCGCATCTGCATCGACCCCGGCCCGGGTTTTGGCAAGACGGCCAACGAGGATATCGTCATCCAGCGCGAGACCGCCAAGATGGCATCGCTGGGCTATCCGCTCATGTGCGCCGTGTCGCGCAAGCGTTTTGTGGGCGCCGTCTCGGGCGTGACCGAGGCGGCCGCGCGCGATGCCGCCACGTTTGGTGTGTGCCTGGGCGCCATCCAGGCCGGTGCCAACATCGTGCGCGTGCACGACGTCACCGGCTTCGCGCAGTTCCTGAACGGTTACTGGGCCGTCGCCAAGCCGCAGCCGCGCCGCGCGTTTGTGGCCGTGGGTTCCAACCTGGGACATCGCTGCGACAACATCCGCGCCGCGCGCGACATGATCGCCGAGATCCCGCTCACCTGCGTGTCCAACTGCTCGCGCATCTACGAGAGCGAGCCGGCCTACGAGACGCGCCAGGACGCGTTTGCCAACGCCGTTATCGAGATTAAGACCGAGCTGGCGCCGCTGGTACTGCTTGACGAGCTGCAGAAGATCGAGCTCGAGCTGGGCCGCGACCGCTCCAAGAAGGCCAAGGTCAACGGCCCGCGCACCATCGACTTGGACCTGCTGTGGATGGATGGTGAGACGCACGGCGGCAAGAAGCTGCGCCTGCCGCATCCGCTGATCGGCGAGCGCGACTTTGTGCTGGTGCCGCTCGAGGACCTGATGCACGACCCGGCGCGGTTCTTCCGCTTCAACGGCGTCGAGGTCAAGGAGCCCGAGGACCGCGTGGGTCATATCGTGGGCGAATTGGGGCGTATGTAGATGATTGAGATGAATGCTGTAGCCGCCGGCACCGAGCTTGATGCCGCGCGCGACGCGGGCCGCGAGGGTGCGTCTGCGGGTTGGTGCGCTTGGAGTGCGGGTGAGGCGTCGTTGACGTTTTCGCTGGTCGTGCGCCCAGACGTGAATATGCATGCCTTCCACGGCCTGCCGTTTGTGGCGGCGATGGGCATGATGGACGCGCTTGTGGGCACGGCTTCGACGCCGGGGTTGGGCCTTGCCGGTAAAGTGGGTATCCAGTGGCCGAGCGATATCGTGTGCGGTGCGCCCGCGTTCGAGACGCCGTTCGCACGCGTTGCCGTGAACGGTGGCGCCGGTGCCGCGGGCATGTTCGGTGCCGTGACGGTGGATATTGAGCGCACGGCGCTGAGCGGGCTTGGCGTGGATATGGCCGACGAGGCGCTGGTTGAGGCGCTGTCCGCCGCCGTGCTGACCCGCGTGGGCGCTTGGGTAGTTGTTGCCAACACGCCGCAGGGCGCTGCCGGCCCGTTGGCTCCGGTGCTGGGTGAGTACTTCGATATGGTGCCGCTGCTGGGTCGTCAGGTTGCGGCGGTGTCGCCCAACGGTTTGCCGCTTGCGGTCGGTGTGTTTGCGGGCCTGGATATCTGGGGCCGTGCGACCATCAAGACCGATGCCGGCGAGCAGGAGTTTCCACCCGAGGTCGTACGGATTCGCGGACTGTAACGCGAGGCACCCGCGCTCAAAGATAACGATGACAACGAAGCCCTCTTCGGCCTGTGCCGGGGAGGGTTCCGCCTATCTGGGGAATGGGTTGCCAGCGCCCTATTCCTCAAAACTGAAAAATTTTCGTTTTTGAGGAATAGAATTAAGGCAGTTCGGTCTTTCGCGAGGTATATTCGCTATAGAGCCTATTCCTCAAAACTGAAAATTTTTCAGTTTTGAGGAATAGCGATAAAAGACCGCGAGGAGGCCCCGATGAAACTCATCAATAGAACGTCATATATGGACACGTTGACGAGTCTTATTGGCGTGCCGGACATCAAGGTCATCACGGGCATCCGTCGTAGCGGTAAATCAAAATTGCTCGAGGCCCTCCGCGATTACGTGGAGGCACATCTGTCCAATTCGAATGTCATCCATATCAACTACAACCTCGATGAGTTCGAGAACCTGCTCGAGTATCACGCGCTGCTCGCCTATGTAAAAGAGCATCGAGTGTCCGACAAGCAAAACTTCCTGCTTATCGACGAGGTTCAGATGTGCGACGGCTTTGAACGCGCGATCAACAGCCTCCATGCATCCGAGCAGTACGACATCTTCATCACCGGATCGAACGCCTTTTTGCTGTCGAGTGATCTGTCGACGCTCTTTACGGGGCGCACGTTCGAGATCGAGGTTTTCCCATTCTCGTTTGAGGAGTATCGCTTCTATAGTGACGAGGGCGAGGTCGATCGCGACTTCGATGAGTACGCGAGAACCGGCGGTATGTCCGGCTCTTACCCTTATCCACTGCAGGAGCAGCGCTACCAATATCTCTCCAATGTCTTCAAAACGCTCATCGTGAGGGATATCGTGCAGCGGCATAACGTGAGAAACGAATCGGCACTGCTGCGCATTGCCGATTACATGATGGACAACGTCTCCAACATAACGTCGGCACGCAACATTACAGATGTTTTGAATGCGGATGGGCTAAAGATTACGAACAAGACGGTCGGCACGTACATGGGGTACCTGTGCGATGCGTTTGCCTTCTATAAAGTTCGTCGGTACGACATTCGCGGCAAAAAATACCTTAAGAGCGGCGAGAAGTATTACCTGGCAGACCACGCGTTCAAATACGCACTGCTTGGTACACGTGATATGGATTGGGGACGCGTATACGAGAACATGGTGGCCATCGAGCTGCTGCGCCGCGGATACGAGGTATACGTCGGTGTGCTCTATAAAAAGGAAATAGACTTTGTAGCAATCAAGCGAAGCGAGAAGCTCTACATTCAGGTGAGCGACGACATCAGCTCGGATAAGACGTTTGAACGCGAGATTTCGCCACTGCTGAGCATTGGCGATGCGTATCCCAAGATGATTCTTGCCCGCACGCATCACGAGGCCACGGATCGCGATGGGGTGCAGATCGTGGACCTGGCGAGGTGGTTGTGCGGCGAGGCTTAGCAAAAAATCCTATTCCTCAAAACTGAAAAATTTTCGATTTTGAGGAATAGGATTGGCGGCTGGTTGCTGCGACCTGGCGTTTGCTCTATCCCAGCTCCTGCATGCGGCGGTAGATTTCGCAGATACCCTTGATGGTGAGCTGCCCGTCGACCACGTCGAAGGCATCGGTCGAATCGGCGACGATGCCGGCGAGACCGCCCGTGGCGATAACGGTGGCGTCCTCGCGGCCCAGCTCGCGCTTCATGCGCGCGACCAGGCCCTCGGCCATGGCGGCGGCGCCCATCACGGCGCCGACCTTGATGCACTCTTCGGTGTCGCGACCGATGGCATGCTCGGGCGCCTCGAGCGGAACGCTGGCGAGCTTAGCGGCACGGGCGGCAAGCGCGTCCATGGAGATGCGGATGCCCGGCGCAATCGCTCCGCCAATGTAATAACCGTCCTCATCGATGACGTCGATATTGGTCGCGGTGCCAAAGTCCACCACGATTGCCGGCGCGCCGTAGAAAGCCTCGGCCGCAACGGCGTTGGCGACGCGGTCGGCACCAACGGCTTGGGGGCGCGCCGCCCGCAGTTTGGTCACCGCAGCCGTCTGCGGCCCGATGACGATGGCGTCCGCGGCGATGCGGTCGGCAACGGCGTGCCACTCACGTGAGAGCTGCGGAACCACGCCGGCAAAGGCGATCGCATCGACCGCATCGAGCGAAAGGTCGTACATCTTAAAGAAGCCCATCAGGCGCACGTGGATCTCGTCGGCGGTATAGGAGCGGTCGGTGGGCATGCGCCACGACTGCACCAGCTCGTCTCCGTCAAACAGACCCATGGCCGTCTGCGTGTTTCCCATATCGATAGCGAGCAGCATGTCTACTCCCGGTGTCGGCATAAAAGGACGCGCACCATTGTATACGTGCCGTCGACGGCGCTCGGCTGCGATTCGTTTACGGTGATAGGGGCTGAGGGGTTTAAATATGAAGGAATTATGCTCTACGAGATTTTTCTTGCCGTTTACCGAACTCCCACGTAATATTCTTTCTTGCGCACATGAGGCGCCCAGACATTGCGGGGTGGAGCAGTCTGGTAGCTCGCCGGGCTCATAACCCGGAGGTCGTAGGTTCAAATCCTGCCCCCGCGACCAAGAACTTGCAGCTCGTCGGCCTAGCCGGCGAGCTTTTTTGTTATTCCGGGACTGTTTTCGCGGCCCAATTCCTAACCTCCCAAACAAAATCTCGATCTGTAACATCTAGACCCGATTTGGGCGGCCAGGTGTTACAGATCGAGATATTTGGACAGGACGTACTCCGTCATATCGAAGGGGCGCTCCGTACACCCGAACATGTACATGTCGGTAAGGCGGGAACTAGGGAACTCTACTAGGGAACTAGGGAACTCTACTAGGGAACTAGGGAACTTTACTAGGGAACTAGGGAATGACTGGGGTATAGTAGGAGCGAGCTATTGATTCGGTCGAAGGGCGAGCTATGTTCATAACGAATGATATTGAACTGGCCGCTGCGGTTGAGCATATGAGGACCGCAGGGACGGACCTTGCCGAATACGAACTCAAAACTGCGGCAGGCGGTTTCCCCAAGACGATGGCGGACTCAATTTCCGCTTTTGCTAATGGAACCGGCGGAACGATCGTATTTGGCATCAGCGAAAAAGACGGCTTTCATTCGGTGGATGTTGATGTAAAGACAATCCAGGCGCATAGTGCCCAAGCGGCGAGGGAGCTCATTGAGCCTCCTCAGATGGTGGACATCATAGTCTTGGAGTTTGAGTCAAAGCCCGTCGTCGTGGTTAATGTCTCCGAGGCGTCGTCTCGAGAAAAGCCGTGCTATGTCAAAAAACTTGGACAGCGTCTTGGCTCGTACATAAGAACTGGTGACGGCGACCATAAGATGTCCTCTTATGAAATCGATCGATACATCGAGAATCAATACCGGAGCGCGCGCAACGATGCCGTTGTTGTTGAGGGCGCAACGATGGATGACTTTGACCAAGAATTGCTCACGGGATGGCTCTCGCGTGTGAGAGCGACAACGCTGGGCAGGTCCGCCGCCTTAAGCGATGAAGAGCTCATGGCGAATCGGCGTGTGGTTTCTCCCGATGCTGAAGGGATTTTGAGGCCGACCGTTGCCGGCATTATGGCATTGGGTTTTTGTCCGCAGCAGTTTTTTCCTCGAGCCAATGTTGTGTTCACGGCGTATCCAACACCGAAAAAAGGCGAGGTGGGGAGAGCCGGGGAACGCTTTTCTGATTCGGTTGATATTGACGGGCCAATACCCATCATGGTGGTCGATGCAGTGCGGGCCGCATCGCGAAACATGAAGCATGGCGCAATCGTAAAAGGCGCATTGAGGGAAAACGTGCCGGACTACCCGTTGGCTGCGGTCCGCGAGGCTGTTGCTAATGCGCTGATGCATAGGGATTATTCTCCCGACGCGTTGGGCACCCCGGTAATGGTCGACCTTTATCCCGATCGCCTGGAGCTGTCCAATCCCGGCGGCTTGTTCGGTTCGTTGACGGTCGAACGTTTGGGACAACGAGGCGCAACGGCGTCGAGGAACCAATTTTTGGCTCGAATTCTCGAGGATGTGCCGTATTCCGATGTTGATGGCAGGGTCGGTCGTGTTGTCGAAAATCGAGGCTCAGGCTATCCGACGATTAATAGGGAGCTCGAGCAGGCCTTGATGCCCGCGCCGATTGCCAAGAGTACTCTCGATGAGTTTGTCTTGATCATGAGGCATCGACGTATGACGGACCAGGAAGGCCGGTCATACACAAAGGAAAATGTAAAGACGGCCATCCTCGGTTACATTGCTGATCGTGAGAGCGTAAGCACGTCGGAACTTGCGAAGGCGTCGGGAATGTCAATGAAAACGGTACGCCGATATCTGTCCGCGCTTATGGAAGAGGGAATTGTTGAGGGGATTGGAACGGCCAACAGCCCCAAGCGGCGTTATCGCCTACGTCGGTAGGAGCAGTCTGGTAGCTCGCCGTTCTCATAACCCGGAGGTCGTAGGTTCAAATCCTGCCCCCGCGACCAAGAACTTTAGCAGCTCAGAGGCCTTGTTCCTCTGGGTTGTTTTCTTTTACACAAGGGATGCGGTCAAGACTTCCGAGCGAAATATGAGCAGATTGTAACGACCGCCAAGGCAAAACGGATGCCAATAAAACTAAAACGGAGGTGCAGGCGTTTGCCGGGGCTCTCTCCGGCAAGGGCACATCCAAGGGCCTGTTCATCACCACGGCCCGGTTCTCCAAGGAGGCGCGCAGGTATGCCGAGGGCCTTCTGGGCCAGACGGTCGTTCTCGTCGACGGCCCTGCCCTGGCCTGCCTCATGATTAACTACGGAGTCGGCGTGAGCACGAGGCAGGTGTACGAGATCAGGGCCGTGGACACGGACTTCTTCGAAGAGTGAGCGATGCTGAGCGTCTCATAATGTCGTCCGAAGGTTACCGTCGTATCTCGGACATGGTCTGCCTCGAAGTTGAAATCGCAGCGTGTGACCTCAACTTGTCATTCGCTAGAGCTGGCCTGAATTCTTTAGGGTTTGCGGCAGGGCGTTGGATAACGCTCAGGATGTTTGATGCTCATCGAGGAGCTTTAGCTTCTCGATGAGCATCTTCGTCAGCTCCTCGTCTTGGATGAGGTCTATGCCGAAGCACTTCTTTCCCGCGTCCTTGAGGGATGCGCCGATGTGATACGCGGTCGCACTGTCGAGGATAAGGAAGTGGTCGTGGAACGTTCTGGTGCGGCGGACGGTGAGCTGCGGGTACTGTGCGTTGAACACGTCGACGTCGCCTTGCGTGAGCCGGTTGCCGGACGTGTAGACGGTCACCGCGACGCCCTTGTGTTTCTTTGCGAGGATGTTCAGGGTGTGGACATCTACGTAGCCATCCACGAGGGAGATTTCGCGCTCGGCGCGGCCCACGAGATCTGCCAGCAGGCTGAAGGCGTCGAACATCTGCCCGGCGAAGAAGATCCGCTGGGGTTTCTCGACCTCGCCTTCGAGCGGGTGGAATACCCGGTCGAAGCGCTCGTCGGTCGAATAGAGTGGTCGGTCTATTTCGCACCTTTGTCGCAGTAATGTCGCACCTTGGCCGTGGTGGCATCGATGGCCCAAGGGGCTGCCCCTTTGTCACTTCCCCGCGGGTGACTAATGTCGGCGTGCACAGACATGGCGTGAACTAGGGAACTCTACTGTGGAACTGGGGGCCTTGCTGGGGAACTGCCGTTGGACAAATCCCATCCCGGACATGACGGTCCCGTTTCCGGACATTCGCGGACAATGTCCGGAAACGGGCTAAAAATGTCCGGAAAAGGGATGAAATGTCCGGAATTGCGGGGTTGGCCCACGCCCGGGCTGCCGTGGCACGGTCCTCAGTATGACGGCGGGGCGATGCCGTCGGCCTGTCCGCTTTTCCACTCGGGCTTCTGGTCTCTAGCCTCTCAAACAAAATCTCGATCTGTAACAGGTGGGCCCGATTTGGGTGGCTAGATGTTACAGATCGAGACAGGCCAGCGCGCCGGTTTCCATTTATCTACATCTGTAACACGAGGGACGGATTTTGCCGAGTAACTGTTACAGATTGAGATTTTCCGCCGGGACGGTTTTGGTTTGTCTCGATCTGCTCCAATGTGCCCTGCGTCTTTATGGGTCTTGCCACGTCGTTCTTCACGTTTATGCTGCAGCAGCCGATCAACTTTGGCCACCTCTTTGCGTTCTGGGCCTTTGGAATCGCGCTCGCGGTTTGCCTGGTCATGTCAGGAACGCTCGTGTGCTCGGCGATCTTTGGAAAAGAGCGCACTATTCAGGCGCTTACGCCGCTCGCTGTTCTCGAGGCGCAGCAGAATCATAAATAAGAAAACTCGATTATCAGGGGGCGGGTGCCATAAGGCACACCGCCCCCTTTGTGCGTATGGCGCCAAGACCATGCGCTCGAAAACGTTGCCCAAGCGCATGGTTCATCTGCACAAAGCCCGTGGATGCTATGGGCAAACATCGGTGCGCTTGCACATGGTTTTGAGGCTGTTTTCGAGCGAAAGTATGGCTGTCGATACGCATGCAATTCGCATGAAGCCCGGGCTCGTCCAAGAGCCCTATAAAGGAGGATTCGCATGAAACAGTTAGAGACCGACGTCGTTGTCGTCGCCGCGGGTCTGAGTGGTCTTGCCGCAGCGGTCGCTGCAGCCGAGGCGGGCGCTCGCGTCATTGCCCTGGAGAAGGCCCCCATTACCGGTGGCGCCGCCAACATGGGCATGGGGCCTGCCGCAGCTGGCTCTCCGCTTCAGAAGGCCTCGATGATCGAGGTCACGCCCGGCGAGCTCTTCCGTCGCCATATGTTCTACACCCATTACCAGGTCGATGCTCGCCTGGTGCGCGACTACTACTTTAAGTCGGGCGATACCATCGCATGGCTGCAGGACATGGGCGTGGAGTTTAACTCTGTGCGCCCGGCGTTCCGCGCCCGCGAGCGCACGCGCGCCTACTCCGACGGCGAGTATACCTGGCATGTCGTGCAGCCCGAGGACGGCTCCGAGCCCGGTCCTCGCGCGGCCACCACGATGACCAAACGCATGACCGAGCGCGCTCAGGACCTGGGTGTCGAGTTTATGTTTGAGTGCCCGGGCACCGGCCTTATCAAGGATGAGGATGGCGCCATTTGCGGCGTGACCGCCAAGGACAAGGACGGCGAGGAGTACCAGATCTCGTGCAAGTCCGCGATTGTCGCCACGGGCGGTTTTGGCCACAACGCCAAGCTCATCAAGGAAAAGCTCGACTTTGAGTGGGGTACCGACCTGTTCTCGTTTGCCATTCCGGGCATGGACGGCGACGGCATCAACATGTGCCACGAGGTCGGCGGCGGCCACACCCCGGTGACCATGGAGCTCATGTATCAGATCCCCGACAACATGAACCACTTCTATGTCGAGGGCGCATTCCGTCAGCCGTGCTACTGGTGCAACCGCCTGGGCGAGCGCTTTATGCCGGAGGACGAGATTTTCAACACCACCTTTGTCGGCAACGCCATCAACCATCTTCCCGGCAAGGTCGCCTATGCCATCTTTGATTCCCGTATGCTCAAGCACTGGAAGAAGGATGGTCCGGATATCGTCAGCCACGTTCATCCGCACGACCTGTACGACGGCTTTGAGGAGCAGTGGAACCGCGACCTGGAGGCTGGCTATCCGGCGATCTGCCAGGCCGATACGCTGGAGGAGCTTGCCGAGAAGGCGGGTATCGACGTGGAGGGCCTGCTCGCCAACGTCGACGAGTACAACGAGATGTGCGACAACGGCTGGGACGACATCTTTGAGAAAGAGCGCGAGTTTATGAAGCCGCTCGAGAAGGGCCCCTTCTATTGCTGCAAGCAGTACTGTGGCGCCTACGGCACCCTGGGCGGCGTGCTCATCAACCACAAGATGGAGGTCATGACCGACGACTACGAGGTCATCCCTGGTCTGTACTGCGTTGGCACCGATGCCTGCACCATCTATGGCGACTCCTATAACTACTGCATTCCTGGTAACACCATGGGCTTCTGCCTTAACTCGGGTCGCATCGCCGGTGAAAACGCCGCCGCAGCCCTCTTTGAGGACGCTGGCGACGAGGAGTGGTCGTAACACCGTAGCTATTCGCGTCTGCAGACACCCACGCGTTGGGTGCAGGCGGGGATTTGCCCTACACGCGAGGCGCTCGGGATCACTTTGGTCCCGGGCGCCTTTCTGGACAAAAGCGACGTTTTGAGGGGAACGAATGAAGCTAACGATTAATGGAGCCGAGGTCGAGGCGCGCGAGGGGCAGAATGTCCTGGAGGCCGCGCTCGATGCTGGCATCTACATTCCGCATCTGTGCAAACATCCCGATCTTGAGGCCGTTGGCGGGTGTCGTCTGTGCATGGTCGAAATCGAAGGCCAAGACGAGCCGGTGTGTGCCTGCAAGACGTCGGTTGCCGAGGGAATGGTCGTAAACACGACGGGTGAGCAGGCCGAGCGCGTGCGCAAGCTGGCGATGGAACTGATCCTGGCCACGCATCCCGCCGATTGCACCGGCTGCCCCAAGTACGGCAAGTGCGAGCTGCAGTCTATGTATCAGTACATGGGAGTTTCGCCGGCGCGCTGGCGCACCAAGAGCCGTCCGGTCGCCACGGACGAATCGAACCCGCTGATCACCCATATGTTCACCCGCTGCATCCGGTGCGGTCGCTGTGTGCGCGCCTGCCGTGAGCTGCGCGGCGCCGGCGTTTTGGACTATCAGCGTACCGAGGACGGCATTCGCATTGGTACGGACGGCAGCGTGAGCCTGCAAGAGGCCGGATGCCGTTTTTGCGGCGCCTGTATCGAAGTGTGTCCCACGGGCTCGATCGTCGACACGCTCAATATGTTCGATGAGAACAAGTCGTATGCCGACAACGTGGTCCCCTGTCGCTCGGGCTGTCCCGCCCATGTGGATATCCCGCGCTACCTGCGGCATATTCGCAACGGTGAGTACACCCGCGCTGCCGCGGTGGTGCGCGAGAAGGTCCCGTTCCCCGAGAGCCTGGGCGACATTTGCGTTCATAGCTGCCAGGACGCCTGCAAGCGCAACGAGCTCAACGGCACGCCGGTTTCGGTCTGCCGACTTAAGCGCGCCGCGGCCGTGCGCGATACGGGCGACTGGAAGGCCAACGTGCGCCATGAGCCGTTGAGCGGTAAGCGCGTCGCCGTTGTGGGTGCCGGTCCCGCCGGCTTGACCGCCGCGCTCTATTGCGCCGAGAAGGGCCACAAGGTCGTGGTGTTCGAGGCCAACGAGAAGGTCGGCGGCCAGATGCGCTATGGCATTCCGGCGTATCGCCTGCCCGATGCCACGGTTGACGCCGAGGTCGCGACGATTTTGGAGATTGCCCAGGGTGATGACGCCGAGCCGCGCATTGAGCTGCGCTGTGGCGAGCGCATCGCCGAGCCCAAAGCCCTTCTTGACCAGGGCTTCGATGCCGTGCTGGTTGCGGTGGGTACCCACGACGGAACGGTACTCCCCATGCCCGGTCACGACTTCGAAGGCGTGCTGCGCAACACCGATTTTTTGAAGGCTGCCCGCACGGGCGATGCCCCGGACCTGACGGGCAAGCGCGTTGTGGTGCTTGGCGGCGGCAACGTGGCGTACGACTGCGCCCGCACCGCCGTGCGTCTGGGTGCCGCCTCGGTCGATGTCGCCTGCCTTGAGGCCCAAGACGCGATGACCTCGACGCCCGAGGAGCGTGCCGAGGCTGCCGAGGAAGGCGTGGTCCTGCACGATGCCTATGCCTTTACCAGCATTAACGAGACCGAGGACGGTTCGGCCAAGGTCGGTTCCATGACAATCCACAAGATCGAGCGGTTCTACTTTGACGAGAACCACCGCGCCGTCACCGAACTGCTCGACGGCGGCGAGAAGACCATCGATGCCGACTGCGTGATCTTTGCCGTGGGCCAAAAGCCCGAGAGCACGGCTCAGATGGGCCTTGAGCTTACGCACGGTCCGTACATCGTGGCCGATGCCGAGGGCAAGACGAGCGTTGAAGGCGTTTGGTCAGCGGGCGACTGCGTGACGGGTACCAAATCGGTGATCGCGGCAATCGCTGCGGGACGCACGTGTGCCTCGGCCATCGACCGCGCTTTGGGTGGCGATGGCGACATCGACGAGGAGCTGACCGAGCATGATGCTCCCGAGCAGTGGATCGGGCATGCCCCCGAGGGCTTCTACGACGATGCCGTGCAGCCTCAATTTGTCGATGCCCAGACGCGTAAGGACAACTTCGATACGTTTGAGTGCCCCTATACCGACCATGAGGCTACGTGCGAGGCGAGCCGCTGCTTGCAATGCGATTTGCGCCTAACGATCAGCACGCCGCGCCTGTGGAACGAGTACTAGGAAAGGAGCGATAACCCATGACGATCATCAACTTTATGCCTGTGCATCGACAGGCGCCCGTGGCGCTCTGGCTCCTTAAGAAGGACGTGGCGGCCGCTGCGGAAAAAATTGCAGAGGCTGGCGCCCAGGCGGTTTTGATGCCGGCGGGCGACGAGGTCTCTGCCACGCTCGCGGATGCGTTGGGCGAGTCCTGCCGCGTGATTGAGTGCGACCCGAGCCGGGGCTTTGTCTATGCCAACGGTTCGGCCGCGGCCAAGATGCTCGACGGCGAAAAGCCTCTCCCATCTTGCTGCGAGGGCGATGGCGCCGACCGATGCCTGAACGGATCGGAGTTACTTGCTGCCGAAGGAAAGCGCTGGGTGTGGTTTGACGGGGCCGATGAGCCCGTTGAGGTCGACCGCGTCGTGAGTGCGGAATCCCTGGTTGCCGCGGCGGGCGCCGATGACGCCAAAGCGGTGGGGATTGGCTATCCCAGCGGTCTGCTGCTGAGGCCCGACGACACCTCAAAGATTGAGCTATGCAGCGACTACGTGCGCGTCTATACCTCCAAAAACTGCATGGCAAAGGCGCTTTTGGACATTTGCACGCTGTACCGTCACGAGAGCTGCGGACGCTGTGTCTTTGGCTACGAGGGCTCTCATCAGATTGCGACGATTCTTGCCGATATCTGCCGCAAGAAGGGTAAGCCGACCGACTTGGCGCTTCTTCGCGACCTTTGCCCCGTGATGCAGGCGCAGTGTCTGTGCGAGCAAGGTCGCGTGCTGGCGCGCACGGTGCAATCGTTCCTCGACCTGTTCGAGGGCGAGATTATGCAGCACACCACCAAGAAGGTCTGTGCCGCAGGGGAATGCCAGGCATTCTTGACCTTCCATATCTTGGCTTCCAAATGCCAGGCCTGCAACAAGTGCGTCGATTCGGACGTTTGCGAGGAGGACGCGATTCTGGGAAGGCCGCGGTTCATCCATGTGATTGACCAAAAGGCCTGCACCCAGTGCGGCGCTTGTCTGGATATCTGCGACAATGGCGCGATCGTTACTGCCGGTGCCGTGAAGCCCAAGTGCCCGCCCAAACCCATTCCCTTTAAGCGCAAATAGCGCGATCCCCCTCTCGTTTTGCCCCTTGTAGGCATGCGGGAGGGGCCTTTGTTTATCTGCACGAGGTATTCCGCAAATACCGAGCGGGCCTTGGTTGCCTGGACGGTGAACGCGTTTTGCGTCTGCCGTACGCTTTTTGCGAAGTACACACGGGCAGAATCCGTGTCCAAAATGCTCTGGAGAGGAGCGACCATGTCGTTTAAAGTGATGGCGATTTGTGCCGGCAGGCACGGTGGCAACGGCGAGGCTTTGGCCAAAGAGGCCCTTTGCGCGGTGCGCGAGGCGGGCGGCGAGGTCGAGCTGATCAATTTGTTCGACTACAACATCTTGCCCTGCACCGGTTGCGAGGGCTGCACCATGCAGATGGGAAAGATGGGCGCCGGCCTGCAAAAGGAATACCACGGCTGCGTCCTTAAAAACAAAGACGATGTAGATGCGATTATTCGCGAGTTGCAAACCTGCCAGGGCGTGATCTTCTCGGTTCCGACCTACGACCTTACGCCCAGCTCGGTGTACACCCGCTTTGCCCAGCGCTTCTTGGCATACGAGCTTTCGTTCTTGCTTGCCATCGGTGCCGTAAAGGAGAATCCGCATACCGTTGCCGGCCTTATTTCCGTTGGCGGCTCCATGCACGATTGGCAGTCCCTGGCGCTCGAGAGCCTGCAGGCGACTATGTTTACCATGTCGATGACTGTCGTCGATCGCTATATGGCGCAACGTGATGGTCGCCCGGGCAATACCTTTGTGTGGGGAGACGACGTGAAGTGGGGCGGACAGATTGCCCGCGCCCACAAAATGGGCGAGAACATCGTCAAGGCCATTCGCACACCGGTTGACGAGCGCTGCTGGCTGGGCGATCCGGATGACGGCGTGTGCCCCAACTGCCACAGCTCCCTGGTGTACCCCGGCGACAAGCATTGGGATGGAGTTGAGTTTCCGTGGGAGTGCGCGGTCTGCGGTGCTGGTGGCGACATCGTGACCGACGAGCGCACCGGTCGCCCCAAACTCAAGATTGCCGAGAACGGCCTGATCCGCGACCGCAACGACGACCACGCGCGCGCCGAGCACCTCAACGAGATCAACAAGACCCGCGACGAGTTCTTCGCCCACATGGACGAAGTAAAGCCGCTTATGGAGAAGTACGCCAAGATGACGTTCCCCACGCTGGAGATTAAGCGCGACTAGTTTTGTTTAAGCCCCGCTCGGCTAATTTGCGGCAGTGCAGGTCGGCGCTGGTGCGGGGCTTAATCCTCGGCTCAAGAAAGCCAAGGTAGATCAGGGCGCGAATCGAGAGATGGAACAAAAAGAGGTCTTCTCCCGATGCCAAGTCGTTACCGGTGATTTCCTTGATGCGGTTAATGCGATAGAGCAGCGTGTTTTTGTGAAGCGACAAGATCGCGGCGGTGCGCGCCGTGTTGCAGCCGTGTTGCATAAAGGCAAAGAGCGTCTCGACCAGCTCGGAATCGTGCGACTGGTCGTGTTTCCAAAGTGCCCAGATTGCCGGATGGCAGTAGTTCATAAGGTTGATGTGGTCGTTGCAGATATCGAGCATTTCCATGTAGGTGTATTCGCAATAGCGATACACATGGGTGTCTTCGAGGATTTTGGTAAAGGTCGAGCCGTAGCGAATGGCGGCGCGTGCCTGATTGAGGTGCGAACGCACATCGGTTGCCTGGGAAAACTCGTTGCTGATACCAATGAACAAATTGTTCGTGGCAGCAACGCGGGCAAGGATCGCCTCGTCGTTGGCGGGTAGCTGCGTGGAGGGCGGACGGCTTACCAGCGCCACGAGTTCGCCCTCGTACATGGTGATAAGGCTATGGTGCAGCAACGGCTGCAATTGTCCTCGGACGCTCTCCGCCTCGCGCGCCTCGAGCTGGGAATCTTTTTTGAGCAGGCATACAACGTAGAGGGCGGGAAGCGGCGTAAAACCGACGAGCTGCATTTTGCGTGTGCAGGTAATGGGGTTGGGGATTTCGTCGTCCAGGAGGCGCGAGAGAAAATATGGCCCCTGTTGCGGGCCGCCCATCGAAAGAAAGCCGCCTTTCTGCAGCTCTTGTGCGAGCAGACGGACGAAGAACTCAAAGACCTCGCGATCGCTATCGCCAAAGGCGTGATTGCGCTCGATCATCATCACCCGGCCCAGGCACGTGCCGTGCACCTTGATCGCGTCGGTCATGGTGTTGAGGCAAAACATGTCGTTATAACGCGTAAGCGGGCCTGTCGAGCGGGCGATCTTCTCGTCTAAGCCGCATTCGATGATGTAGCGCACGGCTTCGTCTTGCAGCATGTCACCTTCGGAGAGCTCGGCGCGGGTGATGGCTGCAAAGGGGGAGTCGTCGTCATCGTCGAGCTCAAAGCCGCCGCGGGCGGCATAGCGGTACACGGGATCGACGACGAGCACCGGGTTGTCCATAGCGGCAGAGGCTGTTTGCGTGAGGTTCTTGAGTCCTGCGTCGCTCAAGAGCGCCTCGAGCAGCGCTTGCTTTGCGGTGGACGTATCGGTGGTACTCGGTTGCATGGGTGTCCCTTCTGCCGCGTCTTCGCCGTAGTCGACGCGTGACCAAATAATTATCGCAGGCTGAGCGGTGTCAGGTTGTTTAAAACGGTGAGTGTGGCGGTCGTTTCCTCGAACGGGGACGGCGCTGCCGGGGGCTGTCTCGATTTGTAACAGATGGGTCCGATTTTGGCCTGTAGATGTTACAGATTGAGATTTTCTTGCAGGCGGGTCCCGTTTGTCTCGATCTGTAACATCTGGTGCCCATTTTGCCGAGTAACTGTTACAGATTTAGATCTTTCGTCAGGCCAGATTGGTTTGTCTCGATCTGTAACGGGTAGGGGCCAAAAGTGGGTCTAGATGTTACAGATCTAGATTGTTGAGGATGGGTCGAGAGGAATATCTTGATCTGTAACAGTAAGACCCGGTTTTGCCGAGTAACTGTTACAGATCGAGACAAACCGAAGGGTCGTCTCGCCCCATCCACCTGTCGCTACCTGCTATCCGCCGATTTTCGTTGTGCCGCTGTGCCCCCATGCCATATCCTCTAGACAACTACGCGGCATCATCGCCGCCGCGCCTACAAGAGAGGAATGTCCATGACCACACCTGCGTCTAAGCTGCTTCAACCCATTACGGTTGGCCCCCTTGAGCTCAAAAACCGCATTATGTTCCCGCCGCTTACCACCGGCTACGAGGAGCGCGACGGTTCCATCGGCGAGCGCAGCCTGGCTTTTTACGAGCGCCTGGCCCGTGGCGGCGTGAGTTACATCGTCATCGGCGACGTCGCTCCCGTTATGACCGCAAGCCCCACGCCCAAGCTGGCGACCGACGCTCAGATCCCCACGTTTAAGGCACTGGCCGACGCCGTCCACAAGCACGGTGCCAAGGTCGCACTGCAGCTGTTCCACCCCGAGTACGACGTCCCCGGCGTCGGCCGCATGGTCATGGGCTCAATGGCCGCCGCCAAGGCCGCGCAGGAGGCCAAGGCCGCCGGCGACGAGGAGACCTTTGCCGCCAAGATGGCCGAGTCCAACGAGATCCGCAAACAGGCCTACGCCAAGCTGCACCACGACATGCAGCACTTTGTGAACGAGGCGAGTGTGGAGCAGCTCACCCAGATCAAGGAAGCCATCGCCGCTTCGGCCGCCCGCGCGCAGCAGGCCGGGATCGACGCCATCGAGGTCCACGGCGACCGTCTGGTGGGTTCGCTGTGCTCGGCTATCCTCAACCAGCGCACCGACGAGTACGGCGGATCGTTCGAGAACCGCGTCCGCTACGCGCTCGAGGTCGTCGCCGCCATTAAGGAGGCCGCGCCGGAGCTGATGGTGGAGTACAAGCTCCCCGTGATCATGGAGAACCCCGACGGCACGCCGCGCGGCAAGGGCGGCCTGCTGCCCGACGAGGCCTGCGAGTTCGCCAAGCTGCTCGAGGGCGCCGGCATCGACATGATCCAGGTGGCGCAGGCAAACCACACCGGCAACATGGGCGACACCATTCCGCCCATGGGCGCCATGCCCTACAACTGGACGCTGCCCGTGGCAGAGCGCGTCAAGGCCCTGGTCTCCGTGCCGGTGGCAACCGTCGGCCGCGTTGTTTCGGTCGAGGCCGGCGAGAAGATCCTGGAAGACGGCTCGGCCGACATCGTCGCGTACGGCCGCTCGCTCATGTGCGACCCCGACATTGCGCTTAAGGCCGCTACAGGTGAGCCCATCCGCGAGTGCCTCAACTGCAACAAGGGCTGCGTCGACGCGATCCAAAACCGCAAATACATCTCGTGCGTGCTCAATGCCGAGAACGGCGACGAGGCGACCATCGCCATTAAGCCGGGCGAGGGCGACAAGAAGATCGCCGTGGTGGGCGGCGGTATTGCCGGCCTGGAGGCAGCGCGCGTGGCGGCAAAGCGCGGCTACGACGTGACCGTCTACGAGGCGAGCGACCATCTGGGCGGCCAGATTGTGCTGGCGGCCGCGCCTCCGCGCAAGGACGAGATCATGCGCTCGGTCGAGTACTACGAGAAGATTCTGCCCGGCCTGGGCGTGAAGGTTGAGCTCAACCACACCGCTAGCCCCGCGGACCTCAACGCCGCCGACGCCGCGATTGTGGCCGTGGGCGCGCACGATGTGGTCATTCCCGTACCCGGTGCCGATTCGGAGAAGGTTGTCTCGAGCTGGGACGTGCTGGCCGGCAAGGTGGAGCTCAGCGGGCGCGTCGCCGTCATTGGCGGTGGCCTGGTGGGCACCGAGACTGCCGAGTACCTGCTGCAGCACGGCTGCGAGGTGGCGATCGTCGAGATGCTCGACAAGATTGCCGCGGGCGAGTCCGAGACCATTCTGCCGCTGATTATGAGCGACTTTGCCGAGCATGGCGTTGAGCAGCATGTTAAGACCCGCCTGACCGCCATTACCGACGAGGGCGTGGAGGCCGTTCGCACCACCGAGGACGGTGCCGAGGAGCCGGTGAAGATTGCTTGCGATTACGTGGTGATGGCCGTGGGCTCCAAGGCCAACGCGTTTGACCTGGACGGCGTGACGGTGCCCGTGACCTGCGTGGGCGACTGCTCGGGCGAGCGCACCGCCGACATTGCGAGCGCTATCCGCACGGCGTATCACGCGGCCAACGAGCTCTAAGTAAGAAAGCTATCGCGTATTGAGTGGGCGGGGAGTGCCGTATCGGCGCTCCCCGCCTTTTTGTCAATGAGGGCGCCCCTGACCAGTGGGTTCAGAAAATCCGAATTTCATGCACCAGAAAATCCGGCTCTTTAGAACATGAAAATCCGAATTATATGAACACGAAAATCCGAATCGCAACCACCCGAAAATCCGAATTTGCTACAGTGGAATAGAAGAATCAGAAAGCAGGAACTGGAAATCTGCGGGGGTGGCTCATGGCAGGCGAGAGGCTACATCGGGACGGATACATCCCACGTATCGTGGATGCGCAAATCGAGCGCTACCTTCGTGTCTTTGGCGCGGTCGAGATTGCAGGCACCAAGTGGTGTGGCAAGACGTGGGCCGCGCTTGAGCACGGGGCGTCCGTCTCGTATGTCGACGAGAATCTCGACCTCGCGCGTGCCGACCCGGCGATGATGTTGCTGGGAGACCGTCCGCATATTATCGATGAGTGGCAGCGCGTTCCCCAGATTTGGGACTACGTTAGACACGAGGCCGACCGTGCCCGGGGCACGCGCGGCGCCTATATCCTCACGGGTTCCGCCACACCTGCGTTTGGCTCAAAGGCGGAGGCGCCAGCGCATAGTGGAGCCGGCCGCATCGGCCGCGTCCGCATGCACCCCATGACGCTTGTCGAGACAGGTGAGTCTAACGGCAAGGTGAGCCTGGCGGGCTTGTTTGAGCATCGTTTTGAGCCCTGCCGGTGCGATGGCGATACGCCGGGGCTTGTCGAAGCCGCTTGCCGCGGCGGCTGGCCCGAGGCGATCGATATGGTTTCGGCTGACGCCCAGCTCATCGCCCGCGAATATCTCAACACCACGTTTTCGAGCAGCTTCCCGGCGGTTGGTCTCGACCCCGATATTGCTCGTCGAGTCTCCGCATCGATCGCGCGCAATCTGGGACGGGCGACCACGTATAAAACGATTCTTATGGATATGTTCGGTGCCGAGGAGGAACCCGCAGCGTTTGCCGACGAGACCAAGGTGCGTAGGTACCTGGATGCCCTCAAAGGCATGTTCATTCTCGAGGAGGTCCCCGGTTGGGTTCCCGCCGCGCGCGACAAACGACGCTTTACCGTCAAACCCAAGCGCTATCTGGCAGATCCAAGCCTTGCTTGCGCCTTGCTGGGCATGTCCTTGCAGGCACTGCTTGCCGACTGGCAGACATTTGGTCTGGTGTTTGAGAATATGGTCATACGCGACCTTTCGGTCTACGCGCGGTCGCTCGACCTGCTGGATAGTACGCCCGTGCGCTATTATCGCGACGATTCGGGCCTTGAATGCGATGCCATCGTGCAGCTAGCCGATGGACGGTGGGCCGCCTTTGAGATTAAGGTGAGCGAAGATAAGGCGAGCGCCGGCGTCGAGAGCCTCAAGCGCGTTCGCAAGAAGGTCTGTGGAAATCCTCGTTCACGCACACGCGAACCGGAGTTTATGGCCGTGATTGTGGGGGTGGGTGAGTACGCCCGCGAGGTCGAGAACGGTATCTACGTGATACCCGTGCGCGCGTTGGGGTGTTAAGGGGGCGGTACGTCGTGCGTCCGCTGCCCGGTGCTACGGATTGGTGCAAGGGGGTCAGGTTACTTTGCACCAAGGGCTCGACTTTTAAGACATCATTAAGGCTTGTGTTGTGGAGAAAACCGCAGGTCAATGCTATTCTCTTGCCTTATCGTATGGTGTTGTATTCTGCCTGAATTCTATGCCTACGAGCAATGGATTGAGCACGACCAAGCGGAAAGGATGGCACGCCCACTAGCAGGGCAAACGTAAACGATGAGTGGCATGGACCGACATAGCGAGCTCTAGCAGCACAAGACGGCGGCCGAGTACCGCCAAGCTGCCGACGAGCGTGTGCGGACCCTCAAGGATTTCTGGAAGGATTTCCTGGTGAGCGGTCTGTTTGTGCTGGCCGCCATCGTTGCCATCTTTGCATGCCTGGCCTGGTTTTCCGCGAATAACCGAGTGAGCGCCACGGGAAGCACGATCGCGGCGAAGGGCCCGCGGTTTGTGCTCTCGGGAACGCAGGACGGCACGGCGGGCAAGTACGACGCCCAGGACAACTACGCGTCGGACAGTACAAGCCTTGCCGTGAACAATTTTTTCAACCTCAATAACATGAGTGCCGATGGCAGTCTCTCTCCGGGATCGGCGGGCCAGCTCCGGCTCAACGTCAAGCCGCTCTGCAACGACCTGCACGATATCACGGTGGAGATGACCTGGGAGATTTCTGTCCAGACGAGCGCTGCGGGTACGGGCACCGCCGCGGACGCATCGAAAAACGAAGAGATCATCAACTCGCTTAAAGATTTGGTGCGCGGTCATATCCTGGTTTTCTAGGGCAAAGACACCTCTGGCTTTTACTCCAATCCGCTGGTTCCCACGACAACCACGGTGACCCAGGACGGAGCCAGCGTTACCGTCATCACGCAGAGCTTTGCCATTCCGGCGAGGAGCTTTCGCGTTGAGGGCTCAAACAATACGACCAAAACCGTACCCAAAACCCTCTACTGGATTTGGCCGGAGCAGTTTAAGAGCTACGTTCGCACGGGCAACGCCGGCTACGGCGGCAACCTTTTTGCGAGCACGGACCCCGCCGCGGGATACGCAGCCTTCGTCGGCGACATCAACAGTAACCACGCGCGCCATTTCCGCGCCGATAGCACGAGTGTGCCAGGTCAGGCGCCTAGTGCGGTTCCGCCTGTCGGAGCCGGCATGTTCGCTGCGGATGTGGAAACCTGCGCCAGCTACTACAACAACGCCGACGAGGTTATCGGCAAGAACATCAAGTACATTCGCGTGCGCTTTACCGCCAAGGAGGCGGATAAATAAATGGACGAGCAGCTTAATGCCCGCGAGCAGGGCGATATCAAACACAACGAAGGAGCGGCAAACCCCGGCGGCAACGGGTTCGGCTCGCACGGCGAAGCACGTCCGGTTGGCCGCATCGAGTGCATCAAGACGTGGACCAGCAATCATCGTCGCGAATCCCTGGCCATCATGGGCCTGTTGGCCGTGCTTCTCGTGTTGCTGGGGTTGACGCTCGGATGGTTTGTCGATGCCAATCGCGGCTCCACCGTCGGCAAGATCAAGGAGCCGGCAGAGCTCAAGGTGCTGGGCCCCAACGCTACGGCCGCCGAGCAGATCGACCTGAGTTACAACCCCGAATACGGCGATACCAAGACCGGCAACACGGTGACGCTCAAGCGCCCGTTTTGCGTGCAGACGGGCGGCGATGGGTTTGAGCTGCAGCTTGCGAATACGACCAATATTAAAGGTCTCACTATCGAGCTGTATAAAGCCGAGAATCAGGGCCTAGGTGATACTCCCGACGTGAGCGGCACTGCGGGTGGCAAGCCCTATAGCATGAAAATGTCTGAAACGGATCTGCTGAAGAGCTTCACGCCCATCAACGACCCGGGCGGCGGCCTGGCAGCCGTGCCGGGCGAGGGCGCAAGCGACCCTACATTCAAGGACTATCAAAACGTCCAGCGCAACGCACGCCCGCTCTACCGTTTCAAGGTGTTCAGCAAAAGCGAACTCAACGCCAAGACACTCGACGGCTCGAATGGCAAGGACACGCTCAACTTTATCATCGAGCTTTCGTGGGATGAGAGCGCCAAAGAGACCGATGTGATCTACCTGATCGCGCGCAACACGAGCGGTAAGTAGGAGAGGGAGCGCACATGGAGAAGCAGGGGAAGCAGCAGGATGCCGAGCGCGAGCAGCTGGCAAAAAGCAAAAGCCTAGTCAAGAACAAGCTGGTTGTGGCGGCAATCGCACTTGTTTGCGCCGTGGCGCTCGTGATGGGTGGTTACTTTACCTATTCCGCCTACATCGCCAACGGATTTCTTAAGTCCGTCGCCGCGACGATGCATAGCTATCTCCAGAGTGCCTACTACAGCATCGAGCCGGAGAACGACAAGGGGGAAAGCATTGACACGCTTGAGCTGGACGCTGCCGTTTTTCAGGGCTTGGGTAATAAAGGTTACCCGGTCCGTGGCGTTATCGTTGGTAATCTGAGGGGCTCGTCGCAGGTAGCTACGCAGGCGGCTATCAAGATCCGCAACTCCAAGGACACAGGTGCGCTTTCTGGATTGATCCCGTATAGCTACGGTAGCGTTGTGAGTAATCTGAACATTGAATACTCGGGCAAGGCGGCCTCTATTGCACATAAGAATAAAGACGCCTCTGGCGTGCCGGGCGCGTTTTTTGGCGGCGTGATCGGGTGCGTCCGCAGCGGGACCGATGGTTTGTATGAGAACGTAACGGATGGCATTTCCAACTACGTAAAAGTTCCAGAGAGTAAGCTTGCCGTGGTCAACGCCGCTGGCAATGCGATCACCTTTACTGACTCAACGAAGGAGAATGGCAAGTTCCGAACACAGAACGGCGACACCACGTTTAACCTGCCCTTTACCGTTCAGGTCAACACGCAGGTTGAGCCCAACACTCAGGTTGAGCCGAGTCGGTTCTATGCGAACTATCGCTTGGTGATGACAGCGAGCCTGGTTAAGGGTGACATGGCGAGCGCAACGCCTCAATCGCCCGACTATGTGACCTATACGCTCACGAGGGTGAACCTCAACGGCATCGATCACTGATTCCGAAGCCGACTAGCTTCGCAAGGGGGGCGGCAACCACCCAGTTGCCGCCCCCCTAGTCTGCGCGATCCCAGTCTTGGACTCCGCTGGACAGTTAGTTCAGATACGTATAATTCCAGACCGCAGCAGGCGCATCCGGCGCTCGTTTTGGGGCAAAAAACAGTCCAGAACTATGGTTAGCTGGCCGATATGAGCTCTATTTGCATTTAGTGAGCTGCCAACGGGGCTTCTCAGGGGGCCAGAATAGAGTTTCGGCGCTGTCAAAAAATACGAATCTGAACTAACTGTCCAGCTGCCGCTGGAGAAAGGCGTTTTAGCTTTGCCGACTTCCCAGCATCTTTCCAGCTTTCCACTTAACTTAACACCTAGGGTGGAAAGCTGGAAAGTTAAGTGGAAAGCTGGAGAGTAAACGGAAGGCCTGCCGCGTTAACTTAGGGGCTAGGAGGGGTTAATAATTACGCAAACCATACCAAGCGAAACAAAAAGATACCAATCTGGTTGGTAAAACACGCTCAATGAGCTGCGAGCTAACTAGCTGCGTAAATAGAACGTAAAGAAATGTCGCAAATAAATGGCAAATGCCCAGATGCCGCCGTTGCTATTTTCAATTAACTGCTACGCGCGAACAGCAAAATGCTACTATCTAACATGCACGTAAGAAAGCAGATTAACGGTTAAGGCTAAGAAGTGGCAGGTATGTCAGAAGCAACTAGGACTCGTACGCATGCGCCCGAGGTTAGGCAGCGCGCCGTCGAGGTCCTCCAAGAGGGGGTCGGTCATCGCGCCCTCGCCGCGGAGCTTGGCATTCCCCAGGCAACGGCTCGTCAGTGGGCCCGCGCATATGCCGTGGGCGGTGCCGATGCCGTGCTCAACGCGGGCACTCACCATCACACGTATTCGTACGAGGTTAAGCTCGCCGTAGTTAAGGATCGCCTGGAAAACGGCCTGACGGTTCGCGAGGCCATGATCAAACACCAGATTCCCAGCGAGTCTTCGGCTAAGGCCTGGTGCCGCCAGTATCGCGACGGCGGCGAGGCAGCGCTGGTTGATAAGCCGCGCGGTCGTAAACCACGCGCCAAGAAAGCGGAGTAGCGAAAACGTGCGCCTACGGGGTGCATTTTTTCTATCGCGATGCCCCTCTAAAGGCTCTTTCGGAGCAGAGGAGGTTGTCATGTAATGGGGCGCGCCCTGCACTGCCGCGACGGGGCCCGCCATATTGCTTCAATACGGACAGGCTTCTTACCTCGCACGTCTAAAGTTCCACAGTTGGCCGAAAGCCCGCCTTCAGGTGCTCAAATTAGCGTTATAACGTAATGCATGTATAGCGTTTTTGCATGGGGGAGTGATGGTATGACGCTACTGTATTTCCTTACCCTGTTTCCGCTGGTACCGGCGCTGGGCATGCTGCTTGCGCGCGGTGACCGTGCTCGCGATGCGGTAGGGCTTGTAGGCTCCGGCGTCATTATGGCGACAACGGTTGTAGTTGCCGTCTTATTTTTTGGCACGGGTCCGCAGAGCTTTGAGGTTGCCCCCGGCACCTCGCACGTGCTCTCGATCATCAGCTCCGTCATCGACGTGATCCTGTGCGCCGTCATCCTGTACAACGCGCATAAATATAAGAGTGTGCTTACCGGTGTGCTCGGCATCGTCCAGCTGGTGGGTTCGGTCGCCTTTGCGGCCATGACGCTGCCCGCGGTCGAAGCCGTTACGGCCACGCCGCTCTACCTGGATTACATGAGCGTGATCATGGTCCTCGCCGTTGGCATCGTCGGCAGCCTGATCTGCGTGTACGCCTTGGGCTACATGAAGGACTTCCAGGCCCACGACGAGCACGAGGCCGCACTGCGCGGGCAGACTGCGCCCGACCGTCGCCCGCAGTTCCTGGCGCTCATGTTCCTGTTCCTCTCGGCCATGTTCGTCATCGTGACGAGCGACAACCTTGAGTGGCTGTTCTGCGGTTGGGAAATCACCACCGTGTGCTCGTTCCTTATGATTGGCTACACGCGCACGCCCGAGGCCATTAAAAACGCCTTCACCCAGATCATCCTCAACATGCTGGGCGGTATCGCGTTTTTGGCCGGACTCATGTACCTGCACGTTAACGGCATGCCGCTGACCATCTCGGGTATGATCGAGCTTTCCTGCGCCGGAACCGCACAATCCGCGCTGCTGGTGATGCCGGTCGTTCTGCTGTCGCTCGCCGCACTCACCAAGGCCGCGCAGATGCCGTTCCACACCTGGCTGCTCGGCGCCATGGTTGCCCCCACGCCCACGAGCGCCCTGCTGCACTCGTCCACCATGGTCAAAGCCGGCGTGTTCCTGATGGTCAAGCTGAGCCCGCTCTATGCCATCTATCCCGTGACCGGCTTTATGGTCACGAGTGTGGGCGCCATCACGTTTTTGCTTGCTGCCCTCATGGCCATCTCGCAGAGCAATGCCAAACGCGTGCTCGCGTACTCCACCATTTCCAACTTGGGCCTCATCAGTGCCTGCTTGGGTGTCGGCGCGCCCGAGGCCGTATGGGCGGCCATCTTCCTGATCCTGTTCCATACGGTGGCCAAGTCGCTGCTGTTCCTGTGCGTGGGCACCGCCGAGCATCATATCGGCAGCCGTAACATTGAGGACATGGACGGTATGTTCAGCCGCATGCCGCACCTGACGCGTCTGATGATGCTGGGCATCATGGGTATGTTTGTGGCGCCGTTTGGCATGCTCGTTTCCAAGTGGGGCGCCCTGGTGGCGTTTGCGCAGACCGGCAACGTGCTCATGATCATGGTGCTTGCTTTTGGCTCGGCCGCGACGTTCTTCTTCTGGGGCAAGTGGCTTGCCAAGCTTTCGGGCGTCGACCCCACGGCTCAAAACGTTGAGGTCAATGTCCATAAGACCGAATGGATGGCGCTCAACACCATCGCCGCGCTGCTGATTCTGTGTTGCGTGGCGTTCCCGGTTATCTCGAGCGGTCTGGTGTCGCCTTACTTGGCCATGGTGTTTGGCCGCGTGCCGTACGTTATTGGCAAGGATGCCATGTATCTGATGGTGGTTATCGTGGCGTTTATTGCCGTGGTGCTGCTGACTTCATTCCGTGTGAGCAACAAGCCGCACGTAAACGTATATCTTTCGGGCGTGGGGACCGACAATTACCGCCATTTCCGTGGCTCGATGGGTCACGAGGTGAAGGCCGAAAAGCGCAATTGGTACTCGGAGGACGCCCTTGGCGAGAAGCGTATCGGCCCCGCGGGCAGCGTCGCGTGCTGCAGCATTATCTTGTTTGCGCTGCTGTGCTGCGCGTGGATCGGGCCCGAGAGACTTGCCATGAGCGCGCCCTCGGTGCTGCGCGGTAAGTATTTTGAAGGTTCGGGCGTCGTGGGCATATTTATTGGTACCGTGGCGTTTGCCCTGATTGCGCCGCTTGTGGGCGGTTTGATCGACGGCGTTGACCGCAAGCTTTCGGCCCGCATGCAGGGCCGCGTGGGCCCGCGCCTGCTGCAACCGTTCTACGATGTGGCCAAGCTCCTGCGCAAGGCCCCTGCCAGCGTAAACACCATGGATGATACCTACATGGCGTGCGCGCTCATCTTTACCGTGGTGGGCGGCGGCATCTTTGTGTCGGGTTCCAACACGCTGTTGTGCGCTTTTATGGTGACGCTCGCCGCGATCTTTGTGGTGCTGGCGTCCGCCTCGACGCAAAGCCCGTTTGCCCAGGTTGGCGCCGACCGCGAGCTGCTGCAGGTTATGAGCTACGAGCCCGCCGTTCTGCTGATGAGCGTGGGTCTGTATCTCGCCACCGATAGCTTCGACTCCATCGCCGTAACCGGGCAGTCGGCGCCCATCATCGCGTACAGTGCGCCCATTTTCTTGGCGCTGCTTGCGGTGCTCACCATCAAACTGCGCAAGTCGCCGTTTGACCTTTCGTACTCGCATCACGCGCATCAAGAGATTGTCCAGGGTGTCGCCACCGAGATGAGCGGCGGTACGCTGGCCAAGATGACCCTTATGCACTGGTGTGAGACCGTGCTGTTTTTGATGTGGGTGGGCATGTTCTTTGTCTGGGACAACCCGGTGAGCTGGGTCGTAGCCCTGGTCGTGATGGTTGCGACGTACTTTGTCGAGGTGCTGATCGACAACACCTTCGCGCGCAGCACCTGGCGCAGCTGCTTTAAGCTCGGCTGGGGCGTGGCGCTGGTGTTTGGTCTGCTCAACCTTATGCCCATCCTCGTTGACGTGTTTATTTAGGAGGCGGCATCCATGGATCATAAAATGTCGCGCTCGCCGTGGGTTATTCATTACGACGGCTCGAGCTGCAACGGATGCGATATCGAGGTGTTGGCCTCGCTCACGCCGCTGTTCGATGCGGAGCGCTTTGGCGTGGTCAATACCGGCAACCCCAAGCATGCGGACATCTTTTTGGTGACGGGGTCGGTCAATGCCCAGAACCTGCCCGTCGTGCGCCAGATTTACAACCAGATGCTCGAGCCCAAGTGCGTGGTGGCCTGCGGCATTTGCGCGTGCTCGGGCGGCGTATTCCGCGATGCCTATAACGTGATCGGCGGCGTGGACCGCGCGATTCCCGTGGACGTGTACGCGCCCGGATGCGCCATCCGCCCCGAGACCGTGATCGATGCCATCGTGGAGGCGTGCGGCATTCTGGACCAGAAGGAGGCCGTGATGCGTGCCGGTGGCGACCCGCTCACCGTGGGAGGTGCCGCAACCTGGGACGGTGGCGTTGAGCTGGGCGAGGACGGGTTTGTGGCAGTTGCGGGGGCCGGCGACACGCCCGCTGGGACGCCCGCCGCGCCCGTCGCTGCAAAGGAGGCCGAGTAATGCAAAAGGCTATCTATACCACCGTTGGGATCGACGAGCTCCTGTTGCATGTCCAGGCGCTCAAGGGCGTCGGCGCGCGCTTTGTGCAAATGCACGCCGAGCGCAACGTCGACGACGGCACGTATCGCCTAGTCTATACGTTTATCAACGTTCGTGCTGCTCAGGAGCATATTGCGCAGGACGGCAGCTATGCGATTGAGAACCTGGTAGTCGAGGGCATCGACCAGTACCAGGAGATTCCGTCCATCAGCTCGTACTATCCGGCGGTGTTCCCGTTTGAAAACGAAGCGCACGACTTATTTGGGCTTGCCATCACCGACATGCAGATTGACTTTAAGGGCTTTTTCTACCAGGTTTCGACTGCCGAGCCCATGAGCGTTATCACGCCCGAGGTGAAGGCCGCGCGCGAGAAGGCCATGAAGGTCCGTGCCGCCGCCGAGGCCAAGGCGCGCAAGGCCGCGGCCGAGAAGGCCGCCGCGGCTGCGGCTGCTGCGGGGGAGGGCGCTGCGGGCGCTGGCGGTGCCGCGGGCGCTGTCGTCGCTCAGCCCGCTGCGGCTGCCGGCTCCGATGCTCAGCACGATGAGGCTGCCGCCAAGGCCGCGCTCAAGGCTGCCGAGATGGAGGCAAAGCTCGCCGCCATGGATCCCGAGAAAGCGGCCAAGGTCCGCGCGGCGCTTGCCGCCAAGGCCGCCCGCGACAAGCAGAAAAAGGAGGCGTAAGGTCCATGGCACATCGCTCCGTTATTCCGTTTGGTCCGCAGCACCCTGTGCTGCCCGAGCCGCTTCACCTGGACCTGGTGATCGAGGACGACCGCGTTATCGAGGCAATTCCGCAGATTGGCTTTGTGCACCGCGGCCTTGAGAAGCTCACCGAAAAGCGCGATATGCACCAGTTTGGCTACATCGCCGAGCGCATCTGCGGCATTTGCGCCGTGGGTCACAGCTACGGTTATGCCAGCGCCTGCGAGCGCATGCTCGATATCGAGGTGCCCGGGCGCGTGCAGTATATCCGCACCATTTTGCATGAGCTTTCGCGCATCCACTCGCACCTGCTGTGGCTGGGCCTGCTCGCCGATGCCTTTGGCTTCGAGGCGCTGTTCTATCGTTCGTGGACCCTGCGCGAGCAGATTCTCAAGATCTTTGAGAGCACGTGCGGCGGCCGCGTGATCCTTTCGATTAACGAGGTCGGCGGCCTTAAGCATGATATTGAGGATTCTGAGCTGGCGGGTATTGTCCAAACGCTCGACGCCATGCGCCCCGACTACGAGGCCCTGGTGCATACGTTTTTGGACGACGACAGCTGCGGCGAGCGCCTGCATGGCGTGGGCGTGATCAGCAAGAAGGACGCGCTGGACCTTTCGATGGTCGGTCCGTTTGGGCGCGCTTCGGGCGTGGACTACGACGTGCGCATGTTCGGCGACGGCGCCTATGCGGATCTGGCTGCGTTTGAGCCCATCGTTGCTACCGATGGCGACTGCTATGCCCGCTGCCAAGTGCGTTGTGCCGAGGTCACGCAGGCCATGGACATCATTAAGGAGCTTGTGGGCAAGATTCCGCACGACGGTATCGGCGGGCGCACCAAGCTCACGCCGGCTGACGGCGCGCTCGGCGAGGTTGTGATTGAGCAGCCGCGCGGCGAGGCGTATTACTATGTGCGCGGCAACGGCACCAAGAACCTTGACCGTTTCCGCGTGCGCACGCCGACGTCGCAAAACCTGGCGGGTCTGACGCATGCGCTGCAGGGCGTGCTCATTGCTAACGTGCCCATGATTATCCTGACCATCGACCCCTGCATTAGCTGCACGGAAAGGTAGGCGCGGCATGAGTTTGCTGACATTTGCCAAGACGGCCTTGGGCTCTATGGTCAATCAGCCGGTAACGGTGTGCTATCCGCAGGAGAAGCTCGCGGCACCCGAGCGCCTGCGTGGGCACATCGTCAACGACATGGACGTGTGCATTTGCTGCGGCATGTGCGCGCGCCGTTGCCCGGCGGGCGCGCTTGCGGTCGATCGCAAAGGCGGAACGTGGTCGATCGACCCGTACGCCTGCGTGGTGTGCGGCGAGTGCATCGAGAGCTGCCCCAAGCACTGCCTGACTATGGACACCGCCCGTACTCCGGTTGCGGCGGACAAGATTCTCACGGTAGAAACCAAGCCGGAATAGCGCCGGAATAGAGCGGGAATAGAGCTGGAATAGGGGCCGGCGGGGCAAAAATGCCCCGCCGGCCCCGCGCTTGAACGCGCGGTTGGGCCGCCGCGAACAAAACTATGCCGGATTACGGGGCTGAGTCACGAGTCCCCAACCATGCCGATATTCGTGAAAATGAAACCGCAGGTAGACGAGCCGTCATTTTGCAGAAAACGCGGGTATGGATGGGGGTCCTGAGTTTAGCCCCGTAAACCGGCATAGTTTTGAAATGGCATTAAATCGGTGACAGCCATTTTGCTATGCCGGGGCGGTTGGCCGTTGGGTGATTACCCTCGCAGGTAGGCGATGGCGATCTGCGTGCGGTTGCGCAGGCCCATTTTGGCAAGGATCGAGCTGATGTGGTTGCGCACGGTGCCTTCGCCCATGTATGCCGTGGCGGCAATCTCCTTGTTGTCGAGACCGCGGGCGATGAGCTCTGCGACTTCGAACTCGCGGTCGGTCAGGCCGGCAAAGGCCGCGGGCCGGCGGGGCGTGCCCGCCGCGATGCCCGCCCCATCAAAATCGATATCCTCGATCGCCTTGCCCTCGAGCACGCGTTTGCCGTCCATGACCTGCGCCAACGCCGGAGGAATGGCGGCGATATCGGTTTTAATCAGGTAGCCGCGGGCGCCCAGCTTGAGCGCCGACACGATGTACTCGTCATCCGAGAATGTCGTCAGAAACACCACGCGTGCCGCGGGGTCGTGCTCAAGGATTTCGCGCGCCGCCGAAAGGCCGTCGCGCCCTGGCATTTGAATGTCGAGCAGCGCGACGTCGGGTGCGTGCTCGGCGCAGAGCGCCACCGCGTCGTCGCCGTCGGCACCGGTGCCCACCACCTCTATCTGCGGCTGAGCGCCCAGGATAATCTTGAGCGAATCGACCACTAGGCGGTCGTCGTCGACAACTATGAGCCTCATCGGCCCTCATCTCCTTGCTGTTTGGGGATGGTGGCAAAAACGCGCCAGCCGGGGGCGCCGGCGCGCAGGCCGGCGGTGAAGGTTCCGCCAAGCGCCTCGACGCGCTCGCGCATGGAGGCGAGCCCCATACCCCCTGTGGCGCTGTGGGCGCCTGTCCGAACCCCGCCCGTTCCATCGTCGGTAACGACGAGCTGGTAAAACGACGGATGCTCCATGCACCGCACGGTAATGGTTTTGGCATGGGCGTGGCGCATGGCGTTGGAAAGCGCCTCGCGCAGTACCGCCGCAAAGCAGTTGGCGACGTTGGCGGGTGCATGCTCGGCCAAAACCTCAAGCTCAATCTGCGGACCGCTGTCCGAGCGTGCGCCTTCAACGATGCGCTCGAGCTGCACGGAGAGGTTGGCCGCATTGTCGTTGAGCGCGTGGACGCTGGCGCGCACGAGCTGAAGCGCCTCGTCAACGGTGTATTTGACGTCGGCGAAATCGGCGGCGACGCTGGGCTCGTTGGCGTGGACCACGCGCAGAGCTTCGGTTTGAAGCGAAGCGCGCGTGAGCTGGTGGCCCACGTTATCGTGGATCTCGCGCGCGATGCGGGCGCGTTCGGCGAGCGTCGCGAGCTCGACTTCGTAGTCCTGGCGGTCGGCGAGGTCGCGGTTGCGTGCCTCGAGTGCCAGGGCGCGTTCTTGCAGCTTGTCGCGGGTGCGACGCATGCGTTCCTGTTCGCGCTCCAGCTGCGCGGTGCGCAGCGACAGCAACGTGGCAGCGACCGAAAGGATGGCGGTTAGCAGCAGCGTTCGGGTGGTGAGCGCGCCGCCGCGAAGGTCCGCGACAAGCGCGCAGACAAACACGGCGCTAATCGCCGGCGCGGGCCAGATGCGTTCACGGCGCACGCGTCGCGCGATGTCATAGAAGGCAAGGGGTGCGAACGGCATAAATGGCGGCACGAAGACGGCAGCGATGATGTAGGCGTAGCTCGCGGCCTCGCTCGCGCGATGGGCGTGTTCTTCTCGTGCGACTTCCGACGCCGAGGTGGCTATAACGCCAAGGCAAAACGCCGCGACCAAGCGGGCATCCACAGCAAGGCCCAGAGCGGCCGCAATACAGCACGCCAGCACGATCGATTTGTCGAATAGCCTATTCATACGGGTATTGTACGCGATGCCGCGCACGGGGAAGGCGCCGCCCGGGGCAACCGTGACATTCCTCCCGCGCGGCAAAGCGGCGTCGATCGCTTGCGCGAGCGGGGATTTCGCCTCCGCCCCCTCGCACTCGTGACAAAGCTCACTGGTGCGCGCCGTCCGCTCCTGCGATGATGCAATCGTACCGGGCCGCAAGCAACAGAAGGGCCGCCTTATGACAGACATCGTCCACGTCGAAAACCTCGTCAAGCGCTATGACGATCTTATTGCGCTCGACCACTTTAACCTGAGTATTGCCCCTGGCGAGATCTTTGGCCTGCTGGGCCCCAACGGCTCGGGCAAGACCACGTCCATCAACTGCATCTTGCAGCTGCTCGCTTACGACAAGGGCACCATCGAGCTGTTCGGCGAGCCCATGACGCCCACGCGTTACGACCTCAAACGCCGCATCGGCGTGGTCCCACAGCAAGTTGCGGTGTTTGACGAGCTTACGGTGCGTGAGAACATCGACTATTTCTGCAGTCTCTACGTCAACGACCGCAAACGTCGCCGCGCGCTGGTGGACGAGGCGATCGACTTTGTCGGCTTGGGCGACTTTACCAAGTTTCGCCCCGGCAAGCTCTCGGGCGGCCTGGCGCGTCGCCTCAACATCGCCTGCGGCATCGCGCACAAGCCCGAGCTGATCTTTTTTGACGAGCCCACGGTGGCGGTCGATCCGCAGAGCCGCAACGCCATCCTGCAGGGCATCTGCCGTCTGCGCGACGAGGGAGCCACGGTGGTGTATACCAGCCATTACATGGAGGAAGTCGAGCAGATTTGCAGCCGCATCATGATCATGGACGGCGGGCGCGTGCTGGCGCAGGGCACCAACGACGAGCTCAAGCGCATGATTCAGATGGGCGAGCGCGTGACCGTCGAGGTCGGCACCGTCGAGGCCGCCACGGTCGAGCGCCTGCGTGCCCTCGAGCACGTGCTCAGCGTTGAGCTTTCCGGCGGCGAACTCGTCTGCACCTGCGAGGCGAGCCCGCACAATCTGGTCGACATCCTCGACACGCTGCGCGTCGCCGACGTGGCGCTCGGCCGCATTTATTCCGAACCGCCGACCCTCAACGACGTGTTCCTCGAGATCACCGGCCGCGAGCTGCGCGACTAGGGGGCAGCCATGTTCAACACCATCATCACCACGGTCAAGACGCTGCTGCGTCGGCCGAGCACATGGGTCTGGGGCGCGATCTTTCCCATTGCGCTTTCAACGATGTTCATGTTTATGTTTGCGAACCTCAGCTCCGACGGCAAAATCGACCCGGTGCCGGTTGCCGTCGTGGCGGACGAGGCCTGGGACGCTTCGACCTTTAAGGGCGTGGTGGCTTCGCTTGCCAAGGAGGGCGACGATCAGCTGCTCGATGTGAGCGAGTGCGAGGATGTGGACGCCGCGAACCGTGCGCTCAAGTCCGGCGAGGTCGTGGGCATCTACACGGTCGATGCCGCGGGCACGCCCAAGCTCACGCTGCTTTCGAGTTATGACAGCTCGCGCGCCTCGTCGGTGCTCACCGACCGCAGCATCCTTGAGACGGTGGCGAGCTCGTATACGCAAAATGCCGAGCTCATGTCCCAGATTGCCCAGGACAACCCGGCGGCGCTCGCCGACCCCGAGGCGGTTGCGCGCGCCCTGTCGCTCGAGGGCGGCGTCCGCCGCGTAAGCCTGACACGCACCACGCCCGATGGCACAGTCATCTACTATTACGCGCTTTTTGGCCTGGTCGCGATGATGTCTGCCGAGTTTGCCGCCTTGAGCGTCGTCGACCTGCAGCCCAATCTGTCGGGTCTTGGCGCGCGCCGCTGCGTGGGCGGCCTTTCCAAGACGGCGTCGCTGGCCGGCATTTTTGTCGGCTCGTGGCTGGTCTCCTTCGCCTCGATGACGATCGCGATCGGCTACGTGCGCCTGGTCGTGGGCGTCGACTTTGGCGGGCGCGAGGGACTGTGTTTGGTGGGCGGCGCCGCTTCCGCGCTTGCCGCCACGGGCTTGGGACTCTTTGTGGGCACGCTTCCCGTTAAGGGTGGCAAGGCATCCAAGTCGGGCATCCTCACGGGTTTCGCTACCACGTGCGCCCTGTTCGCCGGGCTTTACGGCGAGCCGGCGATGGCACTTGCCGACGACGTTGCCCGCGCCTTCCCGGCCGAGTGCTGGCTCAATCCCGTCAAGCTCATCTGCGACATGTTCAATCGCTTATATTTCTTTGAGGACCTGGGTCCCTTTGTCATCCGTGCGGGCGCGCTGGTCCTCATGACGCCGGTGTTTGTTGTCACCGCCACGCTGATTTTTGGAAGGAGCCGCTATGAGCACCTTTAAGACTGCGCTGCGCATGGCGCTCGCGCATCCGTTCTACCTGCTCATCTATACGGTGTTCATATCGCTGATGGGTGTGTTCATCGCGGCATCGGTGAGCTGGAACTCGTCGCAGCTCACCGAATACAAGCCCTACGACGCCAATGTGATTGTGGTCGACCGCGACGACAGCGATCTTTCGCGCGCGCTCACCAAGCACTTGGGCTCGCGCTTTGACCTGGTTACGGGTGTTGGCGACGACACGTACGACCTTGCGGACGCGCTCTCCAAGAGCAATAGCGCCAAGGGCAGCGCCGATTGCGTGTTCTTTATCCCGGAGGGGTTTGAGGACGACCTCGTTGCAGCCGCCCGCGTGGGGGAGTCCCTGCCCAAGCTCGATGTGACCTACGGTGCCGGCACCATGGCGGCGGCGCTTTCGTCTGCCGAGGCCTCGCGCTGGATCTCGCTCGCGGGCGCTGCGGCGGTACTTGAGCCCGCTGCTTCTAACGGCGACGTTGCCAAGGCGGCCGAGCACGCGGCCGCAAAGCGCGCGGAGGTCCAGATCGAGCAGGTCAAGGTCGACTCGACTGCCGCCGCCACGCTCGAGTCGTACTTCAACTTTGGCGCGTACGCGATCATCTCGTCGGTCATCGTGTCGGTGGGATTGGTGCTCTCGGGCATGAACGAGCCCGAACGCGTGCGCCGCATGGATGCCGGCCCGGTCTCCGAGCGCCAGCGTTCGCTCGCCGTGTTCGCGGCAGCCGCCGTGCTCACCGTCTGCATTTGGTTTGTGTCGAGCATGATGGGCGTCGTGGGCTTTGCCGGAGCGGTTGCCGAGGTTGGCGTGGATCGCGTGTGTCTAGCGCTGGCTGCAACGTTTGCCCTGGCGTGCACGCCGCTGGCCGTTGGCTTTACGCTGTCGAGCTTGGGCGCGCGCGAGGAGCTGCTCAACGGCGTGGGCAACTTACTCGGCATGCTCATGACGTTTTTGGGCGGCGCCTGGATGCCGCTGTCGCTCATGGGCTCGGCCGTGCAGACCGCGGCGCATTTTGTGCCGACGTATTGGGTGAACGACGCGATCGGCAAGGCACTTGCCTCGGACCTGACGCCTGCCGTGCTGGGCGACATTGCCTGCGACCTGGGCGTCACGGCGCTCTTTGCCGCCGCCATCGCCGCCGCAGGCCTAGCCCTCGCGCACAACAAATCCCGCGCCTAACCGCCTAGCCATTGGGGACGTTCTTAAACGACTAGCCATGGGGGACAGTCTTTGCCGATGGCCGGCTTGCCGGCCGGGCTGGCAAGGACTGTCCCTAGCTGTCGGCAGGAAAGGAGCGTCCCCAACTGCCGGGTGGCGAAAGGGTGCCCCCAGCGACTAGTCGTTTAAGAATGTCCCCAACGGCTAGGCGCCGCGCTTGACTTCAACCCCGCTTTAACGGGTACCATCCTCTATGTCTGTAACGCCATATAGACCGAGGGGATATATCTATGACCGCAACTGCACCCGCTGCACCTGCCAAGGTGTACTTCACCAACCTGCGCACGCACGGCCGCGAAAGCCAGCTCGACAAGCTCAAGCGCCTGATTCGCCGCGCCGGCATCGAGCAGATCGACTTCGAGAACAAGTTCGTCGCCATCAAGATTCACTTTGGCGAACTGGGCAACCTCTCCTTCCTGCGCCCCAACTACGCGCGCGCCGTCGCGGACGTGGTCAAGGAGCTGGGCGGCAAGCCTTTCCTCACCGACTGCAACACGCTCTACGTGGGCAGTCGCAAAAACGCGCTCGAGCATATCGACTGCGCCTACCAGAACGGCTTCACTCCGTACGCCACCGGCTGCCAGGTGATTATCGCCGACGGCCTCAAGGGCACCGACGAGACGATCGTTCCCGTCAAGAACGGCGAGTACGTGCAGGAGGCAAAGATCGGCCATGCGCTCATGGACGCCGACATCGTAATCAGCCTCACGCACTTCAAGGGCCACGAGGGCGCGGGCTTTGGCGGCTGCATGAAGAACATCGGCATGGGCGGCGGCAGCCGCGCGGGCAAGATGGAGCAGCATGCCTCGGGCAAGCCGAGCGTCGATGCCGAGCATTGCATCGGCTGCCATGCCTGTGAGCGCATCTGCGCCCACGGCGCCATCAGCTTCCCCACCACGCGTGAGCGCACGCTCAAGAACGGCCAGGTTGTGAGCACGCCCATCGCGAGCATCGACCACGACCGCTGCCTAGGTTGCGGCCGCTGCATCGGCGCCTGCAACCAGGATGCCATCGAGGCTGACTATAACGCTGCTGCCGAGGTGCTGAACTACAAGATTGCCGAGTATACGCAGGCGATCGTGCAGGATCGCCCGAGCTTCCATATCTCGCTCGCCATCGACATCAGCCCCAACTGCGACTGCCATGCCGAGAACGACACGCCCATCGTGCCCGATATCGGCATGTTCGCGAGTTTTGACCCGGTCGCCATCGACCGGGCCTGCATCGACGCGGCGCTCAAGATGCCGGCGATGCCCAACACCGAGCTCACCGACATGCGCGACAAGCTCGAGGCCTCCGGCGGCATCCCCGAGCACTGCGAGCATGACCACTTCAACATGACGCACCCCGACACCAATTGGCGTGCCATGATCGAGCACGGTGTCAAGATCGGCCTCGGCACCGACCGGTATGAGCTGATCGAGGTCAAGTAGCCAATACGGATGCGTTTAGCAGCGAAGGCCCGCATGACGGTTATGTTGTGCGGGCCTTTTCCGAAACACGGTATGTTTTCGAGCTTTTACTGCGGAACATGGGCTCGAAATGCCTAAAACTACCGGATCGGCATCTTTGATTCATATGCGAGATGCTTTTGTGTTTACCGCTTGGCGGATTTTATATTAAACGAGGGCCTCCTTCCCGTACTTCCAGTGTTAAGGTAACCGAATATATATAATGTAATCATTCTGCCGCTATATAGATTCTTACAAATTCGGTTACCAGCGCACGAACGTGTGCAAACGTAGAGGGGAAGCAGGTATGGCTGCGAACGAGAATCTGAACATTTCAGGGGGGCTTCTAAAATGGGGCCTAGAAAGAGCAGAGGTCTCATCAAGGCTCTGTGCGCCATCATAGCCGCCGTCTTCCTGACGGTTGGAACCTGTGCGTGTGCGGGCACGGCCCTTATGCAGCAGGTGGCACAGTTGCACGATTCGCAGCGCGCCCCGCGGACGGGGACCGTGTTCAAGGGCGAAGACACCGACTACACGTTTGCGTCTCAGGATGTCGTGACGCTCAACCTGAACTACCGCTACTCCAACACCGGCGGATTGGCGGGCATCGACGCCGCCGCTCCCCAAACGGTCGAGTTGAAGTTTGAGAAACAGGCCGATGGCACGTATCAGGCCACGTGGAAGTTGCCCACCGTTGAGGGCTTCCGCATCGTGCTGGATGCCACAGAGCTGAACAAATACCTGGTCAACCCGCCGACCGACGGCATGACTGCGGATGAGTTCGCAGAGGCCCTCGAAAGCGGTGACTTCGACGTCGACATCGACCACAAGACCGTCTACTACTACCAGCAGCAAAAGGTCGACAGTGATCACAACCTGCAGAACCCCGCCTATGGCAATCGCTACTCCGATGAATACAACAAGGCATGGAACGCCGCCCGCCGGCTCAGTGCCGATGGCTACTATGCGGAGGCGGTGTGCGGCGACGACGCCACGCATCCCGGCGACACTTCGGGCAACCATGGCGCAAACGCTCTGGTCAATCCCAAGATCGAAGTGACGCTGACCGCAGACCAGCTGGCAAGCGCCCGGAAAAACGAGCTCGATATCACGGTGTACTATCGCCGTAATGCAACTTGGTATCTGGTGAGGCACTGGGTCCCGCGGACGCTGTGCGGTCTGAGCGACGACGAGATCACCGTCCTTCCGCCCGAGGACAAAAAGCAGGTGGGCACCGAGGAATACGTCTGCCTGGACAAGGACACCCAGCAGGGGCGCGTGGGCGCTCAGACTCGCGCGACCGCGCGCACTCATACCGACAATGGAAGCGCTGATGGTAATCCCTACGAGCTGGTTCAGCCAAACGCCTTTGCTCAGAAGCTGATCGAGAATCAAACCACGAATAACGAGACGACGGTTGACATCTTTTATTCAGCAGCGAGCTCCTATCGCGTTATCTTCGATACCGACTACACCTATATTCCCCGTCAGCAGGTCGAGTTAGGCAAAGAAGTCGACTTCAGAAGTGTTACGACACCAAAACGTACGGGCTATACGTTTACCGGTTGGCGCTACCTCAAGAAGGGTGCAACGGCCAACGCCGACGGCACCTACGAAGATGGCCAGTACAACCAGCTGGACGCGAGCAATCCTGAGCTCACCATCGATGAGACGACGATAGACGACGCCAAGCTGGAGGAGACCGGCGGTGTCCTTGCTCTGCATCTGTATCCCAAGTGGACTCCGGACGATACGCAGGTGCGCGTGATCTTCTGGACCGAGGATTTGACGGGCACTGACGACGTGCAGGCGGTCGCAGCGGGCGGCAACACGAGCGAATACGATGATAAGTACGCCGACTACCGCGGCGCTCCTGTGACCCATGAGCCCACGCTCGGCGCCCCCGACGCCCATTACAGCAACGTCCACAGCTTCACGATGAGGGTGAAGACCGATTCGTCGCTGCTCGACTCGGGCGGCTCCGGTTCCCGCGCATTGCTGGCCGACATCCAGGATCAGGTGGACGACGAGTTCAGGGATGCCATGGGCCAGGCAAGCGACCTGGACGTTGCGGACTTCTACTCCCAGGCTGGCTTCGAGATCGTGCATGAGGATGAGGACGGCCCCGACTACAATGCCACCACCGCCTCGGGCGACGGCAAAACCACAATCTACGTCTACTTCACCCGCAACGTCTACGAGCTGCTGTTCACGTACTATGGAAGGGCCACTGTCCGCGACGATTCTTCGGACTATTGCGTAGCCATCAACACAAACGGCTACAGCTACAGCAAGGGCGCGGCGGTTCCGAACGGAGACCTCAACTTCGGCTACAGCGAAAGGCATAACGGCGGAAACGGCACTTATTACAACAATGGATGGATGCGCGCCAAGGCGGGCGACGCCACGGCTATGCCCGTCCCTCAGACCATCACCATCCGCGCCAAGTACGGCGCGGACCTGCGCGACGTCTGGCCCGTTGCCCAGTCGAACGAGAGTGTTGTCTGCTTGGACAACCATGGCGGTCGTGGCACTACGGCCAGGATGGTCTCGTGGGGAACGACCGCTGGCAAGTACTGCGAGGGTGGCTTCTTCAGCTCGGGCAAGTACAACGCCGGCGAGCCCACCATCATGGGAACGTACGCGGCCATGAGCTCCGAGATCGTCGCCGACCCGAAGCAGCCGGTGACGTTCGACGACTCTGGCAAAGTCGCCGACTCCGGTCTGCGCCACAACCTGGTGGCCTACTGGTTCAACGGGAACATCAGCTACTACCGCAACAACCACTGCTTCGAGGTGCCTGACCTGGATGTCTCCGGCATGGACAAGGTCAGCATCTGCAATAACGATACGTCCGACCCCAAGAACTTCCTGTATCTGGTGCCCATAGACAACACGGCGGTCGCCAAATACGACTTCAATGATTTGATGCGGGTTTCGTACGAGAACGGTCAGATTAAATACGATGATCCGGATGGCACGTACTACGCCGTACGTGAGTACAACGACGAGGGCACCGTCAAGTACTATGCGGTAGCCCGCCAGGTGGAGACGGTGTCCTCGAACTCTATCGAAAAGCAGAACCCCAGCGCGCGCCTGCACATGACTCGTGCGAACACCCATGCCGACCACAGCACGCGGTATGCCGACGGTGACGGTGCGTGGAACGGGACGACGTGCGGAGCGGAGACGGACCCCTACGACCTGTACTTCTACTACAACAGGGACCGCTACACCATCACCTACATGGCGCCCTCCAACAACTTCACGACGGGTAGCGAGGTGACGCTCGGCACAGTCAGGCTGCCCTACGGCGCGCAGGTGACCAAGGACGCGTACGGCTTCAACCTTGATTACCAGGACAAGAACGACACGAAGAATGTTGATGGCTCCAACAAGTACGGCTGGGAGCTTAAGAACACTGATAACACCGCCGAGCTTCCCTCTACGTCCGTTTGCCCCGACCGTGCGGATAACGGCACCAAGCCTTGGACGTTCAAGGGTTGGGCGCTCGGTCCCGCAGGTGTGAACATGCAGTGGACGATGAACGAGGACGCCGGCAGTGAGGCGCAGGCCGGCGATACGTTTGCCATCGATAGCAACATGCGCCTCTATGCGATTTGGGATGCGCCTTCGTACAAGGTGACGTTCCATCTAAACGGTGGCACGATCGGCAACAGCGGCAACGACGTTGTCGAAAGCGTTCCCGCCAATAGGCGCTATACGTCGACCGAGGCGATCATTCCGCGTCCTCTCCGTGCCGGCTATACGCTTGAAGGCTGGTATGGGGCCGACGAGAACGGCAACATCACATCTCCTGAAACGCCGTTCGATTTCGACCAGGCCATTTCGGAGGACAAGCATGTTGCGGCGAAATGGTCGGCGAACAGCATGGAAACATTTAGCTACACGATCTACTACGTGACGAAGGACCCGCTTGATGGCGATGAGGGCAAAGATACGGTTCAGGTAGACGAGAACGGCAACATCACCCCTAACGGCGGTACGACGTATTACGTGCTGGAGAAGTCCGAGCAAAAGGACCAGGTGTTCAACCCGGGCTCGACGATGGCCTTCTCCGCAAAGAGTCAGACGGGCTATGTTCCCAACGGGACGAGCAAGGTTCTCGAGCTTAAAGAGCCGGGCGACACCTACAATGTTATTTTCTACTACGATCCCATCGTGGTGCGCCAACATGACGTGCACTTCGTGAAGGCCGGCACTGAGACCGATGCCGAGCCCACGGTCATCCGTCGGTACACGACAAGCCCCTATCAAACGGTGACGACGCCCCGTCCCGCGGATGTGGAAGAGCTAATCGGCAAGGGCTATACGCTGGTCAATAAGGATGGTGACGCGTATATCTCGGTGGACGATGCCTCCAATCTGAAGTGGATCGATGAAGACGGCAACCCGCGGTCAGTGTCCGCCCTTGCGGGCGATGACGTCCCGGACGTCATCACATACCTGGTGCAGCCGATCAACTACACCGTTGCGTACGCCAACGCGGATGGTTCGCCTGCCGCCGCCAACGACGCCCTCAAGGCCGTCACGGCACCGGAGGGGACGTCGGTGGATGATGCCGCCGCCGTCGACAAGAACCCGACCCAGTACACGGCCGAGGAGAGCTTCTCGGTGAAGAATCCCGAACGCGTGTGGGACGAGGCGACCAAGAAGTGGTACGTGTTTGACGGCTGGACGTTGGGTGACAAGACCGAAACCAATCCCAAGCAGGATGACTTCCCCTCGACCAACAGCCTGATCGTCGGCGCCGGGACGGTCGGCAAGCTGACGTTCATCGCCAACTGGCGCGTAGACGACAGCGGGACTCTCGACGGCTCCACGAGCCTGGTCGTTCAGAAGAGCATCGACGGTCGAGATTGGATTTCCGGCGACTCGTTCTCCTTCTCCCTTGCGGCCAAGGACGCCGAGACGCAGCGTGCCATTGAAGGGCACGAGGTCCTGCTTCCCGACGCAACGACGGTGACAATCACCAACGAGACTGCCGACCACCAGACTTCGTTCGGTAACATCACCTTCAATAAGGCTGGCACCTACACGTTTGCCGTGACCGAGGATGTCCCGGCGGTTGACGCGAAGATTCCGGGCATCGCCTATGACGATGCCGAACTGATCGTCAAGGTCAAGGTGACCGCCGATGCCGACGGCAACCTGACCGTGGTACGCGTGGATGAAAATGACACGCCTACTGTGGCTCCGCTCACGTTCACCAATAGGTATAAGACGTCCGGCGCGACGTTCGACACCGGTCCCACCGCTGCGGATGCGCTCTTCAACAAGGTGCTCGATGGCCGTGATTGGCTGGCGGGCGACAGCTTCGGCTTTGAGCTGACTCCGGTCGACGACGCACCCATGCCCGAGGGCGCCGCGAACGGTGCGAAGACCGTGACGGTTACCGGCGCGGGCAGGAAGGATGGCGATCCGGTGGGCTTCGGCTTCGGCGACATCGCGTTCACCGATGACGACATGGCCGAAGCGACCGCGAACCCCGACGGCACGCGCAGCAAGACCTTCAGCTACCACGTCCAGGAACTTGGCGTTGACGGACAACCGGGAACCGGCGGTTCGAGCAATGGCGTCACGTACACCAAGAAAATGGCCACACTCAACGTGAAGGTGACCGACGACCTCGAGGGCAATCTGACGGCGGCTGTCGCCGGCACCGTTGAGAACGGCGTGTTCACCAACACGTACGAGTCCGAGGTCGACTATGGCGCGGCGGGCGGCTTGGCCATCACCAAGACTCTGAACGGCCACGATATGGTGCCCGGCCAGTTCGGCTTCACCGTGAAGCCGAAGGACGAGGCGACGGCGCGGAAGTTCGCCATCAAGCAGGGCGGCGAGGAGTTCACCAATGCGCAGCCCGCGCTGAACGGCGAAAAAGTCGTGGTGAAGCTGCTCGGCGGCGGCGTGGAGTTCAACCAGGCAGACAACGGCAAGACCTTCTCGTTCGAGGTGTATGAGAGCAGGAAGGGCGGCGCCGGCTACGACAACGACGATACGCGCTACACGGTCGACATCGCGGTGTCCGACGATGCGAACACCGGCAAGCTGACCGTGACCACCAAGGTCTCCGGCGGCGCGACGGGCGTAAAGACGTTTACCTACGCCACGGGTGATGCTCCCGCCACCGGCGCCGCATGCGCCGAGGTCCCGTTCGTGAACGAATACAGTGCGACGGGCGACTTGGGTGAGGGTGCCGCGGTGAAGATCGAGGCCGCAAAGACCCTGTCCGGTCGCGACCTTAACGCCGGCGAGTTCAATTACGTGGTGCTCGATGCACACGGCGCCACGGTTGCCACGGGCTCGAACGTCGCCGCGGGCAAGGATCAACCGGGCAAGATCGTCTTCACCGGCATCAACTACACGACCGCCGAGATCGAGCAGGCGCTCGAGAACGGCGCCGCGACCAAGGGTGCGGACGGAACGTACCGCTTTGAGTACACGGTTGCTGAAGAGACCACGCGTCTTCCCGAGGGCGTGACGGGCAGCGTGTTCACTTTCCAGATCGTGGTCGTGGTGACCGACAACGGCGACGGAACGCTTTCGCCCGAGGTCACGTATCCGGCGGGTTCCAACTCCCTGGCGTTCCAAAACACGTATGACACGCATTCGGTGGGCGTGGAGTTCAGGGGCGCCAAGTGGCTGAGCCTGGAAGACGAGGCCCTCGGTCTGACGATTGCCGACATCGCCGACAAATACGAGTTCAAGATCGAGGCGGTGACCCCGGGTGCCCCCATGCCCACCGCGCGTGTGGCGAAGAACGGCCCTGCGGGCAACGTGACCTTCGGTAACGCCACCTACACCCTGGCCGATGCGGGCAAGACGTTCACCTACAAGGTGACCGAGACGGGCTCTGTTGCCGGTGTCGCAAATGACGCTGCGGCCCAGAGCGGCAAGACGTTCACCGTGACGATCGCCGACAACGGCGACGGCACGCTGAAGGCCACGACCAACCCTGCCGGCGGCCCGATGTTCTCCTTCAACAACACGTATGGTACGACCCCCGCGAGCTCCAGCCTGACGGCGGACGGCGGCTTCGCGATCGCCAAGACGCTGACAGGCCGTCCCATCACGGCGGATGAGTTCGAGTTCCGGCTCGCCAAGCTCGACGGCACCGTTGTGGCATCGGCCAAGAACGATGCCGGCGGCAAGGTCGAGTTGCCTGCGGTGACCTTCGATAAGCCGGGCACGTACCAGTACGTCCTTGCCGAGGTTTCCGGCGGCGAGAAGATCGACGGCGTGAGCTACGACGGAAGCGTGTACCCGGTGAGCGCGGTCGTGACCGACAAGCTCGACGGCACGCTGGCCGTGGCCTGGAGCGTTGACGGCGCGACGACGACGAGCGGTATCATGTTCGCGAACAAGTATGCGGTCGATACCGCCTCCGCGAGCATCGTCGCCGGTAAGAAGCTCGACGGCCGCAAGCTTGCCGCAGGCGAGTTCACCTTCGAGCTGAGCTACGGGCAGGGTGGCGATGCCAAGACCGTTACCGCCACCAATGACGCTGCCGGCAAGGTTGTATTTGACCCGATGACCTTTGACGCTGCGGGCGAATATCGCTTCAAGGTGCGCGAGGTTGCGGGCAAGGCCGAGGGCGTAACCTACGACAAGAAGGTGTACGAGGGCACGGTGACGGTCACTGACGATGGCAGGGGAAGCCTCGTGGCCGAGATCGCGTTCGATAACGGGGACGAGCCCCTGTTCACCAATACGTATGATACGTCCGGCGCGACGTTCGACACCGGTCCCACCGCTGCGGATGCGCTCTTCAACAAGGTGCTCGATGGCCGTGATTGGCTGGCGGGCGACAGCTTCGGCTTTGAGCTGACTCCGGTCGACGACGCACCCATGCCCGAGGGCGCCGCGAACGGTGCGAAGACCGTGACGGTTACCGGCGCGGGCAGGAAGGATGGCGATCCGGTGGGCTTCGGCTTCGGCGACATCGCGTTCACCGATGACGACATGGCCGAAGCGACCGCGAACCCCGACGGCACGCGCAGCAAGACCTTCAGCTACCACGTCCAGGAACTTGGCGTTGACGGACAACCGGGAACCGGCGGTTCGAGCAATGGCGTCACGTACACCAAGAAAATGGCCACACTCAACGTGAAGGTGACCGACGACCTCGAGGGCAATCTGACGGCGGCTGTCGCCGGCACCGTTGAGAACGGCGTGTTCACCAACACGTACGAGTCCGAGGTCGACTATGGCGCGGCGGGCGGCTTGGCCATCACCAAGACTCTGAACGGCCACGATATGGTGCCCGGCCAGTTCGGCTTCACCGTGAAGCCGAAGGACGAGGCGACGGCGCGGAAGTTCGCCATCAAGCAGGGCGGCGAGGAGTTCACCAATGCGCAGCCCGCGCTGAACGGCGAAAAAGTCGTGGTGAAGCTGCTCGGCGGCGGCGTGGAGTTCAACCAGGCAGACAACGGCAAGACCTTCTCGTTCGAGGTGTATGAGAGCAGGAAGGGCGGCGCCGGCTACGACAACGACGATACGCGCTACACGGTCGACATCGCGGTGTCCGACGATGCGAACACCGGCAAGCTGACCGTGACCACCAAGGTCTCCGGCGGCGCGACGGGCGTAAAGACGTTTACCTACGCCACGGGTGATGCTCCCGCCACCGGCGCCGCATGCGCCGAGGTCCCGTTCGTGAACGAATACAGTGCGACGGGCGACTTGGGTGAGGGTGCCGCGGTGAAGATCGAGGCCGCAAAGACCCTGTCCGGTCGCGACCTTAACGCCGGCGAGTTCAATTACGTGGTGCTCGATGCACACGGCGCCACGGTTGCCACGGGCTCGAACGTCGCCGCGGGCAAGGATCAACCGGGCAAGATCGTCTTCACCGGCATCAACTACACGACCGCCGAGATCGAGCAGGCGCTCGAGAACGGCGCCGCGACCAAGGGTGCGGACGGAACGTACCGCTTTGAGTACACGGTTGCTGAAGAGACCACGCGTCTTCCCGAGGGCGTGACGGGCAGCGTGTTCACTTTCCAGATCGTGGTCGTGGTGACCGACAACGGCGACGGAACGCTTTCGCCCGAGGTCACGTATCCGGCGGGTTCCAACTCCCTGGCGTTCCAAAACACGTATGACACGCATTCGGTGGGCGTGGAGTTCAGGGGCGCCAAGTGGCTGAGCCTGGAAGACGAGGCCCTCGGTCTGACGATTGCCGACATCGCCGACAAATACGAGTTCAAGATCGAGGCGGTGACCCCGGGTGCCCCCATGCCCACCGCGCGTGTGGCGAAGAACGGCCCTGCGGGCAACGTGACCTTCGGTAACGCCACCTACACCCTGGCCGATGCGGGCAAGACGTTCACCTACAAGGTGACCGAGACGGGCTCTGTTGCCGGTGTCGCAAATGACGCTGCGGCCCAGAGCGGCAAGACGTTCACCGTGACGATCGCCGACAACGGCGACGGCACGCTGAAGGCCACGACCAACCCTGCCGGCGGCCCGATGTTCTCCTTCAACAACACGTATGGTACGACCCCCGCGAGCTCCAGCCTGACGGCGGACGGCGGCTTCGCGATCGCCAAGACGCTGACAGGCCGTCCCATCACGGCGGATGAGTTCGAGTTCCGGCTCGCCAAGCTCGACGGCACCGTTGTGGCATCGGCCAAGAACGATGCCGGCGGCAAGGTCGAGTTGCCTGCGGTGACCTTCGATAAGCCGGGCACGTACCAGTACGTCCTTGCCGAGGTTTCCGGCGGCGAGAAGATCGACGGCGTGAGCTACGACGGAAGCGTGTACCCGGTGAGCGCGGTCGTGACCGACAAGCTCGACGGCACGCTGGCCGTGGCCTGGAGCGTTGACGGCGCGACGACGACGAGCGGTATCATGTTCGCGAACAAGTATGCGGTCGATACCGCCTCCGCGAGCATCGTCGCCGGTAAGAAGCTCGACGGCCGCAAGCTTGCCGCAGGCGAGTTCACCTTCGAGCTGAGCTACGGGCAGGGTGGCGATGCCAAGACCGTTACCGCCACCAATGACGCTGCCGGCAAGGTTGTATTTGACCCGATGACCTTTGACGCTGCGGGCGAATATCGCTTCAAGGTGCGCGAGGTTGCGGGCAAGGCCGAGGGCGTAACCTACGACAAGAAGGTGTACGAGGGCACGGTGACGGTCACTGACGATGGCAGGGGAAGCCTCGTGGCCGAGATCGCGTTCGATAACGGGGACGAGCCCCTGTTCATCAACGTGTACAAGAAGCCGGCGAGCCCCGATACCCCTGACAACCCCGGCGGTAACGACGGCGGGCATGGCAGCGACGGCGGGCATGACAGCGACGGCGGGCATGACGGCGACGGCGGGCATGACAGCGACGGCAAGCTGGTCAAGACGGGCGACCCGTTCAGCCCGATGATCCCCGGCGTGGTCGCCGCCACGGGCGCTCTCTGCGTCATCGCGGCGTTGGTGCTCCGAAAAAAGCGTCGTTAAGACGGGGTACGCGGGGCCGAACGCGGCGCCACATGAACGGTGTTGCGCATGCCATCGTGTCCGCAGATTGTGATAGATAACGGCCCGGGCCTCCCTCGTACCTGCAGGGAGGCCCGGGTTCTGCTATAGTTCTGAGCATTGTATATCTTAGGAGAACGAACCAAGCACATGCCCGATTCGAGTGACAGTTCCACGCCGCGACCTGGCATCGCGGCTGCCCCTGTTCCCATAGCGCGTGCCGACGCATCTTCGCGGGCGCAGCGCATCGCTCGGGCCGCCGGCTCAACGGCGCGCGACGCCGCGAGCGCGGTCAAGTACCATGCCCTCCCGCACTACACTCTCGGCGAGGAGATCGCCAACTCCGTCACGCACGGCATCGGCGCGGCGCTCTCAATCGCGGCGCTCGTCATCATGATCGTCAAGGCGGTCGTGGCCGGACAGCACCCCGCGTCCCTTGCATGTGCTCTGGTTTTCGGCATCACACTCATCCTCGAGTACCTCGCTTCCACGCTCTACCACGCCATCGCTCCGCAGGCCGCCAAGCGCGTCTTCCGCGTGATCGACCATTGCGGCATCTACGTGCTCATCGCGGGCGGCTACACCCCGTTTTGCCTCATCACGCTCGCAAACGACGGCGGTCCCGCGCTGTTCTTTGCCGTGTGGGCCATTGCCATCATCGGCATCGCCCTCGAGAGCTTTATGCGCGAGCGTCAACCGCACTGGGTATGCGGCCTGGTCTACCTGTTGATGGGCTGGCTCGTCGTCTTTAAGTTGCCCGAGCTTGTGGCGCTGCTGAATCCCGTGGCGCTTGCCCTGCTCGCCGTCGGCGGCGTGTGCTACACCGTGGGCGTGCCGTTCTATATCGCCAAAAACGTGCGCTATCTGCACAGCGTGTTTCACCTGTGGGTGCTCGCCGGCAGCATCTTCCAGTTCATGGCGGTGATTCTCTTCGTAATCTAGCGATCGCGTCTGTGCCCGCGGACCCATCCAGGCGGCCACCGGGCGCAACTGCCCTATCCGTCACCAACGTTTTAACCTGACGTCCCGAATCTTGGAGGTTCGAGAAACTCCCGATGGACATAACCATCTCCCTTATCACCACCCTCGTTTTGACCCTCATCAACGGCTACTTCTCCATGTCGGAGATGGCGCTCACCACGGCCAAGCGCGCCGTGCTGGAGCACGAGGCCGAGGAAGGCGACAGGCGCGCCGAGCGTGCCATTAAGCTGGCTGCCGACTCCGACCAGCTGCTCGCCACCATCCAGGTCGCCATCACGCTCGTGGGATTCGCCTCGTCCGCCGTCGCCTCGACGAGTCTGTCCGACCCGCTCGCCACGTGGCTCATGAGTTTTGGCATCGCGCCGCTCTCCGCCATCGCGCGCGGCCTGGCGCCGGTCATCATCACCGTCGCGGTCGCCTTCGTGTCCATCGTGATTGGCGAGCTTGTGCCCAAGCGCATCGGCCTGGCCAATGCCGAGGGCGTGTCCAAGCAGGTCGTGGGGCCGTTGTCGTTTTTCCAAAAGATCGCCCGTCCGCTCGTGTGGCTGACTGGCGCTTGTTCCGATGGCCTAGCCCGCATCCTGCGCATCAAGAGTGCCGACGACCGTCAGAACGTCTCGGAAGAAGAGATCAAGTACATGGTCTCGGAGCAGGATGACCTGCTCGACGAGGAAAAGCGTATGATCCACGAGATCTTTGACTTGGGCGACACCGTTGCCCGCGAGGTCATGGTGCCGCGCGTGGACACCACCATGTGCGAGGACGACGAGACGGTCGCCGACGTGCTGTCCACCATGCGCCAGACCGGCTTTAGCCGCATCCCCGTCTATCACGAGGACCCCGACAGCGTGGCGGGCATCGCGCATATCAAGGACCTGATTCAGCCCGCGCTCGACGGCGAGGGCGACCAGCCCATCGCCGGCTTTTTGCGCGACGCCACCTTTGTGCCCGACACCAAGGACATCCTGCCGCTGCTGTCCGAGATGCAGACCTCGCACGACCAGATCGTAGTGGTCGTGGACGAGTACGGTGGTACGGCCGGCATTATCACCATCGAGGACATCGTCGAGGAGATCGTGGGCGAGATCGAAGACGAGTTCGACCCCGACAACAAGTACCTCACGCGCCTTTCGCGCCGCGAGTGGCTTGTCGATGGGCGTTTTTCGTGCGATGACGCGATTGAGCTTGGTTGGCCGCTCGAGGAAAGCGATGATTATGAGACCATCGCCGGCTGGATTTTGGAGCTTTGCGACTCGGTGCCCGACATCGGAGAGGTGTTTGAGGTCGCGGGGTACAAGTTTAAGGTGCAGTCGATGCGTGGCCAGCGCATCTCGCTCATTCGCGTGATCGCTCCGGCCGAAACCGAAAAGAAGGATTCCGAGTCCTCGGCAGATAAGCCGGCGGCGTCGGGTGCGGGTTCTGCGAATCCGCACGACGGCGACGAGTAGGGCAAGGAAGAGTAGGGGAGAGTTATGGCAGGCCTGTTCAACATCCTTAAGGTCACCGTCAGCGAGGACAAGATCTGCGCGCATGTGCTGGTGAACCCCGGCATGCCACTGATGACCTCGGAGGATATCGAGGCCACGGCGCGCGTGTACTACCTGGTGCCGGCGATTGCCAAGCACCTGTGCCTGGGCGATTCCGGCCGCGAGTTCCAGGATTGCATGGGTCAGACCGAGCTTTGCCACCTGCTGGAGCACGTGACGGTCGAGCTCATGAACGAGACCGGTCTTGCCGGCAGCATCTCGTGCGGTCGCACGCGCGTAAGCGAGCACGACGAGCGCGTCTTTGAGGTTGAGCTTTCGTGTCCCGACGACGCGCTGGCCATTGGCGCGCTGTCTTCGGCCACCTTTATGATGGATTGGGCCTATCTGCACGCCGACCAGCCGGCTCCCGATGTGGACGGTACGGTCGCGGGCCTGCGCAACCTGGTGCTGGGGATGCGCGCCGAGGCCGAGGGCAAGGATCCTCACGAGGCCGTCGCCGCCGCGAACGGCGAAGATGCTGCCGTGGACGAGGGCGATGACGAGGGCGATGTGCCGGTTGACGCCGAGCCCGTTGCAGATGCGACCGCCGAGCCCGTTCCCACCGAGCCCCAGGGCGTCCCCAACTTTGACGACGAGCCCCAGGTGGCGATTGATACCGAGGGCGCGGTTGCCGAAAACCACGAGGCTTCCGCTGCCGTCTTTGGCGGTGCGGCGACGGTTCCGGCGGGACCTGCGCATGAGGGCGGCCTGCCGCTCGTGGACGGCGCCGGCGAGGACCCGGGTGCCACGGTGGCCATGCCGGCTATGCCTCAGGAGTAGGCCTACGCGTTTATTACCATCACGGACCTGCGCCTTTGCCGTACGCAGATGAGCAGAGCGGCAAGTGATGCGCTGCGGGTATAATGGACAGCATTCAAACGGTGGGCACCGACGTGCCCGCAGGAGAGGAATGATCATGGGTAAGACTTTCAGCTTTGTCTCCGGCGCACTTTTTGGTGCCGCTGCCGGCGCTATTATCGGCGTTGCTCTGGCCCCGCGCTCGGGCGCCGAGACCCGCGCCATGGCTGCCGATATCGCCAACGACGCCTGGGACAATATGCGCGACACCTACGAGCACGGCGCCGAGGAGGCCCGTGCTGCGGTCAACGATTTTGGCCCGATGGTCGACGCCAAGACCGACGACCTGCGCGCCAAGGTCGACCTGGCCCGCGAGCGCATGGACCAGCTGCGCGAGCAGCTCAACGACGCCATTTCGGGCGGCAACGTGACGCCTGCCGCCGACGTCGTGGTCGAGAACGCCGTCGAGGCTGATACCGAGGCTGCGGAGCCCTCGACCGAGGCATAATGCGCGCCGGGGATTTTGTCGGCGCCAAGATCTATCGCAAGCCTACCGAGGACAAGCGCATCAAAAAGGACGGCACGCCGCGCAGCCCTAAAAAGCTCGGAAAGATTCACTTTCCGGTTTTTACCCCGGGCGGTACGCGCGTGGTCGGCTTTATGGTCCGCCAGTCCGATATCGCGGGCATGATCGAGCGTCCCGACCGATTCGTAGCGCTCGACGCCATTGGTGTCTACGAGGGCGCCATTGCGGTCGATGACGTCAAGGACACGTACGATGCCGCCGCCGCCAAGCGCCTCGACATCAACCTGGACGATTGCATCATCTGGGTCGGTATGGACGTGCGCACGGAATCGGGCGACGTCGTGGGCTATTGCTCGGACGTTGAGTTCAAGCCACGCTCGGGCATCGTTCAGATGTTCTATGTGACCGCCGGTGCCGCTTCGAGCGTGCTGGTCGGTGACACGCAGGTGCCGCCGACGATGCTGCGCGGATACGAGAACGGCGCGATGATCGTTTCGGACGAGGTCAAGGCACTCGGGTATTCGGGCGGCGCCGCTGCAAAAGCTGCCGAGGCCAGCGTCGTGGTGGGCGATAAGGTCAAAAAGGGCGCCAAGGTGCTCGATGACAAGGGATCGGTCGCCGTGGACAAGGGCAGCCGCGCACTGGGCAAGCAGCTCGGCAAGACGCGCGGTATGTTCAAGGCGTTTAAGGACGAATACCAAAAGGCGAGCGGGGGCTCGTCAAAAACTAGCAAATAGCGACGTACCAAATGATGGGAGGCGAGCCGGAGACCTGTTGCTCCGGCTCGCTGTGTTTATGGGGGAGGGCACATGCGCCAAAACGGATCTAACTTAAACGGGCGCTCGGGTGCGCGTCCGACGGCGCGCCGCGATCTGGGGCAGCTGCCCAGCGGTCAGCGTCGACGTCGCCGTAAGCCCGGCGCGATGTACCTCAACCATAGCCGTGGGTTTAGCGATCGCAGCGCGCGCATCGGCAACGGGCGCTCACCGCGCCGACCGTCCCGCCTGCCCTATGCGCTCATCGCCGTGGGTTGCGCGCTCGTACTGTTTATCGCTGCCGTCGTGGGCTACGTAAACCGCAGCGTGGACGTGGAACTCAACGGGCAAAAGACCGCGGTGCGCGTGGGCTCTACGTTGCAGAATCTTATCGACGACCAGGAGTTGGCTGACACCTACGACGCCGGCGATCTGCTGGCCGTCGACGACAGCGTGCTCAAGCGCCATGGGGGCGAAAAGCTGTCGGTGAAGGTCGACGGCAGGCGCGTGAAGCAGGGCAAATGGGATAGCCTCGAACTTGAGGGCGGCGAGAAGGTGACGGTCAAGGATGGCCGTAACACCTACGAGAAGCACGAGGTTCAGGCTACGGTTATCGAGCCCAAGCTCAAGGTCGAGGGCACGGGTGCCATTGAGTATGTGCAGACGTGGGGTGTCCAGGGCCGCTCCGAGGTGTGGGTTGGTGAGCAGTCGGGCAAGACGCAGGACCGCGGCGAGGTCGTGCCCGCTACCGATTGCGTAGTCGAGTGCGCCAGCGTGGCGCCCAAAGGCAACGAAAAGTACGTGGCGCTGACGTTTGACGAGGGCCCGAGCGGCGCCACCAAACAGATCTTGCAGGTGCTCAAGGAAAAGGGCGTCACCGCGACGTTCTTCCTTTCGGGCGATGCCACGGAAGCCTCGCCCGCTACTGCCAAAGCGATTGCCGATGCCGGGTGCGAGATTGGCTCCAACAGCTACAGCGATGATTCGCTCAAGGGCGAGGATCGCGAGACGGTGCGCAAGCAGATCACGAAGGGCACCGAGGCGATTAAGTCGGCGACCGGCGTCGAGACGATGTTGCTGCGTGCCCCCTACGCCGCGTTTGACGAGCAAAACTGGATCGACTCGATGGACCTGGTCTCCGCCGTGGTCTCGTGGAATATCGATTCGGGTGACTGGCTGCTCAACGGTGCCGACGAGCAGGTCTCGACGGTGCTCGATTCGGTGACGCCAGGCAATATCGTGCTGCTCACCGATAGAGACGAATGCGCCGAGCAGACGCTCGAGGCGCTGCCGCAGATTATCGACGGGCTTATTGCCGACGGCTACAAGATCGTGACGCTCAGCGATCTGGTCAAGACGGACACGTCGCTCAGCAAAAAGCTCACGTCACTGACGAAGGTCACCATGCCCAAGAACGCCGTATTTCCCCAACTTGCCGAGGACGACGACGCCACGGAGTAGCTCAAACGAGTGGCACGGTGGGACAAAATTATCAGTAGTGTTTGTCCCAGGTGCGAAAGGCGCATCGGGCTTGTCGTCGCAAGCGACCCTGGGACAAACACTACTGATAATTTTGTCCCACCACTTCGCTGCGGACGACTATGTCACGGATACGTCAGCGTTTGGTATGCCTGCAATGTGCAGCGCATAAATTCGGTGCCGCAGCGCGATGCTGATGCTATAGTTACTGCGGTTAATAAGGGTCAAGAGAAAGGTTACAGGTGAAATCCAAACCTCGACCATACAGTCGATGACCCCATGCAGGTGCTTTCTGCGCATGCACGGGGTGTAAGCGTCGAGCGGCGTGCCGCCCGCGCATGCGTATACATATCAAACAGTCCACGGATAGCGTGCCCGTCCGGCCGCGGTCCGCAGGGATAATGATGGGGAGCACCATTGAATTATCTGAGTGAGATGCTCAAATTGCCGGTCTTGGACGTCGACGGCGAAAAGCTCGGCGTTGTGAACGATTTTGGCATTGCAACCGGCGAAGTTTTTCCGCACGTGACGTCGCTTGCGTTCCGTGGTCCCGGCAAGACGCCGTTTATGATCAGCTGGCGCAAATGGGTCGACCGTATCGACGAGACGGGCGTGTATCTCAATACGTCTGCCACCAACATTCGCTTTTCGTACCTGCAGCCGACCGAGCTCCTGCTGGCGCGCGATGTTCTCAATAAGCAGATCGTCGATACGCAAGGCATGAAGGTCGTGCGTGTCAACGACATCAAGTTCTCCATGTCGGGCGAAAATCAGCTGCGTCTGCTGGGTGCCGAGGTCGGCGCCCGCGGTCTGCTGCGTGCAATCGGTCCCGCGCTCGAGCATATCGTCGAGGGCTTTATGAAGCACTTGGGCAAGCCGCTCAGCGAGGACATTATCGCCTGGTCTTACATGGACCTGCTCGACCGCTCGACTAAGAACATCCAGCTCTCGGTGTCACACAAGACGCTTGGCGAGCTGCATCCTGCCGACATCGCTGACATCATCGAGCAGCTCGACCCGCGCCTGCGCGCGCAGGTGTTCGCGCAGCTCGATACGGCGCAGGCCGCCGAGGCCATCTCGGAGTTCGATGATGACGAGCTCATGACCGAGATGCTCGAGGGCCTGTCCGATACCGACGCATCGTCGATGCTGGCCATGATGGACCCGGACGACGCTGCCGACCTGATCGACGAGCTCGATTATGAGAAGGCCGAGAAGCTCCTGCGCCTGATGGGCGTCAAGGAGGAGAAGGCGATTCGTAATCTGTTGGGCTACGAGGACAACACCGCCGGCCGCATCATGACCTCGGAGTTTGTCTCGCTGCCCGCCACGGCGACGGTCGGCGATGCCATCGAGGCAATTCGCAAACTCGACGAGGATTTTGAGAGTGTCTATTACGTCTATACCGAGGATCCGAGCGGCATGCTGACGGGCGTGCTTTCGCTGCGCACGCTGATCGTGGCCGACCGCGACGCCACGCTAGGCCAGCTTGCCTATCGCGATCTGGTCTACGTGTCGCCCGACGAGGACCAGGAAGACGTGACGGACGAGATGACCAAGTACGACCTAGTTGCCATCCCTGTCTGCGACGAGAACCGTCATATCCTGGGTATCGTGACCTTCGACGACGCCATGGACGTTATCGCCGAGGAGCATCAGGAGGACCTGCAGATCGCCGGTGTCGGCTCGGGCGATAGCGCGTCGGACGACTCGACGAACGTGCTCAGCTGGTTTGTGCATCGCCAGTACTGGGTCGTCGTGTGGGGCATTGCCTCGTGCATCATGGCGACGGTGCTGGGGACGGCGCTGGGCTCCGCGTATCTGGTGGTATTCCCCATGTGCGCCATGCCGCTCGTGCTGCTGGCTGCCTCGCGCATGGTGTCGTTCGTCAAGAACTACTTCCTGGAGTACGACGGCCACGACGACGAGCCTAAGCCCTACCTGGGATTCTTCTTCCAGAGCACCGGTATGGGCCTGATCCTGTCGCTCGTGACCTATCTGTGCGCGCAATTGGTGCGTACCGCCGCGTTCCCCGATGCCCCTATGTTTGAGGAACAGCTCTTTACCGGCTGCTTTAATATCGCTGCCGTCATTTGCCTGGTTGGCAACATGAGCGCCGTGATTTATCTGATGGTGCTGTTCTGGCGCGACAAGCACGATCTCAACACGTCGGGCACCGCTATGAACGTCATCGCCGTCATGATTTCGTGTGTGGCGTACTGCATCGCCGCGGTGCTGCACACCATGTCAGTCATGGGTTAGGTGGTCTCGTGGAAAACACGAAACAAAAGGCGAGCGCCAAGCAAAAGCTGACCATCGCCGCCATCTTTGGCGCTATGGGCCCTGGTCTGCTGGCGGCGCTTTCGGGTAACGACGCCGGCGGTATCGCCACGTATTCCAGCGCGGGCGCCAGCTATGGCTATAAGATGCTCTGGATGCTTCCCGTCATGACCGTGCTGCTTATCGTGACGCAGGAGACCGCGGCGCGCTGCGGCTGCGTCACGGGCAAGGGCCTGGCATCGCTCATTCGCGAGCGCTTTGGCGTGCGCAAGAGTGTACTTGCTATGGCGGCGCTGTTGATCGCCAACACGGCTGTGACCATTTCGGAGTTTGCGGGTATCGCCAGCGGCCTTGCCCTCTTTGGCGTGCCGGCGAGCATCTCGGTGCCGTTGGTGGCGCTGCTGGTGTGGATGCTTACCATGTCGGGTAGCTTCCAGCGCATCGAGAAGATTCTGCTGCTGGTAAGCTGCGTCTTCGTGACCTATATTGTCGCCGCGTTTATGGCCGGTCCCAACTGGGGTGAGGTCGCGGTCGACTTGGTCGTCCCCAATATTCAGAACGATCCCAGCTACGTGTCGCTCGTGGTCGCAACGATCGGTACCACCATCGCGCCGTGGATGATTTTCTTGGCGCAGAATAACGTGGTCGATAAGAATGCGGGCGAGGACGATATCGTGCTGCAGCGTATTGATACCGTGAGCGGCTCGATCGCTGCTGATATCATTGCGGGCTTCATTATCATCACGACCGGTACAGTGCTGTTCCCGGCGGGTATTCAGATTAGCGATGCCGCCGATGCCGCCCGCGCGCTGGAGCCCATCGCGGGTCAGTGGTCCACGGTGCTGTTTGCCTCAGGCCTGGTCGCAGCGAGCTTTTTGGCTGCCTGCGTGCTGCCGGGCGTTACGTCGAGTGCCATCTGCGAGGCTTTTGGTTGGGAGCGCGGCGCCGATCGCAGCTGGGACGAGGCCCCGGTATATCGCGGCATCATTACGGCCATCATCGGTATCTCTGCCGTACTGGTGCTTATGCCTGGTGTCGATCTGTTCCAGATTATGATGACCTCGCAGGTCATCAACGGCGTGCTGTTGCCCGTGGTTCTGGTGTTCCAGGTGGTTATCGCCGCCGACCGTCACATTATGGGCGCCAACCGCAACGGCCGCGTGTGGAACGTGCTCACGTGGGCGACCATCGGCGTGATCACGGTGCTGACGATCGTCATGTTTGTGCTGCAGGCGATGGGTTACAGCGCTTAACATCCCTTTTGGTTTCCGAGCAGGCCGCAGCGATGGGCGGCGGCCTGTTTTTTGCTTGCTATAGGGGGTTAGTTATATGGCAGTGGGCAAAAAATGCCAAATATGAGTACTGCTGCCTGGCCGATAACATTTATGACCAAGAAGATAATGTACAAAATCTAGGGTGTGTACATTAAAATTCGCATCAGCAGGCTCCTATCCAGCTAGGTTGGCCGCTTCAGTGGTTTGCAAGGGACGCTCGGACGCCATTTTGGGTGGTTTTGCCTGCTACTAAAATGGTAACAGTACTCATATTTGCCCTTTTTTGCCCACGACCCCTTGGCATGTTGTTGCGAAGCCGCCCCCGGACTGGAATTGACGGCCCAGGGGCGGCTTTCGCTTGTCGCAGGAGTGTCCCAAGGTGCCGGCATAAAAGGAACGTCCCTAACTGCCAGATTACTTGTCGGTACCCAGCTTGTGCGGCTTGAAGGCGAGTGCGTTGACGAGCGCGTCGGTGGCAGACTTGACCGCTGCCGGCTGCGGGTCGTTGACGTGGTCCTCGGGGTGCACGGGCAGGTCTTTCTTGACCGCATCGTGGATCAGGTTGAGGTACTCGGTCACGCCGGTAGTCGACAGGTGCGTGCCGTCGCCATCGAACAGGTCGTTACGGTTGGCACTGTGCCCGTACCAGTCGATAACGCGTACATTCTTGTAGCGCGTGGCGGCGTTGGCGATGGCCTGGTTCGTGGACCCGACCCACGGCTGCGGGCTGCGAGTGTTCACAAACACCACAATACGCTTATCTCCCGCAACGGCCATGATCGCGTCGACCTGGGCGTCCGTTACCAAACCGTTAGTGCCCAGGGCAAAGACCACGATCTTGCCGGCAAGGTTCTGCTGGATATAGCCCTCAAATGTCGCGCGGCCCGCATCAAACTGGCGGCCTTTTTCGGCATCGATATGGCTGTGCGGGAACACGCCGTCAAAGGAATCAACGGCGCGCAGCGACACGGAGTCACCGATCATCAACAGGTCGTAGGAGCCATCGGGGAAGCCGTCGTTGTCCTTGTCGGTGTCGTCGGCCGCCTGCTGGTCGGTGGGCGCGGTGTTTTTGGCTTCCTTGTTGAGGACTTCGGCGCCCTCACCGCTCAGCGCGGAGGTCTCCGGCACAAAGATCAGGCCGCCCAGCGCGATGACAAGCACGATCCCGCAAGTGGCGCACGCAGGAATATGCGCGCGCACCCAGTTGGCGGGTGTGGTGGTGCCGTCGCGGAACTCGGCGACGGTACGGCCGAAGGCGCCCTTCCTAAACGGCGTTTCGATAAAGCGATAGGAGCACTCGGCTACGGCGACCACCACAAGTACCTGCAAGATGTACTGCCACCAGGGCGTGTCGTTGATGTTGGCGACCGGGTTCATGAGCAACAGCAGCGGATAGTGCCACAGGTAGATGCTGTACGAGCGCTTGCCAACCCACACGAGCGGCTCGGCGGACAGCGCGCGGGCAACCATTCCCTGGGGCTGCACGCAGGCGGCAATGATCATGAGCGTGAGGATCGAGCACAGCAGCGTGCCGCCGCGATACTGGAACGCGGTGTAGCCGTTGGTGAGCGCGACCATGGCGGCAAGGCCAACCAGACCCACGACGCCCAACACATCGATGGATGCGGGCGAGGACCAAAAGCGCACGAGGGCGCTCGGCTGTGCCGGGGCGGTCTCGGCTGCTTCGTCGGCCTTCTCGCCAGACTTGCTCTCGGCGTTCTTGCCGTGCTTGGCGGCGCCAGCCAGGCGATTGAGCCCCAAACGATGAGCGAGACGCACCGGCGCCAGGTCGCGATCGGGGATAAAGGCCATCCAGGCACCCAGCAGCAGCGAGAACACGCGGGTGTCGGTGCCGTAGTATACGCGGCTGGGGTCGGCGGCAGGGTTGTAAAGCGCCATCATGGCGAAGGCAGATACCGCGGCAAGGCCCAGAACCACGCGGCGCGTGTTGGGCTTGCTCACATGCATGGATACCATGGCAAACAGCAGTGGCGGCCAAATCAGGTAGAACTGTTCCTCGATGGCAAGCGACCAAAAGTGCGTGAGCGGCGAGGGGTCGCCCAGAGCATTGAAGTACGAGACGTTTTGGGCAATCTGCCACCAGTTGTTGAAGAACAGCAGCGACGGCAGGATGTCGGGGCGCATCTTGGTGAGCATCACGTGGTTAAAGATGGTGCACAGCGCGCAGGTCACGAACACTACCGCTACCACGGCGGGGACCAGGCGACGGATACGGCGGATCCAGAAGCTCTTGAGGTCGATGCGGCCGGTCTTAGCGACTTCGTTGAGTAGCAGGCGTGTGATCAGATAGCCCGAAAGCACAAAGAAGATCGTGACGCCGAGCAGACCGCCCTGCGCCCACGTGAGGTTGAGGTGATAGAGCACCACCGCGACGACGGCAAGCGTGCGCAGGCCGTCAAGGGCAGGGATGTAGCGGGACTTGGGGCGAGCAGGCGTCTGCTCCGCGGCGGGAGTGTTGGCGCGGCCCTCGTTGTTGGCGGAAGCGCGATGGGGGCTCGCGGTGCGTCGCGGCTCGTTGGCACGGCGTTCGCCCTTCACGCGTTCGTGCGGCGCCGGCTCGTTGCCCGTGCGGCGTCGGCCGCGCGAGCCCGATTGCGAGAATTGTTCCATAAAACATCATCCAATGACGAGAATAATCAGCACGTATTCATTGTAGCTGCCTGCTCCTGTGAATGCTTGCTGCTGGCGCAAGCTCAAGCGCGCGTCCACATCAAAGTGAATTAAAGTTATGGAGGTGCGAGAGCACACAATTGACGGCCGACAGCGGGCGCAGAGCCCACGGACGAGGAGGTTTCCATGGCGGATCACAGCATCGTTGCGGTGTTCGGCAGCATGAACATGGACCTTTCGGTGGCGTGCGAGCGCATGCCGCGCGCGGGCGAGACAGTCGGTGGCAGCGGTTTTATCACCAACGCCGGCGGTAAGGGCGCCAACCAGGCCGTCGCTGCCGCGCGCATGGGTGCGCACACGTGCATGATTGGCGCTGTTGGGCGCGATACCTTTGGCGATGTGCTCGTGGCGGGGCTTCAGGATGCCGGCGTGGGCGTTGAGTTTGTGACACGTCTCGATGGCGTGGAGACCGGTACCGCGACTATCATTCGCTGCGAGAGCGATAACCGCATCGTGCTGTCGCCGGGCGCCAACCATGCACTTGCGGGCGAGGACGTTGCCCGCGCACTGAGGCGCCTGGTGGCCGACGAGCTCGACGGCGACGCCAGAGAGATTGCCCCGGCTTCCGGAAGCGTCTTTATCGCCCAGGGCGAATGTGATCTGATGGCAACGGCCGCGGCGCTCTCTTGCGCTCACGAGCTGGGATTCTATACGATCTTTAACCCGGCACCCGCCTGCGACCTGCCGGCAGGAGCGTGGCCTGCGGTCGACCTGGTCTGCCCCAACGAGACCGAGTGCCAGGTGCTGACGGGCATTCTGCCCACGGATGATGCGAGTTGCGTCGCCGCGCTCAATGCGCTGGTCGACAAGGGCGCCGGGGCTGCGGTCATCACGCTAGGCGGCGCCGGCTCAGTTGCACTTGGCGATGACGGTGAGCTGCTGCGCATGCCGGCGCTTTCGAGCGAGGTGGTCGACACCACGGCTGCGGGCGATACGTTTATCGGCGCTCTTGCGGCGGCTCGTCTGGAGGGCCTGCCACTCTTTGAGTGCATGGCGACGGGCGCCCGTGCCTCGGCGGTGACGGTGTCACGTTTGGGCGCGCAGCAGTCGATTCCCACGCGTGCCGAAGTTGAGCGCATGTTTGATTTAGACGATTTGGTACAAGACGGAGAAGCGGAGTAGAACTATGGCGATTAAGAAGCTGATCCTTGATCTGGATATGGGTGTGGACGATGCGATGGCGCTCGCCTATGCCATCGCGAGCCCCGAGGTGGAGCTCGTGGGCATCACCACATGCTTTGGCAACGTGCGCGTCGAGCAGTCGGCGCACAACTGCCTGGCGGTGCTCGACCTGTTGGGTCGTCCCGAGGTGCCGGTGTACCTGGGTGCCGACCGTCCTCTGCAGGCGACCGAGCCCTATACGCCGCCGGCGTCCACCACGCTCATTCACGGTAAGAACGGCATCGGCGGCGCGAGCGTGCCCGCATCGCCGTACGAGCCGGTGGGGGCGACGTCGGCCGATGGCAACGCTGCGGTCGATTATCTGACCGATGCCGCGCGTACCTATGGCCCCGACCTGATCTACGTGGCGACCGGCCCGCTCACCAATATGGCGCTTGCCCTGGAGCGTGATGCAGCGGCGATGATGTCTATCGGTCGCGTGGTCGTGATGGGCGGTGCGCTCACCGTGCCCGGCAACGTGAGCGCGGGCGCCGAGGCCAACATAGCAAGCGACCCCGAGGCCGCCGACGCCGTGCTGCGCTCGGGCCGCAAGCTCACTATGGTGGGTCTGGATGTGACGCATCGCGTGGTGCTCACGCGTCGCGATATTGCCGGCTGGACGGGCTCGGGCACCATGGCGGGCTGCGCATTTGCGAGCATGGTCGAGCACTATATTGGCTCGTACGAGATGAACGCACCCTACCTGGGCGGCTGCGCACTGCACGATCCGCTGGCGGTTGCCGTGGCGATTGACCCCACGCTTGTGGGTGCGCTCGGCTGTAACCTGCGCGTCGACCTGCTGGGCGAGTACCGCGGCCGCACCATCTGCGACGAGCACCGCCTGTCCGATCCGGACAAGAGCGCGCTTGTGGCGCTGACCGTCGACGCCCCGCGCTTCCTCGCGGAGTTTAAGGCGCGTATGGCCCGCGTCCTAGGTTAAATGTTTTTCACGCCCCGTCTCAAATTAGCTACCGAGTAAATGTGCCCGTTGGGGGAATAGTCGCACCACTTCGCTTGACAACAGGTTAAACTAGCCATTAAACATTTACTATTCTGTTTAGATTGAATTTGCGGTCGTTTAGTTGCCGAGTCACGGGGCGGTCAGGCCACGATGCTCGACCGCGACCGTTACTAGGGGGAACAATGGCTAAAGCAAGTGTTCGCGAGATCAGCCGCATCACCGGTTTTTCGCCTGCGACTGTGTCCAACGCGCTCAACCGCAAGCGCAGCGTGAGCGAGGAGACCGCCAAGGTCATCCTGGAGTGCGCGCAATCGCTCGGCTACCAGCAATCGACGCAGCTCGAGAGCATTCAGTTTGTGCTCGCGCGCAAGACGGGCGCCATCCTGGACGAGAGCACCTTTCACCCCGCGGTCATCGAGGGCGTGGAGCGCCAGGCGCGTCGCCACGGCATGAGCACGAGCTTTGTCTCGCTCGACTTTAGCGACTTGAACGCCGTACGCCCGCAGGTCGAGGGCCTTATCGCCGACCCGGCTGCCGCCATCGTGCTGATGGGCACCGAGCTGGGCGAGGAAGATTACGCCCTGTTTGCCAACGCTGCCGCCCACCTGATCGTGCTCGACGGCTGGAGCGACCGCCAGTACTTTGATGCTGTAGTCATTGCCAACACCGATTCGGTGCTGCGTGCCGTGGATTACCTTATCGAGAAGGGTCACAAGCAAATTGGCTACCTAGCAGGCGACCTTCGCATCCGCAACTTTAAGGATCGCGAGCGCGGCTATCGCCAAGCGCTTGAAGATGCAGACCTTGAGGCCAACCCGGCGTGGCGCGTCACGCTGGGAACCACGCTCGAGGGCGCTTATCGCGACATGGGCGCGTGGCTCGACAGCATCTCGCGCGACGACCTGCCGACGGCTTTCTTTGCCGAGAACGACGTGCTTGCCGTGGGCGCCATGCGCGCGCTGAGCGAACACGGCGTACGCGTGCCCGAGGATGTCTCGATCATCGGCTTTGATGACCTGTCTCTAGGCGCCTTCTCAAACCCGCCGCTCACCACGGTGCACGTTCCCAAGCACGAGGTGGGCGAGATCGCGGTGCGCCGTCTGGTGGGCAACATCCGCAATCCCAAGAGCTATACCTGCAAGACGGCCGTATCGACGTATTTTGTCGAGCGCCAGAGCGTGCGCGAAATCTAGGCGAAGGCAGCATCGCTCGCGGCGCGTCAAAGCGCGCGAGGGCAGTAAGTGCAACACCGTTCAAAAGGGGGTCCTTCGGGACCCTTTTTTGTTCTCCTTGTATGTTCAGTTTGTTTACATACCGTTTAGGCTGATTTCTCTACCGCCTACGGGTATTTCGCGCTAAACTTCTAAACAGAATAGTAAAACATTTAGTAAACAGAACAAAACGAAACAATCGTCTGTTTACTGAACATGTGACTAGGGGAGGACGTACATGGATAAGATCAAGCTCGGCTTTGTGCCCACGCGCCGCAGCATTTTTAGCGCGCCGGACGCGATCAAGTATCGCGGCCTGACGGCTGATCGCCTGCGCGAGATCGGCGTCGACATTGTGGACATCGACGACATCAACGACGAGGGCCTGCTGTTTGACGACAGCCATATCGAGCCTATCGTCAAGAAGTTCCGCGCCGAGGGCGTTGACGGCATCATGCTGTGCCACGCCAACTTTGGCACCGAGTACGTTTGCGCCCGCCTTGCCCGTGAGCTCGGCCTGCCCGTGCTGCTGTGGGGCCCGCGCGACGAGCGCCCCGAGCCCGACGGCACCCGCCTGCGCGACAGCCAGTGTGGCCTGTTCGCGACCGGCAAGGTCCTGCGCCGCTTCCAGGTTCCCTTCACCTACATGACCAACTGCCGCCTGACCGACCCCGAGTTCGAGCGCGGCGTCTGGGACTTTTTGGCCGTGTGCAACGTGGTCAAGACCTTCAAGCACACTCGCATCCTGCAGATGGCTACCCGTCCGTTCGACTTCTGGTCCACTATGTGCAACGAGGGCGAGCTGCTCGAGAAGTTCAATATTCAGCTTTCGCCCATCCCCATGACCGAACTTGTTCAGGCCGTGCGCGACGCCCAGGCCGACGAGCAGGCCATGGCCGCCATGCTTGCCCACATTCGCGACAGCTTTGAGATCTGCATCCCCGAGGACAAGGTCCCCGCGGTTGCAGGGCTCGCTATCGCCATGAAGCGTCTGGTCGATAAGTACGGCTGCAACGCCGGCGCCATCCAGTGCTGGAACGCTCTGCAGGACGAGCTGGGCATTATGCCCTGCGCCGCCAACGCCATCCTCAATGAGATGGGTATCCCCGTCGTGTGCGAGACCGATATCCACGGCGCCATTACCGCGCTGATGATCGAGGCCGCCGACCTGGGCCGTCACCGCGGCATGTTCGCCGACTGGACCGTGCGCCATCCCGACAACGAGAACGGCGAGCTGCTGCAGCACTGCGGCCCCTGGCCCTGCAGCTGCGCGGCCGTCAAGCCCAAGCTCACTTACCCGCTGGCTTTCGATCACCCCGGCGCGCTGACGGCCGAGGCCAAGCACGGCGACCTCACCCTTGCCCGCTTTGACGGCGACAACGGCGAGTACTCGCTGCTGCTGGGCAACGCCCGCGGCATCGACGGCCCGGCCGGCATGGGCACCTACCTGTGGGTCGAGGTCGAAAACCTCAAGCGCCTCGAGGCCAAGATCGTCGAGGGCCCCTACATCCACCACTGCGTGGCCATCCACGCCAACGTGGTGCCGGTGCTCTACGAGGCATGCAAGTACATCGGCATCCAGCCCGACCTGTACGACCCCATCGAAGAAGACGTCAAAGCCTACCTGCGAGGAGAGTAGAAATGGCAACTATCGAAGAGCTTGAGTCCCTGCGCTGGGACCTTCGCCGCGATTGCGTCGACATCATCATGGCCGGCGCCGGCGGCCACATCGGCGGCGACATGTCGGTCATCGACGCGCTCATGACCCTCTACGCCAACCATTTGAACATTTCGCCCGAGACCGTCGACGATCCCAACCGCGATCGCTTCGTGCTCTCCAAGGGCCACGCCATGGAGGCCTATTACGCGGTGCTGTGCCACGAGGGCTACCTGGACCTCGACGACGTCAAGGCCCGCTTCTCCAAGTTCGGCAGTCCTTACATCGGCCATCCCAACAATAAACTCAAGGGCATCGAGATGAACTCCGGCTCGCTCGGTCACGGCCTGCCCGTGGCGGTGGGTATGGCGCTCGCCGGCAAGATGGACGGTCGCGACTACCGCGTCTACACCATCATGGGCGACGGCGAGCTTGCCGAGGGCTCGGTCTGGGAGGGCGCCATGAGCGGCGGCAACTACCAGCTCGATAACCTGTGCGCGCTCGTGGACCGCAACCGCCTGCAGATCAGTGGCAGCACCGAGGACGTCATGAAGCAGGATTCGCAGGAGGAGCGCTGGGCCGCCTTCGGCTGGAACGTGCTCTCCATTCCGGGCAACGACATCCAGGCCATCGATGCCGCGCTGACGTTGGCCGCTGAGACCAAGGGCAAGCCCACGGTCATCATCCTCAACACGGTGAAGGGCTATGGCTCGCCCGTTATGGAGGACAAGGCCGCCTGGCATCATCACCTGCCCAACGATGAGGAATATGCCCAGATCATCGCCGATTTCGCTGCCCATAAGGAGGCTATCAATGGCTAACAAGATCGCCAACCGCAAGGTTATCTGCGACACGCTGCTCGAGGCCGCCGAGACCGATAAGGACATCGTCGTCCTGTGCTCCGACTCCCGCGGCTCCGCATCGCTCACGCCGTTCTTCGATCAGTATCCCCAGCAGTCCGTCGAGGTCGGCATCGCCGAGCAGGACCTGGTGAGCATCGCCGCCGGCATGGCTTCGTGCGGCAAGAAGGCCTGGGCCGCCTCGCCGGCGTCCTTTGTGACCACGCGCTCGTATGAGCAGTGCAAGGTCGATGTCTCGTACTCCAACACCAACGTCAAGCTCATCGGCATCTCGGGCGGCGTGTCCTACGGCGCCTTGGGCATGAGCCATCACTCCGCGCAGGATATCGCTGCCATGAGCGCGATTCCCAACATGCGCGTATATCTGCCGAGCGATCGTTTCCAGACCGCCGAGCTCGTGCGCGCCCTGGTTGCCGACAACAAGCCGGCCTATATCCGCGTGGGCCGCAACCCGGTCGAGGACGTGTATACCGAGGACGAGTGCCCGTTCCAGATGGACCGTGCCATCTGGGTACGTCGCGGCACCGATGTGACGATTGTCGCCACCGGCGAGATGGTCCGCCATGCCGTGGACGCCGCCGACCTGCTGGCCGAGCAGGGTATCTCCGCTACCGTGCTCGACATGTACTGCGTCAAGCCGCTCGACGCCGAGGCCGTGATTGAGGCCGCCGGTGCCACGCGCGCCGTCGTGACCGTCGAGGAGCACAGCCCCTTTGGCGGCCTGGGCTCCATGGTCGCGCAGGTCGTGGGCGAGCATTGCCCGCGTCCGGTTAAGTGTCTGAGCCTGCCCGACGCGCCGGTCATCACCGGCACGAGTCCCGAGGTCTTTGCGCACTACGGCCTGACGGGTGCCGGAATCGCGCAGACCGTCGCCGAGTTCCTGCCCGCAGAGTAATTGGAATGTGACAAAGGGACAGCCCCTTTGTCACATTCGATTTGACGGAAGGAATGGGAGAGTACATGAGCAAATACATCATCGGAATCGATCAGTCCACGCAGGGCACGAAGGCGCTGCTGGTGGACGAGGGCGGCCACCTGATTCATCGTGCCGATCGCTCGCATCGCCAGATTGTCAACGATGCCGGCTGGGTGAGCCATGATCCGACCGAGATTGCCGCCAACGTGCTGGCAGTGGCGCGTGCCGTGGTGGAGGAGACCGGGGTCGATCCGGCCGATATCGCTGGCATTGGCATCTCCAACCAGCGCGAGACCACCGTTGCCTGGAGTCGCACGACAGGCGAGCCGCTGTGCGATGCCGTGGTGTGGCAGTGCGCCCGCGCCCGTGAGCTGTGCGACGGGTTTGCTGCGCGCGAAGGCGTGGCCGAGCTGGTGCGCGACACGACAGGTCTGGTGCTCTCGCCCTACTATCCGGCGGGCAAGATGGCTTGGATCCTCGCGAACGTTCCGGCGGCTGCCGAGGCCGCGGCGGCGGGCGAGCTGTGTCTGGGCACCATCGATGCTTGGGTGGTCTGGACGCTCACGGGCGGCGCGGAGTTCCGCTGCGACTGGTCCAATGCCAGCCGCACGCAGCTCTTCGACCTGCGCCGTGGCTGCTGGAGCGAGCCGGTGTGCGAGGCCTTTGGCATCGATCCGGCCTGCTTGCCGCAGGTGACCGATTCCGACGGCCTGTTCGGCACAACGGACCTGGGCGGCTTTTTGCCGGCCCCCGTGCCGGTGCACGGCGTGCTGGGCGACAGCCATGCGGCCCTGTTTGCGCAAGGCTGCCACAGCCGCGGCATGGCCAAGGCGACCTATGGCACCGGCAGCTCGGTCATGATGAACGTCGGCGACGAGTTTGTCGCCAGCTCGCACGGGCTTTCGAGCTCGCTTGCATGGCGTATGGATGGCGTGACCGAGTATGTGCTCGAGGGCAACGTGAGCTACGCCGGCGCCGTCAAGACCTGGCTGCGCGACGACCTGGAGCTCATCAACAACCCCGAGGAGGTCACCGACCTGTGCTACGCCGCCAATCCGGCGAGCCGCGTCTACTTTGTGCCGGCGTTTACCGGCCTGGGCGCGCCGCACTGGGCAAGTGATGCCGAGGGCTGCGTCTTTGGCATGACGCGCACCACGGGTCGCGCGGAGTTCGTAAAGGCCGCCGACGAGTCGATCGCCTATCAGATCTTCGACGTCATTGATGCGATGGTCGAGGATTCGGGCGCCGCACTGGCCGAGCTTCGTGTTGACGGCGGCCCCACGCGTGACGCGTACCTGATGCAGTTTGAGAGCGACTTGGTCGGCTCGCCCATCCGCATTGCGAGCAATGACGAGATGAGCGGTCTGGGCGCAGCTTGGGCCTGCGGCATTGCGCTGGGCATGTACGCGCGCGATGTCGTTGACGTCTATGGCGCCCGCGGCATCGTGGAGCCCACCATGTCCGTCGACGAGCGCGCCGAAAAGATCGCCGGCTGGCGCCACGCCGTCGACGCTACAATCGCGTACACGGCCTAGGCGGCTGCGCGGCGCCCAAGCGCCGCATCTTGCCGTTCAAGCCGTCGCTTGCGTACCAAAGTACGCGGCGCTCCTCTTTCACGGCAACCTGTGGCGCTTGGGCGTCGCTCGCCTTCTGCCGGCTATTCCCTGAATCTCATCTGGCTTTCTGGGACGGGGATTATAAAATCACGGTAGGAGTGCGGCAACCGCCTCGATCAATACCTTTCCATGGCGAAAAGCTCGCGGCTCGCGGGAGGGACGCTGCTTCAATTGTGAGCGACTCTAGCGCCCCGGCATGTCATCGTACGGGCGATTGGGCGCGCTCGGGAAGGCATCGCTTCCATATTGGAGCAGATACTGCTGAACGACGAGGTCAATTGCCGCGAGCGCCCCGTATTTGCCCGTGTCGTTGGCATTCGACTCGCCGCACTGCATGATGAAGGCGGCCTGATTCCAATATGGGTTCGAGGCGTTTTGCGTGATTGCCAGCACGGAGCACTTGCTATCCCTGATGCTGTTGCAGACATCGACATATCGAATGGGATAGCTGCCCCCAACGCTGCAGATGATCGCCAGGTCCTCGGGCTGGAGGGATTGGGCACATGCAAGCTGGGAGGCTTGATCCAGATACAGGTCCATGACCTTTCCCATAGAAAACAGCTTGTTCTGAAGGTAGCGTCCAGTATCCCAAAGAAAATGATGGGAAAAGAACGCGACTCGGCGGCAATTATGAATTGCATAGGCGATTTTTGGAAGTTCGGCCAGGTTTTTCTCGGAAATGGTCGCGGCGATGTTTTGCTGAGCTTCCCTCGCATATTCAAGAAACGTCGCGTGCGGGTTCGCGGTGAGATTGCAAAAGAAGCGCTGGGAGTAGTCGTAGCTGATGGGATAGTCGACCCCGAGCGCGTCATGCATCTCTTTGAAGCTCTCGTAGCCTAAGAATCGGCAAAAACGCGAGACGGAAGCCTTCGAGACGTAGCACATATCGGCGATCTGCGCGATGGACATGTCCTTGAGCGCGTCGTAGTTTTCCAACATCTTGACGGCTATCTGATAGTTGTTGTCGCGCTGCATGCTGGTGTCTATATAGCTGAGGAGCTTTTCCCCAACAGAGCCCATCGGGTTGGCACAATTCAAGAGTCCACTCCCATCAGACGTTTCAAAACCATTAAATACCAGCGGGTTTCATATCGTGAAACTCATGTCTCCATTCTGTAACATCGGTGTCCAGGATGGAACGCAAAACCCTGTGCATTCGTGTTGTACTCAATGGTAACAGGAGCCGGGCGATTAAGCCCGGATGCGGATACATGAAAGGGAGATTGCATGGCACATCAGTCGACTTCGGTATTTCCCGAGACGTTTCTCTGGGGCGTCGCGACCGCTGCGCACCAGGTTGAAGGCAACAACGTGAACAGCGACACGTGGCTATTCGAGAATGTTGAGGACACGGCGTTCATGGAGCCTTCTGGCGACGCGATGGACCACTACCATCGTTTCCGCGAGGATATCGCCCTTATCGCATCTCTTGGCCTCACCTCCTATCGTCTGAGTGTCGAGTGGTCGCGCATCGAGCCGGCGCGCGGCTTGTTCTCCAAAGCAGAGCTCGCGCACTATCGCGAAGTGCTCCAGTGCTGCCGTGACAACGGTCTCAAGACGATCGTCACACTCCATCATTTCACGTCGCCGATCTGGCTGCTCGCCCAAGGCGGCTGGGAGTCGCCCGAGACTCCCTCCCTTTTCGCGCGGTACTGCGCGCGTGTGGTCGAGGAGATGGGCGATTTGATGGACTACGCATGCACCATGAACGAGCCAAACCTAGCATGGCTCTTGGCTGATGTCGGGGCCACGTCGCGCAACGCCTCCGATCGCGCTGAGGACCCCATGTTCCGCAGCGTCGCCAAGGCGTTGGGAGTCGAGCCGGCATCCCTGGCCCAATTCCAGTTCGCAGCCACCGAGCGGGCGTTCGATGTGAAGCTCGCCGCTCACAAGGCTGCCGTTGACGCCGTGCATGCAATCCGTCCCGATCTCCCGGCAGGTTGGACGCTCGTGGGAAGTCCCTTTAAGGCGGCTCCCGGTGGCGAGGAGCGCGCCGCAGCTGCCCGCGAGGAGATTTGCGATCGCTTTTACCGTGCTTCCGCAGGCGATGATTTCGTGGGTATCCAGACGTACTCGCGCTCGTGGTACGGCGCGGATGGCCCGGTTGACCCGCCTGCCGGCGTGGAGCTCACCCAGCGCGATGAGGAGTTTTATCCCGAGGCCATCGAGGAGAGCCTGCGAGCTGCTTGGGACCAGTCGGGCACGCCTCTGTTCGTCACCGAAAACGGCATAGCTTCCGAGGACGACGAGCAGAGAGAGCGCTTTTTGGATCGAGCTGTCGCCGGTGTGGGGCGTTGCGTCCGCGACGGTATCCCGGTCTTGGGATACACCTGCTGGTCCGCGTTTGACAATTTCGAGTGGGTTTTCGGGTATGGCCCGAAGTACGGGATCATCTCCGTCGACCGCGAGACACAACGCCGCACCGTAAAGCCAAGCGCTACACACCTGGGAAGCATAGCGCGCTGTAACGGTGCCTGCGTCGAGATCGGTGATGCCCGATGAAGCGCCTGCTGATACGCGCCGACGACCTTGGCTACTCTCGGGGCGTCAACTACGGCATCGTCGATTCGGTCCGCGGCGGACTCGTCGGGTCAGTCGGGGTCATGACCAACATGGAATCCGTGGACCACGGCCTCGAATTGCTCGACGGGCTCGACGTGTGCCTTGGCCAGCACACGAACATCTGCGTCGGCAGGCCGCTTACCGACCCTGCGCTCATTCCGAGTCTCTGTGGACCGGATGGCATGTTCAAGCCGAGCGGGGCGTATCGGGACGCCATGAAGAGGGGAATCGACTTCGTGGTACTCGATGAGGTCGTCTTGGAGATCGAGGCTCAGTATCGAAAGTTCGTATCGCTTGTGGATAGAGAACCCTCCTACTTTGAGGGTCATGCGGTGGCGAGCCCGGCGTTTTATAAGGGGTTGGAGATCGTGGCGGAGCGCCACGGACTGCCGCTGTTCCCGATGGGCGCGCCGGGGGAGGCGGTCACGTTCAAGAGCACGCGTGTCGCTGCGTACATGCCCACAGATTTTCGCGCCTATGAGATGGATCCGTTCTCGGCGGTGCGCGGCGCCGTCGAGAATGCGAACGACGACGCGTGCACCCTCATGGTGTTCCATCCGGGTTATATCGATGCCTATCTCATGGACCACTCGAGCATGATGACGGCGCGGGCGCGTGAGGCGTCGATGCTTTGCGATCCCGCAACCCGTGAATGGCTGGTGAGTCAGGACATCGCGTTGGTGACATACGACGATCTGAGCTAAGGAGAAAGGTGGCAAGTATGGCAAACAGGTTTCCCGATGGATTCCTATGGGGTGCGTCGACGAGCGCATTTCAGGTAGAGGGCGCCTGGGGGGAGGGCGGCCGAGGCAAGTCGACGACCGATCGCGGCTTCGGCATCCCCGGAATCACAGATGGCAGCGTGGCGTCCGACCACTACCATCGCTGGAAAGAGGATGTCGACCTCATGGCCGAACTCGGACTCAAGACGTACCGCATGAGCTTCTCGTGGTGTCGCATTATGCCCGGTGCGACTTGCGAGCCGAATCCCGAAGCCCTGGCGTTCTACGACGGTCTGATCGATTACCTTCTGGAAAAGGGCATCGAGCCCTTTGTGACGCTGTATCACTTCGAGTGCCCCCAAGCACTCGTCGACGAGTTCGGCGGATGGTTAGATCGCAGGATGATCGATGCCTTCGCCCGCTACGCAGAGGTCTGCTTTAGGCACTTTAAGGGCCGTGTAAAGCTGTGGGCGACTATCAACGAGCAGCTTATCGCGACGGCGTCGTCGGTGAACACCGGGGATACCGAGACCGACCCCAAGAGACATCAGGGCAATACCTATCAGATGAGTTACCACATGTCTCTCGCAGAGCACCGTGCTTTCGAGCTTTTGCACTCAATCGATCCCGAGGCGAAGATCGGGCCGGTCTGTGCCATCCAGGTGACCTATCCGCTCAGCAGCTCGCCTGCAGATGTGATGGCGGCGCTCAATGCCGAGGAGATGGAGCAGTTCTACATGCTCGACATGAGCGTGCGTGGATCGTATTCCCCGTATGCGGCGAGCTATCTCAAGCGCGAGGGGTTCTATCCCGCGGTCGAGCCCGAGGACGATGCGGTCCTGCACGGGTCGACGCCCGATTTCATCGGCATTAACTATTACTCCAGCAGCTGCGTCAAGGAGCGCACCGAGCCCATCGTATTCGGTGGCTTCCCGCCTTGGGGCGCGGGCGACTTCGTCCTCTGCGACAACCCGAGGCTCGAGAAGACCGAGTGGATGCCCAACGGCCTCGACCCCATCGGGCTGTCGATCGGCATGCGCAAGGTGCATGACCGCTACGGCCTGCCCATGATCATCACCGAGAACGGCATGGCTTTGAGCGAGGAGCCCGATGAGTCCGGCGCGATTCACGACGAGCAGCGCATCGCCTATCTCTCCGCGCATATCGCCCAGGTCGGCGAGCTTATCGAGCAGGGTTATCCCATCTTTGGGTATTGTCCGTGGAGCTTTGTCGATGTGGTCTCCAGTCATCAGGGTTTCGCCAAGCGCTATGGCCTTGTATACGTGGATCGCACCGATGACGACATCAGGACTTGCGACCGGATTCGCAAGGACAGCTTCTATTGGTATCAGAAGGTCATCGCGGGCAATCAGCTGCCCGAATAAACGCAGGTTTTCCGGTTGGCGCGAAGTCGCCGATGGGGGATAGAAAGAAACGGGAAAGGAAGTACCATGGCAGATAACAAGCGTATCGCCGAGGATATCCTCAAGGCGGTGGGCGGCCCGAAGAACGTGACTTCGGCGACCCACTGCATGACGAGGCTCCGCCTTGTGCTCAAGGACGAGTCCAGCATCGACGATGACGAAGTCAAGGCCGTTGACGGCGTGATGGGCATTGTCCACGGCGGTCAGCAGTATCAGATCATCGTGGGGACGAACGTGCCCAGGGTGTACGCGGAGTTCTGCTCACTTGCCAACGTCAACGAGCTCGAGGCGGTTGAGGACGCCGAGGCTGCCGCCGCCGACGTCGAGCTTGTCGGCAAGAAGAAGCTTACGCCCATGCAGATCCTGAAGAACGTCGTCGGTTACATGGCGGGATGCATGACCCCGATGATCCCGGTGCTGCTCACGGGCGGTCTCGCAAATGCGATCAATGCCCTGTGCGGTCCGCAGCTCCTGGGCCTGTACCCCGCGGAGAGCGACATCTACGTGCTCTTCGACTTCATCTACGATGCCGCCCTGTACTTCATGCCTATCCTCGCGGGCGTCAACGCGGCGAAGCAACTTGGCATCAACGGTATGCTCGGCGGATTTATCGGCTGCATCCTCATGTCGCCGGATTTCGCCGCAATCATCGCCGAGGGTAAGGCGTTTACCGTCTTCGGCATCCCCTGCAACACGTCTGCCGCCTATGCCCAGACTGTCCTGCCCATCATGATGTCCGTTCCGCTGTTCGCTGTTGTTTATAAGTTTGTCGGTAAGCACATGCCCGACATGCTCTCAACCGTGTTCACGCCCATTTTGAGCCTCCTTGTCACCTCGCCGTTCATCCTGTGCCTGCTCGCCCCCTTCGGTACGATTGTGGGCAACGCCATCAGCGGCGGCCTTGCCTGGTTCGGTATGAATACCGGATTCTTCGGTGTCGGCGTGATCGCCGCCCTTTGGGAGTTCCTCGTCATGAGCGGTATGCATCTGGCCCTTATGATGCCCATGATGGCCTCGTTCTTCGAGACTGGCGAGATGACCGGTGTCATGCTCGCGGGTAGCTTCGCCACGTGGGCATGCTTCGGCGTCGCCCTCGGTGCGGCTCTTCGACTCAAAGGTAAGGCGGAGCGCGGCAACGCCTTCGGCGCCTTCGTATCCGGTATCTTGGGCGGCGTTACCGAGCCTGTGCTCTATGGCATCTGCCTGTCTCACGTGCGCTGTTTCGGCGCCTTGATGGTCGGTAGCTTTGTCGGCGGTGCGTATGCTGGTATCGCCAATCTCACCCAGTACGTCATCACCTCTGCGAACTTCCTGTCCGTCCTGAGCTATGTGGGCGGCACCAACGCCAATTTCATCCAGGGTATTATCGCGAGCCTCATTTCCCTGGTCGTCGCAGCTGTGTGCACGTATCTCTTCGGCTTTAGCAAGAAGGAACTCGATCAGGCAAACGCCAAATAGCATTGAGCCCTTGCTCCTTTAGAGGGAAACTCCATGATTGATGCAGCCTGAAATAGCCCGCGCCTCGCTCTCTCGAGTGGGGCGCGCGTCTTGCCTTCTATCACGCATGCGTGGCCGACGGCTATCGCGAGGTGGGTTTCCCTTCGGCCCGTCTGCCCATGGAACGTGGGGCCCTGCGCTGCCTCGACGAACGACAGCGTTTTCGGGTGGTTCGCGCCATAGCTGTCGGGAAAGGCTGCCTGCGTGAAGTCGTGCCCTTCGAACGACTTCACGCAGGGGAATTTCGCCTTCCTGAACAGCCTTGCGCGCTTGGATTCCTTCCGGACCGCCATCTCATGCTCGATGAGCTCGCTCGTCCCGGGCAGCTTATTTGGGACGGGGCTTTTTTGACTGGTATGATTGGTGCGACCATTCGAACCGGCTAAAAGAGCCCCGTCCTAAATTGACTATCGAGAGGATCTGCCATGGAGCGCATCGCGAGTTTTTCCGTTGACCATCTGCTGCTCGAGCCTGGCGTGTACGTGAGCCGCATCGACCGCGATCCGGCGACCGGTGCCGCCGTCACCACGTTTGACCTGCGCCTGACCACGCCCAACAAGGAGCCGGTCATGAACACGGCCGAGTGCCACACCATCGAGCATCTGGGTGCGACGTTCCTTCGCAATCATGCCGAGTGGTCGAGCCGCATTGTCTACTTTGGCCCCATGGGCTGCCGCACGGGCTTTTACCTCGTCGTATTTGGCGAGGTGACGAGCGAGGAGATCTTGCCGCTCGTGCGTGAGCTGTTCGCGTTTGTCGCGGGCTTTGAGGGCGATGTTCCCGGTGCCGCTCCCGAGGAGTGCGGTAACTACCTGGACCAGAACCTCCCCATGGCAAACTGGCTTGCGCGCCGTTATCTCGACCGCGACCTGGCCGATATCGACGAGAAGCATCTGCACTATCAACAGGCGTAAGGGCTTTATCGTCCAAAACGCGCGCATTGGGCGCCTTCGCTTATGCGGGGGCGCCTTTTTGTTGAGTGGTCGGGATGGCGTTCAAAATCGCTTATGTTTGTTCTAGAATGTTCGTACTGTCACATAAACGAACAGGAGTGAACATGCATATCTACTCTGTCAACGATCCCGAGTTCAAATCCTATGGCAGCGTTTGGGATAACGTTTCGTCCGAGCTCACGTCGCCCGTACTCGAGGCCCTCTCTGCCACGCCCATCCCCGAGGGCAGCAAGTACGTAGCGAGCGCGCCGGAGCTCGAGGGCGTCAAGGATGCCGACAAATTGGGCTTTCTCATGTTTGGCGGTCGTCCCTTCCAGCTCGGCTGGTGCAACGGCCACAACACACGCCTCAACTGCCTGGAGTATCACCGCGCCAGCGAGTTTAACCTGGGTGCCCGCGATTTTATCCTGCTCGTGGCGCATCGCTGGGAGATCGAGGACGGCAAGCTCGACACCGCATGTGTCAAGGCGTTCCGCGTGCCGGCGGGTACGGTCTTCGAGGTCTTCAACACCACGCTCCACTACACGCCCTGCATGGTCGACGACGGCGGTTTCCAGGTGATGGTCGCGCTTCCCGCCGGCACCAACGGGCCGCGCCCCGAGGCTGCAGCCGACATGCCTGCCGCCGGTGACAGCTACTGCTACTGGAAGGCCGACAAGTGGGTCTTCTGCCACGCCGACAGCCCCAAGGCAGCCGAAGGCGGCTACGTAGGCCTCATCGGCAAAAACCTCGACATCGCCGTGGACTAGAATCTTCCGTCTCGATCTGTAACATCTAGCGGGCTAAATCGCCTCTTCCTGTTACAGATTGAGATAAACCGGGCCCAATCCACCTCAAAGGTACCTGCCCCCATTGTGGCGGCTGCCTAGAGCTGGCTGCGCAAGTAGTCAGCCATATATGGAACAGCGAAGCGCACGTAACCGCGGCGCGCCTGTTCGATTACGCCGGCGTCGATGAGGCGCCGGCGATACTTTTGCGCGTAGTCGGGCGTGACTGACATGCGCTCGGCCACATCGGAAATGCGCGACGTGCCGTCTTCGTCGTCGGTCATTGCGGCGAGAAACGCAACATCTTGGTCCGAGAGCGCGGCGAGCGTCGTTTCGCACACATCGTTTTCGAAATCGGCCTTTGACGCTTCGATTGCTCCGTCAACTTGCTTTGGCGTTACGTGTTCTCCTGCCTGGCAATGATTGGCGATGTTGTAGCCGATGAGCTGCAGCATGTAGGGCGAGCCCTGAGTTGCGCGAGCGGCGTCCAGCCGAAGATCGCTTGGGATATCAAGGCCGAGTTCTTCGAAAGCTCGCTGATAGCAGGCATCCACATCTCCGACTGAAAGCGGTTCGAGCGTGACCTTGCGTGCGCGGTTGAGAAATGTCAGTACGCGGTCGTTGAGTGTCGCGGAGACTGCTCCCGGGAGCCCTGCCATAACAAGCGCGACGTTGAGTCCCTCGCCGACGAGCTCTTGATAGGCGGTGACGAGTTGCCTGATTTCGGCTGAATTGGCCTGGAGCTCATCGATGAGGATGAGGATGCCATGTCCTTGCTCGGTCAGTTTGCGCGCCAGCTGCGTGAGCTTGAACTGGAAGCTTTTGGTTTCCTGCACATCGCGCGTGAACTCAAGGCCGGCTGAGAAGCCGAAGACGCTCAGGCTGCCACTCGTGAGTTTAGGAAGATGGCGTTTGTTAGCATAGGGCTCGCCTGCCTCTTGGATTTTTTCAACAATACGCTCGAGCATGTCCTCGGAGGCTACGGTGGGTGTGGCAACAACGAAGCCGAGCTTGCGGGCGCGATCGGCAAGTTCCCACAGGAGAACCGTTTTGCCGCTGCCTCGCTGGCCAAGCATGAGCATGGCACGGTCTCGATTGCCCGGCTCCTGCTCAAGGCCGGAGATGAATGTCGAAATCACGCTCCCACGCCCCACCAGATAGGACGGGCGATTTCCAAATGAGGGGGAGAAGATGGTTTCTGTCATAAGTCTCCTTTCCTTTTTTTCCTATTTTTTCCTTTTTTTCCTATTCGGTCAAATGACCTGCTGCCGAGGGCGGCTACGTAGGCCTCACGGGCAAGAACCTCGACATCACCGTGGACTAGGGTCCTTGTCTCAAACCACCACAAAGGTGCCTGTCCCCTTTGTGGTGCGCCTTTGGTTGCCTTTGCCTGGGGGGGGTCAAGGGATGAACGGTAGAAAAACAGGGGCGAACGGTAACTTCTATATAATCACTTTAATAACCCAGCAAAACCTCTATACTGGCAGCTGCACCGCGTTACTCCTCGGGAGGCGCCACGAGCACATGTCATAGCAACCGCCGACTCGAGAGCCGGTGTCGCGAGATGTCCAAGTGGAGCCCAGGGGAGTTTTTTCATGCTGATAACCAAGGCAATAAACAACAACGTTGTCCTTGCGGAGGACGATGCCGGGCGCGAGCTCGTGTTGTTTGGCAAGGGCCTTGGCTTTCGCGGCGCCCCTTCCTATATTGAGGACGAAAGCGCCATCCAGCGGAGCTTCCGCGATATCAGCCCTGAGATGTACGATGCTGTCGCATCGCTTTCGGACGATGTCATCATTATCGCGTCGGGTATCGTGGATATCGCACGCAACGAGCTCAACTGCACGCTCAATCCCAATCTAGTCTTTACGCTCGCCGACCACCTTCAGTTTGCCATCGACCGCGCCCGCAAGGGTGCTTCGATCAAGAACCCGCTCTACGAGGAAGTCCGCCTCGTCTATCCGCGCGAGGCCGAGGTCGGTCGCCGCGGCGTCAAGCTCGTTATGGCTGTGGCTGAGGACGTTGATTTTCCTGAGACCGAGGCCGCTTCGATTGCGCTGCATATCGTCAACGCCGAGATGGTCGATGACGAGAACGCGGGCGCAAAGGGCAACATGGACTTGGTCGTAAAGAGTACCGAGGTCATCGATGCGGTCACCGGGATTATCGAGCGTACGCTTGGCGAGACCATCGACCGCTACTCATATAGCTATGCGCGCTTTGTGACCCATATGCGCTTTCTTATCAGTCGCCTTATCAAGGGTGAGGACGAGGAGACGCGCAATAGCGATCTTTTCAAACGAGCGACCAGCGAGTTTTCAGACGCGTACGCCTGTGCACGCGCAATCGACGAATACATGAGGGCAACCTGCGGCTGGCACTGCACGGACGAAGAGCTGCTCTATCTGATGATGCATATCAACCGGCTCTGCCCGGGACATTGATACGGCGGCCGGGCACCCGTCTAACTGCCCAACTGGCCGGCTTTGCGTCGGCAGACATCGCGGCATCGCCGCGCAACCTGCTGTTAAGCTCCAAGGCGCCGGGGCTGCAGATATCTTTGTAACGAGTGAAACAAGGAGGTTTCACATGGCACGCGATTACGAGGCTCTCGCCCGTACCATCGTTGAACTCGTCGGTGGCGAGGACAACGTCAAGTCCGTCACCCACTGCATTACCCGTTTGCGCTTTACCCTCAACGACGAGAAGAAGGCCCAGACCGAGAAGCTCAACCAGACCGAGGGCGTTATCTCCGTTCTAGTGGCCGCCGGTCAGTACCAGATTGTTATCGGCAATCACGTTACCGACGTGTATGACGCCCTGCCCAAGGTTTCCAACATCCAGCTTGGCGGCGAGGTCGAGGACGAGGCCGGTGGCAGCATCGTCAACCGCGCCATCCAGCTCATCAGCGGCATCTTTATGCCGATGCTTCCCGCCATGTCCGCCGCCGGCCTTCTCAAGGCCTTTGTGATCATGGCCAACTCCTTTGGTTGGCTCGCGGCCGAGTCCACCACCTACCAGCTGCTTTACGCCATCGGCGACGGCGTGTTCTACTTCATGCCGGTCTTCCTTGCCCGCACTGCGGCCAAGAAGTTCAAGTGCAACGACTGGACGGCCACGGCCATCGCCGTTGCGCTGTGCTACCCCACGCTCTCCACGCTCTTTAGCGCCGGCGACCCGGTTGACCTCTTTGGCATCCCGGTAACGCTCATCAGCTACACGAGCTCGGTTATCCCCATCATCTTTGCCGTGTACGCACAGTCCTGGATCGAGAAGGGCCTCAATAAGGTCGTCCCCGATATCCTCAAGGGCTTGATCGTTCCCGTCGTGACCCTCGTCGTGGCCACTGCGCTCACCCTCTACATCATCGGCCCCGTCACCGACTTCATCGGTGGTCTCATCGCTAACGGCCTGGTTTCCCTGCTTGAGGTTGCCCCGCTGCCCGCAGGCTTCCTCATCGGTCTGCTTTGGCCCTGCCTCATCATCTTTGGTATGCACTGGGCCTTTATCCCCATCATCCAGATGAACATCGGTATGCTCGGCTATGACGTCATCCTGCCCATTACCGTCGGCACCAACTTTGCCATGGGTTTCGCGGTCCTTGCCATCTTCCTCAAGACCAAGAACACCGAGCTCAAGGAGCTCGCCGGCGCTGCCGCCATCTCTGCGCTCCTCGCCGGCATCACCGAGCCCGCCATCTACGGCGCCGTCCTCAAGTACAAGCGCCCGTTTGTGATCGCAATCGTCTCTTGCGGCATCTGCGGTGCCATCGCTGCCACTTTTGGCCTGCACCAGCCCGCGCTCATGACCACCTCGCTCATCACCATCCCGGCCATCATCGGCTCGGTGGGTATGGAGGACGTCATCGCGCTCGCCGTCGCCTCCGTCCTCACCTTTGTGGGCACGCTGACCTTCGGCTTCAACGACGACATGATCCTCGAGAACAACTAGTTCTGGGAAACCGGCGTCTTTGGACGCCGGCGCACGGGGCGCGGCGCCAGATGCGCCCCGTGCGCCCTTATGGGAGGGCGCTGACCCCTACACGAATCCGGCGTCCTCCCATAAGGGCACACAACAGAAACGAGGTAGCCATGAAGCAATCCGAGCTCGTTGAGCTTTTGGGGCGTATGACCCTGCGCGAGAAGATCGGGCAGTTGGTGCAGCTTGACGGTGGGTGCTTTGGCACCGATGCCGTAGCGGTTGGTCCGCGTGCCAAGCTGGGCGTGACGCAAGAAGATGTTGACGTATGCGGCAGCGTGCTCAACGTGTTGGGCGCCGAGGAAGTGCATCGTATCCAAGATGCATATCTTGAGCGCAGCCGTCTTAAGATCCCGCTCGTCTTTATGGCCGATGTGATCTATGGCTATCAAACCTGCTATCCAATCCCCCTGGGCCTGGGAGCCACGTGGGACCCAGAGCTTATCCGCGAGGATTACAAGCTTATTGCCGAAGAGGCCGTGGCCGATGGCTGCATGGTGACCTTTAGCCCGCCGGTGGACGTGGTGCGCGATGCCCGTTGGGGTCGCTGCCTGGAGATGCCGGGCGAGGATCCGTACCTAAGCAGCCGCTTCGCCCGCGCGATGGTCGAGGGCTTTAAGGGTGACGGTACGCCGCAGAAGAGCCTGGCCAGCTGCGTCAAACACTTTGCGGGCTATGGTGCGCCCGAGGCGGGTCGCGAGTACAACACGGTGGATATGAGCGAGTGGCGCCTGCGCAACGAGTACCTGCCTCCGTACCGTGCGGCGGTCGAGGCTGGTTGCGATTTGGTGATGACGAGCTTCAACACCATCGATGGCATCCCCGCCACGGCAAACCGCTGGCTCATGCACGACGTGTTGCGCGACGAGTGGGGCTTTGACGGTCCCATCATCACCGATTACGCGGCGATCGACGAGCTCAGGGCACACGGTGTGGCGGCAAACCGTCGCGAGGCGGCCAAGCTCGCCATGAATGCCACCGTGGACATCGACATGAAGACGCCCTGCTACGCACATGAGCTTGAGGCCCTTATCGAAACGGGTGAGGTTTCGCTCGAGCAGATCGATACCGCCTGCATGCGCGTGCTCGAGCTCAAGAACAGACTCGGTCTGTTTGAGGACCCGTATCGTACGTGCTCGCCCGAGCGCCGTACGGAGGTCACGTGCACGCCGGAGCGTCTTGAGAGCGCGCGTAAAACGTGCGACGAGGCCCTCGTGCTCCTTAAAAACGAAGGCGGGCTGCTACCGCTTACGACCGGGGGCAACGCTCCGCGCGTGGCGCTCATCGGTCCCTATGCCAACAGCCGAGACATCATCGGCATGTGGGCGATTCATGCCGATAAAACTCATTCCGTAACGCTTGCCGAGGCATTTGCCGGGGTATTGGGCGACGACGGCTTTGCGTGGGCCCAAGGCTGTCCCACGCTCGACGACTACAGCGAGCTTGGGGAGTTTGGCAAGATTCCCGCGTTCGGTGCGCCGACGGGCGAGGGCGCGGATCTAGAGACGATGGCTGCCGAGGCGCTCGAGCTGGCCGCATCGAGCGATGTGGTGGTCATGGCGCTCGGAGAACACATGCTGCAGAGCGGTGAGGGCGGAGCGCGTACGGACATTACGATACCGGCTCCGCAGAAGCGCCTGCTCAAGCGCGTGCGCGCGCTCGGCAAGCCTGTGGTGCTCGTGCTCTTTAACGGGCGTCCTCTTGCCCTCACTGACGTGATCGATGATTGCGATGCAATCGTAGAGGCGTGGTTCCCCGGTACGGCTGGTGGGCGTTCGGTAGCCGACGTGCTCTTTGGAACGGTCAATCCGAGCGGCAGGCTCACGGTGAGCTTCCCACATAACGTGGGCCAGGAGCCGCTCTACTATGCGCAGCTCTCCACCGGACGTCCCGCTAAGGCATCAACGCATAGCGGTCGCTTTGTGAGCCGCTATATGGACTGCCCTAACGATGCGATGTTCCCCTTTGGCTACGGCCTCTCGTATCATACGGCGCGCTACGATAACCTGCGCCTGAGTGCGGACGAGCTTACGGCGGACGGTGTCATCGAGGTCTCAATCGACGTGACCAATGAGGGCGATATTGCTGGTACTGAGGTCGTGCAGCTCTATATCCACGACAAGGTGGCAACGCGCGTGCGCCCCATGCTCGAACTGCGTGACTTTGCGCGTGTTGAGCTTGCGCCGCGTGAGCGCCGCACGGTGACGTTTATCCTGCGCGAGGAGGCTCTGCGTTTTTGGACGCCCGAGCACGGCTGGGCAAGCGAGCCCGGCGCGTTTGAGGTCATGGCGGGGCCTAACAGCCGCGACCTGTTGGTGGGGGAGTTCGAGCTCGTCTAGCTGCATTTGCTTAACGAATGGTGCACGCGGTGCGCGGCAGGCGTTCGGTCTTGTCGCCGGCGCCCGTCCGGTACCGCGCCCGATATCGATAGGAGGGGTCTGACATGGCTCATATCGCAACCAATCCGTATCTCCCGGGATGGGAGTATATCCCCGATGGCGAACCGCATGTCTTTGGTGACCGAGTCTACGTGTATGGAAGCCATGACGCACCCGAGGGCACCGCATACTGCCCGGGTGACTACGTGTGCTGGTCAGCCCCGGTGGACGATCTGGGCTCCTGGACGTTTGAGGGGACCATCTGGCGCAAAGAGGATGACCCGGCCAATGTCGATCGAACCGGGTACGGCGCGCCCGATGTGTGCCAGGGTGCCGACGGGCGGTTCTATCTGTATTACTTCACGCTAAGCATGACGAGTGGTTGCATCATGTCGGTCGCCGTGTGCGATGAGCCAGCGGGACGCTACCGCTATCTGGGCCCTATTGCCAAGCCCGACGGCTCGCCGTTTGCGGGCGAGGAGGGCTGGGGCATGCCCTTTGACCCGGCGGTCCTTCCCTGCGGGGACGGGGGCTGCTGGCTCTACTATGGGTTTGGCGCCAAGAAGCCGAGCTCGCGCATGCCCGCATGTTCCATGGAGGGCGGCTACGTGGTGCGGCTCGGCGCCGATATGCGCACGATGGCCGCGGCACCCAAGCATCTGGCTCCGGCAGTGACGCAGGCGGCGGACACGGGTTTTGAAGGGCATGCCTTCTTTGAGGCCTCGAGCATCCGCGTGCTCGACGGGCGCTACTACTTTGTCTACTCGAGCGAAAACGGACATGAGCTCTGCTGGGCCACGATGCCAACGCCGGAAGGTCCGGTAACCTACGGCGGCGTGCTCGTTTCCAACGGCGATGTGGGCCTGCCAGGGCACGAGGCCGAGGACGCCGCTGTGATGGACCTGGGCAACAACCATGGCGGCATGGCGCGCATTGCCGGGCGCGACTACATCTTCTATCACCGTCATACGCACGGTGCGCAGCACGCGCGCCAGGGGTGCGCTGAGCCCATCGAGATTGCTTCCGATGGACATATCGAACAAGTAGAGATAACGAGCTGTGGGCTCAATGGCGGAGCGCTTCCTTGCGGGCGCGCGTACCCGGCGAGTATTTGCTGCTACTTGGTGGGGCCGGCCGGCGCGGTTCACTATTCCGGCAATCTGGAAATCGCCGATAACCATCCGGTGATTACCCAGGAAGTCGATGCGGGCTGTGTGACTTCGGCACGTACCTATGTGGCCAACCTCTGCGATGGAGCGGGCGTGGGCTACAAATACCTGGCGTTTTCCGGTGCGGAGCGCACGGTGGAGCTCGAGGTGCGCGGGGATCTTGCCGGTGTGGTGAGTGTGCGCTTGGACGCGCCGGATGGCGCTGAGTTGACGCGCGTCGAGCTCGTGCCAGGCGAGGGCTGGTGCACGGTGGTCGCATCCCTGACGAAGACCGTTGCCGGTGACCATGCGCTCTACCTGGCTATCGAGGGCGTCGGTTCGGTCGATCTCGCCTCGTTTGCCGTCCTTTAACCCATCTCCCATCGGAGGGGCGGGCTCGCACGGACGACAGGTAGGCCCTGGTCGCGCGTCCGGTGCTCTCAACACGGCTCGGCCCTCAGGGGGTTGAAACAAAACGGAAGAATGGAGTTGCCATGGCGGAGATTCCGCAGTTGTACACCTGTGCTGGCGGCGGGCAACGCCTGATGGTGGACGGCCGGCCCTATACGCTGTTTGCGGGCGAGTGCCATAACTCCGCCTCGGGTGGGCGCCGCGCCTTTGCGGATGCTCTCGATCGCGCGCGGGCGCTCGGTATGAATACCGTGCTCGCCCCGGTTACCTGGGAGCTTTTGGAGCCCGCAGAGGGCGAGTTTGACTTTGGCCAAGTGGACATGATGCTCGAGCTTGCCCGCGAGCGCGGGCTGCGCCTGGGCGTGCTGTGGTTTGGCGCGTACAAAAATGCGCAGTGCTACTATGCGCCCGCGTGGGTCAAACGCGATATCGAGCGTTTTCGCCGTGCGCAGATGGTGCCCGGGCAGAACAAGGTTCGCTATGCCGAGTTCCATAACTTTGAGATCACGGCGCTTTCGCTCTATTGCGAGGAGACGCGCGCGGCGGATGCCGGCGCCTACGCGGCTTTGATGGCGCACCTGCGCGAGGTGGATGCGCAAGATCATACGGTGATACTCGTGCAGGTAGAAAACGAGTGCGGCCAGATGGTCGCGGCACGTGAGCACTCGCCTTGGGCGGATGCCGCCTTTGCGGAGAGCGTGCCTACGGAGCTGATCGAGGCGCTTGCGGTCGATCCTACCTCCCTGGCGTCTGAGCTTGCGGAAGCCCTTGAAGCGGGCGCCGGCTCTGGTTCGTGGGAACAGGTTTTTGGCGAGCATGCCGAGGAGATGTTTACCACCTACCACATGGCCCGCTACGTGGAGGCGGTCGCCGCAGCGGGCCGCGCCGAGCATCCGCTGCCCACGGCCTGCAATTGCTGGCTCGACAAGGGTCACAAGCCTGGGCGCTTTCCCACGGGCGGTCCCAACCTGCGCGTGATGGGCGTGTGGAAGCATGCCGCCCCGAGCATCGACATGCTGGGCCCCGATATCTACATCCCGGCGTTTTGCAAGGTCTGCGACGAATATGCGTGCGAGGACAACCCGCTCTTTATCCCCGAGACCGCGACGCACGCCTACGCCGCCGCGCGCCAGGTCTGGGCGGTGGCCCATCACCATGCCCTGTGCTTCGCTCCTTTTGGCTACGAGGAGATGGGCGAGCCCTTTGGCGATTCGGCGGGTATTCTCTTTGGCATGGATACGAGCGACCCCGCTTTGCTCACGCCTCAGGACCGGGAGGAATATGCGGAGGTCACGCGTGGGCTGGCTCAGTTATTTGAACTTGCCGAGGACGATGCCGCGTACGCGACGCTCGATGCCGTGACGAGTGAGGTGGCAGCCGAGGGCCTGCTCGATATGGGTTCCATAGCAATTAAGGTGAGCTTTGATGAGGGTGCCCTGCCCGGTGCGTGTGCGGTCCTTCGCGCCGCCGACGGCGCCGTGTACCTGCTTGCGCTTCGTTGCGGCTTGGCGCTCGAGTCGCACGCGGCGGGTGAGCCGCATGTGGATGTGGCGTCGCTCGAGACGGGGACCGTTGAGAACGGCGCGTGGGTGCGCGACTGCCGTCTCAATGGCGACGAGGTCGCCATTATGCGCTATAGCTCTCCCGTGCTTCTTCGTTTGGAGGCCATCACGTACGCTTAGCCGCAGTCATTGCCGCCCGGCCCCTCACTTCCTTTCCTCCCCGGGGACGGGTTCCTGTGGAGGAAAAACCTCGAGAGGCGAACCTGTTGCCAGGGGACGAAGCGAGGTATCAGGAAGTGTCAGTCGCTGCGGGCGGATGAGGCCGTTGGGGCGAAAAGAAGTTTCGAGCTGTGCCGTTGCCGTTGAGCGACGCGCTGTTTGTAGAGATACTGAACCTATGACAATTATCGTGTGAAAGGATTGATGCATGGCTTTCCGTAAAGACTTCCTGTGGGGCGGCGCGACGGCTGCCAACCAGTGCGAGGGCGCTTACGACGTGGATGGCCGCGGCCTAGCCAACGTGGATGTGGCACCGCACGGCCCCGAGCGCTATGCGGTGGTCTCCGGCCAGCGCAAGATGCTCGACTTCGAGGACGGCTATTACTACCCCGCGCAGACTGGCATCGATTTCTATCACCATTACAAGGAGGACATCGCCCTCTTTGCCGAGATGGGCTTTAAGACCTTCCGCATGAGCCTGGCGTGGACCCGCATCTTCCCCAACGGTGACGAGACTGAGCCCAACGAGGCCGGCTTGGCCTTCTACGAGGACGTGTTCCGCGAGTGTCAGGCGCACGGCATTGAGCCGCTCGTGACCATCACGCACTTCGACTGCCCGATTCACCTCATCAAGGAGTACGGCGGCTGGCGCAACCGCAAGCTCATCGACTTCTACAAGAACCTCGCGACCACGATCTTCACCCGCTACAAGGGTCTGGTGAAGTACTGGCTCACCTTCAACGAGATCAACATGATCCTGCACCTGCCGTTTATGGGTGCCGGCCTGGTTTTTGAGGAGGGCGAGAACAAGGAGGCCGTCGAGTACCTGGCCGCCCACAACGAGCTCGTCGCCAGCGCCTGGGCAACCAAGATTGCCCACGAGATCGACCCCGAGGTCAAGATCGGCTGTATGCTCGCTGCCGGCACCTACTACCCCTACAGCTGCCGTCCGGGCGATGTGCGCCAGGCGCAGCTCGACAACCAGGACAACTACTTCTTTGTCGACGTCCAGAGCCGCGGCTACTACCCGGCCTATGCCGTCAAGAAGCTCGAGCGTCTGGGCATCGACGTCGGCATGACTGACGAGGACCGCGAGATCCTGGCCGAAAACACCGTCGACTTCATCAGCTTTAGCTACTACAGTACCCGCTGCTCCGCCGGTGCCGATAACCCCGATGTCGAGAAGACCAAGGGCAACGCCTTCGCCGGCGCCAAGAATCCCTATCTGCAGGAGAGCCAGTGGGGCTGGGCCATCGATCCGCTGGGCTTCCGCATTACCCTCAACGACCTGTACGACCGTTATCAGAAGCCGCTGTTTGTGGTCGAGAACGGCCTGGGCGCCAAGGATGTTGTCGAGGAGGATGGCTCCATCAACGACGACTACCGTATCGACTACCTGCGCCAGCATATCGAGACCATGCGCGACGCGGTGACCGAGGACGGCGTGGACCTTTTGGGCTACACCACCTGGGGCCCGATCGACCTCGTCTCTGCCGGCACCGGCGAGATGTCCAAGCGCTACGGCTTCATCTACGTGGACCGCGACGACGCCGGCAACGGTACCCTCAAGCGCTCCAAGAAGAAGAGCTTCGACTGGTACAAGAAGGTTATCGCCACCAACGGCGAAGATTTGGCCTAAGGGCACTGAGGCACTCAACCTTGGGGCTCCAACCCTCCTCGCGTACCTAAAGTACGCTTCGTCGGGCTTGTCGCTCCCAATCTTGAGCACCTCAGGCCCTTAGGAGGTGGACCTGACCGCCGCATTTCGATAGTTATGCTTTATAGCTTCCTAACCAAGGCGCCCGGCGAGCAGTTTATGCCCGCCGGGCGCTTTGTTAAAAGAAGTGAAAGAAAGCAAAAGAAGTTAAAACTTGCAAAAGAAGTTAAAACTTGCAAAACTAGTGAAAGCAGGATAGAGCTGACGGGGGAGTGTTCCATGGATGTGCCCATTAATCCGTTTACGCCGACATTTGGCATCGTCCCGCCAATTATGGCCGGCCGCACGTATCTTATTGATGATGTTGTGCGAGCGCTCGACCGCGGACCCGGCGATCCCAACTTGGCAACAATCTATGTTGGCGCACGAGGAACAGGTAAAACGGCCCTGCTCTCATACCTTAGCTCCGAGGCGCAAAGGCATGGTTGGATTTCGGTCGGCGTGGCTGCTGCTCCTGGAATGTTGGAAGACATTTACGAGCAAACGCGTGAAGTTGCGGCTGAATATATCGATAGCGGCTTAAATCCTAGGCTCAGAGGTTTGAGTGTGGGCCAGCTATTTAGCGTGGAATGGGAGCCGGAGCAGGCACCTTCGGCAAACTGGCGCACGCGGATGACTCGCCTTATAAAAGCTTTGGACAAATATGACATCGGTTTGCTGTTCACGATCGATGAGGTGTCGGCTTCGTTCGATGAAATGATTAGTTTTGCCTCTACGTACCAGATGTTTGTGCGCGAAGGCCGACGTGTGGGAGTGCTGATGGCGGGGCTGCCGCATCAGGTGTCAATGCTGCTGCGCAACCAGTCCGTTTCATTTTTGCGTCGATCAGTTCAGCACCACTTGGGGAATATTAGCGACAAGGAAATTGCCGTTGCATTGAAGGAGACCATCGAGGGCGGTGGCAGGCGCGTGAGTGCTGACGGCCTTCAGAAGATGGTAGATGCCATCGGCGGTTTTCCGTTTCTTATGCAGCTCGTCGGTTTCCGCTCTTGGGATATACGGCCTCAGGCAGAAGAGATAACCGCCCAAGATGCTGCAAGGGGCATTGCGCTTGCGCGTTCTGACATGGAGCAGCGCGTGTTGGCGCCGACGTATTACGAACTGTCCGAAGGCGATAAAGCGTTCTTGGAGGCAATGCTTGCAGACGGGGGCGAGAGCAAGATTGCGGACGTTGCAGAGCGAATGGGCGTAAAGAGCAATTATGCGTCGCAATACCGCGCTCGCCTGATTGAGCAAGGGATTATTGGTGAGCGCGGCCGAGGAAGGGTTGGCTTTGACCTTCCGTATTTTAAGGAATACCTAGAGGAGACCCTCGCTGTCGATTAGTCATTGGGGGACGTTCTTGTTTGACTGGTCGTTTAAGAACACCCAATGACTACTTGCCTAATTATCACCATTGTTTACCAGCGCGTTTAACCGAATTTACAGTTACCAATTAACCAAATATCAATTTTTAGGTTAACCATATTTACGCATTTCAATTAACGAAACAGATTAAACATGTACTGTTTGAGTTGGCACTTGGGGACGTTCCTTTTCTGTCGGCACCTGGGGACACTCCTGAGAGGTAGTCATTGGGGACGTTCTTAAACGACTAGTCGTCAGGGACACTCCTTGCGCGCCCTGCCGTCTGCGGATTTTGGGACATGCGGCCCGATTTTTGGGCCCATCTGTCGGTACACTAAAGGCACTATGGGTACCCGCGAGCGACATATCGGTCACGCGGCCGCCCGATCCGCACCCGCGGCGGATCCCAGGGGCGGCAAGCTCTTTGCCATGCCGCGATTCCTTGTTGGCATATCGCATCGTGTATACCGCCGCCGCGTCTTTGCTATCGCCGGCGCCATCACCGCGCTGTTCCTTATGCTTTTAGCGGTCTTGCCGGCGCTGTTCGCCTCGGACCCCAAGCTTTCCAACACCGTGCCCGTCTATGGTGAGGTGTCCAAAGAGGTCGCGGACGAGCTCGCTCATACGAGCTCCTTTCCGCTACTTGTCGCCGCAGTCACGTTTTCAATCTGGGGCGTTCTCGCTTACCTGCGCTGCCTGGACTATGTGTTGCGCCGCCGCCTTGTTGCCATCGCTGCCATCTGCGCCCTGTGGATGATTGAGGTCATCTTTAAGTACAAATCATTCACGCCAAGCTACGCCACGCTGCTTTGGTACCTGTACTACGTGCCCATGACGCTCATCCCGCTGCTCTTTCAGCTATGCGGCATGCGCCTCGCGGGTGTGGAGCAACATCGCGCGGGCCGCCGCTACCGCACGGCCTTGTGGATTACGGCCGCCCTGCTTATCGCGTTTGTGCTCACCAACGATTGGCACCGGCAGATATTCCACTTTGACCGCGCAAGCGAAACCTGGAGCAACGACTACACGTATGGCTGGGGTTACTTTCTCTTTCTGGCGTGGACGGCTTTTAACATCGTTGCCTTTTTTGGAGCCTTCGTGAGTTCGTGTGGGTAGTCCCTACGCCTCGCGCCCCGGCAGGGCCG
>ERZ838118.164-NODE-164-length-91570-cov-6.623723_pt1 | contig 91570 bp, 83 predicted proteins | sample MGYA00519863_ERZ838118 | MGnify/ENA primary metagenome ERZ838118 (study PRJEB31850, sample SAMEA3708827) | human gut metagenome | biome: human gut; feature: human-associated habitat; material: faeces | place: China | collected 2014 ...
CACGGAACAATCCGTAGGCATCATAGTTGGGGACTTTTGACACCCACATCATATAATCGGATATTTTTGTTCTATCAGAACTATAACACCCGATTCTCAATCTGTCAATACTTATGCACAAAAAACATGGCCGATCAGCCTGGAATCTTCTTTCTCCAGCAGAATTTCCCTCACTTTTTCAAAAACTGCCTCTGCCAGTGCTGCATGTCCTTCTCTTGTCATATGCTCCTGATCCTTTTCCCCCGGCAGTGCCACATCCGATGCCGCCAGAAATGCAATGCCTCTTCTTTTTGCGATCTGTTCATAGACTCTTTTCAGACCTTTTGACACTTCTACGGAACGGCGGTCAAATTCCCGGTCGTATTTCTTCACATCTGCTCCAAGATGGATCGGTGAGATCAAAAGCACCGGAAGATCCTCTCTTTCCCTCCAGATCTGATCCAGAAGACGCTCAATGCCCACGCCGATCTTCTCCGGTGTCGTCTCATAAGCCGTTTTGCAGTCGTTTGTCCCGAGCATAAGAACCACCAGTTCCAGCGGGCGGTGCGTCTCCAGGATGGCCGGCAGCATATCGATCCCACTTCTTCCGGGACGGTAAGCATCTGCAAACATAGTCGTTCTGCCGCACAGTCCCTCCTCGGCAACCCGATAGCCGTAAAACTGCAATTTCTCATCTAAAATGCTCGTCCATCGCGTTCCCCAGTTGTAACGGTTCGCTGTTCCTGGGATCAATCCGTACGTGTTTGAATCACCAAAGCATAAAATCTGTCTCATATCCATATCCTTCTTTCTGTTTTGCTGTTTTGCTTTTCTGCTTTGCTTTGCTTTTTTTTCGTTTGTTTATTTCTTTTTTACCTATTTCTTATTTTCGCTTTTTGCTTCGTTTTATATTCCTAGTAATTTGATATGTTTACTATATATTATTCTTTTCCATTTGTCAAGTACAGGCTTGCACAGAATTAAAAAACATGCTATGGTCAGAGTACTTGATGCCAGGGGCAGCGAAAGTTACTCTGTAACAAAGCAATTCGCAGGCATCCTCTGACTGCTAATATTTGACTGTTATTATCATATAGAAGGGATTCATTATGGAAAACACAGAAATGAAAAAAATCATCGACCGCCAGCGTACTTTCTTTCAGACTGGAACGACACTGGATGTCTCTTTTCGCATCGCCGCACTGAAACGGCTGCAGCATATGATCCGCCGCCACGAAAAAGAGATCGAGGCAGCTCTTCTGCTCGATCTGAAAAAGAGTTCTTTTGAAAGTTATATGTGCGAGACGGGTCTTGTTCTGGATGAGATCCACTATATGCTCCGCCATATCCGCTCATTTGCAAAAGAGCAGGATGTCAGAACACCGCTGGCACAGTTCTGCTCCAGAAGCTACCGGAAACCTTCTCCTTACGGTGTCACGCTGATCGTAAGTCCCTGGAATTATCCGATCCTGCTGACTCTTGATCCGCTTATTGATGCCATTGCAGCCGGAAATACGGTGATCTTAAAGCCAAGTGCCTACTCTCCTGCCTGCAGCGATCTGCTTGCAAAACTGATCCATCGCTATTTTCCGGCAAAATACCTGACGGTGATCACCGGAGGACGCTCTGAAAATACCGCCCTGCTTCAGCAGCATTTTGACTATATCTTTTTCACCGGAAGCAAAACGGTCGGAAGGGAAGTGATGCGGCAGGCTTCTTCCCACCTGACTCCTGTAACACTGGAACTTGGTGGCAAAAGTCCGTGTCTGGTCGATGAAAGTGCCGATCTTGCACTCGCCGCCAGACGCATCGTATTCGGGAAATTTTTAAACTGCGGGCAGACCTGCGTTGCCCCGGATTATGTTTACTGTGATGAAAAAAGAAAAGAGGCTCTGATCTGCGAACTGAAACGTCAGATCACGAAACAGTTCGGCAGTGAGCCTCTGAAAAATCCTTCCTACGGAAAGATCATAAACCAAAAACATTTTGAACGCATCCGAAGACTGCTCAATCCTGAAAAAGTAATCTTTGGCGGAAATGTCAATCCGGATACTCTCCAGATCGCTCCGACCCTTCTTGACCACGTGACCTTTGAAGATGCTATCATGCAGGAAGAGATCTTCGGACCGCTCCTGCCGGTCATCACTTACCGCACACTGGATGAAGCAATCGCCAGGATCAATTCCATGGAATGTCCGCTCGCCCTCTATCTTTTCAGTAAAAAGAAAGAAAATATAGAGAAAGTGACCGCAAAATGTCAGTTTGGCGGCGGCTGTGTCAACGATACCATCATCCACCTCGCCACCCCGTACATGGGATTTGGCGGCTGCGGCGAAAGCGGCATGGGAAGCTACCACGGAAAAGACGGGTTTGAAACCTTCTCCCACACCAAAAGCATCGTCGATAAAAAAACATGGATCGATCTTCCGGTGCGGTATCAGCCTTATCGTCCGGTCAAAAAGTGGCTTTTGAAAAAAGTACTTGGATAGAAGATAAGAACAATAAATTTTATTCCTCTTCCAGTCTCTGGATCATTTCATAGATTGCCTTTGCGGAATTGAAGTTTTCCGGTTCCATTTCTTCGGACGGGATCTCGATATCATACGCATCGGTGATCTCTGAGATGATCGTTACAACGTCCATGGAATCGATCACGCCGTCATCTACGAGGTCTTCTCCGTTTTCCCAGTCTACTTTCGGCATTGCTTCTTTTAAGATGTCTAATAATTCGTTCATGATTTTTGTCTCCTTTGATTTTGTATTATTTTTTTAATATAACAGTCCGGTTTTTACTCTGTCTTTTCTTTCTCGGCTTCGATCAGTTTTTTACGCTGCAATTTTCCGTTATAGGTTCTCGGGATCTTGTCAATCTGCTCGATGAGTTTTGGCACTTTATATGCCTCCAGTTTGCCCTGCAGATACTCATAAATGCCCTGCTCATCAAATGCGGCACCGTTTTCCATCTCCACAAAGAGCTTTGGCTCTGCCCCAAGGAGCGGATGTGGCACCGGAATGCAGGCACAGTCGGCTATTCCTTCAAATCCCCCGGCGATCTCTTCAATTTCATCCGGAGCAACTTTGTTGCCGCCGGTTATGATGACATCATCTTTTCTGCCCAGCATATAGATCAGTCCGTCCTCGCCCACATAAGCAAGATCTTTGGTGCAGATATAGTCATCACGCATGATTTCCTGATTGAGCTGCGGTTCATGATAATAACCCTTCATATTCATGGTTCCGCGGCAGGCGAGAAAGCCCGGCGTCTCTTCGGTCGCATCGATTGCATTGCCCTGCTCATCAAAAAAGACAAATTCTGCATGGCAGGACGGTTTTCCGATGCAGTTTTTCTTATCCGGCATTGCATTGAAATCCAGGATACAGGAGCATCCGGACTCTGTTGTTCCGTAAAAATTATAGAGGCGTGTGTTCGGAAGAAGCTCTCGCAGATGCTCCTTGTCGTGGTTCGGGATCGGTGCGGAACCAAGCTGCACATAATCGAGCTGGTCTGCATATTCACCGAGTTTGTCTCCGCTTAACTTGAACAGTGCCGCCAGTGCTGCCGGTACAAGGTCTATCGCTGTCACATGATATTTTTCGATCGCTCCGAAAAATTTCTTTGTAAAGATCACGCCGTCGATGATCACCACGCTGCCGCCATTTAAAATATTGGAATAATAACGGCGAAGTCCGTGCGAATGGCTCAGGGGTACCGGGATCAGTTCGACACTGTCTTTTTTCATTTCGACGGAACCAATCACATTTTCAGAAACGGCGATCACACTCTCATAAGTAAGCTCAATGCCCTTGGATTTTCCGGTTGTTCCGGTTGTAAAGAGAACTTCTGCGGTTTCTTCAGGCTCAGGAAAGCGAAAACTGTCTCCATTTTCATCATCGCTTTCGGATATTCGCATTTCTGCGGCATCGTCCATTTTATACGATAATACATCTTTTATCGTTTCCCATTTGCAGGAAAACTCACCCTGCTTCGCTGCCAGATATAATTTTGCCTCCACTGCCCCGATGATCTCTGCGATGCGGTCATCTGCCGCATTCTTCTCGATCGGCACAAAGACTGCTCCGACAAGCTGGATCGCCAGCTGACTGATCACCAGCTGGGCATTCTGTGAGTTTCGCACAACGACATGGTCTCCTCTTCGGATGCCAAGTTCTCTTAAATGCACGGCATAACCGTACACACATTTCCAGGCATCCAGATAAGTCAGTTCCACTTTTCCATCTGCCAGAAACAGTTTGTCCGGCTGTACTTTTGCATATTCTGCCAGTGCTTCCACGATGGATCTTACCATATGCTCCCCTTCTTTCTTTTGATCTGATCTTTCTGTTTTCGCTTTAAACTTCATAAATCAATCTTTTCTTCGGCTGTACTACTGCTGCTCTGTCTGATCAGCCTTTGCTGCTTTGATTGCTTTTACTGCCTTTTTCAGTATCTTTTCGGCTGCCTTCTCATATTCTTTTTCTTCTTTTTCGGCCGCCTTATCCCAGCTTGCCGCCACCTCTTTGCTGTGGTCGGTCTTAATATCATAATGTTCCCTGATATAATTGCCCAGGTATGTGGTAAATTTCGCTGCACCGATCGCATTGGTATGCTTTGGATTGTAAAAATCCACGTTATATTCCAGCCCCATTTCTTCTGCATAGTAATTGCCGTCCAGGAACCGGAAGCCTGCTTCTTCCACAATGCGTTTGATGTAGTTGTCTTTCTGATATTCTTCCTCTGTCACCTGCCATGGTGTTGCCACAAAAAGTACCTGAAGATTTTCTTTTTTACATTTTTCTATAATTTCCCGCAGTTCTTTTTCGGATTTTTCTGTGATCGGTATTTCTCCGGTAATGTCTTTCACATCCAGATAACTTAGGATCTTATGACGGCTGTTGACCGACCATCCTTTCAACGGATGTTCTTTTGCATTAAACAGATATTCCCAGGATTCTTCTGTCAGATTTTCCCAGTTTCCATGGTATTTTATCAGGTCAAAACCATAGCTGAGCCGATCTTCAAATCCTTCGGTCAGTTCTGTGACCATCTTAAAACGGTTCCAGGAAACTTTCATATTATCTGCGATCTGGCGAAGACGATTTTCTTTGATCACTTCATTGTCTGTATCTGTAAAACGTCTGGTTTCTATAATATACAGCTGCGGTGACTGTGTTTTTTCCACTTCATCGATCAGTGACGGTATCACATAGACCGGCTGCGCTGCCGTGGCGATCCCGTATGATGTGATGCCCTGCTGTTTCCAGAGCAGCGGACTGTTCAGATAACGGTAAAGTGCACTGCTCCCAAAGCCTACCACATCCAGGCTGTCTCTGTCTTCTGCATAAAATCCAGCTACTCTCGCCCTGAAAAAATCTTTGTCCGTCGGACGCATCACATAAGTGGTCAGCGTCAGCAGAACTGCTGCAATTGCAAGAAATACAGCGGTTCCGAAAATGTATTTGATCTGCTTTTTTATCTTCATCTGCCACGCCTCCCCTTAAAACTTCTCGTAGATAAATGCAGAAGGATCATACCCAGGGCCGTACATGCCAAAGATAACAACCGCAAGCAGAAGTGCATAGATCAGTACCCAGCGAAAGACCAAATTCTGTTTTTTCAGTGCTTCCAGGACATCCATCTTTTCCTGCAGGATACTGACGGTCAGAAGTACCAGCATTGCAACGATCACAACGGTCATGTTCGCCTTGTTTAAGCCATAATTGTAGATTCTGCCGTTTGCCAGGCGGTACCATCCGATGCCGGTGCAGGCTCTCTTTAAGATGCCGATCGCACTTGCGAAATCATCTGCCCGGAAGAAAACTCGTCCGAGACAGCAAAGCAGGAAGGTTCTTCCCATCTGGAAAAGACGGAAACTGAAACAATCTGTTTTGATATGTAATTTCTGCACCAGTTTTTCGTTGTATGGTGTGAAGATCATGCTCAGCATGATCAGGATACCGTGAAACAGTCCCCAGGTCACATACTTCCAGTCCGGTCCGTGCCAGATTCCGGTCAAGAGCCAGACCGCCAGGATCGGGATCGCTGAGGAGACGATTCTTCCAAATTCATTGCCGAAACGTTTTCTCGCCTTTTTATTTAAATCCAGTGAAAATTTGGAGATCGAGATCGGATAGAATACATAGTCTTTAAACCAGTTTCCAAGCGTCACATGCCAGCGTCTCCAGAACTCCGGCATCGTCTTTGAAAAATACGGACGCAAAAAGTTCGGTGCCAGACGGATGCCAAACAGTCTTGCCGTTCCGGTCGCGATATCCATACATCCCGAGAAATCAGCGTAGATCTGGATGGAAAAAGCTGCCGTCGCCACAAAGAAAAAGAGCATACCGGTGTACTGCGTATAATTTCCATAGATCTGATCTACAAACGTACCGAGACGTTCTGCAAGGATCAGCTTCTTTGCAAATCCCCAGAGGATCAGAAGTGCTCCGTCCCTGAGGTTATCATACTCAAAACGATGCTCTTCGTACAGCTGTGTGCCAAGATCTGCATAACGCGGGATCGGTCCCTGAACGACACTTGGGAAGAAAGAAATATAAAGCAGATATTTCAGAAAATTCTTCTGTGCCTTTACTTTCCCCTTGTAAACATCGATCAGATAGGACAGAATCTGAAATGTGAAAAAGGAAATGCCAAGCGGCATGATCAGTTTAAACAGGTCATCTCCGTGTCCGATCCCGAAAAGATCGAGAATAGAATAACCGGTCTTCAGTAAGAAGTTCGTGTATTTGAACACGACCAGAATCCCGATATTGAGCACCAGCCCCCAGATCAGGATCCGTTTTCGCTGTTTTTTGTTGTTTGCCTTCATCCGCTTGATCTGTTTGCGGTCAAGGCCTTCTTCCTGTTTCTGTTTTTCAAGTTTTTCATGCAATTTCCCCATCTTGCATGCCACAACGTAAGATACTGCGGTTGCCAGAAGCAGCACCAGAAACTGGTCAAAGCCTGCTGCCAGATAGAAGATCACATTTGCGACAAGCAGCACATACATACGGTGCCGGGGTCTTATGATATAATAAATACAGAATACTGCCACAAGAAAGAGCAGATATGTTGATGATGTGTACGACATGATTTTCCCCTTATTAGCCTTCCTGATGCAGTGCTTTGTTAAACATATCCCACATCTGTCCATAGCCTTCCGATGCCGGTGTGACCGGTTTCGGAATCGTATTTGGCACATCCATCTTGATACCGCCCTGCTTTGCCATGACCAGGATCCTTGTTCCCAGGCAGACTGCCTCCTGGATATTGTGCGTGATAAAGACAACGGTTACTTTTTCTTTCTGGTGCAGCTTCATCAGCTCTTCCTGCAGATGATTTCGCGTCATGGCATCCAGACTAGCGAACGGCTCATCCATCAGAATGATCTGCGGCTTGAGTGCCAGTGCTTTGGCGATCGCCACTCTCTGTTTCATACCGCCGGAAAGCTGATGAGGATAGAGTGTTCTTGAAGAAAGCAAATCGACTTTCTCAAGTGCCGCATCTGAAATCTCCCGCAATTTTGTTTTATCTTTTAAACCCTGTATTTTCAGAGGGTACTGCACATTTTTTTCTACTGTTTTCCACGGAAGCAGCTGATTAAAGTCCTGAAAAACCATGATGCGGTCCGTCCCAGGCTCGGTTACCTCTTTTCCGTTTACTTTGACCGTTCCGTCAAAGGTTTCAAAACCGCCGATGCAGCGAAGAAACGTAGTCTTTCCACATCCGGACGGTCCCAGGATGCAGACAAATTCGCCCTCATTCATCGTAAAGTTTACGTTTTTGAGGACTTCATTTCCGTCCCCTTTTCCACCATTGTCATAGATTTTTGTCAGGTTCTGCACATCCAAAACGGGAGTTTTCCCCTTCTGCTCCTGTGTCATCTGCTCATCCCCCATTTCTTAAGTGTTATTTTTTCTATGGTGTGGAAAACTCCGTATTCTACTACAATTCCGATTACAATGATCACCAGAAGTGCCGCAAAAACACCGGCGATATCCACATTGGTACGCTTCATGAAAATAAACCATCCGATACCGGCTCCGGAACTGGTCGTTCCGAAGATCATCTCCGCACTGATCAGACCTCTCCACGCTCTCGCCCATCCGGTGCGGATACCGGAAAGAATATAGGAGAACGATGCCGGAATATAGATGCCGGTCACAAGTCCGAGTTTTCCAAGTCCCATATTTTCCCCGGATTCTATGTAGATCTGCGGCACCGCCCGAAATCCGTCCATAATGCTTCTGGACATTGGCCAGATGATCGAATGTACCACGATCAGGATGATCGTCCCTTCCCCGATCCCCATCCACAGGATTGCCAGCGGCAGCAGTGCCACACCAGGTATCAGGTCACACAGGGAAACGACCATATGGTAAATGGAATAAAACGTCTTGCTGACGATGGACAGTCCGGAGAGGATAAATGCCAGTACGATTCCGATCAGCAGCCCTTTTGCGATCAGGCTTAAGGAATAAAGCGTCATCGCTCCCAGCCCGTCCCGCGAAAATCCTTTGATCAGCGACTGAAATATCTTTCCAAGTGACGGAAACATCAGTTCCGGAAAGGAACCCATCTGATAGACGACCTGCCATACCACCAGAACAGCAACAATAAAAACAATCTGATTTCTTAAATTTTTCATCGTTCTCATCCTTATTCTTTCTTTTCCGACAGATCTTATCTTGCCGACTCTGTTGTGATTGCTTCAAAGGATTCCGGTGCACTGTCCACGAAATCATTCTCCGCCATAAAGTTTGCCATATCCATGACGCCCGGAAGTTTCATATCATAGACACATCCCGGATCCTGTAACCATTCCTGCATCGTTTCTGCCGTGACATCCTCTTTCTTGCAGAGAATATTTGCTGCTTCTTCCTGGTTGTTGTTGATGTAATCCATCGCTTCCTGCGTTGCATCCACAACTGCCTGATAGATTTCTGGCTGATTTTCATACAGGTCATCGGATACCAGACCAACGATAAATGCATTGCCTTCCGGCCATACCGAATCCAGGCTTTCTGCCTCTTTGATGTTGTCCTGTTCTTTTGCCTTGAAAATATAAGGTGCTGTTGTGAGCTGGCAGGCTACACTTCCGGACATCAGGGCAGTCATGCCATCCGGATGGGACATGGTCACCAGATTGTTGTCCAGTGCATGGGCATCGCCAAGCTCCTGCTTTGCGAGCATTGCCAGCAGAATATGCTGAATACTTCCGACGTTTACAACGGAAATCTTTTTATCATCTGTGATATCTTTTAACGAATGGATCGTATCCTCGTTTGTCAGCAGCTCGTTTGGCTGTGCTGCGATCGTTCCGTACATTTTGTAAGGAATCCCTGCCGTTACACCGGTAATGAACGGTGCGATCCCCATACATGCCACATCAATATCCCCGGATGCCATCCCTTCATTGATCGCCGATCCGGAATTTAAGCTGACCCACTCAACCTCGATATCTCCATCGTAGTTTTTCTCGATCAGTCCCTGTTCCTGCATGATGGTCAGCGGTGCATAAGCCAGTCCGTACTGATAAGCAATCTTTACTTTTGCTGTCTCCCCACTATCCTGCGTACTTTTCTGACTTTTTCCGCATCCGCTTACCCCTAAAACCATGGATACCGCCAGAAGCATTGCTGTTATTTTCCTCACCCTTTTTTTCATCGTCTTTTCCTTTCTTTTGAGCACCCGGTCTGCTGCCTGGTGCATTTTTCATCAGCTTATTCTATAATTGTGATATAATTATGACATTTTCATTACATACAGCACTGTTTTCGTCATTTTCTCATAAACTTCCTGGTCAGGAATCTGGACAAACCGGCATCGGAAGGCAAAAAAATCCCCCGGAAATTGCTCTCCGGAGGATTGTATGTTCTGCTTTATGCTCTGGCTGCCGCCTTTGCCTTCGCTTTCTCACCCAGGAAATCAATGGATGTCTTGCAGATTACCTTATCAAAGATAATGAACATCGCCGGCAGGATGAAGATTACGCATGCCATACTGATCAGGGCACCTCTTGATAACAGTGTACAGATTGCACCGATCATATCAACTTTGGAATACCATGCCACACCGAACGTTGCTGCGAAGAAACTGAAACCACTTGTCATGATAGACAGTGCACATGCTTTGTGTGCATTCATGACGGCTTCTTTCTTGCCAAATCCTTTTCTTCTTTCCTTCTGGTAACGGCTCGTCATAAGGATCGCATAGTCTACGGTTGCACCAAGCTGAATGGTTCCGACTACGATACTTGCAACGAATGGAAGTTCGATTCCCTGGAAAAACGGGATTGCCATGTTGACGTTGATGGCAAATTCAATAACCGCAACCAGAATGATCGGAACGGAAATGGATTTGAATACCAGCATAATGATGATAAAAATAGCTGCTACGGAGGCAACGTTTACATTTACCAGGTCGATGTCCGTTACATCCTGCAGATCTTTCATCAGCGGAGCTTCACCGATCACCATACCGTTTGAATCGTATTTCTTTACAAGATCGTTGATCGCTGCGATCTGACTGTTGGATTCGTCTGTTGCGGAGCTGTACTTTGAGCAGACAAATACCAGTTCCTGTTCATCACTTTGCAGCATATCTTTGACATCTTTCGGAATCATGGAAGCCGGCACGTTTGCACCGAATACGCTGTTCAGTCCAAATGCCCATTTCACACCGTCCACCTTTTCGATGTCTTTCATCAGCGTAGTCTTGTTTGCATTGGAAATGTTTTTATCCATCATGATGATGTGCATGGTGCTCATGTCGAAGGTATCTTCCAGTTTTTTGTTTGCCACATTTGAATCCAATGTTGACGGAAGCGATTTATCAATATTGTAGTAAATCTTGGTGTGGTTGTTTCCGTATACTGCCGGAAGCAGTCCGATGCAGAAAACGGCCAGCCAGATTTTATAATGCCTGATGATAAAACCGGACAGTCTGTTCGTATTCTTGATCAGCGGTTTATGTTTTGTCTTTTCGATCAGCGGATCAAAGATCAGGATGATCGCCGGAAGCAGGGTTACACAGCAGATAACACCGATGATAACACCTTTTGCCATTACGATACCAAGGTTTTTACCAAGTGCGAATGTCATCAGACACAGGGCTGCGAAACCGGCTACCGTTGTGATGGAACTGGATACGATAGATTTGAAGGTATTGGATATTGCATGACCCATCGCTCTGTTCTTGTCGCCAGGGAATCGTTTTTTATTCTCCTCGAAACTGTCCAGCAGGAAGATCGAGTAGTCCATCGTAACACCAAGCTGAAGGATTGCTACCAGTGCCTGTGTCAGATACGAAATCTCACCCAGGAAAATATTCGTTCCCATGTTATACAGGATCGAGATTCCGATACAGAGCAGGAACAGGATCGGCACCACAAAGGATGTTCCGGTAATCTCCAGCACGATGAAAGAAAACAGTGCTGCGATCGCCACGTAGATCGGCAGTTCCTGCAGACACAGATTCTTGATATCGGTTACGACACCGGACATACCGCTGATAAAGCACTGCTTATCTGCAATGGCACGCATGTTTGTGACAGCTTCCATCGCCTCGTCCGAAGATGTGGTGTTATCAAAAAGTACCAGCATCATTGTAGAATCGTCCGCAAAGAAGATATCCTTTAAATCTTTTGGCATCATGCTTGTCGGAACGCTGATATCAGCGATGTCATCATACCAGAGTACCTTTTTGACATGTTCGATCTCTTCGAACTTGTTTTTCAGTTTCTGCACATCTTTAAGCGGCATATCCTCGACGACGACCATCGAGAATGCACCTGTGCCGAATTCATCCACCATAACATCCTGACCTTTTACCGTTTCCAGAGATTCCGGAAGGTAACTTAAGATATCATAGTTGATTCTTGTTTTTATGGTTCCAATAACAGATGGAATGAGAAGCAAAATTCCGATCAGTACGATCAGGATACGGTGTTTTGCTATCCATTTTCCAGTCTTGACCATTGTTGTCATCTCCTATCTTTCCTTGATATTTATGATACCGGGGAGCAAAGATTTTATTCCCCTGACATCCCGTTTACGGATTCTGTGTCGGCTGATCATTCTGTGCATGGATTGCCTCCAGTGACATCAGCAGTGCATAATTTGATGCCTGCATCGCAAAGTCCAGAAAGTACTCTGCCAGCAGTATCTTATTCTCAGCTGAAAGTTCTTTTGTCGTTTCCTCCGTAAAACTAATCCCAAGCTGCTCCTGTGCAATCTGGATCACCTGGTCGACTTTGTCGTAAGCTTCTGCTATCCGTCCTACCAGTTTCGCCTTGCTGTACTTCATTTTATTGTGGAGCATTTCACGGTTTTCTCTGCATTCTCTGCGGAGTTCCTGGATATCTTTTTCTACCTGTTCCGGACAGTCCATCTCGCCCTGCTCAATGCGGCTGTGCATCTGTCCGATTGCCTTATCCAGCTCATATAGCTTTACAGAAAGTATATCATGTGTCATACGCACACCCCTTTCCTTTCTTTCTCACACCATTTTAACAAAAATCTGCTTCGCTGATATAGACAAAATATCCGCAGTGTAAAAGAACTTTACACTGCGGATATTTTATAAATCGTTATTCTCATCTGAAACAAGGACTGCTTTGCCCATTAACAGAAGATAAATCTGATGTACTATATAACCGATGTTTTCGGTGTCCTGCTTCGTCCACTCGCGGAGCAGTCCCATAACCGCCTGACAGTGGTAATGCAGGATAAACTCCCGGTCTTTGTCCGAATAGCCCTCATACCAGTGCTGCATCTCCGTCACTTTCTCAAACAGATCATAAAAAACCTGCTCCAGCATACGTCCGATCTCGTCACCATAGTTGGACTGCATACCGCGGATCGCATAAGGCTGAAGCTGGATCGCAATCTCAAAGAAATGGCGAAGCCCCTTCTCAAGATCCTTCTTTGCAATGCACTCTTCCAGGACAATCTCCATCTCCTGGTACAGAACCCACTGGATCAGATCCGGAATATCCTCAAAATGATAGTAAAATGCCTGTCTTGTGATGTGACATTCCTCCACAATATCCTTTACCGTCAGTTTCTTTACTTTTTTCTCAAACAGAAGGTTGCTGGCAGCTTCTGCAATTGTTTTTTTCATATCAATAGCCATTTTACCTACTCCTATTTCACTCAAAAAACCGCTTTGTTGCTTATGCTACCGTACATTTTTTCTTCTGTCAAGTAAATTAATTCTAAACTGTTCCTGAGGCTAACGATGTGCAAAATGAACAAATTCCCCAAGAAGGCACTTTTACGTGCCCTTCGGGGAATTCGTTCATTTGCACATTCAGAAAATCTCCGCATCTTCCTAATAAAACTGATGTGCTCCGATCTTCACTCCGGTTCCGGATCCTGTATTAAAGTACAGTGCTCCTCCTACCGGATTCTCTCCGTTCAGTGCTGCCTGAGCTGCTTCTACGCAGTCACTCGGTACACCGCTTGCCAGTGCACTTGCCAGTGCTCCGCTGTACGCCGGTGTGAACTGTCCTGCCTGGTAAACAACCTCGGAAATGCTGTTCGGGAAGGAAGCACTTGCCACACGGTTGAGAACAACGGCACCGACTGCCACTTTACCTTCGCGGCTCTGGTTGCCTGCCTCGCAGTAGATGATCGCTGCCAGAAGGTTCAGATCACTGGAATCTGCTGTGGTAACAGTCTCTTCGCTTCCGGTTGACGCTGCAGAATCGTAAGTGTCGTCTGCGGTATCATAGGAAGCATCTGCTGTCGTATCTTCGCTGTAGCTGTTGTCGGTATAAGAACCGTCTGTGCCGTATGTACTGTCGGACTCATAAGTTTCACCGGCATAAGTACCGTCTGTATAAGAATCGTCTGTATAAGAATCGCCTGTATTATAAGCATCACCGGTATAAGTACTATCTGCATTGTAGCTGTTGTCTGCATAAATGCTGTCCGCAGAAGTATCATCATAAGCACCATCTGCACTGTAGCTGTTGTCGGTATAAGTATCATCTGTACTATAGCTGTCATCGCCATAGCTGCTGTCTGCATATGTATCCTCAGTATAGCTGTCATCGTTATAAGTGCTGTCTGTATCTGCCGTGCCATAGCCTGCTGCATTCCAGCCCCAGCCGTTCGGATCGTAATAGCCCTGTGCCACGCTGTCCGTTGTGTCTGTATTGGCATCTGCATCACTGACGTTGACATCCGCAGTTGAGATTGCAACGGCACGGTCTGTGATGATCGTCTCTTCGGCATCCTCTGCTGGAACGTATGCAACCGTAACGTCATCCATCTGTACCTGATACCAGTCACCATCCTCGGAAATCAGGTTATACTCGCTTCCGTTGTCTGCACTGTCCAGAATGTCTGCTGCTGCATCCGGTGAAGAGAACAGGTTTACACCATCCCAGTTGACCTTGACGCCCTGTGTACCATAGACATTTGCCAGATATTCTGCATCTTCTCCGTATGCCAGATAATCATTCTTGATATATCCTTCCACGCCGTTTGAAATGATGTGTGACCATTTCTCGCCCTTTTCGATCAGGTCTGCAGATGCTCCCTTTGGAAGATAGCCGACGATCTCACTTTTGGTGGATGCATTTGCACGGATGTTGACCTGTGTATCTACATCTGCCACTGCACGATAAGACCACACGCTGTCTTCTATATTATTACTGTCTGTAGACGGTGCTGCAAAAACAACTGTGGAAGATAATACTGTAAATGCAAATACCGTCGCACTGCCGCAAAGTACCGTTTTCATTCTTGCTTTCATGTAAAAAAACCTCCTGAACTCCTATAACTTCACGCTTTTTTGGCATTTTTGTTATATTTGTTACAAATGTATTAATTTTTGTTACGTTTGCATCATATAACAGTTACAGTATTTTGTCAACCTTTTTTTATCTTCGTCAAGTGATGAGAAGCAAAGGATTGCACTCCCACTAAGATAGCCTCCGGCGGATTGCAGAGGCATTCTTGAATTTTAAAGTTTGAGGATATACCGCAAAAAAACATTGCTCTCATAAAGAAAGGTGAGAATCGGACTTTCTTTTATCATCGAAAGCAGCTGGCTTCCGATCTCTGTGTTGGAGCAGATCGCCACTACCAGAAAGAACAGCCAGACGATGCAGATCCCTTTTACAAATCCGAGTGCTCCTCCGCACATCCGGTTGACGCCACGCAGGATCGGCAGCCTTGTCATGATCCGCAGTGCCCGTGCAACGGCGTGCAGGGCGATACTTACCAGGTTAAAAGAAATAAAATAGGTCAGCATGTTCAGGATCATATCCGCCAGATAGGTGGAAATATATTCCGAAAAGGTCTGAACCGCCATATTTGCATACGTGTAACTATTGTTATTATCAAGAAGCTGCGTCTGCAATTCTTTCGGGATCGGCAGTGATTTGATGATCTTGTTCTGATCTTTTCGCGGCACATCGCTCTGCTGTGCAAATTTCTGTGTTTCTTTATCCAATTTGTCCATGATCGCATCTTCCACCAGCGTCTCGCATTTGCTCTCCACAAATGAGTAGACGGGTGTCTGCGTTTTCAGAAAATCATTGACATAGGGTGTCGAATAATAGACCAGTACACCGGAAAACACGAAAAAAAGCAGAGAGGTCAGCGTCCTCGCAAAACCTCTCATATAGCCATTGATCGCAAATACCAGCAGTACCAGTAAGATAATGATCGTAAGTAAATTCATAATTTCCTTTCTGCTATCCAAGCCGGATCAGATCTGCACTGTCCTCGGTGATCACCATATATTTGCGGAATCCACGGATACTCAGCACATTCTGGATTGGCTTGCGGTATTTTCCCTGGAATGTTTTCTGACCGTTTAACTTATAAATGGCAAATTCTTTTTCATTGAACAGCACGATTTTGTCTTTCTGCAGGGTAATACTGTTGTACTGCAGATCAAAATATTTCTGCATGGTATTCTTACCGCCGGTATTGTAGACCTTCATCAGATATTTATGTCCAGAGTCGCCTCCGTCAAAGACAAAGCCGATGCGGTTGCCGTCATGGAAAGTACTGATGATCTCCTGATCAAACTTCACCGTTTTCTTTTCTTTCGGAGACTGGCTGCCGGAAAATACCGTAAACCCGTCGGTGCGGACGGCAACTGCCGTGCTGTTGTCACAGAAAAAAATCTGCGGAGCCAGCACGTCGTCCACATTTAGCTCACCGACCTGATTGTTCAGCTCCATCTGACCTGCACTTCCGAAGTTATAAAACGCAATATGTGTACTGATCTTGTTTCCATTGACCCGCATATAGGACACTGCCATCTTGATCCCATCCGGAGAAAGTGCCATATCCAGCGGATAACCAAAATCGTCGATCGTCGTGCGATTCTCGGCGATCAGTGTCCCGGATGCATCGTAAAAATTGACCCAGGTCACATCATCATCTGCTAGGATCACCGCCACAACACCCTGCGTTGCCACTCTTGCCTTCTGGATCGGCAGTTTTGTCTGGAACTGTCCTTTCAGTCCCTCTTCATCAAATACATAGACCTGCATCCCCTGCTGATCTGCGATCACAGCAGTCGTACCGCAGACATCCACGAACGGTGCCTGCATACTGTAGGTCGTACTCCATTTTGTATTCGATTTGCTGTCCACACAGGCTACCCCGTCGGAGCTGTATTTCAGGAAATAATCTCCAAACTCCAGATACTGCGTACTGCTCACGTCATTTCTCTCAATGCGGTCTGAGGTAAGATAGGTGCTTCCGGTGTGGAAGAATAAAAATGTCCCAAGCCCGAACAGCAGGATAAACAGAAGTCCCATGGTGATCGCATTGCGGTTATGTACAAACTTCTGATGTTTTTTAATCTTATCCCACAGTTCTTCTTTTGCCTGTGGATCTTCCGTCATCTCATATGTCTCGATGCGGATATCCGGATCGTTGAGCTCTTCGTTCAGATCCAAATCCAGATCATCCTCTTTTTTTCTGAATAATTCTTTTAATTTTATTTTCATCCTCATTTCGTCCTTACTGTGCCAATTCTGAAATTTTCCTGATGCTCTGCAAAAGTTCTTCTTAAGTACCCTGCAATGTTGTTATTATAGTTTAAAAGGCATGGGATAGTCAACCATGCCTTTTACGTTCCTTATTCTTTTTACGGCAGCACGATCTTCTGTCCCGGAAGAATCGTGTTTGGATCGGTAATGCCGTTCAGATCACAGATTTCCTGAAGCTTGTCCAGATTTCCGTAGTACATCCGGCAGACGATCGCCAGCGTATCGCCGTCCCGCACCGTGTATTCTGCCTGATACTTCGTCACATCCGAAGAGGATGCCGCACGGCTATTTGCAGAGGAACTGCCGGATGTGGTGCTATCCTGCCTATCGGAAGTTCCGGCACCTCCTGTTCCATCGGTTGCTGTGCTGCTTCCCGTTGTTCCTGTGCTGCCTGTTGTTCCCATATTGTCTGTGGAATCGCCTGTTGTCGTCGTATTGCTCTCTGTACTGCTCTCTTTTAAGATCCAGGTCTTTTCGGTCTCATCCTTTGCGGCACTCTCCTTTGCGGCACTCTCCTTTGCAATTTCTCCTTCTGCCTGTGCCGAAGCTGCCAGAGCATCCGTTTCTTTCTGTTTTTCGGTTCCTTTTGACAGGCCACTGCTCTGCCCATCACTTCCAAGTGCCATCTCCTGAAGCGTCACTTCCATATCTTTCATGCGATTATAGTTGTTGACCATCGTCGCCCCGATCACCAGGATCGTCAGCACCAGAAACATACTTGCACCATATAAAAAACGCACCATCGTCGGAGTTTTGCTTTTCTGCTCCTGCTCCACGTTCTGTGCGTCCTGTTGTTTTTTTGCGATCCGTCTGCGGAAGTTCTGGATGGCTCCATCCTGATTCTTTGATTCCGCCTCCACGGACTGCCCTTCATTTTCTTTTACCATATAGCTCTGCATCTGCTCGTTTTTTTCGTAGTAGATGTAATAGCCGCTCTGCTTTCGGATCCCGGTGTTCTCCGTCAGGAAAACGCTGGCATTTTCTTCGCTGTCATACAGAAACAACAGCCTGTCCTCACCCGGAAACTGTTCCCGATGCAGATCAAAGAGCTTCTCATCCGGTTCTTCTTCCGGCTCCTCCATCTTTTTCGCCCAGCCGATCACTTCTCTTCCCGGAAAATACTGTTTCATTTCCCGGTAGATTTTCTCCCACATATCATCGTTTGGTTCACCCTCCGCGATCTCTACGGCTCCGTCCGCAAACAGACACTTCATGTTTTCGTTCTGCCAGACTTCACCGAGCAGCACCGCACAGCCTGTCTTTTCCAGAAATGTGATCACATAATCTTCTATATAAACCCTTTTATCTGATCCTGCATCTCCGATCTGCCGGATATTTTTCGGCAGGCCTGTCCGTTCCTTTCCCTTTCCGTCCTTTGAGGTTCCCCTGTAAACCATTTCGATCATACTCCCAATCCTCCTTTATACTACTTCCAGCTGATGCCCCTATCGTAGCACAAAGAATCTGCAAATTTTAGCAATCCGTGGGATACTTTTCAAGAACTTTCCGACATGTTTTTCATCGGATTGATGCGAATAAACCTTCCTTTTTTCGGATACACTGTAAAAGCCTTTAACACGGCAAATTTCACATCTGTCGATTTGAACGTAGCGAAGCGGATTGTAAATGTCCGCTTTACAAATTTTTAAGAGAGGGATGACAATCATGTTTTCTTCCGATACGATCTGCTATTTTAATGCAGGCTCTTCCGATACCGCAGAGCTTCTCGGAAATTATCTTTCTAAAATTCTGATAAAAAACGGTTTTTCAGATATCGCACCTGTCCTTCTATGCATCGGAAGTGACCGTGTGACCGGTGACAGCTTAGGTCCGATGGTCGGCAGTGCCCTAGAAGAACGGTACAAAAAAAGCATCCCCGTGTTTGGTACACTGAAGATGCCTGTTCATGCCCTCAATCTTGAGGAAACCATCGATGCGATCCATCTACATTTTCCGGATCATCCGCTGATCGCTGTCGATGCTTCCTTTGGAACAAAAGAACATCTTGGCTGCATTACGGCCGGCAAAGGAAGTCTCTGTCCCGGTGCCGGCGTCGACAAAAATCTGATTGCAGTCGGTGACTTTTTTGTGACCGGAATCGTAGCATCCTTTTCTCCGTTTTCACATCTGGTACTGCAGTCAACACGGCTGTCTGCCGTGATGCCGCTCGCCTCGCAGATTTCCCGTGGGATCGCTCATGCCATTGACGAAATTGCTCCCGGCTATAACCTTTCTTCGCAGATACTTTGAAACTGCATGACTGATCTTACATGCATTTTGTCCTCATTACAGCTCCACGCGGCCTTCCAGGGCACGCAGCAGAGTAACTTCATCAATATATTCCAGATCTCCGCCCACCGGTACCCCGCTGGCAATCCGGCTGACTTTGATACCGGTTGGCTTGATCAGCTTGCTGATGTACATCGCCGTTGTCTCACCTTCTAGGCTGGAATTGGTAGCAATGATCACTTCATTGACATCGCCCTGAAGTCTTGTCATCAGCTCTTTTAATTTTATGTCCCCCGGTCCGATGCCGAGCATCGGTGAGATTGCCCCGTGCAGAACATGGTAGACACCGTCATACTTGCCGGTCTTCTCGTACGCCGCCAGATCTCTTGTATTTTCCACGACCATGATCGTCTTGTGGTCTCTTGCATCGTTCTTGCAGATCGGGCAGAGCTCATCGTCTGTCAGCGTAAAACATTCTTTACAGTATCTGACGTTCTTCCTTGCATCGATGATCGTATCCGAGAGCCGCTGCACTTCCTCGATCGGACGGTTAATAATATGAAACGCCAGGCGTTGGGCTGATTTCGCCCCCACACCCGGCAGTTTGGACAGTTCTTCGATCAGTTTTGTGATATGACTGCTATAATAATCCATCAGAACGGAAATCCTCCACCCATACCAGTAAGTCCGCCTGTCAGTTTTGACATGACTGCGTTGGTCTCTTCCTCTACTTTTCTCAGAGCTTCGTTGGTAGCTGCCATAATCAGATCTTCGAGCATCTCGATATCATCCGGATCTACGACTTCTTCTTTGAGCGAAACTTTGGTCACTTCTTTCTTACCGGAGATCGTCACTTCTACCACGCCGCCGCCTGCTGCTGCCGTAAACTCTTTCTCTTCCAGTGCTTTCTGGTTTTCTTCCATCTGACGCTGCATTTTCTGTGCCTGTTTCATCAGATTGTTCATATTGCCCGGAATACCTCCGCCCGGAAATCCTCCACGTTTTGCCATTTTCTAATCCTCCTGAATAATCTTTCTATTAGTCATCTTCTATTTCTATATCTGCATGGACCAGATTTTCAAGTGCCTCCTCGACCTGCACTTTGGAAAGTCTGGTATTTGCCACATGCTCATCTGCCTGCAGAATCATCTTGACTTTGACCTGCCTGCCTGTTTTCGCTGCAATGATCTGCTCGAGTACTTCTGCTTTCTTCGGATCATTGACATAAGTCTCTCCCAGAAAATCAGAAAATACGATATAAAGCGTACCATCTTCTTTTTCTGTATTAAATTTCGGAACGGCACTTGCCAGAACCACACGGAAACGCCCTGAAGTCTGTGCCAGGATCGTCCGCCACATACCGACGATCTTCTGCAGATCTTCCGGTGCTGCCTGCTGAAGCTTTGCCGGGTCTGTGCTGCCTGCTGTTCCATCCGGATCTATGCCTCCCGGAGCCGCCACATTTACCGGATTTTGATAGTCAAAATTGCCCTCCGGTGTGTAACCACCGGTGTCCTGCTGTCTTACCACCACGCCCGATGCCAGCTGCTTTTCCAGTCTCCGCACGCGTTCCAGTACGGAGAGCTGATCCTGCTCCATCTGCGGACGGCACAGTTTGATCAGTGCCACCTCCAGCATCACTCGCTTGGATCCTGCATATTTGATTTGATTCTGCAATTCTGAAAAAATGCGGATATAACGCATCAGCGTATCATCTCGCACCATCGCTGCCTCTTCTTTCAGCTGCTCCAGATTCTCTGCGGAGACATCCAGCACATCTTCCATATTATCGGAACTTTTAAGCAGAAGCAGGTTTCGCAGATACCAGGTAAAATCGTTTACAAGCTGCGTCAGATCACGTCCCTGCATGATCATATTTTCCAGATGCAGGATCACCTGCGTAACATCCCCGTCCAGCACTTCCCGCAGCAGTTTGCTGAACTCATCGGTATCCACCGCACCGAGTACATCCAGGACATGCTCATACGTCAGCTTTTCTCCTAAATAAAAGGCAATACACTGATCCAGAAGACTTAACGCATCTCGCATGGAACCGTCGCCTTTTTTGGCGATATAACGCAGAGCCTTATCTTCGACTTCGACCTGCTCCTCATCCATCAGCTCTCGCAGACGGTCCACGATCGTCGTGCGGGCGATCCGTTTGAAATCATAACGCTGACATCTGGAGAGGATCGTGATCGGGATCTTGTGTGCCTCCGTCGTCGCCAGAATAAAAATGACATAGGAAGGCGGTTCTTCCAGTGTCTTAAGCAGTGCATTAAACGCACCTATAGACAGCATATGGACCTCGTCGATGATGTAGACCTTGTACTTGCCGCTGGTCGGTGAGTAGGCAACCTCTTCCCGGATCTCACGGATGTTGTCCACACCGTTGTTGGAAGCTGCGTCGATCTCAATCACATTCATGGAATTTCCAGCGGCGATCGCCTTGCAGGTCTCACACTCGTTGCAGGGATTTCCATCAATGGGATGCTCACAGTTTACCGCTTTTGCAAGGATCTTTGCCACCGTCGTTTTACCTGTTCCTCTGGTACCGCAGAACAGATAGGCATGTCCGATACGCTGTGCCCTGATCTGATTTTTTAATGTCCGCACAATTGCGTCCTGGCCCTTCACATCTTGGAAGGAGTCAGGACGGAATTTACGGTATAAAGCAGTATAGCTCATGCTTTCCCTCTGTTTCTAAATACTTCAAAAATGTCTGTGGCAGACTCTCTGCCCTTACATCAGATGTGAAGTGACTCCCATCCGATACCGTCTCGATTTTATACACCAAAGCTGATGCCGATGCATTTTGCTTCTTTGATCAGCTGATCATCCGGAGATACCATCTTCAGCTTGCCGGCTACATCACCAAGCGGTACTTTCTTGACTTTGCCGTTGATGATACCTACCATGTAACCATATTCCTTTTTCATGATCAGAGTTGCTGCTTCTGCACCCAGTCTGGTTGACAGTACACGGTCATACGGACAAGGGCTTCCTCCTCGCTGTGTATGTCCCGGAACGGTAATACGCACTTCGATGCCAGTCTTCTGGAAAATCTGGTCTGCCAGTTCGTAGGATACGGATGGATGTTTTCTCTTTTTGATCTTTTCTTTTAATTCTTTCTTTGAAAGGGCTGCATCTTCTTTGGAGATCGCACCCTCTGCAACTGCCAGAATGGTAAAACCATGCCCGGATGCCGCTCTCTTGTGGATCGCTTCGATGATCTTATCGATATCGTAAGGGATCTCCGGAAGCAGAATGATATCCGCACCGCCGGCGATTCCTGCATGAAGCGTCAGCCAGCCGACTTTGTGTCCCATAACTTCAACTAAGAATACACGGTTGTGGGATGCTGCGGTTGTGTGGATACGGTCGATTGCATCGGTCGCAATGTCAACCGCACTCTGGAAACCGAATGTCATATCCGTTCCATAAATATCATTGTCGATGGTCTTTGGCAGATGGATGATGTTCAGTCCCTCTTCACGCAGCAGATTTGCTGTTTTCTGTGTTCCGTTTCCCCCGAGGATCACCAGGCAGTCCAGACGCAGTTTGTAGTAATTCTGCTTCATGGCCTCTACCTTGTCCAGTCCGTGCTCATCCGGTGTACGCATCAGCTTGAACGGCTGTCTGGATGTTCCAAGGATCGTTCCGCCTTTTGTCAGGATTCCGGAAAAATCTTTTGCAGAAAGCATACGGTAATTGCCGTAGATCAGACCTTTGTATCCATCATAAAATCCATAAACTTCGAGTTCCTGCACATTTGCACTGAGACCTTTGACTACTCCTCGCATTGTTGCATTGAGTGCCTGACAGTCACCACCGCTTGTCAGCATACCAATTCTTAACATTTGCTACCACGCTCCTCTTTTTTTCATACCTTCTTATGCAGATGTCGAAGCAAAAAACTTTCGGTCTTTTCACTTCAACGGATGCCTGCAAATTGCTTCGTTACAAAGTAACGCTCGCAATTCTGTAAACATTTAATATAAGGCAGGTGGTCCCTGCCTTCGACACCACCTGCCTTGATTATATAATATTTTTCTTCCCACTACAACGGTAAAATCAATAACTTTCTGTTTCCTTATCCAGGATCACTTCCGCAAATGTTGCTTTCCTCTCCATCAGTTTTGTCAGTTTTGCCATTTTTGATACATTTCCGATCAAGATCACACCGCAGAGCTTTCCGTTCAGGAAATACAGTTTCTCATACTGCTTCTTGCTCCTGTCACAGATCTCCAGTGTTTTATAGAGGAGATTTTTGTTTCTGCCGTTATCTCCGATTGCATACAGGGAGGTATTCATACCGTTAAAGGAGAGTGGCATCTGTACTTTCTGATATTCCACGCACTCCCCGGCTGCACTTGCTCCTGCGACTTTTCCCTGCTCACTTGCCTCGGCCCAGAGTGCTGCATTTTCCCCTTCAAATTCCACGCAGTCTCCGCATGCATAGATATCTTTTTCACTGGTCTGCATTTTTTCATTTACAGCAACTGCCCTGTTTACCTTCAGTCCCATCTGTTCTGCAAGTTCTGTATTTGCACGCACACCGCAGGAGATCAGCACCAGATTGGCTGCGATTTCTTCCCCATCTGCAAGACGAACGGCCGTTACACGCTCCTGCCCTTCGATCCGATCGATCTTTACTCCGGTGCGGATCTTGATACCGACACTCTCTGCAATGCTTCCAAGCATCGCTGCCGCACCTTCATCCAACTGTCTTCCCATCAGAACCGGAGCCGCCTCAAGAACCGTCACCTGACATCCTGCCTTTTTCAGCTCCCAAGCCGCCTCAAGTCCAAGCACACCGCCGCCGATCACGACTGTCTGTCCGTTCTTTGGGATCATCTGCCCGATTTTTTCTGCATCTTCCAGAGTACGGATCACGGCCACCTGCTCTTTTTCGCTTCCCGGGATCGGAGGGACGAAGCTTTTTGCTCCCAGTGCATAGATCAGCTTCGTGTATTTCAGACGCATGCCATCCTCAAGTGTCACTTCTTTTTCTGTTTTGTCCACCGAAATGATCTTTTTGCCGAGGATCTGATAAACCTGATTCTCCTCATACCAGCTCTCCGGTTCCACCTGGATCTGACTGATTTCAAGTCCGGCATTTAAGGCTTTTGTCAGCATCGGACGGTTATAGGTCGGATATTTTTCCTCCGAGATCATAAGAATCGAAGAAGTCTTATCCCGCTCCCGTATCGCTTTCGCCGCATTCAGTCCTGCTGTACCGTTTCCAAGGATCACATAAAATTCATCGCCGTCTTTTCGGTAAGTAGTTTCTTTTTCTTCCACCGGCACAAAATTTTCACGTCCGACACCGCAGACCGGACATACTTCCAGGGAAGAATCAAAAATTTCTCCGCACACCAGACATTTCACAAGCTTTCGACTGCCTTTTGTCGTTTTCTCCGCCTTTTTATCCTGCAGAAGAGAACCGAAATGATAGCCGTATTCGAAAGCCTCTACAAGCTCCGTATCTCCCGGACGGAAACGGATGCGAAGTCCGTCCACTGTATTCATGCGAAGCTGTTTCAGACGCTCCATGATATGCGGCACGCCTTCTCCGCTCCAGCCGTAGCTGCCGAATGCACTTGCCAGTTTCCCACCATGTGTTCCCGCAAAAATGGATGTTGTCAGATCCCAGATCGGCTTTAATGCTTCCCCCACGATCGTCGGTGTTCCAAATAAAATACCATCAGCAAATCCAATCTCTTCCAGTACCTTTGCCTGATCTGCTGTCACCATGTCGTAGCTTCGCACATCAATATCACCGCTTGCTTTGATGCCTTCTTCAATCTTTTCCGCGATCTGCTTTGTATAACCATAGGCACTTACATAAGGAATGACTACCGTTTTTTTCTTATTCGGATTAACTACGGTGCACCATCTTTCGTAAGTCTCCTCTATAAAATCAATCCCGGAATCCAGCACCGGTCCATGTCCCGGGCAGATCATCGAAACATCAAGCTCTCTTACACGTTCCAGAGCCTTCAGCATAAATGGCTTGAACGGTCCGATGATGCAGTCAAAATAATATTTCGTTGCCCGCATATAGCCTTCCCGGTCTGTCACCTTGCTGACCAGCACATCCTGAAATCCATAGTGGGAGCCGAAGGAATCGCAGGTCACAAGCACCTGTTCTTCTTCAATAAAGGTGTACATCGTATCCGGCCAGTGCAGATTCGGAACCAGCAGAAAACGCAGCGTTTTGTCCCCGATCTTCATCGTCTCGTTGTCATGCACGATCAGATTGCAGAATTCGCTGTTTACGATCTCCTTTAAAAATCCCGCTGCACAGGCAGTGGAAATGATCTTCAGCTGCGGACTTAATTTCAACAGACGCTGCACACTGCCCGCATGATCCGGCTCCGTATGATTGACCACCAGATAATCGATCTTTGTCACATCGATCACTTCGCCGAGTTTGTCCATCCACTCCTCAAAAAAAGCTTCTTTTACCGTTTCAAATAATACGGTCTTTCCGCCGCTTTTGAGCACATAAGAATTGTAGGTTGTGCCAAATTCCGTGTACATGATAATATCAAAAACCCTGAGCGTGTCATCCACGATTCCCGCCCAGTAAAAATCATCTCTAAGCTTTAATGTTTTCATAGCATACCTCCTGTGGTTTTGTGAATGCTCTATATCTTCACAGCTGCATTTTTTATTCTTGTTTTAAAATGCCCTGTGCAGCTTTAAGCTTTTTATTATGTTTAGATGTGAGTGTCAAAAGTCTCCAACTATGATGCCTACGGATTGTTCCGTGCGTTGCACTCCCACAATCCTTTCTACGCTCCGCTTCGGTCGGTGCTAAACATGTGCCACTGGCACATAGCACCCCAGTATTCGCATATCGTGGGATTATCATCCCACTTTTATGCTCATATCGGGGCGGGTCCCAAGGTCTTTCATCCACCTATGAGCAAGCTCATGTGGATTTAGACCTTTTGACCCTGGCATCATGAAATAAGTGAATATAAAAAGGAGGCACGGCATATATGAAGAGAACTTCAAAACGCGTGATGGCAGTCGCAGTGTCGCTTGCAATGGTACTTACCGGCAGCACAAGTGCACTGGCAGCAACAACAAACCCGGAAATCAGTGACCGAGAGATCGAACATAAAACAGCAGCGAAAAACATTGCAGCACAGGGTATGGTCCTTCTGGAAAACAAGAACAATTCCCTGCCGATCTCCAAAGAAAAAGGAACTAAGATCGCACTTTTTGGTCAGGGCGTATACAATACCATCAAAGGAGGTACCGGTTCCGGTGCAGTAAACCAGCGTGATAACGTTACCGTACAGCAGGGCTTTGAAAATGCAGGCTATGATATCGTTGATATTGACTTTGTAAATCAGATGCATGAAAGATGGACGGCAAATGGCGGCGGAACAAGCCAGGGCTGGAGCTACAAATGGGTAAATGAACCGATTTATGAGCAGACCGAAGGTGCCGTAGATCAGATCAAAGCAGCAGCAGAAAAAACAGACACCGCTATTTACGTGATCGCACGTAACTCCGGTGAAGGTTCTGACCGTTCCGCAGGAAAAGGTGATTACCTCTTATCCGACGATGAAGAGGCGAACTTAAAGCTGCTGGGACAGAACTTTGAAAATGTTGTTGTTGTCCTGAACGTAGGCGGAATCATTGATACAAAGTTTTTTGATGAGATTGATGGTCTGGATTCCATGCTTCTGATGTCTCAGGCCGGTATGACAGGCGGAGATGCGTTGGTAGAAGTATTGAACGGAACCGTAAATCCATCCGGTAAACTGACCGACACCTGGCCGGTGAATTTCGATGACAACCCATCGAGTGAAGGATTTGCAAACCAGGACGGCAACACCGCTCAGGAATTATATAACGATGATATTTTCGTAGGATATCGTTATTATGATACCTTTGGCGTAGATGTATCTTATCCGTTTGGTTACGGCGGATCTTACACAAGCTTTGCGATGTCAACAAAATCGGTAAAAGCAGACAAAGATAAAGTAACCGTTCAGGTTAAAGTAAAAAATACCGGTACCGTATCCGGTAAAGAAGTAGCAGAAGTTTATTTCTCAGCTCCGGACGGTGAACTGGACAAGCCATATCAGGAACTGGCCGGCTACGCCAAGACAGACGAACTGGCACCGGGCGAGTCTCAGATCCTTACGATCAGTTTTGATACGAAAGAAATGGGATCTTACGATACCGACAAAGCAGCTTACGTGATGGAAGATGGCGATTACATTATCCGTGTCGGTAATTCTTCCAGAAATACACACGTAGCAGCGAAACTCAATGTCGCAAAAGACACGATCACCGAGCAGTACAGCAACCTGATGGTTCCGGTAACAGAAAACGACAACATCGAAAACAGTGATAAATATCCGACCCTGGAGCCGATGACAACCGAAGGTGCAACATCGATCACATACGATGGCGAAGCAAATGAGATCGCGGCAGCGAAGACGATTGAAGTGGATTTTACAGGCTACAAAGCACCGGAGATCATCAAAGAGAACGAAGACGTAACGGTTTACACTTCCGATACAACCGAAGAAAAATATCTGTTTGCCAAGAATGAAGACGGAGCAACAGGAACTGTTTCCCGTGTAGAAAAAGCAAACGCAAACAACACCGACTACAGCGTAACTTATCAGGAGCACGTTAAGAAATTTGACGGTGACTACAGCAAGAATACACTGAAAGATGTTTACGACGGTAAGATCAGTCTTGAGCAGTTCGTATCTGGTTTAAGCCTCTATGAGTTGGCAAACCTGGTAAACGGACATTCCAGTGACAAGACCGTACAGGGCGTTGCAGGAGCAACCTGGAAAAACGATGAAAAAGGGTTTGTACCTGTAAACCTGTCTGACGGACCTGCAGGTCTTCGTATTACACAGCACTATAAACAGGATGATACCGACTATTATCAGTATGCAACTGCATGGCCGATCGGTACACTGCTGGCACAGACCTGGGATACCGGGCAGATCTACGCTTACGGCGAAGGCGTTGGCGAAGAAATGGAAGAATTTGGTATCGGTTCCTGGCTGGCACCTGGTATGAATATCCACAGAAACGCACTCTGCGGACGTAACTTTGAATATTATTCTGAAGATCCGGTAGTCGTAGGTGTGACCGGCACAGCAGCAACACTCGGCGTACAGAAGAGCAAAGGTGTTGGCGTTACCATCAAACACTACGCACTGAATTCTCAGGAAACAAGCAGAAACAGAGAGAATAATACCGTTTCTGAAAGAGCAATCCGTGAAATCTACCTCAAAGGTTTCGAAATGGTTGTAAAACAGGCACAGCCGATGGCGATTATGACCTCCTACAACCAGAATAACGGAAGACCGGCAGCGGATGACTATGATCTTTGTACCGCATTTGCAAGAGACGAATGGGGATTCAAAGGCATGATCATGACAGACTGGGGCGGCGGACAGTCTGTACCGATGTACGAAATGCACGCAGGCAACGACCTTGTTTGCCCGGGCAAAGGCTACTCTCAGATCATGAAAGGCTTTATCAATGAGCCGGCATGGACAAGCGATGGTTATGTAGAACTGGAAGAGAGAAGCATTCAGGATGTTGATGCAAGCGGAAATCCGATCACAGTTTCTAAGATGGTTCCGAACTTTGGCGGATACAAACTGGATCTGAACGGCAATCTGAAAATCTCCACAACCGTAGCAAAAGGCGTAGAACTGAACGAAAAAGTTGCAGAACTGAAAGAACAGGGTTATATCACATCTGTTACAACAAACAGCCGTGGTGTGACAACTGTTACTTATAAAGTGAGCATGGATGACGGCGTAGAATCTACACAGGTTATCTCTCTTGGTGACCTTCAGAAAGCAGCCATCAACATCTGTAACTTTATTATGAATTCCATCGAATTTGCAAACGCAAACGACCTGGAAGCAAAATCACTGAACGAACTGTATGCAGACGCACTGCAGACGATCACTTCCTATGAAAAAGATGACGTTGTTCCGTCCACAACATACTCCACGATCACCGAAGGTTATGACTGGGGTCCGGCAATCTCCAAGGTTGTTGTAAATGTCGGCAAAGCAATGAGCGGAAATATTGACGCATCTGCATTTGAAGTAAACGTAACAAGAAAAGCACTCAGCGGATTCCTTCTTGGACCATCCAGAGGAACACGTAACGTAACCGCAGCTTATGTATCCGATGCAAACGGAAACAAAGCAGCAACGGGCAATTACATTACTCTGGAACTGGAAGTAGGACCGGATCTGTCCATCGGATCTCCGTTCAACTACAACTTCTTCGGAAGCGGCCACAATGAGTATGTAGACACTGCATATGAAGTAACCTTAAATAAAGAACTCAAAGCAGCAGACGGCAGCAGCGTAAATTTTGCAGCAAATAAATTTGCAGCAGACACCACACGGATCTGTGATGACTTTGATCTTGAAGGTAAGTTCAGCTACAACGATGAAAAATTTGGTCAGATCGCTCTGACATACGCTTCCTATACACCGGAAGCAGCTAAGAATGACGGCAAGAAAAATGCTCTGATCATCTGGCTGCATGGTGCAGGCGAAGGCGGAACAGATCCACGTGTAGCACTGGTAGGAAACAAAGTAGTCAACCTGGCAACCGATACTGTACAGCAGTACTTTGACGGCGGAGCATACGTTCTGGCAGCACAGTGCCCGACGATGTGGATGGATAATGGTTCCGGACAGTATACAAGCGATGGAACCTCCAAATACACAGCAGCTCTGATGGAACTGATCAAAGCTTATGTAAACAGCAACTCTGATATCGATGCAAGCCGCGTATACATCGGCGGATGCTCAAACGGCGGATTTATGACCATGAACATGATCGTACATTATCCGAAATACTTTGCAGCAGCATATCCGGTATGCGAAGCTTACACAAACGATGCACTGACAGATGAAATGGTAGAATCTATCAAAGATATGCCGATCTGGTTCACACATGCAAAGAATGACCCGACCGTAAAAATCGGTACCATTGATGAAGACGGCAATTTCGTATCCAACGGTAACTACTCACCGAAGGCTTACGAGAGACTGACAGAAGCAGGCGGAAGCGATATCCACTTCTCACTGTTTGACGATGTACACGACACCACAGGTCTCTACAAGAGAGCAGACGGCACACCGTATCAGTACAACGGACACTGGTCATGGCTCTACACTCTGAACAACGAGTGCAAAGAAAACATCGACGGCGAAGAAGTAACTATCTGGCAGTGGATCTCCACAAAATCAAAAACAAACAGAGGACTTGAAAAAGTCATCGCAAAAGTAAACGCACTGAACGCAGAAGACTACACAGCAGACAGCTGGGCAGCAGTACAGAGTGCACTGGCAGCAGCCAAAGCAGTAGCAGCAGATCAGAATGCAACACGCACACAGATCAACGCAGCAATGGAAGAGCTGGTGGCAGCATACTCCAAATTAGAGTATGGCGTACAGAAACTTCATCTGGAAGTTGCAGTAGAAGAAGCAGAAAAGATCCTGGCACATCCGGAAAATTATGAAGACATTGCAGCTCTGAAAGCAGCACTGGAAAGCGGAAAAGCAGTTCTGGAAGATAAAGATGCAGATCAGACAGCAGTAGATGCAGCAGCAGAAGCAATCCTTACAGAACTGAACAAAGTAGCAGACAAAGCAGATGTGAAATCTCTGGTTAATCTGATTGAATCCGCAAAGAAACTTCTGGACGGCAATTACACAAGCGATTCCCTGAAAGACCTCAAAGCAGCGATCAAGAAAGCAGAAGATGTTATAGCAAATCCGAACAGAACAGAAGCAGAGATCGGAACCGCATATGCAGATCTGATCAATGCAATCCTGAATCTTCAGATGAAAGCTAACAAAGCAGCTCTGAAAGCAATCCTTGACAAAGCAAATGAAGTACTTGGAAACGCAGACGCTTATGTAGCAGCAACCATCGACGGACTGGATGCAGCGGCAGCAGAAGCACAGACAGTATACGACAACACAGACGCTCTTCAGAATGATGTAGACGCAGCAGTTCGTGCACTGACACGCAAAGTGGCAGATGCAAGACTTCTGGGCGACGTAGACAACGATGGTGAAGTAACAACAGCCGACAGTGTAGCACTTCTGGCAGCAAGTGCAGAAATTACAAGCCTCGATGCAGATGCAGCAGCAGCCGCAGATGTAAACGGAGACGACGTAGCGGATACAAACGACGCAGTTCTGATCCTTCAGTATGCAGCAGAAAAAGTTGCATCCTTCTAAGCGGATGAAGAACCTGCAAAAATGAATTACAAAAAGAGATGCCACAGATCACAGATTCTGACATTTCGATAAAAACGGAGCGGTGTAGCATTAAGTTACACCGCTCCGATTGCGTTTCATGACTTTGATCAAATGTAAAATAGCTGAAATTTCATCTTCCGTCAGTCCGGAGAAATCAACATTCTGTTTTTGTTCTACGCCAAGCAGATAATCTGTTGAGACGTTAAAAATTTTGGAAATGTGAATCAGAACATCATAAGAAGGCAGACGTAATCCTGTTTCATAAGCACTGATGACGGATTTTGTCAGCCCAAGCTTCTGTGACAGCTGTGCCTGGGTCATGTTTTTCTGCAGACGCAGTGACTTCAAAGTGTTGCCAAAGTCCACCATATCAATCCCCCTTTTGTGTTCATAATACTATAGGCGTAGTATTTAATTGGTGTTAAAAGTGTTGGAATAGTTGACAAATACAAGAGGATTTTACATAATAAGACATGGAGATTTACATTGAAAGAAAAACAGACAGAATGGGAGAAAGTTATGAGTATATTTTCACAATTGTTATCCGAATATATGAAACAGAAAAAAATACAGACCTACCGTCTTGCCCAGTATTGCGGCTACGACCGTGGAAATATGTATAAAATTATCAACGGCAAACGCAATCCGCCGGGCAAAGAATTTGTCGAAAAAGTGGCCGGATATATGCATCTGACACCCCTGGAGAAAACAAAACTTTACGAAGCCTATCAGATCAGTATTGTCGGTTACGATATCTACTATCGTCGAAAAGCGGTTCTGGAATTTTTGACAGAAGTCGATGCCGGACGAGAACTCGATTTTGCTCTGCAGCCGATCCGTGCAGAACAGGGATTTGAAATGGAAGACAAAACCTTTATGCTGTTAGAAGGACGTCACGCCGTCCGTTCTGCCCTGATGTATATGACTGCGGATGAGACACACCAGTCTGAAGGACATATCCGCATGCTGCTTCAGCCGGAAAGCGATTTTCTGGCGAGTATCCTTGCCATGTGCAGCAACAGTGGCATACAGACACGGGTGGATCATATATTCTGCCTGGATGACACAAACAAAGCCACAGGAAAAGATAAAAATTACAACCTGACCTGCCTGAAAAATATTCTGCCGCTCTATCATTATAATTACGAATACCAGACCTGGTACTATTACGGTTATATACCGGGGCAGAATCAGATGTTTGCACTGTTTCCATATATGGTACTGACCTCCGGGTATGCCTGTATACTGACTGCAGATCTAAAAAAAGGATACTTCACCAAAGAGCCGGAAATGCTGAAGATGCTCTCTGAAATTTTCGAAAACTGCCACAGTCATGCCAGCCGTTTTGCCAGCCTTGCAGATTCTGCCAATCATGCCGCAGAACAGATGGCATTTCTAAGTGCCACCTTCTCCGAACGCTCCACAGGATATAGCCTGCAGATGGAACCATGCTTTATGCCGGTTCTGACAAAAGAAATCCTTCAGAAATACGTCCGCAAGGACCTGCCGGGCAGAGAGATCTTCCTCGTCCAACTCCAGGATTATACAAGACAGCTGGCAAAACAGAAAATGATCTATATATGCAGCATGGAAGGTATCCTCAGATTCCTCCAAAACGGCAGAATTCCGGAAATTCCGGATGGACTCTACGAAATCCCGTCTGTTTCAGACCGTATCCAGATCGTCAAAGCCCTGCTCGCCCCGGAGCGTGCGACCAGACTTCGCATCCTGAAAAACAGCATCGGCAACACCGAAACGCCCATTTATCTCTACATCACACCAAAAACAGGCACCCTGCGGCTGCCGCTTGCAACCGACCAGATGGTCAACCTCCAGATCCAGGAAACCGGAATGTTGGAGGCATTTTATGACTTCTGCGAGAACCTCGATGAAGAGATGTTCTATAGCTTCGAAGAGGCAGAGCAGATCGTGGAAGAAGAGATGAAAGCTGGAGATTGGAAAACAGAATAACGGAAAGAAGAATAAAAGAAAAAATGCCCGGCAAGAGCCGGGTTTTTTATTGCTGAAAAACAGAAAGTAACAGAAAAAAGCTGACTGAAAAAATGACACATCTTGAGAGAAAAAACAGGGAAAAGTAAAATGAATACAAGCAGTGTTTCTGAAAAAAAGAAAAAATAGAAAGAAGGTGTAACAATTTTAGTAACACGGCGAATAGTATATACAGGCATAAGAAACTAAGCTAAAATAAGATAGAGAAAACAAAGTGTCTGTGAGGAATAGGAAAGGAGATTCGAATGAGAAAATGCAACTTATGTAAAAAGGTAATACTGGTGAGTGGTTTAACATTAACGATGTTAATGACAGCTTGTAGTGGTAGTGAGAAACCAGGAGATATGCTTATTGGAAGCTGGGTATCCGAATATAATGATATTGTTACGTTTGAAAAGGATGGAAGATGTACAGCACCATTTACTTACAATGCATCTTGGTGGGAAAGTGCAGATCATTATACTCTAAAAGAAGATGGAACATTAGTATTGAGCAGCAGTGAAGGTCACGCAGGAGGTTCTTATGAAAAGGTAGATACGGAGGAAGAAGCACTGGATGATGGAAGTATGTATTATTTGGATAAAGATAAATTGATCATAGAAGAAGACGTTTATACGAGAACAAAATAGAAGAAGAGGAAAAGAAGAAAATGTACAAGAAAAATTATCATTTTTTAGTAATGGGATTGATTTTTTCAGCATTAGCGGTAACCGGATGTTCCAACAACCAAAAGACAGAAGAGACCGTAATAGAAAGTACTGCAAACACTGAATATGAAAGCAATGAAGAAGCAGCAGGCGAAACAGTGACAGAAGATGATACCGATGATGAGTACGAAGATTATGAGGAATATGAAGAAGACAGTGAGGAAAGTACAGAAGAGACATCTCCGTATGTAGAAATGACCTATAAATTCAGTGAAGGTGAAGGATGGATCAAAACCAGAAGTGAAAATAGTCTGTATGATGGTTATTTCTGTTTGGATTTGAAAGGGAATGCTTTGTTTTCTGTCAATAATCCGGATATAACCTATATTTCACCTTTTTTTAATGGCTGTGCATTTGTAGAGACGGATGATATTTTTTATCAGATTGATTTAGATGGTAATGTTATAAAAAGTTATACTATATCTGATGATACTACAGTTAAAACATATGCGGAAGGACAGATTTGGACAGAAAAATACAGTTCAGGTTTTGACAGTGCCGGTTATGTATATACTTTATACAATGAAAAGGGAGAGAAGGTTACAGAATTTTCAGTAGAAGGTACGGAGCCTGTTGATGAAATTAATTATTGTGGACAAGGCGTATGGCGTTATTATACTCGTAATAGTGATGGGGATTATATTTACAAATGTTATTGTACAGAGAGTGATAAATGGATAGAGACTGATGGAGATTTTCCGTATCATATTTACTTTTGCGAAGATATGACTGTTTTAGGATTAGATCATGAAGATCCGGATGATACGGGATATGTGGCGAAGATGATTCTGATGGATAAGAAAGGAAATTTGAGTGAAGTAGGTTTAAAGAAAGAGCTGGGAGGAAATTTGGAGTCCGCTTCTGGTTATATAAAGGATGGGTACTGCATATTAGAAGAATATGGTGAATATTTGATTTCCTATAATCTTTCATCAGGTGAATTCAAAGTAATGGATAATGAATATACAGAAAGAGTGAAAATGGACGAATTACCTGATAAATTAATGTTTACAGACGGATGTGTTGCACTCCCTTTGCAAGGAAAAGATGAAAATAATTATGTAGGGCTTTTTGATACTTCCTGGAATCTTATCGGTGAACCAATCAAGTGCAGTGAATTTGATTTTTCAGAAGGAAAACTAATAACGGTACAGGATGTTACGGATGAGTATGGAAGACCAGATCAGGAAATAGTGGTCTATAACACAAAAGGGGAAGAGATGTTTAATGCATATGAAAAAGGATACAGAGCGATCACTCCTTATAAGAATGGAATGGCATATGTTATAGATGAAGAGGACAGTCCAATTGCCGGTATTTTTTATAGTTTAAATGATTCGGATATGTTAGGTGGAGAGTGGAAAACGATTGATGAAAATGGAGAGCGTCTCTTTAATACGGTTAATCTGGATAATGCAAAAGCAGTTGAGCTGAAATAGAAGTTTTGAGTAAATGATGTGAAAGGAAATAGAAGGATGAAAAAAATAAAAACATATAAGATAATGGCAATGATAAGTGTTTTGGTGTTAACATTACTGTTAATGGCTTGTGGTGGAAGTAATAAACCTGAAAATATGCTTATTGGAAATTGGTTATCAAATTACAATGATATTGCTATTTTTGAAGAGGACGGAAGATGTACGGCACCGTTTACTTACAATGCATCCTGGGGGGAAAGTGCAGATCATTATATATTTAAAGAAGATGGGACGTTGGTGTTTAGCAGCAGTGAAGGACATGCAGGAGGAACTTATGATAAAGCAGAGACAGCAGAAGAGGCAAGGTATAATCGTAGTAAGTATTATTTAGAAAAAGACTTATTTATTGTAGAGAAAGATACTTATACGAGAACAAAGTAAAGCACAAAAATATAAAAATTAAAGGAGAAAAAACAATGGGAGAAATTTTTAGTTTTATCAGTGATTGCGGTTTGGCACGTGGAAAAATGCATGCTGAAGTAAAAGTATTTGCTGACAGGGTGGAAATTAAAAGAGATACGAAATGGAAAGTGGCTAAACAAACAATAATTTATTTTGACAGTGTTACAGCGATTTCACATAAGATGAGTAAAGGTTTATTGCAGTCAGAGCAATGGATTACGTTTGCTGTACCGGGGGTTCGTCAGGATATGGTAGTTGCAGTAGAACCGGGAACTTATGTTACGAATTCGCAAATGGCTCCGTTTGATGATGAATATTCGATTATTTTCCGTAAAGATAATGCACAGGCTGAAAAATATATTCGAAGAATTCAGGAAATATATCAGGAATTTAAAAACAATCATACTCCAAGTGCTGTTAATAATGTTGTACAGGGAGAATCTGCTATTGAAAAACTTAAAAAGTTGAAAGAGATTTATGATCTGAATATTATTACAGAAGAAGAATATGAAGAAAAGAGAAATAAATTGTTGCAGGAAATTTAGAAATTATCTGTTTTAGACATAGCAAATATGCCCGGTGAAAGCCGGGTTTTTTGCTCAAGTGGTTCAGTTTTGTGAGATTTTGTATATAAAATCTTGACTGAAAATCTGACACATCTTGAGGAAAGAACCAGAGAAAAAGTAAAATAAATACAGATAGTGTTTCAGAAAAAAAGAAACAACAGGAAGAGGGCGTAACAATTTTAGTAACATGTGAGACCGTATATACAGGTACGGGAAAATAAGCTAAAATTAGTCTATAACAAAACGGAGCAGGACAACGCAAAGGAGGAAAACACATGAAGAGAAAAATGAAACAGATTGTTATCATGCTTGTATTGATATGTATGGGTCTGGGAATGAAACCGCAGACGACATCTGCTGCACCGAAAAAATATGTCCGTTCTTTTTCGGTAGGGAAAAAGAAGATCAGCATAAAAGCAGGGCAGAGTAAGAAGATATCTTACAAGATAAAAGTCAAAGGGAATGCAAGTAAAAAAGTAAGCTTGAAAGCAAACAATAAAAAAATTCAGGTCAGAACTTCCAAAAATAAAATTGTCATTCTGGGCAGAGAAGCAGGCAAAAGCAAAATTACGGTGACAACCAAAGGAAAAGATAAAAAAGGTAAAAAAATAAAGAAAACAATTTCAGTGACCGTTAATCCAGATAGTACAGGAGTAACAGACAATACTGACATAGCTGATAAAGATTCGGCACTGGAAGAATTTGCTAAAAACTATCAGTATTTATGTAAAACACCGGCAATGTATGATGGATATTTTTTGTACTCAGATACAGAGAATATTGCTCTGGGAGATTTGAGGCTGGAACTTCAGCCATTGACGTATGATATTGATGATTATGATTCAGATGGTCAAAGTGAACTGCTTATTGTAAACATGGATCCTTATACAAAATGGGGGCAATCAGCTCTGAGACTTCAGATGTACGAAGTAGATGGCACGGGACACGTTTATCTGTCAGCATTACACTTGTGTACAACAGAATATGGAAGCATTTATGGAACCGAGATTTTGAGGAAAGGAGACAGCAGAGTATTCAAGTATAAAAAAGATAATGAATGGATGATTGCAGCAGAGCAGAATATACAGGGAAGCTACTTTGACGGTCATGCAAGGAATTTGTTTATGGTAGCAAAATACTATGATAAGCCAAAACTCAAATTTGAAGTAATGGGAACTGCAGAAGGCGAATGGTATCCGGGAACGCCAGATGAGCAGGTAATCAAAAGCAGTATGAAACAGAAATATGATGCACTGGATCTGGAGGTTGATGTTAATCAGATCTTTGACGGTAAAAAGCATGTATACGATTACATAGACAATCCGATCAGTTTTGTAAAAACGGAATATGCATTTGACAGGAATGCACTAAAACAGAGCGAATGGTCGAAGTTCAGTTATATTACTTTTTCAGAAAAATAGTAAAAGAACAGGAGGAAGCGGAATGGGGAAAAAAGGAAAACAATTTATAAGCGTTCTGATGATACTGGCGTTGTTGCTTGGGATTTTTCCAACGAATGTTGTCTGGGCAGCGGAGCAGTCAGATGATGTGGAAAAAGTACTTGAAAATCCAAAAGTAAAGAGTAACTCCAAAATGGAATCAGGACGAGAAGTAACCTGGGACTGTGTATGGTTTGGAAGTTATCCGCAAAGAGAAGTAATTCCAGAGTCGTTGGAAGGTCTGTATGTCCTGAAAAATATGTGGTATGAAAAGGATGTTTCAGCAATCATTGATGATGAAATATATCAGAAACTGCAAAATGCTGACAACTGGGATGCAAATAATGAAATTACTCTGGATGGGGAAAAATATTGCAGGATCAGCCAGGACGATGCAAAGCAGGTTAAGGATTACGAAACGCCGTGGTATCGCTGGTATTCATGGGAGTGGACGGAAACAGAGGATTGCTGGCACTATTTTAAATATGATCCAATTAAATGGAGGGTACTTAACACAGATGACAAGCATAGTGAGGCGTTCTTGCTTGCGGATGTGGCTTTGGATGTACAGAAATACTATAATGCAAACTACGGAAAGCTGACGGAAGATGAATTTTTTACAAACAACTGGAAAAAAAGTGATCTGAGAAGCTGGCTTAACAGCAAGGGCAGTGAAGAAAGAGGATTTCTGAATACTGCATTTTCCAACAAGGAACAGGAAGCTATCATCAATATAATAGCAGAAGAGAGAGTGGCAGATAAAGTCAGTATTCTTTCAAAAAATGAAGTATGGGGAAACCAGACAGCCATAGATTATGGATTCGCAGAAGCCTCTGATATCGCTGACGAGGCGAGACGCAGTAAAAGCAGTACTTACGCAAAAATCATGGGATTGAATATCAGTGTGGATCAGGCAGCAATGGACTGTAACAACTGGTGGATACGCCCGGCAAATGGATCTACGGTGCAGTATGACGGACAGAGACAAGCTTGGGGTGATATGATCAGTATTGTAAATTTGAATGCAGTAAGACCGGTGGTAAAGATCGATTTATCAAAGACAGGGCAATACCGATATGCCGGAACGGTCTCTTCCGGTGGAAAGGTAAAGACAGAATGCAGCCTTCTTCAAAGTTATGCGGATTATATGTACAGTGAACGCTATCCTGAATTCATATACTATGCAACGACCTCTGAACAGATGTCAGGCGAAGCAGAAAAAACCGGTACATATAATTATGCACATGCCTGGAAAGATATGAAAGACTTGCATGATATTCTGGACAATCCGGCAAACGTAGCAGATAAGGTTTTGTCAGAATCAGATTTTTATCAGGGTATTATTTTTGCACTGTTTGAAGAAGCGACATATAACAGCAAGCTTAAAAAAATAACAGATGTGGCAGATACCGTGGGCGAGATAGCAGATGCTGTGAAAATAAATATAGAAAAAATATGTCAGCTGGATGCAAGCGGTAATAAAAATATTAAAGATCTGACATCAAAAGAGATAGAAGCTATTAAAAAGCTTACGGAAAAACAGTTAGAAAAAAGTAAATTGTTTCAGTTTTCGGATAAAGTTTCGGGTTTTCTGGACTTTATAAACTATGTAAAAGACATAGATGAATATCTGGAATATTTCAGCAGTTGCCTGCAAATTTTATACATGAATGAAAGCTATCAAAATGTTATGCAGGATATGTATGATCTCTGCCCTGTATCCGATCTTCAGTTAAAAAGGGCGTTAGGGGATTGCGTATCGGTTATGAAAATGAGCAAAGAAGAATTCATAAAGAAAATGGAGGTTCATGGATTTGCTGTTATTGGAAAAGAAGCTACAAAAACAGTTGCGAAGACGATATGGAGTAAAGCAAAAGATATAATCATGCAAAGCAATCCGTACGCAGCAGCAGTATGGGTTGGCTGGGGAACCGGTATTGCAGTCAGTGATACATTGTTTAACACCAGCAAGATTGCAGAAAAAGTGATTGATATGCGTATGATATGCGATGTTAAAAAGTTGGTGGTAAAAGTTTTTGAGTGTGAATCAAATAAATATAATCAGGATAAAGAAGGAACCGATTATACGGCGGGGAATTTTGCAGCAGCAGTAGACGTTTGTTATCGTTACATAGATTCGGATGCTCAGTGCAGTTATGATTTCGTTCAGGCAGTTGATGACGCAATGATTTCAAAGATTATCCAGTTTTTTAAAGGAAATGAACGTCAGGCAGTAAAAGATGAAATTGAGACGATACGGAAAAAATATAAAAGTCTGCATCAATCTAATTTTAATGACTGGGCAGAGAAATGCCTGGTTTCATATCCGAAAATTTATAAAAAATATAAAGATGAGGGCAAGGGTGGAATTTTTGATATTATCAAATGGTATTCGATAAAATGTCCGGTTGATGTCTATGTTTACGATGAAAAAGATAATCTTGTAGCATCGGTCATCGGAAATCGTGTTTTCTGCAAAGAAGGTGCTGATCTGACTGTGATGTGTGTAGATGATCAGAAAATGCTTTATTTTTATGATTCAGACAATACCTATAAAATCAAGTACGCGGCAACGGATGCAGGAACAATGGATATTGATATTAAAGAGTTTAAGGAAGAAAAAGCGACACGTACTGTGAAGTATGTGAATGTTCCACTTGAAAAAGATCTTGTTTATACATCACAAGAGGATATGAAAACAGGAGAAGAAGACAGTTATCAGCTGAACGGAGAAGAAAATGGAGACATCATCAAACCGGTTGCAGATACAGCCAACAACACCAGGAAATATACACTGTCAGTAACAGGCGGATATATTTATGATGAAACGGTAAAGAAATCAGAGCAGTATTGTCCTGGCGAAAAAGTTACCGTCTATGCGACAGCTTCGGATGACTATACGTTCAATAGATGGAGTGCAAATGTATTTGAAGCGAATATTTCAGATATCACAGCCAGAAAAATCACATTTATAATGCCGGAAAGTGATGTGGAACTTACAGCGACCAGTACGAAAAAGCCTGATTCAAAACCGACGGTTCCAGACAATTCTGGTTCAACGGTTCCGGCAAAGAATACCGTACATAAGGTAAAAGGATTAAAATATAAAATAACAAAATCCTCTGCAAAAAAAGGCACAGTAATCGTTACAAAAAATCTGAAAAAGGATGCGACTAAGATTACAATACCGAGTACCGTGAAAATTAAAGGATATACCTTTAAAGTAAAAGGAATCAACAAAAAGGTATTCCAGAAATGCAAAAAGCTTCGCAAGGTCAAAATAGGAGCTTATGTAACAAACATTGGTTCAAGATGCTTTTATAAGTGCAGTAATTTAACTTCTGTTACATTTTCAGGCAAAAAAGCACCGAAAATTGAGAATCAGGCATTCAAAAAAACACGTGCCAAAGCGAAAAGAACGAAAGCAATGAGCAACAAACAATTTAACTTGTTAAAGAAACGTGTAAACAATGCAAAATGGTAAACGAAAGGAAGAGATCGCATGAAGAAAAGAAATATTTTTAAACATCTGTTTTTATTCTGCCTGCTGGCAATGACCGTAGCTCTCAGTAATCCGGCCGGACATACGACCGTATCAGCAGCATCAAAAGCATCCTACAAAATTATCAATAAGAAGACAACCAAGAGAAACAACAAATTAAAAGCAAAATATCTGTATCAGCTGCCACAGTTAAAAGGAAAAAGTGCAGCAGTTAAGAAGATCAACAGATCCTTAAAAGCAGATTACAAAGCAACACTCAGCAGCAAAGCGAGCTTATTTGATTCATTGAAAAATTCACCATATTCCTATTATTCAGGAGAATACTTTTATACTACAGAATGTAAAGTAACCTATAACAAAAAAGGATATGTATGCTTTAAGTTTACCTGTAACTGGATGGCCGGCGGCGTTCATAATGGCTGGGAATATGGACTTACGTATCGCCTGAAAGACGGAAAAAAACTGGAAATCCAGGACGTTGTGAGCGGAGATGATTATACCATCAAACAGAAAATCGCAAGTGCCTATTCACAGAAAGTTTCGAGTGCCGGTTATTCCCCGATCATGCAGAAAGACTGTTCCGAGTTTCAGTTTTATATCAAATCGGCAAATAAAGTAGTCGTATGTTTCGGACCATATCAGCCAATGGGAGGAAATGGACACACTTCTGTTACGATTAAAGGGAAATTGAAATAGTATATAAAGAAAAGGAATGTTGAACAGTAAGCTGAAAGGAAGCGAGTGGAATGAAAAAATGGAAAAAACGGATCATATTGACATTGCTCATAGCATTTGCTTTGAATTTTAGCAATGCAGCGACAATTACAACACAGGCGGCATCAAAGAATGTGACAGCACAATATAAGAAACCGGTTTCAAAAATGCTCAAGAAATTTGATCTGTATTTTGGCTACAGCTTTGGGAAGGGCATGAAATTCAAGTATGACATCTATATGCGAACCACGATGGTGTACTATAAGAATTTATCATCCATTTATGGGAAATCGCTTGATTATGCCAAAAATAAATGTGCCGCAGATATGAAACTTTATTTTGGAAACAAAAAAATGAAACTGAAAAAATTCTCGGGTTATACATGGAAACAGCCTTCAGATTTGATTGTAAACAAAGATAATGCGAGTTGTTATGTGGGTGGAGATTGGGGAACAGGACTTCCGACAGGGAAGATTGTTAAAATCCTCAAAAATGGTAAGAAATACAGTGTGAGTTATGATATGAATATGAAAGATACTTTGACAAATACTTATTATCGCTATATGGGAAGACTGAAAATAACTCTGAAGAAAGCGAAAAACAAAGACGGCTTTGTGATTACAGATATCAAAAGAGTAAGAACAGAGAATGTTAATATTTAAATAGTGCGTTTTGAAAAAATAGGAAAAGGATGAAATGTATGAAAAAAACAAGGGAAAAAATAATTTTGATATGTTTTGGCATAATATGTTTGCTTCTAATGTCAAAAAATGTGTTAGCAGCTTCACAATCTAATAATTGGGTATGGCCAACATATGTTCATACTTTTAAAAATGATTGGCCTAATTATGCCAGTGGAAGTTATCATGGTGGAACAGATTTTCCGGTGCCATTAAATACGGATGTATATTCCAGCTGTGACGGAGATGTGGTTTCTGTTCAGTATTTGACAACTTCTTATGGCAGACATATAAAAATTAAAGCTAAGGTGAACGGTCAGACTGTTTATATCAGATATTGTCATTTAAATCAAATATTAGTAAGTGAAGGCCAGCATGTAACAGCTGGACAGATTATTGGTAAGTCTGGTTCAACAGGAAATTCCACAGGACCACATTTGCATTATGAAGTGCGTAATTCAGCAGATTCATATAAAAATGCATTAAATCCCAAATTATATTTACCAGGAACTACATATACATATGAATCCCAAAATAATATTCAACAAGGCCATAACCCGCAGGGAATGGTAGATTCGGCTGGTGGCGGATTCAGCAAAGTTGGAGCAGCAGGATGGGCATTTGATGCAGATAATTGTGGTACAGCACTGGAAATTCATGTCTATATGGATGGAAAGCTTCTCGGAACAACGGTTGCGAATTTATACAGACCAGATGTAAACAATGTTTATAAATGCGGAGATTATCATGGATATGCTTTCGAAACAGAAGTAGATGCCAGTCTGTCAGGAGAGCACACGCTGGATATATATGCAATCAATGTTGGAGGTGGTGCACCGTCTGTTCTTCTGGCATCCAAGAAAGTTACGATCAGTCAGGACAAAGAAGCACCGGTTATTTCAGACATTCAGGTTATGGATATAACAGCAAACAGTTATGTGGTTTCGTGTAGAGTTACGGATAATACAGAAGTAAACCGAGTGCAGTTTCCGACATGGTCTGCAGTAAATGGACAGGATGATATCGTACAAAATTGGCCGGTGAATGCTGCAGCAAGTGGTACAAGAAACGGAGATATCTATACATATACTGTAAATATAGCGGATCATAATAATGACAGGGGAATCTATGCTACTCATATCTATGCATATGATAAATATGGTAACTGTTCATCAGCACGCGTAGATAGGGTTGAGATTTTGGAATTACCAGAGATAGAGTATGATCTTGGAGATGACTTTTTTGCAATTGTTGAAAATGCGTATGTACACACAGCATTAAAGAAAATTCATAACGGACAGACACAAGATGCGATTTTTTCAGATAAAGATGGAACAAGAGAACAGATGTGGCATTTTGTGAGAAACAGCAGAAATGAACCATATACAATTTATTGTGAAGGAAATGAAGCATTGGTATTAGATGTATCAGGTGGAATTGATGCAGAAAAAAGGAATGTTACAACATGGGTAGAAAATCGTTCTGATGCACAGAAATGGTATATACGCAAAAAGGATGGTCTGTATTACCTTCAGCCATGCTGTTCTTCTACCAGAGTTCTGGATGTTCCGGGAGGACAGAGCGGAGAAAGGAATGCACAGATTTATTCTTATAATACAGACCATGGAACAGGAATGAATATTGTTAAGGTGGATCCGGTAAAGGTAGAGTTGTCAGAGGAAAAACTACTTGCAACAGGCAATTATAACGGACATCGCTATGAAGTGTTTGATCAGGGAATGAACTGGACAGATGCAAAACGTTCCTGCATTTTAAGAGGAGGACATCTGGTTACAATTACAGATGCAGGAGAGCAGGAGTTTATTGAAAAACTTCTTACTAATGGAACCATGAACCAGTACTGGCTGGGATTTAAGAAATATGGTAGAAATTTTGCGTGGATTACGGGCGAAAACAGTGAATATGAACACTGGGATGCAGGAGAGCCAACGAATGGCGGAGCGGATATATCTTATCCTGGAAGAGAATATTGTGCACATATTTACAACAAAACAAATCCGGCAAATGGTGGTAAACGTTTTTATTGGAATGACATCAATAACAGCAATACGCTGGTTAATGAACTGGATTTTTTCAACACCGATGTGGTTGGAGTTATATGTGAATATGATTATATCGAAAATTATACGTTAACATATGATGCCAATGAAGGAGTGAATCCTCCAAAGAGTGAGAGTTATGAACAGGGAAGTACTGCGAAAGTAACAAATGTGGAACCGACGCGTAGAGGGTATGAATTTGTCGGATGGGCACTTAAGGAAAGTGCAGAAAATGCAGAATACCATGCAGGAGATGAAATTAAGATCACAAAAAATATCACCTTGTATGCTGTGTGGAAGGCAGAAACAAATCATAATTGGGATGCAGGAACTGTAATTTCAGAAGCGACCTGTGCAAAAACAGGAACGATAGTTTATCATTGTTCCATCTGTGAGGAAACAAGAACAGAAACAATTCCGAAAAAAGAGCATACGATTGTAAAGGATAATGCAGTAGAAGCGACTTGTGAAATCGAAGGCAAAACAGAGGGCAGCCATTGCAGTGTATGTAATACTGTAATCAAAAAACAGGAGTTTGTACCGAAAAAAGAACATAGTTGGAATTCCGGAGAAATTATCAGGGAAGCAACTTGTACCAAGGACGGTATAAAGAAAATTACCTGTACCGTTTGTAAAGAAACAAAGATAGAAATTATTACGCAGAAAGTTCATACGATTGTGAGAGATGAAGCGATACCGGCTACATGCAAAGAGACCGGAAAAACGGCAGGAAGTCACTGCAGCGTATGTAACACCGTAATTCAGGCACAGGAAACCATACCAAAAACAGAACACAGCTGGGATGCAGGAACTATTGTTGAAGAAGCCAGCTGTACAGAAGAAGGTATTGAGAAGATTACCTGTACTGTATGCGGAGAAAGTAAAACAGAAAAAGTAGCACCGGCAGGTCATATTGTTGTAAAAGATGAAGCAATAGAAGCAACATGTGCAACAACCGGAAAGACAGAAGGAAGTCATTGTGATGTATGTAATGAAGTGCTTCAGGAACAGAAAGTGATACCGAAAAAAGGTCATACAGTTGTAAAAGATGAAGCAGTAGAAGCAACATGCACAGCAACCGGAAAGACAGAAGGAAGTCACTGCAGCGTATGTAACACTGTAATTCAGGCACAGGAAATAATCCCGAAAACAGACCATAGGTGGAATGATGGAGAGATTGTGACAGAAGCAACGTGTACGGAAACAGGAATCAAAAAGATCAGCTGTACGGTATGCGGAGAAAGCAAAACAGAAAGTGTAGCACCAACAGGCCACACAGTTGTGAAAGATGAAGCAGTAGAAGCAACATGTACAGCAACCGGAAAGACAGAAGGAAGTCACTGCAGTGTATGTAACAAAGTGCTTCAGGAGCAGGCAGTAATCCCGCAAACAGACCACAGCTGGGATGATGGAGAGATTGTAACGGAAGCAACGTGTACAGAAGCAGGAATCAAAAAGATCAGCTGTACGGTATGCGGAGAAAGCAAAACAGAAAGTGTAGCACCAACAGGCCACACAGTTGTGAAAGATGAAGCAGTAGAAGCAACATGTACAGCAACCGGAAAGACAGAAGGAAGTCACTGCAGTGTATGTAACAAAGTGCTTCAGGAGCAGGCAGTAATCCCGCAAACAGACCACAGCTGGGATGATGGAGAGATTGTAACGGAAGCAACGTGTACAGAAGCAGGAATGAAAAAGATTAGTTGTATGGCATGCGGAGAAAGTTACACAGAAGAAATTCTGGCAGCAGGACATACTTATGGTGAGTATCAGATTGTCAAAGAGGCAACAGAGACAGAGGAAGGCATACTGGTAAGAAACTGCAGCGTATGTGGAAAGGCAGAATTTGTGACAATACCAAAAGTAACTGACCCTGATAAAGATCCAGATCAGAAGCCGGACAATCAAGAAACGGAACAGAAACCTGAGGATAAAGACAATACAGATAAGGATCAGCAGCAGACAGAAACTCCGGATACAAAACCAAATCAGAATCAACAGACGGTCAAAAAAACAACCAAAAAGATCAAACTGAACCGTAAGAAATTGACTTTGAAAAAAGGAAAGACTTTTAAACTGAAAGTTACCTTAACACCAGCAGACAGTCAGGATAAGATTGTTTACAAGACTTCCAATAGAAAAATTGCGACAGTCAGCAAAACTGGAAAAATCAAAGCAAAGAAAAAAGGCAAAGTAAAAATTATGGTAATTTCCGGTAAGAAGAAAGCAGTTTGTACTGTAAAAGTGAAATAGTTACAAAGAACAGGCAATCAAAACAAGAAACTTGCTTTGGTTGCTTGTTTTAAATAAGCAACTGGAAAATTTATTTCATAATTGCATGATTATGAGAAAGCAAAGGAGGAATGGAGAATTGAAAGCAAATATCTGGAAAAGGATTTTGGCAGGGATATTATTGACGGCACTTACTGTGACAGCACTGCCATCAATTGCACTGTTAACTCCGGCAAAAGCAGAAGCAGCAACCGTAACATTGAAAAATCCACGCATTGTAAAGGACAGTAGTATGAAGTCTGGACAGAAAGTGACGTGGGACTGTATCTGGTTTGGAAGTTATCCACAAAGAGAAGTGGTGGAGGATGCGGATACATATGCTGCTATAGACGAAAGTTATTACAATCCACAGACAGATGTAATTGAAGATGCTTCTTTATTTCAGAAGTTGGAGAATGCCAGTGGTTGGAGTGATAACGAGATTATATTAAACGGGGAAAAGTATCGGCGGATGAAAAAGGGAGATGCACTTTATATCGGTAATAGTAATGTGGCAGCCAGATATTATCAATGGAAGGATAGTGTGTCTTGGCATTATTTCAAATATGAACCAATTAAATGGCGTGTTCTAAATGTAAAAGGAAATAGTGCATTTATTCAGACGGATGTAGCAATAGATAATTGTGTATATTCTATTTTGGATAGTGAAACTACTTGGGAAACGAGCGGTATACGGAGTTGGTTAAATGGTTATGATGCAGAAAAGAATCAGGACAGAAGAGATTATAGTAAAAATAGTTTTTCGAATAATGCCTTTAGTATTGTACAGCAGCAAGTGATTCAGCTGACAGAAGTAAAAAATGACGATAATACAAAATATGGAACGGAGGAAATGATACCAAAGATAAAATTTTTCTGCTATCTGAACAGGAAGCAACGACTGCTGATTATGGTTTTGTTGGAGAATGGAAAAGCGATGAAGCCAGACGTAAAAGAAGCAGCACATATACTAAAGCAAAAGGAGCATTTAGCACAGAGGCTAATGATCGTCGATATGCAGGAGTGTGCTGCTGGTGGCTTCGCACACCAGACGATAATGCGAATGAAGCTTTAATAGTTGATATGACAGGCAGTGTTATCCTGGGTAATAATGTGACTTATAAGTGGGATGCCGTAAGTCCTGTACTGAATTTGGACTTGTCAAATCCTAATCTCTGGTCTTATGCGGGAACAGTTTGTTCTGATGGAACAGTAAATGAACAGGCACCTCCGGACACTGGCGGAAATTCCGGTGAAACAGAAGAAGCTGATAAAAATAGAAAACTGTATCTGGATGTGAGCAGTCTGTCAGGAAAGTTTTTCAGAAAAGGTCAGACGAAGTCTTTGTCATTTTATTTTTATGCGGAAACAGAAGAGAAATTAAAAGAGCTTATAGGAAGCTTGTCCTGGACAGACGAAAAAAACAATCTTACCATTGAACAGGGATCTGTTGTCATGGCAAATGCTCCGGAAAATATTGGACTCATGGAAGAAATGTTGGTTTGGAAAGCATATGGTAAAATTGATGTTACAGCAGATAAAACAGGTGAAACTACTATTGTAGGAAAAACTTCAGATGGAACAACTGTAAAACAGAAAGTTAAAATTGATCCTGCTTTGGAAACAGAAGAAGACAGTGGCGGAAGCGGCGGTGGAGGAGCATTGCAGCTGGGAGATACTGCATCTGGTAAAGCAGGAGGAGCTGTTGTAGAATTTTTCCCGGATGATTTTAATATGAGTTTCATGTTGTTTCCAGTGGAAGCCTCTAAAGAAGAAGGAGAAAATGGACAGTATAAGATTAAAGTATCGGTGGGAATTGGAAGAAAGGATTTACTGGATAAAGATTCGACTACTCTATGGAATCAGTACAAGAAGTATATAGAAGATTATCATGATGAAATGGAAAATTTTGATAAAATGTCATTTTATTATGAAAAATGGGGTATTAAGAGCGTTTCAAAATTTAAGACAAAGAAATTTGAAACGAAACCTAAGGTTTCTGTTGTGGGATATCTTGAAAATACATATGATAAAAATGGAAATCTGATCAATAGTGATGGAAAAATCAATGCGGCTGCAAAGTGGTCAGGAAGTTTATCTTGGCAGACAGTAACGCCGATAGGTCCATGGTATCTCAATTTGAAGGCAGACGGAAAAATATCAGGAAAAGCAGGTCCGGTATACGATTGGGAAAAGAAAGAGATGAAACTGGTGGATGGAAACCTGAAGCTTATTCCTAAAATAACAGTAGAAGGTGGATATGGAATAGAGAAGGTCATAGCAGCAGGAGCATATGGAGAAGCCAGTGTTCCGGTTACTTTGATTCCGGTTTTTAAAGGAGAATTTACGGCAGCAGCGGGTTATGAAATTCAGGCAGTTATGCTGGTTGATTATAAAAAAGAACTGGCAAAATGTACAATACCGCTCTGGGGGCCAAATAAGAATCAGAAACAGGGTAAAACACTTCAGATATCAAAAGATTCCATGAAAGAAATCGATACTGCATTTGCAAAAGATACCAGTGCATGGAATGGCGGTACAGACCGCAAGACAAGAAGTACAAAAGGAAGTACGAAAAATGTTACCCGTTCTCTGCAGCAATCCGTCTTGCCGTCTACGCTTCCGATACAGGCTCGGATTAACGGGAAAGATGTCATGGTTTTCCAGGCATACGATGAGAACCGCAGTACTTTAAACGGTACGGTTCTGAAATATTCGGTATGTGAGAATGGCATCTGGTCAGAGCCAAAGGCAGTGTATGATGATGGCTATGCAGATTCGTATGCGGACATGAAAGTTATCAATGGCAAACTGGTTCTGGCATGGCAGAAAGTAAAGAAAAAGATTACCGGAAGTGTGGAGCTGGACAGCACCGGTGTATTTCAGCAGATGGCAGAAAATGCAGAGATTTATTATGCAGAATTTGATGAAACGACCGGAACATTCCGAAATATCACACAAGTTACGAACAATGCGGATTGTGATATGATGCCTCGTATTATAGAAAATGGAGATGAAATTGTAGTAGCGTGGGTGCGAAATGATGCAAAAAACCTGATGCAGGAAGAGGGAACGAACTCTATCTGTATGGCAAAATGCAGTGCATCTGGATTTGAAACGGAAGAAACATTGACAACTGCATCCGGCACGATTGATAACTATACGGTTTATCAGGATGAAACAGGTATACAGTCTGCATTTGTAGGGGAAAGCAATCAGGTAAAAGCGGTGTTTGATACAAACGGAAATGTTTTTCAAGAGTTTGCAGAACTGATGACTGAAGCGGATGATGGGACAATTACCAGTCTGCATTATGCAAGTGGAAAAATTGGCTGCATTTTAAATGGAAAACTGTATCAGTATGATATCGTTGAAAAGAAACTGGAAGCTTATGATGCAGGGGAAGATTCTTTTGGCGGCCAGGTGAGATATTGCAGAAACGGAGAAAAAGAAGGCTATATCTGGAGCATATATGATCAGGACACAAATACAGGAAAAATGATGGCGTCCATGAAGACAGAAAATGGTTATTCCACTCCGATTATTCTGCGAGAAGAAAAAAATAAAATGTGGCGTTATTTTTCACCGCTTCTGGATGAAGAGGGAAAATGGACGGTTGTAACCAATGTACTTGATACAGAAAGTAACCGCAATGAACTGGTGTACATAGAAAAAGAACAGCAGAAAAAGCTGGAAGTGGACAGTGCGTCAATTGATGAAACAGACGTAGTGGATGGACTGACAGCAGTTCGATATCTTGTGACAAATACAGAAGATGTTGCAGTGGAAAATATGGATATTGAAATCAGACTGGAAGATGGAAGCAAGGTCACAAAAACGATTCCAGTTCATCTGGAACCGGGCGAGAGCAGTGCAGGAACAGCATATGTAGATCTTTCAGAAATAACAGGTTCACAGAATGCATCTCTTTGTATTACAGCAGAAGGCCAGGATGAAAAGGAAGAAAATACACTTGAAGTGCCGGTTGGAAGAGCGGATATCGCAGTTGAAGCATCAGCAGAAGAAAAAACAAATCAGGTTCATGTGACTGTAAATCTGAAAAATCAGAGTACAACAGCGGCAAAAACAGATCTCATTCTTTATGCAGATGCAGACAAAACAAAAGTAATGAAGAGAAAAAATGCGATTGAAATTCCGGAAAACAGTGAGACAAAAGTGACATTGACAGTAGATAAAAACAGTATTGTATATAATGAAAATAATGCTGCTTATCTTACGGCATATGCAGAAGTGCAGGGTGGGGACAGTGAAGAAGGAAATAATACTGCCTATGCAGTGTTATATAAACCAAAGTCAAATATTCCGCCCGAAAGCGAAAGAGAAAGTGAAGTAGAGAGTGAGAAAGAAAGTGAAACAGTAAAAGAAAGCGAAACTTCTAAAGAAAGTGAGACAGTAAAGGAGAGAGAAACTTTTAAAGAGAGCGAAACAATAAAACAGACAGAAAGTGAGCAGCAGACAGAGGATCAGATATTGTCGAAAAAACAGCCTGGGCTGGGAGAGACAATCCGAACGAGAGACGCATCATATTGTGTTATACAGGTGGGAGCGGACGGCAATGAGGTGAAGCTGGAAAAACTACATAATAAAGCGACTACTATTTTTGGAGTACCATTAAGTGTTAGAAACAAAAAGGGAAAAGTATTTCGGGTAACTGAAATAGGAAAGAATGCATTCAAAAAGACTCCTAAACTTAGGAAAGTTATTATTGGCAAGAATGTCAGAAAAATCGGTGCGAATGCTTTTTACGGTTGTAAAAACTTAAAAAATATCAAAATCAAATCGACTTCTCTGACTAAGAAATCTGTCGGTAAAAATGTATTCAAAGGTATCCATAAAAAAGCAGTGATTAAAGTGCCGAAAAAGAAGCTGAAAGACTATAAGAAAATTCTGAAAGGAAAAGGACAGGCAAAAAGCGTAAAGATAAAAAAATAGTTTCCATATATTTTCCCAAAACAGAAAATAAAGAGCTTATGAAATAAAAAGTTTCCAAAATGGGAAAATAACAGAAATCCTTTGCGATACAGAATGAAACAATCTGTTTCGCAAGGGATTTTTTATGGGGAAAATACTATCCTTGATGACTATAATAAATATTTGCTCTATATAGGTGATGACGACGTTAAATAATAAGAGAAGTTCATAACACAATTTGTACAAAAAACAATAGAAATATAGAAAAAAGTATGGTAGAATAAAGAAAACAACAAATGAGGAGAGGGAAGGAGCATGATAAACAAAGAGTTTTACTTAAAAAATATAGCTGAAGATTTGGCTTTATTAAGTCGGGAAGTATCGATTTTGAATGCGGTAAATCTCTATGATATTAATATCATTGCAGAAGATTTCTTCCCGGGATTGTTAAATCTTATTTATGGATATGAATTAAAAAATGCGAATCATTTGGAGAAAAATGCTCCGGCGATTGATTTAGTAGATGCGAAGAATCGTATAGCAATTCAAGTCACATCAGATAACAGCAGTACAAAGATTAAACATACGATAGAGGAGTTTAATAAAAACCAGGCATATCAGTTATACGATCGATTAGTGGTGTTGATTTTGACACAGAAGAAAAACTACTCTTCTGAGTTTGATACGCAGAGAATGTTTACATTTGAAAAAGCGAAAGATATTTGGGATGTTGAGAAACTGATGAAAGATATTCGCAAGTTACAGACGGAACAAATAAAAGCAATCAGTAACTATCTGTCGGAAGAATTGCGTAATAAATATTATTCAGTGAGAGAGACACAGGCAAATGAAGTGGACACGATTATAGATCTGATAGAGTATATTTCAAAACACAGAAAAGTGAATAAGTCTCGTGAAACGACAGTGGATCCAGAGTATAAGATATATAGAAGATTTCAAGAGTTTGCGGATCGATTAACCAGAGAGTATACAACGCTTTATATGCTTTATGCAGAAGCATTAAATATTGTGAATGAAACACTGGGAATAGACGAAGCTCAGGACATTATTATTATGTTCTATCTACAGGATATCAGTGTACAATTTCTGGAAGAGGAGCATGATAATCCGATTGCAGCATTAAATAAACTGGTTGCATATTTTGAGGAAAAGTTAAGCAGCAATGGAAAGAAATACGATCATTCTGCAATTCGGTTCTATCTTGTGAATGAAATGATCAAATGCAGAGTATTTCCAAATGAAGGGAGTGAGTATGATGCTGGCAAGTAGCAATGCACTGAAATCTTCTGCAATGTATATCGGTTATCTCATACTCAAAGAGATACGAAAGCGGGAAGCTGAAAAGATTTCTATTTATGATGTATCAAAAGTACTGAAAAAAGCAGGAATTACAAGCAGCAGACAGCTGATCCTGGGGCTTTCTTTTTTATATTCGGTTGACATTGTTGAATTTGAGGGGGCGAATATATGGGTAAAGAAATAAAGCGGATTCGCCTCAACCGGCTTTATTCAGAAAATAATGTTTTTGAAGAAATTTCTTTTCATGATGGAGTTAATATTATATTAGGTGAAAAGTACGATGACAGTTCTGTAAAAGGTCGGAAAACAAATGGTGTTGGGAAATCTATGTGTATTGAATTCCTGGATTTTTGCTTTTTGAGTGATTATGATAAGTCCAGAGTCGCAAAAATACCCAAAGAAGTTTTTCCATTGGAAGAAAATGTAATACTGGATCTGGATATAGGAGCAGAAACCATCATTATAAAAAGAAATCGTGAGCAGGCAGATCAGCCTGTGATTATCAGAGGAGGAAAAACAGTTTCTTTTGATAAACTCCAGGATGCGAGAGATTATCTGACAGGTATTATTTTTTCGGAGTTAAATGGGAAAACAGTACCGAGTTTTCGAAATTTATTTTCAATTTTAATGCGTGATGAACGTTCAGAGTTTAAAGACATCATCAAATGTCACGATTTGACAAAAAAGATTCCGGATGATTTGACTGCACATTTATTTTTACTGGGATTCTCTTTGGAAGCCTATAAAAATACGGTTGAAACTATCAAGGAGATTGGGAAGATTACTACTGTTCTTTCAAAGGAAAAAAGGGAACTGACGCAGGATGGACAAAAGAAAATCTCGGATGTAAGAGCAGAATTAAACGCATTGGAAGATGAACTGAAGAAATTAGAAGATGCGATTGAAAGTTTTAAGACAAATGAGACTTTTGATTCCATGGAAGCAGATTTGATTGAGCTGGAGGAATTGTTGGATCAGCTGCGAAAGCGTCAAAAGGCTTTACGACATGATTATGAAAAAATCAGAAAAATGCCAAAACCGGAGCAGATTGATGACAGGGAGATTGAATTGGTTTATAACCAGTTTAAAAGTGAACTGGGAAATGCAGTAGTAAAATCATTGAATGAAGTGGTAGGATTTAAGAATAAAATAGAAGATTTCCAAAGGACACTGGTGAATCAAAAAGCAAAAGAACTGGAAAGCCAGTTAAAAAGCATTGCAGAGCAGATACGAATATTGGATGATGAATATTCGGAGAAACTGAAGATCATTGATAAAAAGGGAGTCTTGAAGAATCTAAAAATAAGCCTGAAAATTTATGAGGCAAAGAAAGAATCCATTTCTCGTACAAAGTTTTTATTTGAGCAATATGAAAAACATGAGAAGAAGAAAAGAATATTGAACTTGCAGAAAACCCAGCAGATTATGGAAATTGAAACGGAGATAGAACAGAATGAGGAAATGATGGATTCCTTCATGGAAACGATTCTGCAGATCCATGAATTTATTATGGGAAATAGAGAATGTTCGTTCAGCATCCAGACAATCGATAAGGCTCAGAGTAAAACACCGGTCGAATTAGTACTTCGGATTTATGATGATGGAAGCCGCAGCGTGGATAGGACAAAAGTCTTTATTTATGACATGGCATTATTATTTAATCAATATACCAGAGACAGACATCCGCTGTTTTTGGTACATGACAATATTTTTGATGTGGATCAGGATACACTGGTTCGGTGTTTGAATTATATTTACAGTCAGGAAGAACAGTATCAGGATTTTCAATATATTCTCACGTTGAATCGAGATAAAATTGAAAATGAAGAACAGCGAAAACTGATTCGAATGGATATTGATGAACATCAGGTGGCCGTGTTTACAAAAGAAAAGAAATTCCTGGGACGAAACTATCAGGAAAAATAACAGAAAATCCTTTGCAAGACAGAATGAAAAACTCTGTTTTTCAGAGGATTTCAAAGAAAGGAGCGTAGTATTTAGAGAAGAATTGATAGCACAGTATGAAAATGGTGAAGAATAAACGATAATAAGGAAGGACAGGTGAATCTATGAAAAAAGCAACTTCAAAGTTACTATTATTTTTCTTTTGCATGAGTTTTCTGATGGTGATTCCTAAGAAAGCAAATGCAGCAGAAATCATTCCGGTCAACATCTCAGTAAAGTATGGTCAGACAGAAGCTCGGAAGATCTTTAACATGATCAATGAGATGAGGACAAGCAGTACCGATGCATGGTACTGGAATGAGGATGATACCACAAAAACTACGTGCAGTGCTCTGAGTGAGCTTGCATACGACTATGATCTGGAACGGCTTGCAATGAAGCGGGCAGCAGAAATTGCATTATCCTACAGTCATACCAGACCGAACGACGGAAGAAGCTTCAGCGTTTATTCAGAAGAAGGCATTACGAACTGGCGTGCATTGGGAGAAAATATTGCAGCAGGATATCTTTCGGCAGAAGCGGTAAATATGGGATGGCGTGAAGATAACGAGAATTATGTCGGACAGGGACACCGCAGAAATATGCTGAGTGCTGATTTTAACTGTGTTGGAATTGGTCATGTTTATTATAATGGCTATCACTATTGGGTAGAAGAGTTTGCATACAGAACGTCTGTCAATACAACAGGAACAGCAGCAAATGACAGTGAGCAGGTTACGGCTCTTTCAGTAGACAACAGCAAGATTACAGATTTTAAGGCAACATTTGAAAAAACTTCGTACACTCTTCGTGCAGGTGAATCAACAAAAGCTAATCTTACAAAATCTATGATTACAGTTTCAGGTCAGTGGCCTGCAGGAGTGGACAGAATTGTGACAGATACACCGACCATTTCTACGGATAATGTTTCCGTTGCTTCCTATAATGATGGAAAGATTTCAGGACTTGCAGAAGGAACAACGACATTAACGGCATCACTGTACGGGTTGACAGCAGCAAATATGCCGACAGTAAGTGTGCATGAATCAGGAGATAAAGACAATACAGACAAAGATCAGAAGGAAACGGAAACAAAAGATTCGGACAAAGATCAGAAAGAAACAGAAGTAAAAGATCAGGACAAGAATCAACAGCAGACAGAAACTCCGAATACAAAATCGAATCAGAATCAGAAACCTCAGACAGTTAAGAAGACAACCAAAAAGATCAAACTGAACCGTAAAAAGCTGACCTTGAAGAAGGGCAAGACCTTTAAACTGAAAGTTACCTTAACACCGAAAGACAGCAAGGATAAGATTGTTTACAGGACTTCCAATAAGAAAATTGCAACAGTCAGCAAAACAGGGAAGATCAAAGCAAAGAAGAAAGGAAAAGTAAAAATTATAGTAATTTCCGGTAAGAAGAAAGCAGTCTGCACGGTAAAAGTGAAATAGGAAAGGAAGAAAATGGAATGAAAAAATGGAAAAAACGGATCATACTGACGTTGCTCATAGCATTTGCACTGAATTTTAGCAATGCAGCGACAATTACAACGCAGGCAGCATCAAAGAATGTGACAGCACAATATAAGAAAACAGTTTCAAAAATGCTCAAGAAATTCGATCTGTATTTTGGCTACAGCTTTGGAGAGGGCATGAAATTCAAGTATGACATTTATACGCGAACCACGATGGTATATTATAATAATCTGTTGTCCATTCATGGAAAATCTCTTAATTATGCAAAAAACAAATGTGCTGCAGATATGAAACTTTATTTCGGAAACAAAAAAGTGAAACTGAAAAAATTCTCAGGTTATACGTGGAAACAGCCTTCCGATTTGATTGTAAACAAAGATAATACGATTTGTTATGTGGGTGGAAATTGGGGAACAGGACTTCCGACAGGGAAGATTGTTAAGATTCTCAAAAACGGTAAGAAATACAGTGTTAGTTATGATGTGAATATGAAAGATACTTTGACAAATACTTATTATCGCTATATGGGAAGACTGAAAATAACTTTGAAGAAAGCAAAAAACAAAAACGGCTTTGTGATCACAGATATCAAAAGAGTAAGAACGGAGAATGTTAATATTTAAACAATTTGTAGTGTAAAAGTGAAATAAGCGAAAGGTGTGGATTGGATGAGGAAGACAGTTGATAATTGTGCAATATTAAAAAGCGACAGTCAAAGATGAGTATCAGAAAAAAAGTAAAATGAATACATCAAGTGTTTCTGAAAAAAATGGGAACCGTGAAAAATAAGCAATAACAAGGAAAAAAGGAGAGCGAAAGAAATGAAGAAAATCAAAAAAATCATGATGACGTTAACAATGGTGGCATTTATGTTTGGATTGGCAAATATTGGATCAGTGAAAGTACAGGCTGCCAGCCCGTCTATAGACAAGAGTGTAACTTATAATTTATACAAAGGTCAAGTGAGGTTTGGTAGTGTCTGGGTTCGTAATCCTGTTACAAATGCAAAAATAACAGGTTTAAAGAATTCGAATTCAAAAGTAATAGAAGTTACAGCAAGTGAAGACGACATGTATCCACATGTAGAAATAAAACTGGTCGGAGAAGGAACGACAAAAATTTCATTTCAGTATGCCGGAAAAACTCTGACGCAGAAAATTACGGTAAGGAAATACAAAAATCCGTGTAAGTTATTGAAAATTGGAAAGACGAATTACGCTAAATGTTTTAATAAATCAGGACATTACAACCACAATAAGCGAACAAAAAACGTTACCGGAAAGATAACCATAAAACCGAAAAAGGGATGGAAATTAAAGAAAATAGAAGTATTCAATATATTCGATGGTGTAAAAAAGGTGAAGAATAATTCAAAAGTAACGTTATCTATTAAAGGCACGGGAACAGGATTATATGCATATTTCAAAAATGCAAAAACAGGAGTTGTGCAGAGATTAGAGCTTGGATATGGAAGTGGAGGCTTTAAAACTGGGGAAAATATTTATGATTAAGTAAATGTAGCAGAATGAAGTATGCAAAAAAGCAATCAAAACAAGAACTTTGTTTTGGTTGCTTTTTTTGAACAGGTATAGTTTTGGGATACTAGACAGTGAAGAGATGGTGAAAAAATATGCAAAATCAGCAGATCAGAAAGTTGTAGCCCTGATACAGAAATGGCTGGCAAACAGATACAGTGAGTTTCAAACAAAGAAAATACGATATCTATCTTGTAGATGATCAGGAAATACATCTTCCGCAGGAGGTATATTTCAGCTCCCTGAATGAATCAGCAATGTACATTATTTATCCTGGAAAGGGACCGACTGGAAACTGGTATGAATAACACTTGGCTATGATCGGAGAGTACAACGACAGAGCGTACATAATGAATAAAATAAAAACAGTTGACAAAATAGCTTTTTCTCGGTAACGTGGAGAAAAGGCTATTTTTTCTCAACAACATTATTTATAGGAAGGACAGGTGAATCTATGAAAAAAGCGACTTCAAAGTTATTGTTATTTTTCTTTTGCATGAGTTTTCTGATGGTGATTCCTAAAAAAGTAAATGCAGCAGAAATCATTCCGGTCAATATCTCGGTAAAATATGGTCAGACAGAAGGCCGAAAGATCTTTGACATGATCAATGAGATGAGAACAGACAGCTTCGATGCATGGTGTTGGAATGAGGATAATGAAACAAAAACCAGATATGATAACCTGAACGAGCTTGCTTACGATTATGATCTGGAGAGAATTGCAACGAAGCGTGCAGCAGAACTTGCATTATTGTTCGATCATGGAAGACCAAACGGTGAAAGCTTTTTCAGTATTTATGAGGAAGAAGGTATCACTTATCGTGCAGCCGGAGAGAACATTGCAATGGGATATCGTACAGCAGAAGCAGTAAATGCGGCATGGCGTGAAGATGGCGAGCCGTATAACGGACAGGGACATCGAAGGAATATGCTGAATCCTAAGTTTAATTGTGTTGGAATTGGGCATGTTTACCTGGATGGCTGTCATTACTGGGTAGAAGAATTTGCATACAGAACTTCTGTTAATACCACGGAAACAACAGCAAATGACAGTGAGCAAACCATGAGCCTTTCGGTGCCGAAAAGCAAGGTTACGGGTCTTAAAGTAGCGTTTGACAAAACTTCCTATAGCCTCCGAACCGGAGAATCAACAGAAGTAAAGCTTACGGCTAAGCTTACTGTTTTTGGAAGCGATACGATCGTGACAGATCTGCCGGCTATTTCAGTAAATGATCCTTCCATTGCCACCTATAGCAATGGAAAAATTACAGGAGTAGCAGAAGGAAGCACGACATTGACGGCATCTTTGTACGGACTGACAGCAGCAGATATGCCAACGATAAATGTGTATAGGTGTGAACATCATTGGGATCAGGGAGAGATCATAACAGAAGCAACCTGCACAGAAGAAGGCGAAAAAAAATTCACCTGTAGTATCTGCGGTGATGAAAAAACAGAAAAAGTAAGTGCAACAGGTCATCAGCATACGGAAATCCGCAATAAAAAAGAAGCTACCTGTAAAGAAGCAGGCTACAGCGGAGATACCTGGTGCAAAGATTGTGGAAAGAAAATCTTATCCGGTCAGACGATTGCAAAAACAGAAAATCATAGCTGGGATGCCGGAAAAGTCACAACAAAAGCAACCTGCACAGAAGAAGGCGAAAAAACATTTACCTGCAGTATCTGCGGTGATAAAAAAACAGAAAAAGTAAGTGCAACAGGTCATCAGCATACGGAAATCCGCAATAAAAAAGAAGCTACCTGTAAAGAAGCAGGCTACAGCGGAGATACCTGGTGCAAAGATTGTGGAAAGAAAATCTTATCCGGTCAGACGATTGCAAAAACAGAAAATCATAGCTGGAATCAGGGAGAGATTACAAAAGAACCAACCTGTAAAGAGGAAGGTGAAAAAACATTTACCTGCAGTATCTGTGGCAATACAAAAACGGAAAAAGTGAGCACAACGGACCATCAGCATATGGAAATTCGCAATCAGAAGAATCCTACCTGCAAGGAAGCAGGATATAGTGGAGATACTTATTGTGCGGATTGCGGAGTGAAAATTTTCTCCGGTCAGACGATTGCAAAAACAAAGAACCATAACTGGGATGGAGGAGTGATCACAACAGAACCGACCTGTACAGAGCGAGGCGAAAAAACATTTACCTGCACGATCTGCGGAAATACAAATACAAAGAAGGTAAATGCAACAGGACACAGTTATGGAGCATATAAAGTTGTCAAAGAGCCGACAAATAAAAGAAAAGGACTGAAGAGCAAAACTTGCAGTGTATGCGGAAAAATAGTTTATGAGGCGATACCAAAGACAAATTTTTCGCCGACAGATTCTTCAGAGACAAATCCGGATCAGAATCCGCAGACAAGCCAGAAAACCACGCGAAAAATCAAACTGAACCGCAGGAAACTGACTTTGAAAAAAGGCAAAAGTTTCAGATTGAAAGTTACGTTAACTCCGGCAGACAGCCAGGATAAGATTACTTACAAGACTTCCAATAAGAAAATTGCGACAGTTAGCAAAACAGGAAAGATCAAAGCAAAGAAAAAAGGAAAAGTAAAGATTACGGTGATTTCCGGCAAGAAGAAAGCAGTTTGCACTGTAAAAGTGAAATAGGTGTAAAGGAAATGGAAATGCTTATGAAAAACAGAAAGTTATATCAGATGTTAGCTGTAACAGCAGGAGTGCTGCTTCTTTCTGGCTGTGGTGCTTCCTCCGCACAGGAAACGGGCATAACATCATCCGATCCGCAGGAACCAGCCACAATTTCTGAAGAAACAAAAGCATCGGAGAGTACAGAAAGTACAGAAAACACAAAAAGCACAGAAAGTAAAGCATCAGAATCCGAATCTTCGGCTGAGACAGCAGCAGAAACAGAATCTCAGTTGCAGCAATCTGAAATACAGCCTCAGCAGACGGATCAGCAGATTTCACGAATCAATTATTATGATACGGATGGCAAACTGATCTACTACGACAGTTATGCTTATTATGATAACGGTTTATTATGCAGCACTACGCTTCATTCAGTTGATTATTATGACAATGGAAACGGGGAACAGGATTCCTATACGGGCAATGAATATACGTTTCTGTATCTGTATGATGCGGATGGTAATATCAAAACAACGATGCCGGGTTCCCTGACAATTGCAGATAACTACAATGATGAGACGGGGGAATTTGTGCTGGATTATGATTATGATGAGGATGGAAATTCAACACCGCTTATCATTTATCCCAAAGAAGAAAGTATTGAGCAGGAGAAGTTTCATGTGGATCCGTCAAAGACAGAAAGAATCTACGGGGCTGCACCGATTCTTCCGACGCGGGCAGAAAATGGATGGACTTCTTCCTATTTAAATGAAATCTTTTCGCAGGATGCACCAACAGACATGACAGAAGTACGGTTTCTGGATATCAACGACGACGGGCAGCCGGAGCTCTGGCTGGATTATGGATATGGTTATGCAGGCGGAGAAGTATTTACAACGGATGGCAGCACGACGGACAAGGTTTACCTGTCACATGGAGCGGCCTATACAATCCCTGACAGCAATCTGATGCATACAACCGGTGGACATATGGGTGGATATTATGACGAGATTTATAAGATTGAAAACGGAAAGTTCACTACAGTTGCCAAAGGCAGTTATGGGGAAACAGAAGATCAGCAAACGGATGAAAACGGTGAACTGATTTACCGTTATTACTGGAATGGTGAGGATGTGTCAGAAGAACAGTATGAGCAGAACCTGAAAGAACTTTTTGATCAGGATCAGGCGGAGGACATTTATCAGAATATCTATACATTTGAACAAAGCAAGGAACTGCTTCAGCAGATGATGTAAAGATTATGAGTGGAAACACGGATTGTACTTAAAAAAAAACAACAAAAACAGTAAAAAAGCTCTTGCATTTACAAGGGCTTTTTATTATAATAGCCAGTGTTGTGACATTGATAGCGTTGAAGCGTGAGGTTGCTGCGGACTCAAATCGCAGGTTTTCCGTGGAGCGAATGTCAAGTTATAAAACTGGCGACAAGTCACTGTACAATATAGAGAACGTCCGGGTAAGCCGGAAACACCGTGTGAGATTTGAGACACACACGGCATAGTGTACAGTCACCGCTTGTCGTACTGAAACAAAGTGCGAAAAGGAGGCGACTTTTTTATTATGGCAACAAGTCAAGTAATGAGAATCACATTAAAAGCATATGACCATCAGCTGGTTGATGCATCTGCAAAAAAAATCATCGAAACTGTAAAAAAGAACGGATCTAGGGTGAGCGGACCGGTGCCACTGCCAACAAAGAAAGAAGTAGTGACAATTCTGAGAGCCGTACACAAATACAAAGATTCCAGAGAACAGTTTGAGCAGAGAACTCATAAAAGACTGATTGATATCGTAGCACCGACTCAGAAAACAGTTGATGCACTCTCCAGACTGGAAATGCCGGCTGGTGTTTACATCGATATCAAAATGAAAAACAAATAATGAATTTGTTCCGTAAATTATCCTAAAGGGTTGATATAGAAGTAACGCAAGTTCCACTTATATCGATTGTTTGACTAGGATGATTGCACAACACAGTGTAATCCGCTGTAGAAAAACAGGAGGTAAATCAATGAAGAAAGCGATTTTAGCAACAAAAGTCGGAATGACTCAAATCTTCAATGAAGACGGAGTGCTTACTCCGGTAACCGTTCTGCAGGCAGGTCCTTGTGTAGTAACACAGATCAAAACAGTAGAAAACGACGGTTACAGTGCAGTACAGGTTGGTTTTGGCGACAAGAGAGAAAGTCTTGTAAACAAACCAATGAAAGGTCAGTTCAGCAAAGCTGGTGTATCCTGCAAGAGATTCGTAAGAGAGTTCAAATTTGAGAATGCTGAGGATTACAAAGTAGCAGACGAGATCAAAGCTGACATCTTTGCAGCTGGTGATAAGATTGATGCTACTGCAATTTCCAAAGGTAAGGGATTCCAGGGTGCGATCAAGAGACATGGTCAGCACAGAGGACCGATGGCTCATGGTTCTAAATTCCATCGTCATCAGGGTTCAAACGGTGCCTGCTCCGATCCGAGCCGTGTATTCAAAGGAAAAGGAATGCCTGGACAGATGGGAAATAAGAGAATCACCATCCAGAACCTGGAAATCGTAAAAGTTGACGTTGAGAACAATCTTCTCTTGGTTAAAGGTGCAGTACCAGGACCTAAAAAATCTTTAGTGACAATTAAAGAGACTGTAAAATCTGGTAAGTAAGCATTTTCGAAAGGAGGAACACACAGATGGCAAACGTATCTGTTTTTAATATGGAAGGCAATGAAGTTGGCACTATGGAGCTCAACGATGCCATTTTCGGTGCGAAAGTAAATGAGCACCTTGTGCATCTGGCAGTTGTAAGTCAGCTTGCAAACAAACGTCAGGGTACACAGAAAGCAAAAACCCGTTCTGAAGTATCCGGTGGCGGAAGAAAACCTTGGAGACAGAAAGGAACCGGTCATGCAAGACAGGGTTCAACAAGAGCTCCGCAGTGGACAGGCGGCGGAATGGTATTCGCTCCGGTGCCACGTGATTACACAATCAGACTGAACAAAAAAGAAAAAAGAGCAGCTCTGAAATCTGTTCTGACTTCTAAAGTTCAGGAAAACAAATTCATCGTTGTTGATGAACTGAAATTTGACGAGATCAAGACAAAAGCTATGAAAAATGTTCTGGCAAACCTGAAAGCTGACAAAGCACTGGTTATCCTGAATGACAACGACCAGAACGTAGTTCTGTCTGCAAGAAATATCGAAGGTGTTGAGACAGCTCTGACAAATACTATCAACGTATTTGATCTGCTGAAACACAACACTGTTGTAGTTACAAAAGCAGCTGTAGAAACAATCGAGGAGGTGTACGCATAATGGCAAATGTACAGTACTATGATGTGATCTTAAAGCCGGTTATCACAGAAAAAAGCATGAACGCTATGGGCGACAAAAAATACACCTTTTTTGTTCATCCGGAAGCAACAAAAACTCAGATTAAAGAAGCTGTAGAAAAAATGTTCGAAGGAACAAAAGTAAAAAGCGTAAATACCATGAACATCGACGGCAAGAAGAGAAGACGTGGTATGACAGTCGGAAAAACAGCTAAGAGCAAAAAGGCAATCGTTGCTCTGACAGAGGACAGCAAAGATATCGAAATCTTCCAGGGACTCTAAGATCTGACTTAATCAAACGATATACGCAGGCTAAGCGTGACAATAAATAGTTGAAAGGAGAAACAACAATGGGAATTAAAACATATAACCCATATACACCTTCCAGAAGACAGATGACTGGATCTGATTTCTCTGAAATTACAAAAACGACTCCTGAGAAAAGCTTGGTAGTATCTCTGAGCAAAAACTCCGGACGTAACAATCAGGGTAAGATCACAGTAAGACACCGCGGAGGCGGAAATAGAAGAAAATACAGACTGGTAGATTTCAAGAGAAAGAAAGACGGAATCGCAGCAAAAGTTATCGGTATCGAATACGATCCGAACAGAACAGCTAATATCGCACTGATCTGCTACGCAGACGGTGAAAAAGCATACATCCTGGCACCGGCCGGACTGAAAGTCGGCATGAAAGTTATGAGTGGTGCTGAAGCAGAAGTAAGACCAGGTAACTGCCTGCCTCTGTCTGCTATCCCGGTTGGTACTATGGTACACAACATCGAACTGTATCCTGGAAAAGGCGGACAGCTGGTTCGTTCCGCAGGAAACGGCGCACAGGTTATGGCTAAAGAAGGAAAATACGCAACACTGCGTCTGCCTTCAGGTGAAATGAGAATGGTTCCGATCAACTGCCGTGCAACCATCGGTGTAGTTGGAAACGGAGAACACAACCTGATCAACATCGGTAAAGCCGGAAGAAAACGTCACATGGGTATCAGACCTACTGTTCGTGGTTCCGTAATGAACCCGAATGACCATCCACACGGAGGTGGAGAAGGTAAGACCGGTATCGGTCGTCCAGGTCCATGCACACCTTGGGGCAAACCTGCACTTGGCTTGAAGACAAGAAAGAAAAACAAACAGTCTAACAAGCTGATCGTAAGAAGAAGAGACGGAAAAGCGCTGAATAATAAATAGGATATAGGAGGTTGAATCCATGGCACGTTCACTGAAAAAAGGACCATTTGCTGATGCAAGCTTACTGAAAAAGGTAGATGCCATGAACGCAGCAGGCAGCAAACAGGTTATCAAAACCTGGTCACGCCGTTCTACAATCTTTCCACAGTTCGTAGGACATACAATTGCTGTTCATGACGGAAGAAAACATGTTCCTGTATATGTTACAGAGGATATGGTTGGACACAAACTCGGAGAGTTCGTAGCAACCAGAACCTACAGAGGACATGGTAAGGACGAGAAAAAATCTGGCGTTCGCTAGAATCGGATAATCAGTCGAAAAGGAGGTTATATCTATGGCTAAAGGACATAGATCCCAGATAAAGAGAGAAAGAAATGCTCAGAAGGACACAAGACCGTCAGCTAAGTTATCTTACGCCAGAGTCTCTGTTCAGAAAGCATGCTTCGTATTGGATGCTATTAGAGGCAAAGATGTTCAGACAGCACTTGGTATTGTAACTTACAATCCAAGATATGCATCTGAGCTGATTGCAAAATTATTAAAATCAGCAATTGCAAACGCTGAAAACAACAACGGTATGAGTGTTGAAAACCTTTATGTTGAGGAATGTTACGCAAATAAAGGACCTACAATGAAGAGAATCAGACCAAGAGCACAGGGCAGAGCTTACAGAATCGAAAAGAGAATGAGCCACATCACCATCGTGCTTAATGAGAAATAGGGAGGTAAAGCATGGGACAGAAAGTTAATCCACACGGCCTGAGAGTCGGTGTTATTAAAGACTGGAATTCTAAATGGTATGCTGAAGCTGACTTCGCTGATTATCTGGTAGAAGATCATAAGATCAGAACATACCTCAAGAAAAAACTGTACAGCGCAGGAGTTGCAAAAATCGAAATCGAGAGAGCTTCCGACAGAGTAAAAGTTATCATTTACACTGCTAAACCGGGTGTTGTTATCGGTAAAGGCGGCTCTGAAATCGAAAAAGTAAAAGCAGAAGCTCAGAAACTCACTTCTAAGAAGCTGATTATTGATATCAAAGAAGTTAAGAGACCGGACAGAGACGCACAGCTGGTAGCTGAGAACATCGCTCTGCAGCTTGAAAACCGTGTTTCCTTCAGACGTGCTATGAAATCTACAATGGGACGTTCTATGAAAGCAGGAGCAAAGGGTATCAAGACTTCCGTATCCGGCCGTCTTGGCGGAGCTGATATGGCTCGTACAGAGTTCTACAGCGAAGGTACTATTCCACTGCAGACATTGAGAGCAGATATTGACTATGGATTTGCTGAAGCAGATACAACTTACGGCAAACTTGGCGTTAAAGTTTGGATCTACAAAGGCGAAGTTCTTCCAACGAAAGGCAATAAGGAAGGGAGCGATAAATAATGTTAATGCCAAAAAGAGTAAAGCGTCGTAAACAGTTCCGTGGCTCCATGGCTGGTAAAGCGCTTAGAGGAAATAAAATTACAAATGGTGAATATGGTCTTGTCGCTTTAGATCCATGCTGGATCAGATCCAACCAGATCGAGGCAGCCCGTGTTGCTATGACTCGTTACATCAAACGTGGTGGTAAAGTTTGGATCAAAATTTTCCCTGACAAACCAGTAACAGCTCAGCCAGCTGAAACTCGAATGGGTAAAGGTAAAGGTAACTTAGAATATTGGGTAGCAGTTGTAAAACCAGGACGTGTAATGTTCGAAATTTCTGGTGTAAGCGAAGAAATTGCAAAAGAAGCATTACGTCTTGCAGTACACAAATTACCAATCAAGTGTAAGATTGTTTCTCGTGAAGCTTTAGAAGGCGGTGACAACAGTGAAAACTAAAGATTTTGTAAAAGAATTAAATAATAAGTCAGTAGACGAATTAAATAATGAGCTAGTAGCTGCGAAAAAGGAATTATTCAACTTAAGATTCCAGAATGCAACAAACCAACTTGAGAATACAAGCAGAATTAAAGAAGTTAGAAGAAATATTGCACGTATTCAGGGTGCAATTACAGCAAAAGCAAACGCTTAGTAATCATTTCGAAAGGAGGAATTTGTTGTGGAAAGAAATTTAAGAAAAACCCGTGTAGGGAAAGTCGTTAGTGATAAAATGGATAAAACAATCGTAGTTGCAATCGAAGACAACGTAAAACATCCTTTATATAAAAAGATCGTTAAAAGAACTTACAAATTAAAAGCTCATGACGAAAATAACGAATGTAACATTGGAGATAGAGTAAAGGTTATGGAGACAAGACCTCTTTCAAAAGATAAGAGATGGAGACTTGTTGAAATTATCGAAAAAGCAAAATAATTTTGCTTGGTTGGAAAGGAGAATAAAGGCATGATTCAGCAGGAGTCAAGACTTAGAGTAGCCGACAACACAGGAGCAAAAGAAATCCTTTGCATTCGTGTGTTAGGAGGATCTACAAGAAGATATGCTAACATCGGTGATGTTATTGTTGCTACAGTCAAAGATGCAACACCAGGCGGCGTTGTAAAAAAAGGTGACGTAGTCAGAGCAGTTGTTGTTCGTACAAAGAAAGGTGCCCGTCGTAAAGATGGTTCTTATATCAAATTTGACGAAAATGCTGCTGTAATTATTAAAGATGATATGAACCCAAGAGGAACTCGTATCTTCGGACCAGTGGCAAGAGAGCTTAGAGACAAGAAATTCATGAAGATTGTTTCATTAGCACCAGAAGTATTATAAGGAGGAAACACTGTGTCAGCAATTAAAATTAAAAAAGGCGATCTAGTTAAAGTTATCGCTGGTAAAGATAAAGACAAAGAAGGAAAAGTAATTGCTGTTGATCATAAAAAAGGTACTGTAACAGTTGAAGGTGCCAACATGATCACAAAGCATACTAAACCTAGTCCTGCAAACCAGCAGGGTGGTATCGTAAGCCAGGAAGGCCCAATGGATGTTTCCAATGTAATGTTAGTGCACAATGGAAAAACAACAAAAATTGGATATAAAGTAGTTGACGGTAAAAAAGTTCGTGTTGCACGTGCAACAGGCGAAGTCATTGACTAATTAAGAGAGGAGGTTTACGCAAGTGAGTAGATTACATGAACAGTATAGCAATCAGATCAAAGATGCTATGATGAAGAAATTCGAATACAGCAATATTATGCAGGTACCAAAACTCGAGAAGATCGTAATCAACATGGGTGTTGGTGAAGCAAAAGAAAATAAAAAAGTTTTAGAATCTGCAGTAGCTGATCTTGAAAAGATCGCTGGACAGAAAGCAGTCGTAACAAGAGCAAAGAAATCTGTTGCGAACTTCAAATTAAGAGAAGGTATGCCTATCGGATGCAAAGTTACATTACGTGGTGAAAGAATGTATGAATTCGCTGATCGTTTAATTAACTTAGCATTACCTCGAGTACGTGACTTCAGAGGAGTTAACCAGAACTCTTTCGATGGAAGAGGTAACTATGCATTAGGTATTAAAGAACAGTTAATTTTCCCAGAAATCGAATACGATAAAGTAGACAAAGTAAGAGGAATGGACATCATCTTCGTTACAACAGCGAACACTGATGAAGAAGCTCGTGAATTATTAACTTTATTTGGTATGCCGTTTAAGAAATAGTTAGGAGGGTTCCCATGGCTAAGAAGTCAATGGTTGCAAAACAGAAAAGAAAAGCAAAATTCTCAACAAGAGAATATAGCCGTTGCAGAATCTGCGGACGTCCACATGCATATTTAAGAAAATATGGTATCTGCAGAGTTTGCTTCCGTGAATTAGCATATAAAGGACAGATTCCAGGTGTCAAGAAGGCAAGCTGGTAAGATTAAGGAAGGAGGAACACGAAAATGACAATGAGCGATCCTATTGCAGATATGCTTACAAGAATCCGTAATGCAAATACTGCGAAACATGATACAGTAGAAATTCCTGCTTCTAAGATGAAGACAGCGATTGCAGAAATCTTATTAAAAGAAGGTTTTATCAAAGCATATGACATCAAAGAAGAAGGTTCTTTCAGCACAATCGTAATCACATTAAAATATGGTGCTGATAAAAATGAAAAAATCATTACAGGACTTAAGAGAATCTCTAAACCAGGACTTAGAGTATACGCAGGAGCTGAAGAGCTTCCTAAAGTATTAGGAGGACTTGGTATTGCGATCATCTCTACAAACAAAGGACTGTTAACAGATAAAGAAGCAAGAAAACAGAACGTGGGTGGAGAAGTGTTAGCTTTTGTATGGTAAGATTTACTGTACATTAACCAGCATTCACTATTCTGAAAACAGAAGGGACACACCCTTGTCCCTTCCGACAATTTAAGGAGGTAACCTATGTCTCGTATAGGTAGATTACCAATCGATATCCCTGCAGGAGTAGAGGTAAAGATTGAAGAAGGAAACAAAGTGACTGTAAAAGGTCCTAAAGGAACATTAGAAAAATGTTTACCAGTAGAAATGACAATCAAACAGGAAGATAATCAGGTTGTCGTAACAAGACCAAATGACTTAAAGAAAATGAAATCTTTACATGGTCTTACAAGATCTTTGATCGCAAACATGATCACAGGTGTATCTGAAGGATACGAAAAGAAGCTTGAAATCAACGGTGTTGGTTACAGAGCACAGAAAAAAGGAAAAGAAATCACTTTCAACCTTGGTTTCTCTCATCCGGTAGTTATGACTGATCCAGAAGGAATCGAAACAGAGATGGACGGACAGAACATTATTATCGTTAAAGGTATCGACAAAGAAAAAGTTGGACAGTACGCAGCTGAAATCAGAGAACTTAGAAAACCAGAACCTTACAAAGGTAAAGGTATTAAGTATGCTGATGAAGTTATCAGACGTAAAGTTGGAAAAACTGGGGCTAAATAAAGGAGTGATATAGGATGATTAGAAAAGAATCAAGAAGCAAGATTCGTGCGAAAAAACACTACAAGCTTCGTAATCGAATCAATGGAACAAGCGAAAGACCTCGCTTAAGTGTATTTAGAAGTAATGATCATATGTACGCTCAGATTATTGACGACACTGTTGGAAATACATTAGTATCTGCTTCAACAACTCAGAAAGACGTAAAGGCAGAACTGGAAAAAACAAATGATGTTGCCGCAGCTAGCTACTTAGGTAAAGTAATCGCTGAAAGAGCTTTAGCAAAAGGTATCACAGAAGTTGTCTTTGACAGAGGCGGATTTATTTATCATGGTAAAATTGAAGCATTAGCAGATGCAGCTCGTGAAGCTGGTCTGAAATTCTAATAGGAGGAAGTCAAATGAAGCATACACTTATTGACCCTAGTCAGTTAGAGCTGGAAGAAAGAGTTGTATCCATCAAACGTGTTACTAAAGTAGTAAAAGGTGGACGTAACATGAGATTTGCAGCACTGGTTGTAGTAGGGGATAAAAATGGTCATGTTGGTGCTGGATTAGGAAAAGCAGCTGAAATTCCAGAAGCGATCCGCAAAGGAAAAGAAGCAGCTATGAAGAGCCTTGTTGAAGTACCAATCGATGAAAAAGGAACAACACCACACGACTTTACAGGAAACTTCGGTGGAGCATCTGTATTATTAAAAACATCTCCAGAAGGTACTGGTATCATCGCTGGTGGACCTTCCCGTATCGTTCTGGAACTTGCAGGATATAAAAACATCCGTTCAAAATCTTTAGGTTCTAACAACAAACAGAACGTTGTATTAGCAACAATCGAAGGATTAAAGAACTTAAAAACTCCAGAGCAGGTAGCAAAACTACGTGGAAAATCAGTAGAAGAGCTCTTAGGATAGGAGGAATTTTGAAATGGCAGATAAATTAAAAATCACATTAGTAAAATCTACAATTGGTGCAATTCCAAAGCACAAAAAAACTGTTGAAGCATTAGGTCTTAAAAAACTTCACAAAACAGTTGAGCTGCCTGATAACGCAGCAACACGTGGAATGATTCACCAGGTGAAACATTTAGTTAAAGTAGAAGAAATCTAATAATATTCGGCAAGGAGGTGTAACGGAATGGAATTATCAAACTTACGCCCTGCAGAAGGATCTAAACATAGCGACGCTTTCAGAAGAGGTCGTGGACATGGTTCAGGAAATGGAAAAACTGCAGGTAAAGGACATAAAGGACAGAAAGCTCGTTCAGGTGGTGGAGTAAGACCTGGATTCGAAGGTGGACAGATGCCTTTATACAGACGTATTCCTAAGAGAGGTTTCAAATGCAGAAACTCTAAGGAAATCGTTGGTATCAACCTTTCAGCTTTAGAAAGATTTGAAGACGGAGCAGAAGTATCTGTAGAAGCTTTAATCGAAGCAGGAATCGTTAAAAATCCTAGAGATGGAGTTAAAATCTTAGGAAACGGTGAATTAACAAAGAAATTAAATGTAAAAGCAAATGCATTTAGTGCTAGTGCTAAAGAGAAGATCGAAGCACTTGGAGGAAAAGCTGAGGTGATCTAGTATGTCAAACGCTGTTGTCAGCGCTTTTAAAAACAAGCAATTAAGAAAGAAGCTATTATTTACGACACTAATTCTTATTGTTGTACGTTTTGGATCACAACTGCCAATTCCGGAAATCGATAGTGCACAGATCAGTGCCTATTTAAAGAGTACATTAGGCGATTCGTTCAGCCTATTGAACTCTTTTACCGGAGGCTCCTTCATGCAGATGTCAGTATTTGCATTAAGTGTAACTCCGTATATCACATCTTCCATCATCATGCAGCTGATGACGATCGTTATTCCAGCTCTTGAAGAGATGCAGAAAGATGGAGAAGACGGAAGAAAAAGAATGGCAAAGATTACAAGATATGTAACGGTTGTACTTGCGATCATCGAAGGCGCAGGACTTGCGATCGGATTTGCCAATCAAGGTGCATTAGGTACCGATTATACAACGTTTACCATTGTTACAATGATCATTGCTTTAACCGCAGGTGCAGTTCTGGTTATGTGGCTTGGAGAACGTATTACAGAGAGTGGAATTGGAAATGGTATTTCCATTATCCTGCTCGTAAACATTGTATCCGGAATGCCGGGAGATTTTACTTCTCTTTATAATCAGTTTATGAAGGGAAAACAGATCGGGCCAGCTCTGATCGCAGGATGTGTGATCGTAGGAGTTGTTCTGGCAGTTGTCGTATTCGTTATCGTTTTATCAGATGCGGAAAGACATATCCCAGTACAGTATTCTAAGAAGATGCAGGGAAGAAAACTTGTTGGTGGACAGCAGAGTAAGATTCCGCTGAAAGTTAACACAGCAGGTGTAATCCCAATTATCTTTGCATCATCCATTATGCAGTTCCCAATCATGCTGCAGAATGTCTTAAAATACGAGAATAACGGATTCATTGGAAAAGCATTAACAAGTTTGAACTCATCTACCTGGTTTGATGCATCCCATCCAAAAAGATCGATCGGTTTATTGATCTATATTGTTTTAGTAGTACTGTTTGCTTATTTCTATACATCGATTACATTTAATCCATTAGAGATTTCAAACAATATGAAGAAACAGGGTGGATTTATCCCAGGAATCCGACCGGGAAAACCTACAGTAGATTATTTGAATAAAATATTAAAATATATTATATTTATAGGTGCTGCAGGACTAACGATCGTGGCAGTTGTTCCATTCTTCTTTAATGGAGTATTTGGAGCAAGCGTTTCATTTGGAGGAACATCTATCATCATCGTAGTAGGTGTTATCCTTGAGACGATCAAGCAGATCCAGTCACAGTTGTTAGTACAGAACTATTCTGGTTTTTTGAGTGAGTAACTATAAGAAAAGCTGTAGTGACAACTACAGCTTTTTGTGCTTATATGGAATGTTTTTATATAAGCACAAAAGCCAATGGTATTAAAAACGATGGTATGGAAACAAATTGTATGGTAACTAAAAATAAAAGAGAGACAAAAGGAGGATTTGTCATGAAAATTATTATGTTAGGAGCTCCAGGTGCTGGAAAAGGTACTCAGGCAAAACAGATTGCACAGGCGTACGATATTCCACACATCTCAACAGGTGATATTTTCAGAGCAAATATTAAAGAAGGAACAGAGCTTGGAAAGAAAGCACAGGAATACATGGACAAAGGACTGTTAGTTCCAGACGAACTTGTATGCGATCTTGTTGTTGACCGTATCCACAAAGATGATTGTGAAAAAGGGTATATTTTAGATGGATTTCCAAGAACGATTCCACAAGCAAATGCATTAGATGAAGCACTTGCAAAAGACGGTGAGAAGATTGAATTTGCAATTGATATCGAAGTTCCAGATGAAAATATCATCAACAGAATGTCAGGAAGAAGATCCTGCAAAGACTGTGGAGCAATCTTCCATGTTCAGTATAATCCTCCAAAGAAAGAAAACTGCTGCGACGTATGTGGTGGAGAATTAATTCTTCGCGATGACGATAAAGCAGAAACTGTAAAAAAACGTCTGGATGTTTATCATGAACAGACAGCTCCACTGATCGCACACTATAAAGAAGCAGGAAGCTTACACGAGATCGATGGAACACAGGATATCAAAGTTGTTTTTGAAGAAATCAAATCTATTTTAGGATAAGAGGCAGACCATGGCAGTTACGATCAAATCAAAAAAAGAAATCGAACTTATGCGAGAAGCCGGTAAGATGTTAGAAGAGGTTCACAACAAGTTAGCTGATTTTGTAAAACCAGGAATTTCTACATTAGAGATCGACCAGTTTGGAGAGAAAGCGATCAGAGATCTTGGATGTGTACCAAACTTCTTAAACTATAATGGATATCCGGCATCCATCTGTGTATCTGTCAATGACGAAGTCGTACATGGTATTCCAAGCAAAGACCGGATTTTACAGGATGGAGACATTGTAAGTCTGGATGCAGGACTGATCCATGAAGGATATCATTCCGATGCAGCAAGAACACATGCGGTTGGAAATATTTCCGAAGAAGCAAAGAGACTGATCGAAGTAACAAAGCAAAGTTTCTTTGAAGGAATCAAACTTGCAGTTCCAGGAAATCATTTGTTTGACATATCTGAAGCAATTCAGAAATATGTAGAAAGTAATGGTTATTCTGTAGTCAGAGATTTAGTGGGACATGGAATTGGAACACATCTTCATGAAGATCCACAGATTCCGAACTTCAAACAGAGAAGAAAAGGAATGAAATTAAGACCAGGAATGACGCTTGCCATTGAACCAATGGTAAATGAAGGTAGTTATGATGTTGTCTGGCTGGACGATGACTGGACAGTTGTTACTGAAGACGGAAGTCTGGCTGCACATTATGAAAACACGATCGTCATCACAGAAGATGGTTGTGAAATATTGACTTTGTCTGAATAGGAGGAATAAAATGGCAAAATCAGAAGCAATTGAAGTTGAAGGAGTAGTGTTAGAAAAGTTACCAAACGCTATGTTCAAGGTAGAAATCGAAGGTGGACACGTAATTTTAGCTCACATCAGTGGAAAGCTTAGAATGAATTACATCAAGATTTTACCAGGTGACAAAGTAACACTGGCATTATCACCATATGATTTATCAAAAGGAAGAATTATTTGGAGAGACAAATAAATTATTTGGAAAGATAAATAAATTTAGAAAAAGTCTTGAAATATTCAGAATATGATGATATAATCATACCCGAACGTTTTTTGAAAGGAGATATTCAAGTGAAGGTTAGAGCATCTGTAAAACCAATTTGCGAAAAATGCAAGGTTATCAAGAGAAAAGGATCTGTCAGAGTAATCTGTGAGAATCCAAAACACAAACAGAGACAGGGATAATTACGACGTTCGATAAGAATATCGCAATAATCCTTGGTTTGTTGTGTATTCACCTATTTACTGCAAGAACAGTTTAGAGGTGTATTTTGTGATGTGTAGAGATACACTCGCATAATTTAGGCGGCTGCAGTATGAGTACAGGTACGCTCATACTGATTATTTATAGATAGAAAGATAATTTGAGGAAGAGACATATATATCATTTCACCGTACTGCGGATATATGGATTGCCCTTAATAGACAAGTAATTATTTATTTTGGAGGAAAGAAAAACATGGCTCGTATTTCAGGTGTTGATTTACCAAGAGAAAAGCGTGTAGAGATTGGTCTTACTTATATTTATGGAATCGGTCTTTCAAGCGCAAAACGTATTTTGGCAGAGGCAAATGTTGATCCTGATACTCGTGTACGCGACTTAACTGATGATGAAGTTAAAAGAATCAGTGCAGTTATCAACGATACACAGGTTGTAGAAGGTGATTTAAGAAGAGAAATCGCTCTTAACATTAAGAGATTAAAAGAAATTGGATGCTACAGAGGAAAACGTCATAGACAGGGACTTCCTTGCCGTGGACAGAAAACAAAGACTAACGCAAGAACACGTAAAGGTCCTAAGAAAACAGTAGCTAACAAGAAGAAATAATAAACACTAAATTTGTAGTGTTATGACACACCCGGCTGTATGGACAGTCAGGAATAGCATAAGATTTGCAGTATAGGCAATCTTTTTGGAATTGAAATGAAGAAAGAAAGGTATACGTAATTATGGCTAAAGTTACAAAGAAAAGTGCAAAAAAACGTGTAAAGAAGAATGTACAGCACGGACAGGCACATATTCAGTCATCTTTTAATAATACAATCGTTACATTAACAGATGCACAGGGAAATGCTCTTTCTTGGGCAAGTGCAGGTGGATTAGGATTCAGAGGATCCAAAAAATCTACACCATATGCAGCTCAGATGGCAGCTGAAACTGCAACAAAAGCAGCATTAGTGCATGGATTAAAATCAGTAGATGTAATGGTTAAAGGTCCAGGATCAGGAAGAGAAGCAGCAATCCGTGCTTTATCAGCAGCAGGATTAGAAGTTACAAGCATCAGCGATGTAACACCTGTTCCACATAATGGATGTCGCCCACCAAAACGTAGAAGAGTCTAATTTAGGAGGATAATTAAAGATGGCAGTAGATAGAACTCCAGTCTTAAAGAGATGTAGATCCTTAGGTTTAGATCCTGTCTTTTTAGGAATTGATAAAAAATCAAACAGAAGTTTAAATAGAGCAAACAGAAAGAAAAGTGAATACGGACTTCAGCTTTGCGAAAAACAGAAAGCTAAATTCATCTATGGTGTATTAGAAAAACCTTTCCGTAACTACTATGCAAAAGCAGAAAGAATGAAAGGTCAGACTGGTACAAACCTGATGACATTATTAGAGCTTCGTTTAGATAACGTATTATTCCGTTTAGGATACGGAAGAACAAGAAAAGAATGCAGACAGATTGTTGACCATAAACATGTATTAGTTAATGGAAAACAGGTTAACATTCCTTCTTACCAGGTTAAAGCTGGGGACGTTATCGAAATCAAAGAAAAACATAGAACATCTCCAAGATACAAAGAGATCTTAGAAGTAACAGAAGGAAGAATGATTCCTTCATGGTTAGAAGCAGATCATGATAACTTTACAGGAACTGTAAAAGAACTTCCATCAAGAGATGAGATCGACGTACCAGTTAACGAAACATTAATCGTCGAGTTATATTCTAAATAATAACCCTCAAGTTAAACCTAAGCCAAAAGGAGGGCACGTATGTTTGAATTTGAAAAACCAAATATTGAGATTAATGAGATTTCAGAAGATAACCGTTTTGGACGCTTTGTTGTGGAACCTTTGGAAAGAGGTTATGGTACAACTTTAGGTAATTCCTTAAGACGTATCATGCTTTCTTCTCTGCCAGGTGCAGCAGTAAGTTCAGTAAAGATCAAAGGTGTTCTGCATGAGTTCAGTTCCATCCCAGGGGTTAAAGAAGATGTACCTGAGATCATCATGAATATCAAATCTCTGGCAATTAAAAACAACAGCTCATCCGCTGAAACAAAGCAGGCTTATATTGAGTTTTCAGGAAAGGGTGTAGTAACTGCCGGAGATATTAAAGCGGACAGTGATATCGAAATCTTAAATCCAGAGCTTGTGATCGCAACATTAAGTGATGACAGCAGCAAACTGGATATGGAGCTTACAATCACAAACGGACGCGGATATGTAGGCGCAGACAAAGCAGACAAAGAAGGAAAAGCAATCGATGAGATCGCAGTTGATGCGATTTACACACCAGTTGAGCGTGTAAACTTAAAGGTTGAGAATACTCGTGTAGGTCAGATTACAGATTATGACAAATTAACATTAGATGTATTCACAAACGGAACATTAACACCAGATGAGTCTGTAAGTTTAGCAGCGAAAGTATTATGCGAGCACTTAAACTTATTCGTAGATCTTTCTGAGAATGCCAAGACAGCAGAAGTTATGGTAGAAAAAGAAGATGACGAGAAAGAAAAAGTTCTTGAAATGAGCATTGATGAATTAGAATTATCTGTTCGTTCATACAATTGCTTAAAGAGAGCTGGCATTAATACAGTAGAAGAATTAACTAATAAGACTTCAGAAGATATGATGAAAGTCCGTAACTTAGGACGTAAATCATTAGAAGAAGTTTTAGCTAAGTTAAGTGAATTAGGATTATCCCTAAGTTCAGGAGAAGAATAGAAACCAGACCCGCCTAGGCTGAAGGCATAAGTAAGCAAGGCGAAAAAACACAGGAGGTCATTATAATGGCAAAATACAGAAAATTAGGAAGAACAGCTTCCCAGAGAAAAGCACTGATCCGTGCAGAAGTAACAAATCTGTTACATCATGGAAAAATCGTTACAACTGAAGCAAAAGCAAAAGAAATCCGCAAGGTAGCTGAGAAACTGATCGCTTTAGCTGTAAAAGAAAAAGACAACTTTGAAACAGTTACAGTTGACGCTAAAGTTGCTAAGAAAGATGAAAACGGAAAACGCGTGAAAGAAGTTGTAGATGGTAAGAAAGTTACTGTTTATGAAACAGTTCAGAAAGAAATCAAAAAAGATTTACCATCCCGCTTACATGCAAGAAGACAGATGTTAAAGGTATTATATCCTGTAACAGAAGTTCCTACAGAAGCAGCTGGTAAGAAAGCTAATACAAAGAAAGTTGATTTAACAGCTAAGTTATTCGACGAGTATGCACCAAAATATGCTGAACGTAACGGTGGTTACACAAGAATCGTTAAGATTGCTCAGCGTAAAGGTGATGCAGCATTAAAAGTAGTACTTGAATTAGTTTAATCAACAGTTCAATACTGACTATATTATTTAAATTCCAAATCGACAACAACAAAGAGGTCTTATTCCGGAACAACTGGGATAAGACTTTTCTTTTTTTATGGGAAATAGTATACTATCCTTATTACGGATCAGATAGGAGAATATTATGTCCATATTGAAAATAAAAGACTTAGTTCACAAATATGTGACCTATGGAGATACAGAAGAAGACAAACAAGAGATTGCAGCAATCGATCATATTGACATCAATGTTGAGAAAGGTGAATTCGTAGCAATCCTTGGAAAGAATGGTTCCGGGAAATCATCGCTTGCAAAGCACATCAATGGACTTTTGATGCCGACAGAAGGCACAGTATATATCAAAGGAATGGATACAAAAGATGAAAGTACCCTCTTAAAAGTCAGACAGAGTGCAGGAATCGTATTTCAGAATCCAGATAACCAGATTGTAGGAACAACGGTAGAAGAAGACACAGCCTTCGGTCCAGAAAACCTCGGAATAGCTTCCAAAGATATCTGGACAAGGATCACAGCGGCTCTTACAGGTGTGGGAATGATCGCATATAAAGAAGCAAGTCCCAATCATCTTTCTGGCGGACAGAAACAGAGAGTAGCGATCGCAGGGATCATGGCAATGGAACCAGAATGTATCGTATTAGACGAACCAACAGCCATGCTAGATCCAGAAGGTCGCAGACATGTTTTATCTCTTGTGAAAGCATTGAATAAAGAAAAGAATATTACGATCCTTATGGTAACACATCATATGGAAGAAGTAATCTTAGCAGATCGTATCATCGTGATGGATCAAGGAAAAATTGTCATGGATGGAAAACCAAAAGAGATCTTTTCAAGGGTTGATGAGATGAAAACATTAGGTCTGGAAGTTCCGTACGCAACAGAACTTGCATGGGAACTAAAAAAAGAAGGTGTTAACTTGTCAGATACGATAACAACAAAGGAAGAGCTGGTGGAGGAATTATGTCAATTCGTTTAGAACATGTAAGTTACGCATATGAAGATAATTCTAGCAAGAAGAATTACGCATTAAAAGATATAAACTTAGAAATAAAAAAAGAAGAATTCATTGCAGTGATCGGACACACAGGTTCTGGAAAATCAACATTGATCCAGCATCTAAATGGATTGATCAAACCAACGTCTGGAACAATATATTTCGATGATGAAGATATATATTCAGAAGGATACCCATTACGAGAATTACGTGGAAAAGTCGGTATATGTTTTCAGTATCCAGAACATCAGCTATTTGAGACAACGATTTTAGATGATGTATGTTTTGGTCCAATGAACTTTGGAAAGACGAAAGAAGAAGCAACAGAGATTGCTGTCAAATGTTTAAAAGATGTTGGATTACCAGAGAAATTATATCAAAAATCGCCATTTGAATTATCTGGAGGACAGAAGCGAAGAGTAGCGATCGCAGGGATTCTTGCAATGGAGCCAGAATATTTTATTTTGGATGAACCAACAGCAGGACTTGATCCGGTCGGAAAAGATCAGATTTTAAATCTGTTAAAGAAACTCCATGAAGAAAAGAAGATCACGATCATTCTGGTATCACACAGTATGGAAGATGTTGCAGACTATGCACAACGTGTGATCGTTATGAATGGCGGACAGGTCATGTATGAAGGAGATAAAAAAGAAGTATTCTCTCACAAGAAAGAACTAGAAGAGGCAGGACTTGCTGTACCGTTTTATCGTCAAGTATGTGAAGAACTCGCAGACAGAGGGTTCCCGATCCAGAGGGATTTATTGACATTAGAAGAAACAAAAGAAGCAATTTTAGAAGGACTAAAAGGACTGAGAGGAAAATAAAATGCTCAAGGATATAACAATTGGACAATATTATAAAGAAGACTCTCTGATCCACAGACTCGATCCGAGAGTGAAATTATTTGCAGTCTTGATCTACGTCATTACATTATTTATGCATAAAGCACCTGCAACTTATGTGATGTCACTATTATTTTTGATCATAACGATCAAGATTTCAAAGGTACCTGTAAAATATATTTTAAGAGGATTAAAAGCAATTGCAGTGATCTTATTATTCTCTGTAATGATCAATATGTTATTTATTCCAGGAAAACCAGTGATCCAGTTCTGGATCATATCAATTTCTGCAGAAGGGATCAGGACAACTATTTATCTGGGAAGCCGTCTGATCATGCTGGTATTGGGAACGTCTTTACTGACATTTACAACAACACCAAATGAACTGACAGACGGACTAGACAAATCACTGGGATTTTTAAATAAAGTCGGAGTACCAGTACATGAGATTGCTATGATGATGTCAATCGCACTGAGATTTATTCCAATCTTAACAGAAGAATTAGAAAAGATCATGAAAGCCCAGACAGCCAGAGGAATCGACTTTGAATCCGGAGGTCTGTTAAAACGAGTAAAAAGCATGGTTCCAATTATAGTACCTCTGTTTGTAGCAGCAATTCGAAGAGCGAATGACCTTGCAATGGCAATGGAATCACGTTGTTACCATGGCGGTGTTGGAAGAACTAAATTAAAACCATTAAAATACGAGAAAAGAGATAAAATAGCGTATATCGTCCTGTTTGTATTTTTAGCAGTGATGATCTATTTATCCTTTTTTAGTCCATGGAGGTAAGATACGATGAAACGAGTAAAATTAATCGTAGCCTATGATGGAACTGCTTATTGTGGATGGCAGGTACAGCCAAATGAGATTACAGTCGAAGGTGTCTTAAATAAGCATATATCAGAACTGACAGGAGAAGACATCAAAGTGATCGGAGCCAGCAGAACGGATTCAGGAGTCCACGCATTAGGAAATGTAGCTGTATTCGACACAGAAAGCCGTATTCCGGGAGAGAAGATGGCAAAAGCATTAAATGCAAGACTACCAGAAGATATCATTATTCAGGACTCCAAAGAAGTGCCATTAGACTACCATCCAAGGTTTCAGGATACAAGAAAGACATATGAATATACCTTTTACAATGCAAGATACGACAATCCCGTGACAAGCAGACATCATCATTTTGTATATGTACCACTTGATGTGGAGAAAATGAAAGAAGCAGCTTCTTATTTCTTAGGGGAACACTGTTTTATCAGTATGTGCAGCAGTAAAGCACAGGTTACATCCTATGTCAGAGAGATTTATGAATGTGATGTGACACAAAATGGCAGATATATCACAATGAGAGTCACAGGAAGCGGTTTTCTCTATAATATGGTACGTTTAATGGCAGGAACGCTTTTAGAGGTCGGAAGAGGAAAACAAGAACCACAATGGGTCAAAGAAATCTTAGCATCCAAAGAAAGAGTTACACCAGGACCAAAACTTCCAGCAAAAGGCTTGACATTAATTCAGATCGAATATCCGGAGGACCGCGAGAATGCAGAATAGCTTTATCATATTTCAGAAATTGTTAGTATTGTTTGGTTTTATGCTGATCGGATACCTAAGTTATAAGAAAAAATGGATCAGTGATGATACAAGTTTACAGATATCAGGACTGATCGTAAATATATTTAATCCTGCATTGATCATATCTGGCGTGATCGGTTCCGTTGGAAATGGAAACTGGAATCTTGTGATCATGGACCTGATCCTTGCAGTGATCTTATTTGTGGTATTGATCCTGATCAGTCCGGCATTTGTTCGTATTCTAGGTGTAAAAAAAGATGAAAGAAATATCTATGCAGTGATGCTGATCTTTTCGAATCTTGGATTTATGGGGATTCCGATCATTGAAGAATTATACGGTAGAGGAGCTATTTTTTATGTAGCACTGTATACACTGGTATATAATATTCTCTTTTACACCTATGGAATTTATCTTTTTGAGAAAGAACGTGTCATGCAGACAGGACAAAAAGCTAAGATCATATTCCACTGGAAAAAGATGATCAATCCAGGAATGGTCGCATGTCTGGCTGCGTTATTGATTTTTGCATTTCAGATCGACGCACCAGCACCTGCGGTAAGTTTTGTACAATACTTAGGAAATGCAGCAATCCCACTCTCCATGATCATTACCGGGGTATCTTTAGCGAAGATGCCGCTGATCGAAGTTTTCAAAGACATCAAGATGTATCAGTTTACATTTTTAAAGATGCTGGTGATCCCAATGATCGCAGCATTTGCGATCCGGCTGTTTCATTTAGATCCTGTTCTCTCGGGGATCATGGTATTAATGTTTGGAATGCCAAATGGAAGCATGGCAGTGATGATGGCAATCGATTATGGATTAGACAGTTCGATCTGCAGCAGAGGAATTGTACTGACAACACTGTTATCGATCATAACGCTGCCGATTGTAGCATATCTTATTTGACATTGAGATTTATCAACAATGTTTTAACATATACGGACATAATATACCCATATATTGTGGATAAAATTTTGAAATCAAGACCATCTTGTGGATAACATCAAAAAATTATCAAAAACAACGAGAAAAAATCTTGACACACCCGGCTGCGTATTATATAATAAGAAACTGTGACATGCGAGAGAATACTACCCCAATGCCCCGGTGGGAGTATTTAATATAGACACATATGATTGATAGAAATTTTAAGGAGGAACACCATGAAAAGTTTTATGGCCAGCCCATCAACAATTGAAAGAGAATGGTATGTAGTTGATGCTACAGGACATACATTAGGACGTTTAGCATCTGAGATCGCAACAATCTTAAGAGGTAAAAACAAACCAACTTATACACCACATATCGATACAGGAGATAACGTGATCGTTATCAACGCTGAGAAGATTAAAGTAACTGGTAAGAAATTAGACCAGAAGATCTACTATCATCATTCAGACTATGTTGGTGGAATGAAAGAACAGACATTAAAAGAAAAATTAGCTAAAAAACCTGAAGACGTAATCTATCTTGCAGTTAAAGGAATGCTTCCAAAAGGACCTTTAGGAAGACAGATGATTAAGAAACTTCACGTATATGCAGGTGCAGAGCACAATCATGCAGCTCAGCAGCCAAAAGCATTAGAGATCAAGTATTAATTTTTGAAGGAGGAAGAAGCAGTGGCTACAGCAAAATATTACGGAACTGGTAGAAGAAAACACAGTGTTGCCAGAGTATATTTAGTACCTGGAACAGGAAAAATCACAATCAACAAAAGAGATATTGATGAATATCTTGGATTAGAAACATTAAAAGTAGTTGTACGTCAGCCATTAGTTGCAACAGATACAATTGACAAATATGATGTATTAGTAAACGTTCATGGTGGTGGATTTACAGGACAGGCTGGAGCAATCCGTCATGGTATTTCCAGAGCTTTATTACAGGTTGATGGAGAATTCCGTTCAACATTAAAGAAAGCTGGATTCTTAACAAGAGATCCAAGAATGAAAGAAAGAAAGAAACCAGGTCTTCGCAAAGCGCGTCGTGCACCACAGTTCTCAAAACGTTAATCATACGTTACGGAAGATACGAAGAATATACAGAGCCTTTCAATGGAGAAATCTATTGGAAGGCTTTTTCTAATGATTTGGTTTGGAAAACTTAATTTCTTAGAAATATAGCGGCAAAAGATATGCTAAGCCATATTTCAAAAGCAAGAAGTGGTTCTGGTATATTTAATGCAGAAAAAATGTCAGTTTATGTACCACTAGGAACACAACAAATGTTATCTGATTATGGATATCATATTGTAACAGAATAAGATAGGAGGAAGGTAAAATGAAATTAAAAAATCTAACAAAAAAATTAACAACTTTAGCAATCACAGCCTTAATGGCAACAACATTGGTTTCAACTCAAAATGTATTAGCTGCATCAAAAAAAGCACAGAAGAAGGCGAACAAAGCCTATGCACAAGCAATCAAGAAAAACAAAGTAGCCAAATTTACAAGCTATTCATTAATTGAAGTAACAGGAGGCGGAACGAAAGAACTGGTCACTGTGAATTTAAATAGTAATGCAGAAGGCAAAGCTAGAAATTTAAATATTTATACATACAATAAAGGAAAAGTAAAGAAAATTTGGTCAACATCGGATCAAATAATTGCATATAATAAAAAACAGAAAACAATTGCAGGCTTACAGTATTCAGTATTAAGTGAAAATGGTCCTGAAAGGAAAAATATTATATTTATAAGTATAATGGGAAGAAAATTGTAAAAAAAGCATCATATTTCTTTGAATGTGAAGGACATTTCGAAGATGAGGATGGAAATAAAGTTACAACAAATTTAGAAAAATCAGAAAAAACAGTACATAGAGTCATTGATAAAGAAATATATAGCAAAAAGGAAAAAGGAAAGTTGACATATATTTCAGAAAAACAATATAGAAGTGCAACGAAAAATGATGTACGTGTATGGGCATATAATAATACAACGAAAAAAGAGTTGATCAAAAAATTAAGAAAATAATCAACTAGGGGATATATGATAATTATTATCATATATCCCCATTGATTTTTCCATCCAAATCTAGTATCATAAATAGCAGTTAGACAACACTAACTAAAAACGTGAATGAATCATGTGGACTCCTCGATTGAGATCGACACCTGCAACAAAATGATCTCAAACTGGAAGCTTACCCTTCTTCCAGCGAGGAGTACTGCTATGTATAGGGAAAGGAGTCACAATCGAAATGAATTATTTAGAAATTGAAAAAGTAGTCGGAAGAGAAATCCTAGATTCCAGAGGAAATCCAACCGTAGAAGCTGAGATTACATTAGTTGATGGAACAGTTGCAAGAGGAACAGCTCCAAGTGGTGCATCTACAGGAGAATTTGAAGCACTAGAGTTAAGAGACGGAGATAAAGAAAGATATTTAGGAAAAGGTGTTACAAAAGCCGTAGAAAATATCAATACAAAGATCAGTGAAGCAATCATCGGATTAGACGCTTCTGATACATATGCAGTAGACAAAGCAATGATCGACGCAGATGGAACAAAAGATAAATCAAACTTCGGAGCAAACGCTATCTTAGCTGTATCGATCGCAGCAGCAAGAGCAGCAGCTACATCTCTTGAAGTACCTCTATACAGATTCTTAGGTGGAGTATCTGGAAACAGACTTCCAGTACCAATGATGAATATCGTAAATGGTGGATGTCATGCATTATCATCAGGACTTGATGTACAGGAATTCATGATCATGCCAGTTGGAGCTCCATCATTCAAAGAATGTTTAAGATGGTGTGCTGAAGTATTCCATGCATTAGCAGCAATCTTAAAAGAAAGAGGACTTGCTACATCCGTAGGTGATGAAGGTGGATTTGCGCCAGCATTAAAATCAGATGAAGAAGCCATCGAAACAATCTTAGAAGCAGTGAAAAAAGCAGGATACGAACCAGGAAAAGACTTCAAGATCGCTATGGACGCTGCATCTTCAGAATGGAAGAGTGAAAAAGGTAAAGGATATTACAAACTGCCAAAAGCAGGAACAGAATATACAGCAGAAGAACTGATCGAGCACTGGGCTGCATTATGTGAGAAATATCCAATCATCTCGATCGAAGATGGATTAGATGAAGAAGACTGGGAAGGATGGAAGAAACTGACAGAAAGACTTGGAGATAAAGTACAGTTAGTAGGAGATGACTTATTTGTAACAAATACAGAAAGACTTTCTAAAGGTATCGAAATGGGAGCAGGAAACTCTATCCTGATTAAATTAAACCAGATTGGATCTATCTCTGAAACATTAGAAGCGATCAAGATGGCACACAAAGCAGGATACACAGCTGTAACATCTCATCGTTCTGGAGAAACAGCAGATACAACGATCGCAGACTTAGCCGTCGCATTAAATACATGCCAGATCAAGACAGGAGCACCTTCAAGATCAGAACGTGTTGCGAAATACAACCAGTTATTAAGAATCGAAGAAGCTTTAGGAGACAGTGCCGTATATTCTGGAATCAAAGCCTTCAACGTAAAATAAGAAGAACACAATTATAAAAAACGTAAATAATAGCCCTTTTAAGTCTCTGGATTTAGTCTCCAGAGGCTTTTTTCTTTGATTTTTTACAAAAAAATATAAGAGAGTATGTTATAATAGAAAGCACTTATTTGGATAGAAATGTAACACATTCTTATAATCAGAATATCGCATTATCAATTATTTCACAGGCAAAAGAAAAATTTTATGATATGTTTTGCCTGTTGAAAAAAGAAATAGATGAAAATTGGATATAAAAAAATCCGGCAAACACAAAAATGTAATGCCGGATTCTTTTATTTACTATATTATTATGAAATATGTATCACGGATATCCTATCCCCAAACTTCCTCAGCAATCTCCTTAATAAGAGTCATCTTCTTCCACTGATCTTCATCAGTTAAGATATTTCCTTCTTCTGTAGAAGAGAAACCACACTGAGGACTTAAGCAAAGCTGGTCAAGTGCAACATACTGAGCAGCCTCTTTAATACGTTCTTTAATCTCAGTTTTATCTTCAAGTTCTGGATCTTTAGAAGTAACAAGACCTAACACAACTTTCTGATCTTTGATAAAACGTAATGGTTTGAAATCACCGGAACGGTCACTATCATACTCTAAGAAGAAACCATCGATCTTACATCCACCGAATAAAGTCTCAGCTACTGGTTCATATCCACCAGAAGAGAACCATGTAGAACGGAAGTTACCACGGCAGATATGCATTGTAATTGTCATATCCTCAGGTTTAGCTTCTAAAGCTTCATTGATCATTTTCACATAATTCTTAGCAATCTGGTCAAGGTCAAGACCACGGCTTGCGTAATCGTCGCGTTTATTCTGATCACAGAATTCACCCCAAGATGTATCATCAAACTGTAAGTAACGGCATCCACGAGCGTAGAATGCTTTGATCGCTTTCTGATAAGCAAGAGCAATCTCATGATACAGATCATCTTCATTTTTATAACGATCGATCGCTTTGTAAGTTTCGCTTCCACGAACACAACAAATCAGATGAAGCATTGCAGGAGAAGGAATTGTCATCTTGCAGTCAACATCCCCAGCAATTTCTTTCAAGTAAGAGAAATGATCTAAGAATTCACTGTTTTCATCAAAATCAATTTTGCCAACAATCTCAAGAGTTGCGGCTTTTGGCTGATGTCCCTTAAAAGCAACAGACCAGTGATCAGCTTTGATCTCCTCGACTCCGACTAAGGAAGCAAGGAAATCAAGATGCCAATAGCGACGTCTTAACTCTCCGTCAGTAACTGCTTTTAATCCAACAGCTTTCTCTTTTTCAACTAACTCTTTGATCGCTTTATCTTCAACTTCACGCAACTGGTCTGCAGATAAAGTTCCTTCTGCATATTCAGCACGTGCATCTTTTAAATAATCTGGTCTTAAAAAACTACCAACAATATCATATCTGTATGGTCTCATAAATCTATCCTTTCCATTTATATAAGTCTAATAATTTTCTATCGATAAGCTATACAATAACAGATAGAATAAGGCTTGTGAAATACATAAAAATAATAGTTTGCCATAACTTTAAGTTATAATGATAAAAATTTTCAGACAATTATGTCTTTCTTTTAACAATAATTGTATGCAATATACGGACAGAGTCATCGTTAAGAAAATGTTAATTGTACAATTTTAAAAAAATTGCATATTTTTTGTACTTTTCTTTAAGCATTGTAGAGAAAAAAGAAAATATTTGTTATAATGCACATAGATAAAAAAATAACAATATCTAGGGTGTTTTAGTTAAGTGTTTTTTAAGGAAGGGTAAACTATTATGTATGATGTAACAAGCATTCAGAATCTGAAAAAAGATGTACTGTATTTCGTAGCAAAGGCATCGTTTGAAGGGACTTTAGAAGAAGAAAGAGATCTGATCCCAGAGAAGATGATTGAAGGACCAGAACCAACATTCCGTTGCTGCATCTACAAAGAAAGAGAAATCGTAAGACAGAGAATTCGTTTAGCAGAAGGTAAAGCTCCAGGAGCAGAAGATGATGGAAATATCGTGCAGGTAATTAAATCAGCATGTGCTGACTGTCCGATCTCAAGCTATGTTGTAACAAACAACTGTCAGAATTGTCTTGGAAAAGACTGTATCAAAGCATGTCGTTTCGGAGCGATCGAACCAGGACATACAAGATCAAGAATCGATCCTCAGAAATGTAAGGAATGTGGTATGTGCGCAAAAGCCTGTCCATACAATGCGATCGCTCATGTATCAAGACCATGTAAAGACAGCTGTCCAGTAGATGCAATTTCTTATGATGAGTATGGAGTATCAGTGATCGATGAAGAAAAATGTATCCGTTGTGGACAGTGTGCAGCAAAATGTCCATTCGGTGCGATCGGAACAAAGACATGGATCACAAACGTTATCGCAGACTTGAAAGCAGGTAAGAAAGTCTACGCGATCCTTGCCCCAGCAACAGAAGGACAGTTTGGTAAAGATATTACAATGGAAAGCTGGAGACAGGCAGTAAAGAAAGTTGGATTTGAAGATCTGATCGAAGCAGGTTTAGGTGGAGATATGACAACATGCAGCGAAGCAGAAGAATGGTTAGAAGCTTACAGAAACGGTGAGAAGAAAACAACTTCATGCTGTCCAGGATTCGTAAACATGATTCGCAAACATTATCCAGATCTTGCAGATATGATTTCTACAACAGTATCTCCAATGTGTGCAGTATCAAGAATGATTAAAGCAAAAGATCCAGATGCAGTTACAGTATTTGTTGGACCATGTGTAGCCAAGAAATCAGAAGTGGCAGACCAGAAGATCGAAGGAAATGCAGATTATGCATTAAACTACAACGAGATCTTAGCAATTATGAAAGCAAAAGACGTAGAATTAGAACCAGCAGAGAATACATATCAGGATTCTACGATCTTCGGTAAATTCTATGGAAACTCTGGTGGAGTAACAGATTCTGTATTAGAATACATGAAAGAGACAGAACAGAACGAAGATATCAAAGTATGCAAAGCTAACGGTGCAGCAGAATGTAAGAAAGCTTTAATGTTCTTACAGAGAGGAAGATTACCAGAAGACTTCATCGAAGGTATGGCATGCGAAGGCGGATGCGTTGGTGGACCAAGCCGTAACGAAGAGATCATCAAAGCTCGTAAAGTCAGAGAAACAATGATCAAATCCGCAGATGATCGCAAGATCACAGACAACTTAAAACGTTATGATATGGATAGCTTCTCAATGCATAGATAATCAGAGTTGCATGAAGCATCCAAAGAGATGATAAAGAATCCCTGGAGCAAGATTGAAGTTTTGTTTTGGGGATCTTTGTATCTGAAAAGAAATTGTATTAGAAATAGTAACTATTACTAGTAGATATTTTGGCAAAACTATGTTATAGTAAGAAAAGTTGAAAAAGCAAAATGAATTTAATTTTGGAGGTAAGACAATGAAGGATATTAAAGTTACAGATTCAGTAAAATATATTGGTGTAGACGATCATGACATTGACTTATTTGAGAGCCAGTATGTAGTACCAAATGGTGTTTCTTATAACTCTTATGTGATCTTAGATGAGAAAGTAGCCGTTATGGATACTGTGGATGCATGCAAGACAGATGAATGGCTTGTAAACTTAGAAGAAGCATTAGATGGAAGAAACGTAGATTACATTGTAGTATCTCATATGGAACCAGACCATGCTGCAAGCTTACAGGTATTAGCAGAAAAATATCCAGAAGCTAAGGTTGTAGGTAATGCCAAGACATTTAATATGATCCCTCAGTTCTTTACATTTGATCTAGAAGGACGTAAAGTCGTAGTAAAAGAAGGAGATACATTATCTCTTGGATCTCATACATTACAGTTCGTTATGGCACCAATGGTTCACTGGCCAGAAGTTATGGTAGCATATGAAACATCAGAGAAAATCTTATTCTCAGCAGATGGATTTGGTAAATTCGGAGCTTTAGATGCAGATGAAGATTGGGCATGTGAAGCAAGACGTTATTATTTCAATATCTGTGGTAAATACGGAGTACAGGTACAGAATCTCTTAAAGAAAGCCGCAGGATTAGATATTGAGATCATCTGTCCATTACACGGACCAATTTTAAAAGAAAACCTTGGATATTATATTGGATTATACGACACATGGAGCAAATATGAGCCAGAGAACGAAGGAATCCTGATCGCATACGCATCTATCCATGGAAATACAGCAGCTGCAGCAAAGAAATTAGCAGAAATCTTAGAAGCAAAAGGAGCTCCAAAAGTTGTAGTAGCAGACCTTTCCAGAGATGATATGGCAGAAGTGATCGAAGATGCATTCCGCTATGACAGACTGGTACTGGCAGCAGCAACATACGATGCAGGAATCTTCCCATGCATGGAAGACTTTTTACATCACTTAAAAGCTAAGAACTATCAGAAACGTAAAGTTGCATTTATGGAAAATGGATCATGGGCACCAATGGCAGCAAAAATCATGAAAGGTATCGTAGAAGGATTTAAGAATATCGAGATGGTAGATCCAGTTGTAACGATCAAATCTACGATGAATGATGAGAATATTAAGACTATGGAAGAATTAGCTGATAATTTACTGTAAATTTTAAATTTGTAAGTTGGCCAACTGTAGTCTTTCAGTATATGATAAAAAATAAATAAGCAACCGAAAACGCAGCGGTGGAATTTTGCTCACATTTTGAACAAATCGCTTATCCGCCCAATTTCCTACGAGAACTCGCTCTGAAGTTTTGTTTTAGACAAAAGTCTTTGAAGCTCAGACACTCGTCCAATTGGGCTGCGAATTTGTTCA
>ERZ838118.175-NODE-175-length-88702-cov-48.420815_pt1 | contig 88702 bp, 70 predicted proteins | sample MGYA00519863_ERZ838118 | MGnify/ENA primary metagenome ERZ838118 (study PRJEB31850, sample SAMEA3708827) | human gut metagenome | biome: human gut; feature: human-associated habitat; material: faeces | place: China | collected 2014 ...
CCACTTGTCCAACTTCGAGCTTTAATGTTACCCTGTCACTGCGCTCTGAGAAATCAAATTCTGGTTTCTTCCAATTTTGTTCTGCCCATGCTGTCATAATCTTATCAACACCACTTCCAGCACGCTCACCGACATTTACAAAGCCAAACATTTTTAAAATATTCGGATTTCGTGGATCACTATTGCCACCTGCATAAAATTCCTCTTTTGTTACCCTGATAGTACCTGGATTGGAAATGCTAAGTTCCTTACCCTTTTTAACAACAAGAATTCCTCGTCTACCATAATAATTTGCATGTGCCAGTGCATTTGCCAATGCTTCTTCCAATGCATCATGCACATCCACTCTATCTACACGATATCCATCTCGTCTGTTTGCAAATGGAACTGCTACATCATCGTCCATTCTGGTACGCACCTTGCAGAAAAAGTCATATATATTGCCGCTCCAATCACCTTCGTTTGAATGTGTCCGAAATAACCAACGTACAGCTTTATCATCACATTCCTCACGATAATCCAGAAAATAATTCGGAAAAATCTCCGTAATATGATAAGCCTCTCCAAAGAATAATAGTCCTGCTATCGTTGGAGATAATGTACCATTTTTATTCTTTGCTACTGCCCTTAATTTCATAAGAAACTCATCATTTTCAAGGGCATTCCACGGATGTCCACTGTGAAGCTGTTCAAAAATGATTCTATAACCTTTTATCGTATCCTGGTTCAGCACATCCAATCCAAACTCATCCAGCACTTCCACATCACCAGATACATCTCTCTGGTCTGCAAACATTGCCCTGACTGCCTCTTCGGTACAGAGGAAGTCACCTTCATAATCTCTTTTATAAGTACCTTTCATCGGATCTGTCCCAATGTATACCGGCTTATCATGCCTGTCTGCCGCAGGTACATCAATTCTTAATATTTTCTTTCCCTCAACAGCCACAGGTCTGACATGATGATTCAGTAAGATATTCTTTGACACCTTATTTCTGTCATTTAAAGTGCTCCAGAAATCCTTCTGATATTTAACAATTTGCTTGTCTGTTAAGCCTTCAACTGTAAAAGAATCTCTGTGTTCCTTTATTCCAAGCAGAATCGTACCACCATTAGTATTTGCAAAAGAAGAGTAAGTCTCCCATATGCTCTCTGGGAGTCCACCAGTTGCCAATTTACATTCTCGCTCATGGTCTTCGACAAGGTTCAATTCATTCAATATTTCATGCTTCATCTATAATAAAAAACCTCCTGCTTAAGATTTATTCACAACTTTTGTCCTTGCAAAAACTACCAATTTTTACCTTTTGCTTGCTGATGTTTGTTTTTGAGAATCTATGATAAATAATTTAGGTGGATTCTCCCCATTTTCCAGCCTAAACTTATGAAGACTCTCAATCTTATCATCCCGTACAGGATTTCCAACTTTAACATATACAAATACTCTCTGTGTAGTACCCTCAGCTTTTGCATACTCTTCAATTTGTTCTTCGTATCCATGAATATAATCAGCATTTGATGAAAGCTTTATCTCAACAACAGTCTTATCATTTCCTCTGCTCATTTTTAAATCTACTGGTCCAGGACCTTCATTTGCTTCAAATGCCATATCTATATTATTTTGTGTGCAATAATACTTTCCCGAAAGATGCAAAAGTCTTTGTAATGATTTTTCTCTTTTGCTTGTTGATGCTGACAATATTTCGTCCCAACCTCGATTGTTTTCTATCCAATCTCTAAATATTGAAAGGACTTCTATGGTTGCTTCCAAACTACTTAGTTCTCTCTTTGCAGAATGTGAAAGCACATCAAATATTCCCTCTCTTTTAATCTGCTTAAATGTGCTTGCTACCAAATATTCAGCATTACTTTCAATTTCATATGGTGCTATTGTCTGTGTACGATAGTTTTCTATCATTCTGCCACATCGCTCAGAATTTTTGAAAATATGTTCTTTCAAATATTCTTTCTTATCTGCCGAACACATTTTTCTCCATTCTTTTCCAACTGCCTCATTTACCTCGTCACGAATTGCTTGATTCTCTTGAATCACTCTATCAATATCACTCCAAGATTCCGCTATTGGAATCTCATGCAAAACCTCTTCTGGTAAATAAAGAAGTTCACATTTTTTATATGGATTAATTGCAATTTCCCCTTGAAATTCAATATCAGGATATTTATCCGTATTTATGTTCAACTTTCTATTTATCCCTATCGTATAGTTTCTTATATCTGGCAATATAATAGTTGCTATCATGTCACTCAAGCGATCTGCTGAAACATTCTTTTCAAAAAGTCCTACAAGCTGGAATATTTCCGGCTGTTCTGAACCTGATTTAACTATATCAAAAGCATCATTTATTACTTGTTTCGACAAAACCGATCCGAATCCTGCATCAATTCCAGTTTCTGAAACGCCAAGATTAATTCCACTTACTCCTGGAAAATGAAAAAGTTTCAGTGCAGCCCTGTATAACTTATCTTCCTTACCTTTTGAAGAATCAAGCAAAATCATTATTTTTCGATAGAAACTATTAATTCTTTCATAAGAACCTTGAAACTCTGGCGTTTTATTTACTTTAAGTCTAAGTAAATTAATAAAAAATGGACTATCTCTATTAATTATAGAATCAAATACACCAAGTTCTTTAAATTCGTTATCCAAGTTCAAAAACTCTGTAATAAAAATATCTTCCATATATAATCCTTTCCAAATATAATTTTGCTTGATTTCAACTATACACTATATCTTTGCCAGCAAGTCCACTTTCAATGCTTTTTTACCTTCCTGTGCTACTTCCACTCCTTGGAATTTTGCATAATTTACCTTTACACCATCATCCAAGTCAATCTCGATTCTCTGATTAGCAACATGGGCAATGGCTTCATCATATATTTTCATCTCTGCTAGCTGCTTTGTGTACTTTGTTACTGCCTTTGTAGCCTTTGATTTTTCTGATGCTGATGTTGCATTGTCAATCGTATACTGAGCACTCTGCATAGCAGTCTCCACATATTTCTGCGCTTTATGAAGATAATCTGTTCTTACTCTGCCAACTGTATCAGCATCATATCGGTGCATATAAATAAGTGCCTTAAAGCCATTCTGTTTACCGCTGTCAAATAGCCAGTAAATAGGACGCTTACCAGATCCTGTAACAGAATAAGTATTGCAATGATCCTTGAAGAAATCATTTAAGAAATAATTTCTGATTACTTCTCTGCTTGTGTTTCCTTTGTTGCCAAGTGCTTTTGCAATAAAATCAAGGTTTGTTTCCAATGACTTCTCACCATATATAATCTTCACCCATTCACAGAATCTTGAAACAATATCATCCGAGAAATATTCTTCATCACAAATAGGAATGATATTATCTTTGTCAGGATTATAAGTGCATTTTTTCACACCTTCATCTGTCTTATAATAAAATTCACCTATTGGAACGGATGCCCCCGGTGCTCCGGTAAATCCAGTTCCACAAACTGGTGCTGATGCTTCAAAGAAATGTGCTTCAAAAGGCTGTCCTGCCAAAACAAGACCTTTCTCATCCAATGAATATCGTCCAAACATACATCCAACAGCATAAGAAACCAAGCTCTTAATATCACGCTGTAAATCTGCTTTACGAACTGTGACATCTTTATCTTCTACCTCTGGTGTTAATTCATCCTGCAGACCATAAATATCAATAAATATGCGATTCAGTTCTTCCTCATTTGCTCTGAGCTGATTGAAGCGCTCGTTACATTCATTCTCCCAGCAAGTGTAACATTCTGCTAAATCAATATCTGTAATATCATCAAACAATGTTCTATTCTGCGAGATAACAGATATTAATGGATGGCGTTTAAAATCCCATGATGTTTCAAACGAATCCCAGTCTAATTTACATAATTCTATATTTCTTTTTACATTCTCGCAAAAATTGTACTCGAATTTTTCATAAGTTAAAGGTAACTTTCTTAAATCATCCGGCATGATGTTAATAGTAGGATTATATACGTTAAGAATATAATCGCAAACTTTACTATTTAAAAACGCTAATAATTTAAAACCTTCATCATCATAATATATATTATTTGATGCACCTTCTGTAATAAATCCTTTTTGAAGATATCTAAAACTTGTTATACCAGAACAAATTCTTGACATGGTAATTGCTTCATGGAAATTATACTCAATACTTCTAAGGGTTGAACGTAATTTACCTTTTTCGTCTCTAAAATTCTTCAATTTATACCCATCATTTTCCCAATCAATTACGAAATCTTGATTTCCATACCACTTTCTAAATCCTCCACCTTTATTACATTTATACCATTTTTTATTATTTTGTTCTATTTCATACCAACATCTAATAAATAAATCATTTTGTCCTGTTGTAATTCCATTTCTAGCCTCATAGTTTTGTTCTAGTAAATCAGCATCAAATGCATTTATCAACTTTTCGGTAAACCAATATGCAATCGGTTCACCTGGAATTTTCCAAAAATTGTCTTGACAAGATATATAACTATTTTGTCCATCTAAAAACATATTTTCTTTCGCAATTTGAGACTTTGCATTTACCAATCTATGATAGTTACCCTTATACGCTATTATATAATTTTTTTGAATAACAAAGCTCGTTGTTTGAACTACTTCCCCTCCAATTTCTTCAAATGCTCTTGTTCCTAGATGTGCCATATTTACAATTGTTCGTTGCTGTAACTTAATGCGCAACTTTTCAAAACTGGATAAAAACATCCATGCATGCTGTGTTATCATCGCCTGATACCCATTTTTCTTTAACATTTCGCCACAACGTTCAATAAACACAGCAAACAAATCAGCCTTACTATCCGGATAATTTTTCTTCACAAAATTATTCATTTTTGCACTCAGGTTACTTGTTCCTGCATATGGTGGATTCGTAGCAACTATTTCATACTTCTGTGCCATCACCTTGCCAATTCTAATCAACTGTTTCAACTTCTCTGCTGTCTCATCCAATCCATACGTGTCAAAAGAAATCTGGCTTTCTGTATCTGTATTCTCTACAAATTTCTCTAACAGCTCCCAATCATAGCTTTCCACATTAAGCAAAGAACCATATTCCTTTGCGTCATTTAATGTGTTAAGAAGTCCTTCCATCTGCGATACTGCTGCATTCTTCTCTACATCTGTCAATCCAGCGCCAAAGTATTTAAGCTGACCACGATTAATACCATTACTCTCCTGCACAGCATATACATTCGGTTCTATACTTCTGGTCAAGATTCTTCTATCATACTGTCTTGCTTTCATCAGCACTGCAAAATAGCTCAACTGTGCAGCTCTGTCATCTATATCAAGTCCGTATATATTATTTTGTATAATGCTCTGTGCAGCATCTCTCTGTGACCATCCTGCATTTTCATATATCTTCATAAATACATCAAATGCATACACCAGAATATGTCCTGAACCCATACAAGGATCAATAAGTTTTATATCTTCTGGCTTTAAAGTTGCATGCTCTGCCTTTATCTTATTAAGTTCCTGCTGCACAGACTCTTCCTGCTCTGCCTCATCCAGATAGTATTTCCATTTGCTTTTCAATTCATCATCCGGATGTCCTTCTACCCACATTCTGCCAAGGCTGTTTTCAACCATATATCGTACAATCCAGTCCGGAGTAAAAAGCTGTGTAACTGCCGGCACTTCTTCTTTTGTGATTTTGGCTTTCTTGGCAAATGCTTTATTTTTAGGCTCTGTATTGTAATACTGATATAACCAGCCGATGATTTCTACCTGTCCTGCTGCCTTGCCATCCTCATCAACAGTTGTGATGTTAAAATCCTTTTCATCGATACCATCTACCAGCATACGAATCACATCATCTTCATTTGTAAATGAGATGTTAAGAAGCATTTCGGTATAGTCTTCTGTCTCTTCAAAAAGTCCCGGCAACACTTCATGAAGCAGGTTACACTGTTTGATAAAAAGCATTCTGAATAAATCATCAAGCCTGTTATTCATCTTGGCATCAATGATTTCTTCTCTCTCTTTATCAGTGAAATCCCAGTCAATATCTGGAGCCATAGTTACCACATCAGGCTCATTTTTTCCTTCTTTTTCGGAAGAAAGCACACGAACTCTTACAGGATACATATAGTCGTTCACTTCCATAAAACGAATGGCACAGATTCTGTTAAACCATGTATATGCCACTTCTTCCACTACCGCTTCAAAGCCTCTTGCATGAATCTGGTCTACCAGTTTTCTTCTCTGCTCACACTGTTTTTTATTAAGTGTCAGTTCGGTTCCTGCTGCTGTTTTGTATACCTCAAAATCTGCACCTTTTGTGATTACTTCACTGCAATTATCCGGTGTGATCCCAAGCATACCAGCTTTGTCCGTAACGGATGCTATCAGCTTATTTCTTGCATCTATTGCAAATTTTTTAATTGCATTTTTGTTCATGTGCTATATCCTCCAATCAAGCTTATCAGCTCAATGTAATTATTGTGTCTTCTTCCAGTTCATTCATGAGCTTCTGCTTCATCTCGGCAAGGAACTTGTCAATATCCTGCTCTGTCTCTATCGAATATGTTCTAGCTCCTGCTACATGACTGATGGAAACATTCTTACGTCTCTTTGTCTTTACTTTAGTCGGTGCAAGTGTAGGATTAATCGGCTCTTTACCGGATACTACCGGTGCAACAGGTGGTTCCGGTTCAGGCTGATGTGCCCTCTCATATTCATCTATCTCATCCAGACACTTGATTTTTAAAGTATCACTTTCCAGCTTAATGTTCTTAATTGCAGCAATATCACTGGACGTTCTGAGTTTCTCCCATATTTCATCAAATCTCTGATTGATACGAGGACGGAGTACTTCCGCAAATGGCTTAGTATCCAATACTTCTTTTACTTTAAGGAAGTCGTCATGTACTAATGGATCCATGATAGCTGCTTCCTTTTCAAGCAATCCCATATGAAGCTCTTCAAATCTCTTATTTAATTCCGGTAACCTCTGTATCTTACCGAAAGGCTTGCTGTCCTTTACGATAGTCTCTATCTCTTCGACTACCTTTAACAGCTCCTGGTCACTTACATAAGTCTTGCTGTTTCCAAAATATGCAAGATTCTTTACTGCCTCTTCAAAAATCTTTTTCTGATCTCCCTTAAAGAAATCAAATACAGGTGCAGTATCTTCTGCATCATCAAGCAGGTCATCCCTCTTCTTATCTACAGTTTTAAAGAACTCTGTAGGCTCATTGATATCAAGGATTTCTGCAAGTCTCTTTCTTGCCTCTTCCATCAGTCGCTTACAAGGATATTTCGAATTGATTCTGTACTCTACAAGGATGTCATCGTATACTTCAACTTTATCCTTCGCTCTGTTCTTGAAGCTGCTCATGATTTTGTCATCATCATCACTGGATACAGTAAATCCGAAGTAATCCTTCATAACTTCTTTTGCAGAACGAATCTGTCCGTCCGTTGCTCTTTCTCTGATGTCTATCAGGAGTTTCTCTACATACTCTCGCTTTGTAATATATCTGACCAGTTCATCCTGATTCGTTGAAAGTAATGACAAGCTCTGACTGTTAAGAGTAAGAGACACTCTTCCCAGCTTGAACAACATTGCAACAAGCCACTGCACATCCTTTGGATCAAATCCATACGGTGCTGCACCAAACTTATCCTGTAATGACTTAAGGGATGTCTTCATATGTCTGGCATTATTTAATCCAATTACCTGTACCACTTCCTCTAATGCGAGCTTATTCGGTGTGGTATCACTTGTGCCCAGGAAGCTCATCTGACCATCATTGTGTTTGAAAATTGCGCTGATATCTGAAATCTCCGGTGCTGTCTCCATGTAGGTGAGCTTATTGTATTTCATGGCTACAAGCTTACCGAGGGCTTCATTAATTTTTGTTGCCGGCTCCTTAGCCGAAATAGTTGCCTTATCACCATTTACATAGATGTCAGCATTCTTTAATGCATCTTCAATAAAGATTCTTATTCTATCCTTCTTCTCAATACGCTCATCCTCTTTTGCCCTGCGGATGCTGTCAAAGCTGCCTCTGGCTCCGGACGCATTTTTATTAAGGAATTTATATATCTTGATGGATTCTGTAATCTCATCAAGGAATGTACTGTCATTTGGCAGCTTCACAATAACACTGCTTTCCTGTGCTGAAAGCAGACGAAGTGCAGAGTCTGCATAATCTCCGCCATAAGGTGTAATAACTGTCACTCCGATATCGTTAGACTGATTACTCTTGAAGAATCGGTCATCCACCTTCTGGTTGAATGGGAATAAGTAACGGCTGCTGTAACGGTATTTCTTCTCTGTATAGATTTCCTCAAAGATAACTGTAGACGCTTCTCCGATGATTTCTCCCATCTCTACTGACTCATTGTTGATGGCATTATTGATTTCCTGCTCTTCATTTGTCAGGAAGATGTATATTTCACCATTCTTCTGTACAAGTGTCTCTTTAATCAGTTTCTTTAATGATTCTTCAATCTTAGAACGGACTTCAATCCTGTCATCATCAATATTTGAAATCATAAGTGTAGTAAGATTATCTACATTTGCCTTGATTTCCTTGACATATTTAATCATAAAGAGAACTTTCAAAAGCTCTACATCGAACTCATCCAGCTTACTATTATTCTCTGCATCTGAGATTACCTGACTGTGTTGGTGGTCAATAAACTTATGTAATGGATCATAGAAGAAGCTAAACGGAACCAACACACCATCTTCTTTATCCATTAATCTGATTGCTGACTCTTGAAACAGTGCAAGCATAGAACGTGACTGATCAGACAGATGCTTTCCACTTGCGCCATGTGTTCTGACGGCAGTAAGTACCTGTCCCAAAAGATTGAACTGATATGGTATGAACGGATAGCAGTCAGCGAAATCCGCCTTATCTGCATACAGCTTCTTGTCCGCTGTATCCGCTGTAAATGTAATAAGATTCTTGATAATTGATTCTTTCTGCTCATAGAGAAGTCTAAGCGTCTGTGTTGCTGTCTCATTCTTTGCAAGCACACGCTTACGAATTACTTCATCAACATTGGATGCTGAAAGAGAAAGTCTCGTATCAAAACGTCCCTGAATCTTAGAGAAGTCATTTCCCTTTGTCTTTGTAATAGAATCAATATCCTCCTGGCTCGTTACGATAACCCATGCCTTACCTTTGCAGGCTGTTCCAAGGTCTTCCACGATTGTCTGGAGGTTGAGCATAAGCTGTGTATCATCTGCAATATACTGACCGATCTCATCAACTAAGAAGATAACATGATGATTCGGACCTTTCTTCGCACAATATTCCTGCACAAGTGATACAAACTTCTCGATACTGAGGTCATAGCTGCCCTTTGCATTTTTGCACCAGTTGCGGGCTGCTTCCTCACTCATGAAATCCATCTCGACTAATGTCTTTACTACTTTATCCTGAATAACTGCAAATGCCTGTCTCTTTTTCTCCCAAGGTGCTCCTGCATTCGCTTCGAACTTCGCTTTGAACTCTTCAAATCTGCCCTCGTTATCCAACTGGCGCTCAAATTCTGCGAGATAAGGTATTGAACCACAATATCCCTGCATCTCATTGAACACCTTCATAAACACTTCAACGATAGCCTCCTTGCCGGAACCTACCTTTGCAGAACCCTTTGAATCAATATTGAAAAGCATGACATCTGACTCAATTGTTCCAGCCTTTGTCATCTCTGCAATAAGCATCGGATCTTCTATTTTTTTACCATCTGTAAAATACTCAATGGCTCTTTTACCTTCTACTATGCTGTTTTTCAATAAATAAGACAGTATTTTCAAGAAGTGAGATTTACCACTTCCAAAGAATCCGGAAATCCAGACACCCATCTTATCTGTATATCCGTCTACACCCTTTTCATAATTGTTAAAGAAATCCCTGAAATGCTTCAGAAGTTCCTTGGTCACTACATATTCATCTAATTCCTGATATACATTTTCTTCATCCGACTGACCTACTTTAATAACGCCCTTGATGTCACGGTCAATCTGCTTTTCAAACATATTTTTAATCTGCATTGTATTTCCTCCTCTACACCAGACGGAATGCCCTGTAATAGTTGTGTGAATCCATCGTTCCAAATAATTTCAAATCCTGTCCGCTATACTCTCCCGGATAGAAAAGCACTACCGGCACACTGTCAAGTACCTGATGCAGGTTATTTAAGATGTTGTGGCTTGCTATTATCGGATGGCACTTGCCTACTCCGGTAAGAAATACCACACTGTCTGTCAAATCTTCCTGCAATATTCTTGATATGATTAGATTCAGCTCATTTGTCTCATCCAGTCCCAATGTTTCTACAAGGCTGTCTGCCATTTCAAAAAATCCATTCTCTTTTTCCAAATCAAAGAATGCTTCCAGATAACCTTCCTCCTGCAATATCTCAACCATCAGGTGAAACAGGTCAAACTCAACTATTCTGAAATCTTTGTTTCCGTTGTTTATTCTATCCTTAAGGTATGCTATATGATTTCTCACATACAGTTCTTCTCTTGGATCATAATCGAATATATAATATCCGACTTCATTTCCAAGTCCTTTATTCTCTCTAAATGACTTCTCTGATATTTTGTCTTCTATCTGATTCAGTCTATCATCCAAACTTAACTTTGCCATGCTCAGACTCCTTTCACAGCTTTCAAGTATTCTCCCAGTCCATTTGCAGTCAGCAATTCCTCTGTACGATAGTCAATGTGAATTGGCTTGATTGTTCTTGGTTTTGCACTACTTTCAAGTAATCCCGCCTCAAACATCATTCTAGTAAAGCACTGTTTCAGTTTCCGTACTGCTGTATCCGTCCATCCAGCCACCACATCACTCTGCAACGCTTTATCCGAAAAGAATACATTCAAATCCCTGTCTGTGATTTCCTTTTCTCCAAGTCTGAGCTTTTCATCATACACTTCATGAAGAAATTCAAAAAATAGTCGGCTATCCATAAGAATTGCGATTAAGTTTAAAATCTTTGCTGTCTCCACATCACAAGTGGTAAAAGCCCGAAGCACTGCTTCCGGTAAAGCAGATACTCTACGATAAGTACCATTCAATACCTCATATGCACGATATTCTGCTTTTACTTGATAGATATTCTCTTCCCAGGCTATCTTGCGGATATCCGCCTTACTATATCCATCCAGGATATATCCTGCGGTCTTTCTGGACTCCTGTAGCCAAAACAATTTTGATGTAAGTCCTGCACTATATACTAACTCTGCCATTTTGCACTCTCCAACAAGGTTTATTCTTCATCTTTCACAAACTCACAGATATCACTAATATCGCAATCCAGATATGTAGCAATCTTGAGTAATACACTCATAGACACTTCTCCATCCTTACGCATCTTTGTAAGGGTATTCGGAGCAATATCTACAGCCTTTCTCAAATCGGCTTTACTCATCTTTTTGTCTACCAATAACTTCCATAATTTATTGTAACTTACTCTCATTCTCACACCTCGTGGCTTCTTCTATAGACATGTTATATTTGTCACAATTGAGTAAAAACTCGCTTTTTAAATTATAGTACAAAACGCTTATTCTTGCAATCAAAATAATCGCATTTTCTTGCGAGCTTTAATTATTTTCATTTAAAAGTCATTAGTTTTTGTGAGAAAGAAATTCATAACCTTGCTTTTGAGTATTTCTGTCAATATTTTAGCATTAAGCTAGGCATTGTATAATGCCAAAACTTATAGTTAAAAGGCAGAGTGCCTATCCTGCGCCCTGCCCATTCTTTAATCGTCCAGATACAGTTCCATTGCCTTATATGCATTTAACGTATTTGTATCAGCATCATTGAAAGTACTTGAATATGTCTGCAAACTGCCCGAAGGATCTGTTGCACAGTTGGTAAGTGATATATACGCATCATATAAATCTGATACGGCATCGTATGCATCCTTGTATTCATCTGGTGGATTTTTCAATTTTTTCATCAATGCATTGACTGTATCCTGATTATCTTCAATACTGCTTATCTTGCTGCTGAAACTCGAATCTGCATACAGATTACCTAACGCATCGTTAAAATCAGATACAAAATATCCGTCAGGTCTTGTATATTTATCTGTTTTATCATCTCGTTCTTCATAAATAGAATTATACCATATCTGCTTAATCAGATTTGCACTTGACTCAGCATCACTTGCACCTGTCAACATTGTGACAGTAGCTAATTTCAGATTATCCGAATACTCTTCCACCCGTTGTGCATATTCCTCTGCTGCCCTTTTCTTCTGATATTGTGTCACTCCAAATACTGTTGCTCCTCCGACCACCAATAATGCAACCACAATTCCAATAATAACCTTTATCTTCTTAGTCACCTTTACCCCTGTGACCTCTACCTTTTGTGGCTTTTCATCTGTCTCCTGCCCTAGTGTATCATCAACCGGGCAGCCACAATTCGGACACTCTGTCATCTCCTCTTCAAGTTCAGCACCGCATTCTGTGCAATACTTCTTCTCTTCCGGTATCAATATTGTACCGCAATGCACACACTTCTTTGCTTTTTCTGATACCTGTTCTCCACAATGTGGACATACAATCATTTTTTAATACATCAAGTGCATCTTGGGCATCACGTAATTCACGTCTGAGACGGGCAATTTCCTTCTGCTCATCAGATGCATAATTACCAGAACCACGAACAGGAATATCACCTGATTCTCGGAAGTCTTTCAGCCATTTTGTTAATGTGCTGTATCCGATGCCAAGATTTTCTGCACATCCACGTACACCGAGATCTTTATGATCTTGATAATACCGGATTGCATCAAGTTTAAATTGTTTGTCATGTTGCATTGCCATATGAGATCCTCCTTCAGCATGTCTCTATTGTACCATGTTAATATGTATTTGGAATTTCTCATTTTGGCTTGTACTATTTATATTCTAGCATCATTCGTTAGATTTAATACTGTTATTATATGTCCTATTTGTTGTTGTCAACAAGTTTTAATACTATTCCCGCGAACGTTTCTTTTGATACTAAAATATACACTCCAAAACATTTTGCCCTGATTGCAATACTTACATAGATATGATAAAATACAAACTATGGAACAATTGTGTTGCAGGGTGGCTGACCTCTATTTTATTTTACATAGGATGGGGGTGGTGCTGATGAACAAGAGATTTGATTTTAAAGACCTCATGACCTTTGGTCTGTTCATTCTTGCATTACTGACATTCGTATTTACGTTTATCAGATAGTGTTTTAAAGCATAGAAAAACCACCCCAACTTTGACCGAGTAACTAGGGTGGATTTTTCTAACCATTGTTTATGAGGACAACCACTTGTGGGCAATTGTTCCTCTTTTGTTTTACTATAACACGTTCCATATGGAATTTCAAGCATCAATATAATTTGGTTTATATACCTAAAATGAAATTTTAAATTCCACTGCCCTACAGGGCGGTAGAATTTAGTCCTGCACAGTAGATATTTACTCTTTCATACATCAGTGTTATTGTAAAAGTTCCTTCTGACAGCAGTAGAAGGAGAATTATCATGAGTAAATATATCCCTGGAAACCAGAAACATCTAACACTTAATGACCGTATCTACATCGAAAACGAATTATCCAAAGGTGCGACTTTTAAAGACATTGCGGCATTCCTTTGTAAAGATCCTACAACCATCTCAAAAGAGGTTAAATCACGACGCCTTTCTGACTGGTACCACAAAGGAACTTTCTACAATGCCAAAAACTTTTGTGTACACCGCTATCACTGTAAAAAAACAAATGCCTGTGGAAAAATCATGCTCTGCGGCATTAAATGTACATCCTGTCCAACCTGCAACCAAACCTGTAAGGATTTCGAAAAGGAACGGTGCTGCAGACTTGATAAGGCGCCTTATGTATGTAATGGCTGTCCAATGAAAATCAATCATTGTACCATTGCCCATAAATACCGCTATGATGCCCGTTTTGCCGACCGTAAGTACCGCGAATTATTAAGTAGTTCCCGTGCCGGGATAAATATGACCCGGCATCAGCTGCACCAAAAAGACCAGATTGTTACTCCGTTGATCGCACAGGGACAGTCACCCTATCAGATCCTGATCAATCATCCGGAACTGGATATGTCTGTCCGCTCCATGTACACATACATCGATAAGGGACTGTTCACAGCCAGAAATGTGGATCTGAAAAGGCAGGCAAAATTCAAACCAAGAAAGTGCCACAAAACACAGATCAAAGACCGCGAAGTATTTACCAACAGAACCTATGCAGACTTCTGTTCTTTGGAATTAAATTCTTATGTACAAATGGACACAGTAAAGTCATCAAGGGACTCCCAGAAAACGCTGTTAACCATGATCTTTACAGAGGAAAAACTGTTTCTTGCATTTCTTATTAACCGGTGCACAAAAGGTGCCGTCCGTGCTGTATTTGACCGTTTGGAAAAACGTATGGGAACGTATGAATTTACATCTGTTTTTGAAAATATCTTAACCGACCGTGGCTCTGAATTTGGGAACCCAGAAGAATTAGAAACTGGAATTACCGGCATACAAAGAAGCAGCATTTATTACTGTGATCCAATGCGTAGCGGACAAAAAGGAACCATCGAACAGGCGCATACCATGCTCCGCATGATATTGCCTAAAGGAACATCCTTTGAATTTCTAACCCAATGGGATGTCAATCTTATTGTGAATCACATAAACTCTACCCCAAGAGAAAGCCTTGACGGCAAAACGCCGTATGATGCTGCCCTGGAAACACTTGGAGAAGATGCCCTTAAAGCCTTTCAGCCCAAGCCGGTTTCACCAGATGAAGTCAATTTAACGCCTAAGCTGATACGCTTTAAGAAGTAACTAATTAACTGATCGAAATCTGCTGTCAGACTGGAAGTAAACATTTCACATTTTTTAAATGTGGCTGGTGGAATTTAGTCTGACACGCCGAATTCCAGTAGCCTGTTTTTCATGCCATAAAAACAACAAAATTTCGATAAGCTAGCTTAATTATAACAGAAAGCAAGAGATTTTGTTAAAAAACTCCTGCAAAATCAGCAAAATTTAAAAGCCGATGGAATTTACTCTTGCACTGGAATTTACTTTTTCAAGTCAGCATTTTAATTGGAATCTTTCATGATTGGCGCCATGAAAAAATGAAAAAGGCATTGCATGATTCAGCCCTGGCAGAATTAAAGAAATCTAAGAGCTTGCGCATCCACTGGACTGTGAAGCGGAACAAAGAAATTATCAAAGAACTCTTCGATATTGGATTTGGACTTTATGAGAAAGGTGCAAAATGCAATTACCAGCAGGGCGCAGAAAACGCATTCATGTACGGTTATCTTTTAGGTGTGCAATCGCAAAAAGCAAACTCCTAATCAAACAAAAACACAAACGTTACATAAAAGCGTATGGGGGTGTCGGATATATTCGACGCCCTCTTTTTATACCCTAAATTCATCCAACAATTTATGTGCTACCTCATGTGTGCTACCTCATGTGTGCTACGTGGCAAAATTTAAGGCTATCGCGGAACCTTGTAAACCACGATAGCCCTTGATTTTACTGTGTTTCTTAGAACTTACCAGCCTTTGCAGCTTCCTCAACAGATACTGCAACAGCAACAGTAGCACCAACCATTGGGTTGTTACCCATTCCGATCAGACCCATCATCTCAACGTGAGCCGGTACGGAAGAAGATCCAGCGAACTGTGCATCAGAGTGCATACGTCCCATAGTATCTGTCATACCATAAGAAGCAGGACCTGCTGCCATGTTATCTGGGTGAAGTGTACGTCCTGTACCACCGCCGGATGCTACGGAGAAGTACTTCTTACCCTGCTCGATACATTCCTTCTTGTATGTACCTGCAACCGGATGCTGGAAACGTGTTGGGTTTGTAGAGTTACCAGTGATGGAAACACCTACGTTCTCATGATGCATGATTGCAACACCTTCCTGAACATCATCAGCACCGTAACATTTTACAGTTGCGCGAAGTCCGTTAGAGTATGCTTTCTCATATACGATGTTAAGCTTTGCAGCCTTGTAATCATACTTTGTCTCTACGAATGTAAATCCGTTGATACGGGAAATGATCTGTGCTGCGTCTTTTCCAAGACCGTTTAAGATAACACGAAGAGGTTTCTGACGAACCTTGTTTGCCTTCTCAGCGATACCGATTGCACCCTCAGCAGCTGCGAATGACTCATGTCCAGCTAAGAAACAGAAGCACTCTGTCTCCTCCTCAAGGAGCATCTTACCAAGGTTACCATGTCCTAAACCTACTTTACGATGATCTGCAACAGATCCAGGAATACAGAATGCCTGAAGTCCTTCACCGATTGCTGCAGCAGCATCAGCAGCTCTCTTGCATCCCTTCTTGATTGCGATTGCAGCACCTACAGTGTAAGCCCAGCAAGCGTTCTCGAAACAAATTGGCTGAATCTTCTTAACCTGATCGTAAACGTTCAGTCCAGCGTCCTTTGTAATCTTTTCAGCTTCTTCGATAGAGCTGATACCATAGCTGTTTAAAACAGCGTTAATCTGGTCAATTCTTCTTTCATATCCTTCAAATAATGATGCCATTATATCGTTCTCCTTTCCAATTATTCCTGACGTGGATCGATAATCTTAACTGCATCGTCCACACGGCCATACTGACCCTTAGCTTTCTCCCAAGCTGTGTTAGGATCATCACCCTTCTTAATGAAGTCAGTCATCTTTCCAAGAGAAACGAACTGGTAACCGATTACCTCGTTATTCTCGTCAAGAGCGATACCTGTAACATATCCTTCAGCCATCTCAAGGTAACGAACACCCTTCTCCTTTGTTGCATACATAGTACCAACCTGAGAACGAAGTCCCTTTCCTAAATCTTCCAGACCAGCACCTACAGCAAGTCCGTCATCAGAGAATGCAGACTGTGTACGTCCATATACGATCTGTAAGAAAAGTTCTCTCATAGCTGTGTTGATAGCATCACAAACTAAGTCTGTATTTAAAGCTTCCAGAATTGTCTTACCCTGTAAAACTTCTGCAGCCATAGCAGCTGAATGAGTCATACCAGAGCAACCGATTGTCTCAACTAATGCTTCCTCAATGATACCGTTCTTTACGTTAAGAGAAAGCTTGCAGGCACCCTGCTGTGGTGCACACCAGCCGACACCGTGTGTAAATCCTGAAATGTCCTCAATTTTCTTGGAATGAACCCACTTTCCCTCTTCCGGGATAGGAGCTGGCTCATGCTTTGCGCCCTTTGCTACAGGACACATGTTTTCAACTTCCTTTGTGTAAATCATCTTAAGACTCCTTTCGCATGTTAATTGTAGATAAACTCGTTATCATTCGACATACCGCTAATATTTTTGCATATTTTTTTCCTAAAGTCTAGTGCAAATTCGCACTTTTTTAGATACAACTACTATTTTTCTTTTTTTGCCACAATATGGTCTGCATCCTTGTAGATATGGTTTGCCGGAATCACTCCGCGGACAGAAGAAAGCGGATAGACATTACAATTCGGGCAGATAACCGTACCCGGATTTAAAACGGAGTTGCATCCTACCTCTACGTGATCTCCGAGCATAGCTCCAAATTTCTTAAGTCCTGTTTCAATTTCTTCACCGGAATCTCTGCTGTCCTTTACAACCACAAGTGTTTTATCCGATTTTACATTGGAGGTAATTGAACCGGCTCCCATATGGGACTTGTAACCGAGAATAGAATCCCCGACGTAATTGTAATGTGGTACCTGTACCGTGTTAAAAATGATATCATTTTTGATCTCCGTGGAATTTCCGACAACCGATCCTTTTCCAATGATCGCACTCCCGCGAATAAATGCACAGTGACGGATCTCGGCATCTTCATCAATAATCAGCGGTCCGTTCAGGCATGCAGTAGGCGCAACGGTTGCACTCTTTGCCACCCAGATATTTTCTCCACGTTTCTCATAAATTTCCGGATCGAGTGTCGGACCGAGCTTTTTGATAAAATCGCTGATTCCTTTTAATGCTTCCCACGGATATGTAAACTGTGAAAGATACTCTCCCGCGATAGACTGTGATAAATCATACATGTTTTTGATTTTTGCGTTTTCCATTTTTTAATCTCCTTACATTTTAATTTTCATGATTACTGATCGTTTTTCTTTCGGACTCTTCCGTTTCCTCCAAAGCCGTTGTTTCCTCTGCGGCTGCTGCTTCCTTCGGCGGTGCCTCCCCCGGATTATCAAAATCAAACGAAATCTGATCATTTTCATATTTCAGGCAGGTGTCAAATGTATTGCCTGCCTTTGAGGTAAATCCGGCAATCTTCTGCTTCGTCTTTCCGGTCGTCAGCAGTTCTTTCATCACTTCTTCGGAAAGTTCCACCTTAGCAACGGTATGCCAGATTTTAAATCCGCACGCACATTCATACCTCCACTGCGTCTTCATCAGCATTTTGCCGCATTTCGGGCACGGCACGGTTGTCTCTTCCGGTTTCGGTTTCTCTGGAAAATCAAATGCGATCTCCCCTTCTTCCGTCAGTTTCAGCGGCGCATCAAATTTCATACCGGTCTTTGCCACAAATCCCGAAATTACCTCTGTCTTCTTTTTCGTCAGAAGCTCTTTCACCTGCGCTTCTTTCAGCCGGACACTTGCGATACTTCCAATCATAAAGCTGCAGCTTTCCTTATCATCTTTTTTATGATTGGCACACATAAATCCAAACGGTGCCACTACAATATCCCCACCACACTTCGGGCACTTCACATCTTTGACTTTCTTTGGCTCAACATTGTCAAAATCAAATTTCAGCCCGGTTACTTTCCCGTTTTCATCTTTTGCGAGAGCTACGCGCGCATCAAATTTCTTCCCTGTTTTTGACTTAAACCCACGCATGGTTTCCGTAATGCCATCGTTTAAAAGTTGCCGGACCTGTGCTTCCGTAAAAGATTTCTCTGCCATCTTCCCAATGGAAAACCTGCAGCTGTTTTCATCGCCCGGCTTATAGTTGGCACATCCATAACCAAAAGAGGTTGCAATGATCTCACCCCCACAGAGCGGACACTTTACATCGCGGATCACTTTCTGTTCCACGCTGTCAAAATCAAATACAATATTCGTCTTTCCCTCTTCGGTTTTCTCCAGTTTCAGACAGGCATCAAATTTTTTACCGGTTTTTGATTTAAAACCGCGCAGGGTATCTGTGTGACCATCCGTCAGGAGCTGCTTTACTGCAGTAACCGGCAGGGTTTTTCCGGCGATCGTTCCAATGGAAAACCGGCAGCTGTTCTCATCGTCCGGTGAAAAGTTTACACATCCATAGCCGAAAGATGTCTTTTTCATCTGTCCGCCACATACCGGGCACTTTACCTCCGGAATAATTTCCGGCTCTACGTCTGAAAAATCAAATGCAATATTAACTTTTCCGTTTTCGTCTTTATCTACCTTAAGTTTTGCATCGAACCGTTTGCCTGCCTTGGATTTAAACCCGCGAATGGTCTGGGTATGCCCCTGTTCGATAAGTTCTTTTACCTGTTCCTCACTCAGCTGAACACCTGCAATTTCGCCAATATTAAAATTACATCCTGATTTATCATTCTTATAATTCGCACATCCATAGCCAAATGGCGTGGTTACAAGTTCTCCACCGCATGCCGGGCATGTGACGCCAATCTTTCTTCTCGCACCGGCACCCCTTGCATGTTTCCCGGCAAAATTACTGATGCGTTCCGCAAGCGGTTCCCGCAGATCCTGTCCGATCATCTTTTCCGTTTCGGTACGGATGAAATCTTCCAGTTTCGTCCGGTAATCCCAGAAATCCACGGTTCCCCGTGTAATTCCATCAAGTCCCTTTTCCCAGGAAGCTGTCATCTTCGGGTTCAAAAGTGCCGGGACGGTCATGCTCACCACTTCAAATACCATCTCCCCGAGATTTTCCGGTGTGAGCACCTGCGTCCGTTTATTCAGATTGAGGTAATGGATACGGACCAGTTTCTTAATGATCTCCGCACGGGTGGCAGAAGTACCAATTCCCGAACCTTTGATCTGTTCCCGAAGCTCTTCATCCTCAATCAGCTGTCCTGCATTTTCCATGGCAAGCACCATGGAACCGGAGGTGTACCGCTTCGGCGGTGAAGTTTTTCCCTCTTTCACCTCATATCCATCCACGGAAATCTCATCGCCCTTTTTCAGCTGATCTGCCAGATGTAGCAGTTCCTTCGGATCCGAATCTTCTTCCTCTTTCTTTGGAATTCCTGCAATTTCCAAATAACCGGGTGTCTTTAACACACGTGCGGACGCATAAAAACGTTCCTTCTTTTCCCCCACATCCACAACAGCCGTCATTTTTACATTCTGATATTCTGCCGCCGGATAAAACACACTGAGAAATCTCCGCACGATCAGATCAAATACCGATTTCTGCAGAGTATTCAGTTTCCCAAGCTCCGTGAGCTGACCGGTCGGAATGATCGCATAGTGGTCTGTCACTTTAGCATCATCGGTATACTGCGTTCCTGCAATATTTCCATACAGCTTTCTGTCGAGAATCTGCTCCACAAAATCCGAAGTCGGCTCATATCCCCGCAGACGGCTGATATTTTTATGGATTTCCTTTGCCACCGGAGTGGAAAGCACACGCGCATCGGTACGCGGATACGTTGTCAGTTTCCGTTCATACAGATCCTGCGCCACCTGTAAGGTTTCATCCGGGCTGATCTTGAATCGTTTTGCACATTCTGCCTGCAGCTCTGCCAGATTAAATAGTAACGGTGCCCGTTTTCTGGAAATATTTTTTTCGATGGATTCCACAATCGCAGGATGTCCCTGCACGCGGTCAATCAATGCCAGTGCATCCTTCTTTTCCCGAAATCCGTTTTCCTTATACAAAAGCGGCGATGCAAAGTACCCTGATCCCTCGACGGCTTTCCACTCGCCCTGGACATGTGCATCTGTGAAATTTCCGACAACACGGTAAAACGGTGTCTCCTTAAAATTGCGGATCTCGCGCTCACGGATCACGACCATCCCAAGCACACAGGTCATCACGCGCCCGACCGCAATAGCGGTATAAGAACGTGTTCCCGCCGCATTGTTTAACAACCCTCCATATTTTACCGACATTACACGGGAAAAATTAATGCCCATGGCATAATCTTCAATGGTACGCATAATACCGGATTTTCCGAGATTTTCATAGGCAGACATCGGTTTTGCTTCCCGGATTCCCCGTTGGATCTCTTCCTCTGTCTGCGAATCGATCCAGACCCGGAGTTCCTCCATGCCGTCTCGCACACCGCCGAAATTGCGGATATTTTCCTCGATCGTCTGTCCTTCTTTTCCGGCATCTCCTGCCCAGTAGACACGGTCGATATCCTCACGCATTAACATTCCGTGAACCACATCATACTGCCGGCTGACATCTTTGATCACATCATATTTATATTCTTTTGGAAGAAATGGCAGATCTTCCAGTTTCCACTTTTTGTATTTTATATCATAACTTTCCGGATATACCATGGCTACCAGATGTCCCACGCACCAGGTGATTACATACTTCTGGTTTTCCAGATAGCCATCCCTGCGGCCTCCGCTCACCCCGAGAACTTTTGCAAATTCCTGGGCAACAGACGGTTTCTCCGTTATGATCAGTGACTTTCCCATCTTCTATCCCCTATTGGCAAACTTTTTCTATAATTCGTTCATATCAATCAGTTCAAACCGGTCATCCGTTTTGGCATGCTCCGCCAGCATCGGTTCAAACCGGGTTGCAGAGAATAAAAAGATATGCTCCGAACGGATTTTTGCCTTTTCCATGTTCTGATACAGTTCCTCGCACATCTGCGATGTCAGCTGTGGCTGATCCCAGTTACATAGTCCCACAATATTTCTGCGGTCTGTGCTCTGGGCAATAATATCAATGTTTCCTGTCTTTCCAACCCAGGTTCCGATCTTATGAACCGGAAACGGCATGCGTCCCATCTGATTCAAAAGCATCATATACTCCATGCAGACATTCCGGAAATAACGTTTCAGATATGTGCCAAGTTCCGGTGCAATGTAGCGATCGTAAAATTCATGCGGTTTCAGTAGATAAAGATCTGACATATGCGGAAATATAAATTTAAACCAGAAATTAATAAATGTATCTTTGATCTGGTATACCCCTTTTTTGGCATTCTCCCAGCCGCCGGTCTGAAACGACTGCACTTTCTCTACAATATCAAAATGGCTGAGATTTTTCATATAAACACTGATCTTCGCACGGGAATATCCGGTTTTTGCATACAGGTCATTCAGTTTATTGTATCCCTGTGCAATTGCAGATAAAATTGTGTTATAGACGGAAAGTTCACGCAATTCTGCCGAAATTTTCTGTTCTGCCATATGAAACAGATATCCCCCCTCCGTCAGCACAAGCCGGTAAATATTCTCCCTGTATGAAATTTCCGGATTCCATGCTTCCATAAATCCCGGCACCCCACCGATGGTTCCATAAATACGGATACAGTCGCTGACCGAAAGTGCCGGAAATGTCCGGACAACTTCCAGAAAATTCAGATCTTCCACTTTATGCAGTACATCAATACGACGGAATCCGTCCCCGAACGCATCTTTTGCATCCTGCGTGGCCCATACAATGGAAGAAGACGCCAGAATGATCATTACCGGTCCCGGATAAAGCCGTTTCATCTTTAATTTTAAAATACTTTTGACAAATTCCGGATCTCTTTTAATTGCATACTGTGCCTCATCAATCACAATCACCAGTTTTGATGCATCTCCGCTTTTTACCCGGTTAAAAAATTCATCATAGGAATATCTGCTCAGCTTCATCTGAAAAGCATTTTGAATTTCTTCTCCCATTTTCTGCATCTGTTCCTGTGCGGAAAGCTGTCTGCATCGATAATAAAAATACTTTTTTCCCACACAGAATTCTTTGATCAGCTGTTCTTTCCGGCAGTCCATCCCACCATACAAAAGCATCAGCTGGTTTCCCGATTTTGCATACCAGCCTTCCAATTCTTTAAGATCTGTTTTTTTTGCGTTCATCCCGATTCCTCCGTACAAAATTCCTTCTGCTAAAAGAAATTATATCACTGATTAATATCTCTCACAAGGTTTTCGGCAAAAAGAAAGAAGTGCAGTTTTTGCACTTCTCTCCAAAAATCCGTATTTCAATTTACTGCTTATTTCTTTGTGATATATCCCTGTGCCTTTAACAGCTCTGCACATAAAACTGCACCACCGGCTGCACCACGAACGGTATTGTGGGATAATCCGACGAATTTCCAGTCATATACAGTATCCTCTCTCAGACGTCCGACAGAGATTCCCATGCCATGCTCAAAGTTTACATCCAGGCTGACCTGTGGACGGTTATCCTCTTCTAAGTACTGGATGAAATGCTCCGGTGCACTCGGGAGCTTCAGTTCCTGTGGCACACCACTGTAATTCTTCAGTGCTTCGATCAGCTGCTCTTTGGTTGGCTTCTTCTTGAATTTAACAAATACAGCTGCTGTATGTCCGTTTAATACCGGTACACGGATACACTGGCAGGTAATGACCGGTGAAGCTGCTGGAACAATCTGCTTCTTCGCATCATCTACATGACCCCAGATACGCAGAGGCTCTTTTTCAGACTTTTCTTCCTCACCACCGATGTATGGAATAATATTTCCAAGCATCTCCGGCCAGTCCTTGAACGTTTTTCCTGCTCCGGAAATAGCCTGATAGGTAGTAGCAACTACTTCATATGGCTCAAACTCTTTCCATGCAGTCAGAACCGGCGCATAACTCTGGATGGAGCAGTTTGGCTTTACTGCTACGAAACCGCGCTTTGTACCAAGACGCTCTTTCTGATACTTGATAACTTCCATGTGCTGTGGATTGATTTCCGGAACTACCATCGGCACATCCGGTGTCCAGCGGTGGGCACTGTTGTTGGAAACAACCGGTGTCTCTGTCTTTGCGTAATCTTCCTCAATCTTTTTGATCTCGTCCTTTGTCATGTCTACAGCAGAAAATACAAAGTCGACCTGAGAAGCTACCTGCTCTACTTCATTTACATTCATTACTACAATATTCTTTACAGCTTCCGGCATCGGAGTATCCATCTTCCAACGGTCTCCCACTGCCTGCTCATAAGTCTTTCCTGCACTTCGTGGGCTTGCTGCAATCGTGGTAACCTCAAACCATGGATGATTCTCCAGCAAAGAGATAAATCTCTGTCCTACCATACCTGTTCCGCCAAGGATACCAACTTTTAACTTCTCACTCATTTTTCCAATCTCCTCTGTTCTTTTCTTTATACGCGGACACCTGTCTTTTACAGAAAAACATTTTTGTTTTTTGTCCGTGTTACACGAACATGTGTCTTTATAGGAAATATATTACTTGAAACCAGGTAAAATTACAAGGAACAAATTGTCCTAAATAAATAAAATATTCCTCCAATATATGTAGGACTTGCACAATCTGAAATACCGACTAAGCGGTATTTCAGGCAATGCATCAGAGATGTACCGCAATAACGTACATCGCATCGACAAGCGATTCTGCATGCGATGTGCTCCTTTTGTCTCATTTTTTCTCCAGATATGCCTCTTCGATTGCGATCACTTTCTTCATCGCCTCTTCCCCTGGGGCACCGATCGTCAGACGCTTGTTGACACAGGTTTCCATGGAGATTGCATCATAGACATCCTCCTCAAATACTGGAGAAAACTGTTTTAATTCTTCCAGACTCATATCGTCAATCGGCATCTGTTTGTCCAGACAGTACAAAACAATACGTCCGATAATTCCATGCGCATCGCGGAACGGAACCCCGTGATTTACAAGATAATCGGCAGCATCCGTCGCGTTGGTAAAGCCGTGTGCGGCACTCTTTCTCATAACATCCTTATTGAATTTCATGGTATCAAGCATGCCCGTGAATAACGCAATACAGCCTTTCGTTGTGTCAATGGCATCAAAGGAAAGTTCCTTGTCTTCCTGCATGTCTTTATTGTAAGCAAGCGGAATCCCCTTCATCGTGGTCAGAAGCGACATGAGCGCGCCATACACACGCCCGGTCTTGCCTCGGACAAGTTCTGCAATATCCGGATTTTTCTTCTGTGGCATGATACTGCTTCCGGTACTGTATGCATCATCGATCTCTACGAATTTGTATTCGTTGGAATTCCAGATGATAATTTCCTCGGAGAAGCGGCTTAAATGCATCATAATGGTTGCCATGGCAGACAGATATTCGATCAGGTAATCGCGGTCGGAAACACCGTCCATACTGTTTAAGGTCGGTCCGTAAAAGCCAAGAAGCTCTGCAGTATATTCGCGGTCAAGCGGATAGGTTGTTCCTGCCAGTGCGCCGGAACCGAGCGGGCAGTAATTCATGCGCTCGTAAATATCGTGCATACGGGAACGGTCACGCTTAAACATTTCAAAGTACGCCCCCATATGATGTGCGAGTGTGATCGGCTGCGCTTTCTGCAAATGGGTAAATCCTGGCATAATCGTCTGCGTATTTTCTTTCATAATGCGAAGCAGTACCTGCAGCAGCTGTTCCAGCAGTTCATCCGTCTCAAGAACCTGCTGCCGGGTATACAGACGCATGTCCAATGCCACCTGATCATTTCTGCTTCGTCCGGTATGCAGTTTCTTTCCGGTATCTCCCAGACGGTCAATAAGGTTTGCTTCCACAAAACTGTGAATATCCTCATATTCCGAAGTGATGGCAAGCTTTCCGCTCTCCACATCCGCAAGAATTTCCTGTAAACAGGAAACAATCGCCTGCATCTCTTCCTGTGTCAGAATGCCCTGCTTTCCAAGCATACGCACATGTGCAATGGAACCCTCAATATCCTGCTTGTAAAATTTCTGATCAAACGAAATGGATGCATTAAAATTGTAAACCAGCTGGTCTGTCTCCTTCGTAAATCTTCCGCCCCATAACTGTGCCATATCTAAATTCCTCTCTTTCTTAAATTCTTTGTTTTTTTATAAAATCTGTTCTTCCTGCTGTCTGCGCAGTACGATTTCACGGTCGCGGTCACGCTTGGAATACACACACCCACAGTAGTACTGCCGGTACATGTGATACTCCTTAGAAATTTCGGTCGACTTTTTATAGCCTTCCTTCTTTTTAAAATCCGAAAACAGATAACGGACACCAAAGGTATCTGCCAGTTCTGCTCCGATCTGATTTAACTTTTCCGCATTTTTCAGCGGACTGATGGATAGTGTTGTCGTAAAGAAATCAAATCCATGCGCTTTTGCATAGGACGCAGCCTCGGAAAGCCGCAGCCGGTAACAGGCAAAACAGCGCTCTCCCCCTTCCGGGATCTCTTCCATGCCCTTTGCCATATCGTAAAACCGCTGTGTATCGTATGCACCTTCCACAAAAGAAACCGGATATTTTGTAGGAAACTCAGCAATAAAACGTTCCTGCTCCTTTGCCCGCATATGATATTCTTCCGGCGGATAAATATTGGGATTGTAATAAAATACCGTTACATGGAAATGTTCTGCAAGACATGCAATACAATAAGAACTGCACGGTGCACAACAGCTGTGCAAAAGGAGGCTTGGAGCCTCCCCTGCCGTACAGTTTTCACGGATCAGATCTTCCATTATTTTCTGATAATTTTTTTTATTCATCTTTCATCTGTATACATCTGATTAAAAATTTCTTTTCCGGTCTGCGTCTGGAAAATTTGCTGATATGCCTGTTCAATTCCGTGACGATTGACGTCATCTTCATATAAATTGACCAGAAAATCTGCCTCCACCAGAATCTGATAATCCAGTCCTTCGATATTATCATATGTATGATGATGTCCGATCAGATAGCAGATACGGTCGATCAGATAATTTTCAATTCCCACATCAGAAAGCATTCTCTGTGCCACAATCGGTCCTTCCTGCTCCTGCAGCTTTCCGTCACACCGTCCATACTTTTCTTCTGCCGGACGGATTCCAATGTCATGGGTATAAGCGGCTGCTTCCAATATAAAAAGGGATGTCTCGTCAAGCCCTTCTTTTGTTCCGATGATTCTTGCGAAACTATGCACTTTCATGAAATGCTGAATCCGTTTCGGATCTCCGGAAAAAAAGGCGATCATCTGTAAAAACAGCTCATCCAGCTGTTGCCTGCTGTAATAACTACTGTCACTACTGTCCATTGTGTGTTTCTCCTTTATCTAACATCTGCAGTGCAAACGTCGCTGCAATGTAAACAACTGCACATAAAATAATCAATACTGTTTTTTTCCCGGCAACACCGGCACAAAGTTCTGCCAGAATAAGAAGTCCATGCACCCAGAGTTCCGCATGATGCAGCATCACTGCAATAACTGCCTCAATGATAACAAGCAGACACATAGGAACTACCGGAACGTTAAGGACTCTCACCCCTACAATCACCATAATTGCAACAATTGCTGCAAAGGCCAGTAATGTCGGTACCTGAAACGTCTTTTTGTTCTTGTCCATTTTTTACCTCAACCTTTATTCTTATTTTCTTTGTCTGCGCCCATTATACCAATTTCATGCCTAAGAAACAAGCACTTTTTAAAGTAAAAAAGACACGTCTTCCATCGGATACCCGATACAAAACGTGTCTGAAACGAAGCCAATAAGGGGACTCGAACCCCTGACCCACGCATTACGAATGCGTTGCTCTACCAACTGAGCCATATTGGCAAAACGTACTTGTATATAATACCAAAACCGATTCAGAAAATCAACTGTTTTTTCATAAAATTTATATTAAAAAAAGATTGACTTTTCACATGGATTCTGTAGAATAGAAATTGTTGAGTTTATAATCAGTAAACAAAAAATCAACTAACAATCATGTTTCATAAATTTACGGGAGGCATGCCATGGACATTGGACACCGCATGAAAGAACTGCGCATCCAGTACGGACTGACGCAACAGGAGCTGGCGGACCGTGCCGAGCTGACCAAGGGCTTTATCTCACAGTTGGAACGAAACCAGAACTCTCCGTCCATCGGAACTCTTCTGGATATCATCCAATGCCTTGGTACGACACCAGCAGAATTTTTTACAGATGAAGAGCCGGAACAGATTGTTTTCAAACAGGAAGATTATTTTGAAAAAACCGACGAAGAAAAACACTGCTGTATTGAATGGGTCGTTCCCAATGCACAGAAAAACCAGATGGAACCGGTTCGTCTGACTTTACACGCCGGTGGACGGTCAGAAGTTTATCAGCCCCATGAGGGGGAGGATTTCGGTTATGTAATCAAAGGAAACGTCCGTATCCACTATGCCGGGCAAAACCAGACGGTACATGCCGGGGAATCTTTCTATTTTAAAGCAGGAAAAAAGCATTATCTGGAAAACACCGATTCGAGAGATGCCGTCATCATCTGGGTGACTACCCCACCAAATTTTTAAGAGGACAAACGTATGAGTAAACATTTAATTGATTTTATTGGAATTTCCAAATCCTACGATTCCAATCTTGTGTTGGATGATTTAAATCTGTATATCCGGGAGAATGAATTTCTGACCCTTTTAGGTCCGTCCGGATGCGGAAAAACTACAACCCTGCGTCTGCTGGGAGGCTTTGAAAGCCCGGACAAGGGACAGATTCTGTTTGACGGACAGGATATCACAGCTCTTGCAGCCAATGAACGGAAACTGAATACCGTTTTTCAGAAGTATTCTCTTTTCCCGCATATGTCCATCGCCGAAAACATTGCATTCGGCCTTAAAATAAGTAAGAAAAGCAAAGCATATATTCAGGATAAAATCAAATATGCCTTAAAACTGGTCAATCTGGAAGGATTTGAAAACCGTTCGGTCGATTCTCTCTCCGGTGGTCAGCAGCAGCGTATCGCCATCGCCCGTGCGATTGTAAACGAGCCAAAAGTCCTTCTTCTGGATGAACCGCTTGGTGCACTTGATTTAAAACTGCGCCAGAACATGCAGTATGAGCTCATCCGTCTGAAGGAAGAACTGGGAATTACTTTTGTATACGTCACCCATGACCAGGAAGAGGCTCTGACCATGTCCGATACCATCGTTGTCATGAATCAGGGATATATCCAACAGATCGGTACTCCGGAAAACATTTACAACGAACCGGAAAACGCATTTGTTGCCGATTTTATCGGACACAGCAATATCATTGACGGAACCATGATAAAAGATGAACTTGTAGAGATTCTCGGTGCCCGTTGGGCATGTGTCGACAAGGGATTCGGCAATAACAAGCCGGTCGACGTTGTCATCCGTCCGGAAGATGTAGAACTGGTCGATCCTTCGGAGGGAACGCTGCAGGGCGAAGTAACCTCCCTGATTTTTAAAGGCGTTCACTATGAACTTGATGTCATGGCCGGCGGCTATGAATGGCTGGTTCACACCACCAGATTTGTTCCGGTCGGCACCAAAGTCGGCATCAAAGTAATCCCGTTCAATATCCAGATTATGCATAAGCCGGAATCTTCCGATGAAAAGGCGGTGGAGATCGATGCGTAAATTCAAACAGCAATTTCTTGCCGGTCCATACCTCATATGGATCATTGGTTTTATCCTCCTGCCGCTTATCATGATTCTTTACTATGCATTTACAAACGGCGATGGCAGTTTTACGTTATCCTATATCACAGCGATAGCAGATGAAACCAACCGCAAAGCCATGGGACTTTCCCTGAGACTTGGAATTATATGCACCATCGTGTGCCTGGTTCTTTCCTATCCGCTGGCAATGATTTTAAATAATATGAAAATCAAAAATCAGGGACTGGTTGTTTTTATCTTTATGCTTCCGATGTGGATGAACTTTATGCTCCGTATTCTGGCATGGAAACTTCTGCTTTCCAAAAATGGTGTAATCAACTCCATTCTCACAGGTTTCGGGCTTTCCCGCATCAATATCATAAATACACCAACAGCAGTTGTCCTTGGCATGGTATACGACTTCCTGCCATTTATGCTGCTGCCAATCTACAACTCCATGACACGAATCCGTAAAGACTGGATTGAGGCGGCCCGTGATCTGGGTGCCGGAAATGTAACCATCTTTTTAAAGATTATCCTTCCGCTTACCGTATCCGGAATCATCAGCGGAATCGTCATGGTATTTGTCCCGTCACTTACCTCGTTTGCAATCTCGCAGGTATTAGGCGGTGGTCATGTTCTTTTAATCGGAAATGTGATCGAACAGGATTTTATGCAGGGTATGCAATGGAATGCCGGAAGCGGTCTTTCCTTTGTTCTTATGATTTTTGTGATTGCAAGTATGACTATTGTAAATATATTTGATAAAGAAGGGGAGGGAACATCCATATGTTAAAAAAATGTGCATCCCGGATCTATATGGTCCTGATTTTTGCCTTCCTTTACCTTCCGATTATTGTGTTGATTGCTTTGTCTTTCAACGATTCCCGTTCCAAGGTAAAATGGGGTGGCTTCACGCTCCGGTGGTATACCGGCTGTTTTCAGGACGAAAAGATTATGACTGCATTTGTCACAACTTTGCAGGTCACTTTCCTGTCCGCAATTATTTCCACACTGATCGGAACACTTGCCGCGCTCGGCATAGCCGCCATGAAAAAACGGCACCAGACCATTTATCTCGGCGCGACCAATATTCCGCTTCTGAATGCGGATATCGTAACCGGTATCTCCATGATGCTTTTGTTTGTGAAATTTATCGACCTCGGATTTGTGACGGTTCTTCTGGCGCACATTACTTTTAGTATTCCTTATGTTATTTTAAATGTGCTTCCGAAAATGAAACAGACAAACCGCAGCACCTATGAGGCGGCACTTGATCTCGGAGCAACGCCGCTGTATGCATTTTACAAAGTCACCTGGCCGGAAATCCGTCCCGGTGTGTTCTCCGGATTTATGATGGCAGTCACCATGTCACTGGATGATTTTTCCATCACCTATTTTACCAAAGGAGCCGGGGTCAATACCCTCTCCACCATGCTCTACACAGAACTTCGCAAAGGAATCAAACCGGAATTGTATGCACTTTCCACGATTCTGTTCTTTGCCGTTCTGCTCATTCTTCTTGCCGGAAATGTTTATCCGGGGAAGAAGCGTGTTGCAGCCAAATAAATTTTCCATTGGAATTTTATTCCAGCCGAAAGGAGTCCTATTATGAAAAAAAGAATTTTCTCTGTCCTCTTAATTTCTGCTCTGGCAGTCAGTGCACTCACTGCCTGTGGGGGATCTTCCTCTGCGAAAAAAAGCGGACAGACCTTAACCGTTTTAAATTACGGAAAATATATCGATGAGTCCGTAGTCAAACAGTTTGAAAAAGAAACCGGTATCACCGTCAAATACGAAGAATATGAAAGTCCGGAAGAAATGTATACCAAATACAAAGCTGGTTCCATCAACTATGATGTAATCTGCTCTTCCGAATATATGGTTGAGCGTCTGATCAACGAGGGCGAAGTTCTCGAAGAAGATTACGATGCCATGGACAACTACAAAAATCTGGATCCAACGATCCTTGATATGTCTGCTTCCTATGACAAGAATCACACTTACTCCGTTCCATATTTTTACGGGACTCTTGGCCTTCTCTACAACAAAACAACCATTGATGCCAAAACCGTATCAAGCTGGAACTGCCTGTGGGATCCTACCTATGAGGATGAAATCATCATGGAAAATTCCGTCCGTGATACGTTTGCCCCTGCACTGATCTCCAAAGGGTATTCCTTAAACGATACCGATGAAAATCATCTGCGGGAAGCCCTCGACATATTAAAAAAGCAAAAAGATGATAAAATCGTATATGCTTACTATGTAGACGAGACAGCCGATGCCATGATCGGAGAAGAAGCCTCCATCGCACTGTGCTACTCCGGCGAGGCTGCACTGGCCATGGCAGAGAACGACAATCTGGATTATTCGGTTCCAAAAGAGGGATCCAACCTCTGGATCGATTCCTGGTTCATTCCAAAGTCCTGCACTAACCAGACCAACGCTTTAAAATTCTTAAATTTCTTGTGCAAGGATGATATCGCAGAAAAGAATTTCGAATATGTGCAGTATGCCTCTCCGATTACATCTGTGGTAGAAAATCAGGACGCTGACGTAAAAAATAACGAAGCTATCAATCCTTCCAGTGACACGATAAAAAGATGTGAAATCTATAAAGCATTAAGTGATGATGATTCCGCCAAGTACACAAAGCTGTGGCAGGAACTTCTCTCTTATTAAAAAACCGAGAAAAATGATTGCAATTTCAGTCAAAACATGCTAAAGTAAATCCACGGTGTCTGGTTAACACCGTGGATTTTTCATCTTCGGAAACGGTCATTCCGAAATTTCCCATATATACATTTGTTTTCAATTACATATGAACTATCAGGAATTTTTAACAACGATCCGTACACAGCTTTCTCTGCGTATCGAGACAGGTGTCACTTTAGACATTCGTTCCTTTACCAAAAATAACGGAACACATTACGATGGTCTGGTACTTCTCCATCCGAAGAAAAACGTGTCACCTGCGATCTATCTGATGCCATACTATCATCGCTATCTGGAAGGGGTATGCCTTGAAGAAATCTGTGAAGATATTCTTCATACCTATCAGGCGCATGCCCCGGAAGAAAATTTTGACACGTCCTACTTTACCGATTTTTCCCGTGCCAGCGAGCACATCGTCATGCGTCTTGTAAGCTTTGAAAAAAATCAGGAACTGTTAAAAGAGGTTCCGTTTTTCCGCTATCAGGATCTGGCCGTAATCTTTTACTGTCTGCTCCATGCAAGTGCCGAAAACCAGGCAAATATTCTGATCCACAATCATCACTTAAACCTTTGGAAAACCGACAAAGAAACGCTCTACCGGCTTGCGAAGAAAAACACGCCACAGCTTCTTCCCCCACAGCTTACCCCGATGAGCAGTCTTCTCAAAGAAATACAGCTCGTCGCGGAAACTCCACTCCCGGAAGCAGCCCCGCCACTGTATGTTCTGACCAATACGTACCGGACCAACGGTGCAACCGTTCTCCTCTACGATGACATCTTAAAAGAACTGTCCGATTTGTTTGAAAAGGATCTGATCATTCTGCCAAGCAGTATTCACGAAGTACTGATTCTTGCCGCCGATGAAAACGACAGGCAGAATCTCGACCATTACACCGCAATGGTAAAAGAAGTGAATGCCTCACAGCTTCAGGATGAAGAAATTCTGTCCGACCATGCCTACTATTACTGCCGGCACAGCCATCTGCTGACCATGCTGCAGCCGGTCTGCACTTCATAGATTATATTTCCAGACACAAAATCCCCGCAGAAAAAATTCTGCGGGGAACATCTATTACATTTCTACCAGTTTATCATATAGCTTCTCATATGCATGTGCCGAAGCATTCCAGGAAAAATTGCGATCCATCGCACGATAGATCAGTTCTTTCCATGCGGCCTTTTGTTCATGCTCCACACGATACGCATACCGGACAATATCTGCCATTTCCTGTGCATTAAAATTCGCAAATGAAAAACCACATCCTGTATTTTCATATTCATTGTATGGTTCTACCGTATCCCGGAGTCCTCCGGTTTCACGTACGATCGGAAGTGTTCCGTAACGCATGGCAATCATCTGTGCCAGCCCGCATGGTTCAAACATGGAAGGCATCAGCAGCACATCACTTGCCGCGTATATATGGTGCGAACGCTCCTCGGTAAATCCGATATGTACGCTTACCTTGTCCGGATACTTACTCTGATAATGGTGGAACATATTTTCATACTGGCTCTCTCCGGAACCAAGAACCACCAGCTGTATATCCATTTCGGTTAAAAGTTCATCCAATACGCAGCCGATCAGGTCAAATCCTTTCTGGCTGGTCATACGCGATACGATTCCGATCAGGAAAGCATCCTCCCTGACTGGAAGCCCAAGTTCTTTCTGTAATGCAACTTTGTTTTCTTTTTTCCCACTCACTGCATCTTTTTTCGAATAATTTACCGGAATATAAGGATCTGTCTGTGGATTATATTCTTCATAATCAATTCCGTTTAAAATACCAAGAAGGCGATCCTTTCGGGCAGTCATCAGGCCACTTAAGCCCTCTCCACCTTCTACGGTCGTAATCTCATTTGCATACGTCGGGCTGACGGTAGTAATATAATCTGCATATACCACGCCACCCTTTAAGTAATTTGCCTCCCCATAAGATTCCAGTTCATATGCATTGAAAATGTGTGCCGGAAGTCCTGTAATATCCATTATCTCCTGAATTCGCCAGCGCCCCTGAAACTGCAGGTTATGAATCGTAAACACGGTTTTGATTCCCGCATAAAAATTATCATCTCCAAATACCGTATGCAGAAACACCGGAATAAGTCCTGTCTGCCAGTCATTGCAATGGATAATGTCCGGGGCAAAATCAATATACGGCAGACTAGCAAGTACTGCCTTGGAAAAATATGCAAACTTTTCCACATCTTCATAGATATTGTTGTATGGAGATTCTCCTGCGAAATAAAATTCATTGTCCACAAAATAAAAGTGAACACCATGATATTCTGACTCGAAAATTCCAACATACTGCCTGCGCCAATTCAGATTTACATAAAAATGGCACAAAAATTTTAAATTTGAAAGAAATGAGCGATCCATGCAGGCGTATTTCGGAATAACTACCCGCACATCATACTCTTTTTTGTCAAAATATTTCGGAAGTGATCCGACAACATCGGCAAGACCTCCGGTTTTCACATATGGCACTGCCTCTGATGAAACAAACAGAATCTTCTTCATACATAACACTCCTTTACTTACTCTTCATCTGTAATCGTATTTTGTCCGTAATAAGAGCGATAAATTCCGAGTTGGTCGGTTTTCCTTTTCCATTGCTGATCGTATATCCGAACAGATCATCCAGCGTATCCATCTTGCCACGGCTCCATGCTACTTCAATTGCATGACGGATGGCACGCTCGACACGGCTTGGTGTCGTATCAAATTTCTTTGCGATCCCCGGATATAAAATTTTCGTAATAGAATTTAACATGTCCATATTCGTCACAGACATGATGATTGCCTCCCGCAAATACTGGTATCCCTTGATATGTGCCGGAACCCCAACCTCATGAATTATCTCTGTGACATCCTCTTCCAGTGTCTGTAACGAGTACTTTTCCGATTTCTTTTCCATCTCAACCGGTCTGCCAATTTCTTTTCGTACTTTGTTTTTTCGACGGTTGAGTGTCTTGATCCGGTCCAAAACAATATTCCGGTCAAACGGCTTCATAATATAATAATCTGCTCCCCGCTCAAACGCATCTTCGGTAATTTTTTCATTGCTGATTCCGCTGATCATCAGAAATGTCGGCCGGTTTTTTAGCGTGTGATCTGCCCTGATCCTGTCAAGGACTGCCAGACCGTCCAGTTTCGGCATAATAATATCCAATAATACAACATCCGGTTCTTTTTCCCTGATCAGATGACAGGCTTCTTCTCCGTCCTTTGCCATCCCGATCAGGTGCAGTTCATCATCACTGGTTACCATTTCTTCCAATAAGTCACGCATAACCTCGTTATCATCTGCAATTGCGACATTTAGTTTTCCCATGTAGGCCTCCTAGAATGTCAAATTCAGTCAAAAATAAGCATACCAGAAAGCACTGTCCGATTTTGTCAAAATTTGTCGATAAATACAGTTAAACTATAGCACAACTGCCAATTTATTTCAATGTCTTATGCATTCTCTTCGAACTGGGAATTATACAGATCTGCATAAAATCCCTTTTGCGCCAGAAGCTGTTCGTGTGTTCCCTGCTCTATGATATCGCCATCTTTCATCACCAGAATCAGATCCGCATTTCTTATCGTAGAGAGTCGATGCGCAATGATAAAGCTGGTCCGTCCACGCATCAGATTATCCAATGCCTTCTGAATCCGCACTTCGGTACGGGTATCTACCGAAGAGGTTGCCTCATCCAGAATCAGAATCGGGTTATCCGCAAGGATAGCACGTGCAATTGTAAGAAGCTGTTTCTGTCCCTGGGAAACATTACTTGCATCCTCGTTTAACTCCATCTGGTAGCCACCCGGAAGTGTTTGGATAAAATGGTGGGCATGTGCGGCTTTTGCCGCCTCAATCACTTCCTCATCTGTGGCATCTAAACGGCCATACCGGATGTTTTCCATGATAGATCCCTTAAACAGCCAGGTATCCTGCAATACCATACCAAATGCATCCCGAAGCTCCTGACGGTTAAAGTCGCGGATATCATGCCCATCCACCTGAATGGCTCCGCCTGTCACATCATAGAAACGCATAAGCAGTTTGACCATTGTGGTTTTTCCTGCTCCCGTTGGTCCGACAATTGCAATTTTCTGTCCAGGTGTTACATGAGCGGAAAAATCCCTGATAATGATCTGGTCCGGATTGTATCCGAAACTTACATGGGAAAAATCCACGTAACCATCCACATGGTCGAGATGCACAGCATGTTCAACCGTCAGTTCTTCTTCCTCTTCGTCCAGAAATTCAAATACGCGCTCGGAGGCTGCAGCCATCGACTGCAGCATATTTGCCACCTGCGCAATCTGCTGGATCGGCTGAGTAAAATTCCGGACATACTGAATAAATGCCTGAATTTCACCAACCCCGATGGTTCCGCGGATTGCCAGAAGTCCTCCGGAAATTGCCACTCCGACATAACCGAGGTTTCCGACAAACTGCATGATCGGCTGCATCAGTCCGGATAAAAACTGGGACTTCCATGCCGATTGAAACAGAATCTGATTGGTATCTTCAAATTTTTTGATGGTGCTCTCCTGCTTATTATATGCCTGCACCACCAGATGTCCGCCATAGACCTCTTCCACCTGTCCGTTGATATGTCCCAGATATTCCTGCTGCTGGCGGAAATATTTCTGCGAATGTTTGATAATAAACGAAATCAGGATGGCAGATACCGGAAGAATCACAAGTGAAATCAATGTCATAATTCCGGAAATTGAAATCATCATCACAAGTGTTCCGACCAGTGTCGCCACACTCGTAATGATCTGCGTCACACTCTGATTTAAACTCTGTCCAAGTGTATCCACATCATTTGTGATGCGGGATAGCACCTCTCCGTACGTGCGACTCTCGAAATATTTCATTGGCATGCGGTTGATTTTCTCTGAAATTTCCTTACGCATGCGGTAACAGGTTTTCTGCGTGATTCCTGTCATGATCATTCCCTGTATAAAACTGAATACTGCAGAACAGATATACAGGCCAAGTGTAAACAATAACACTTTGGCAATATAGGTAAAATCAATAGATCCGGTTCCCGCGATCTTTTTTCCGAGACCTTCCACCAATGCATTCGTTGCACGTGCCATAACCTTTGGTCCGGCAACGGAAAAGACGGTAGACACCGCCGCAAAAATCATAACGGCAACGATTGCATACCAGTATCTTCCGAGATAACGAACCAGTTTTTCGATAGAGTTTTTGAAATCTTTTGACTTTTCTCCCGGTATCATTCCTCTGCCCGGGCCGCCCATCGGACCGTGAGGTCTTCTTGTACGTTGTTCTGCCATCTTATTTCACCTCCTCAGAAAGTCCCAGTTCTTTGGCAGACAGCTGGCTCCTGGCAATCTGCTCGTAAACTTCGCAATTGTGCAGTAATTCCTCATGCGTGCCTTTTCCGACAATCTTTCCATCGTCGAGTACCAGTATCTGGTCCGCATGCAGAATCGTACTGATTCGCTGTGCGACAATGATCACGGTCGTATGTTCCGTCTTTGTCTCAAGCGCTCTGCGGAGTGCCGCATCGGTCTTCATATCCAGAGCGGAAAAACTGTCATCAAACACATAAATCTTTGGATTTTTTGCAATTGCTCTGGCAATGGCAAGCCGCTGCTTCTGTCCGCCGGAAACATTGCTTCCGCCCTGTGCAATCGCACTCTCATACCCATCCTGTTTGCTGTCAATAAACTCTGTTGCCTGCGCAATCTCCGCTGCTTCCCGGATCTGCTCATCTGACGCATCCTCTGCCCCGAAGCGCAGATTGCTTGCAATTGTACCAGAGAAAAGAACTCCCTTCTGTGGTACAAATCCGATATGTTCCCGCAGATCCTGCAATGTATACTTGCGGATATCCGTTCCGTCAAGCGTGATCTCTCCACCTGTCACATCATAAAAACGCGGAAGCAGGTTGACCAGCGTAGATTTACCACATCCGGTACTTCCGATAATTGCAGTGGTCTTTCCCGGCTCTGCAACAAAATCAATATCCGAAAGCACATCTTCCGTGGCTCCCGGATACCGGAAATTTACATGATGAAAGGCAATCACACCCTCACACTGTTCCATGGCAACCGGCTCTTTCGGATCTGTAATCGTACTTTTTGTGCCTACAACCTCATCTATACGCTCTGCAGCTACACCGGCTCTCGGCATCATGATAGACATCATGGTCAGCATCAGAAATGCCATAACGATCATCATTGTATAAGTAATAAATGCCGTCATGGAACCTACCTGCATATATCCGCCATCGATCCGTTTTGCGGCAACCCACACGATCAGAAGCGTGATGCAGTACATGATCATCATCATTCCCGGCATCATAAATGTCATAACACGGTTGGTAAACAACTGCGTCTTTGTCAGATTGCGGTTGGCCTCATCAAACCGCTCTTCTTCCCGTTTTTCCCGTCCAAATGCACGAATGACATTTAATCCTGTCAGAATCTCTCTCGAAACCAGATTCAGCCGGTCCACGAGATTCTGCATAATCTTAAACTTCGGCATGGCAAGGGAGGTAAGAAGCATTACAAATCCAAGAATAACAAGCACCGCAAGCGCGATCACCCATTCCATTCCTGCATGGGTCTGTGCAACCTTAATCACACCACCGATTCCAATGATCGGAGCATAAAGAATCATTCGCAGAAATACTGCAGTCACCATCTGAATCTGCTGTACATCATTGGTACTTCTCGTAATCAGGGATGCCGTTGAAAAATGATCCATCTCTGCATTGGAGTACTGTACGACATTGCGGAATGTTTTATCACGCAGATCCCGTCCGATGGATGCTCCCACACGGGAAGCACAATATCCGACAACCACTGCCGCCATAACCATCAGCAGCGCAAAACCAAGCATCTTGGCTCCGGTGGTCCATAAGTAATGTTTCTGAATGGCATCTACATCCACACCTGCATTTTTATCACAGGAGATCGCATAGGTCACACCCATGGATTTCAATGTAGAAGATCCGATCGCATCAATCTGTCCGGACACCTGCTTTCGTATCTCAAGAATCTGCTGATCCGGTACCTGGCCGGCTGCCAGTGCCTGCATCAGCTGCTTCATATCTACCTGCGTCCCATCCGTTCCCATTTTCGCCGTGATAGCCTTCTCGTCAATATCGGACTCCTTCATCTGGGACATCTGATATACCATGACGATCGGCTCCAACAGAGACTCATCCATATCGTCAAGCGTATCCTCTTCACAATTTCTCACATAGTTTCCGTCTTTTTTTTGCTCCTTATAACAGGCGGCAAATGTTTTCTTTTCCCTGCTGGTCATAAAAAGCTGTGCTGACACAAAATCTTCCTGTGTCATTTCTTCCGGAAGAATATGCTCCACTCCGCTGCTCATGATTCCGACATCGATAATATCCGATGTATACTGTGGCAGGGACAGATCACAAAATGCCTGCATCACAAGAAAAGCCACAATAATCAGAATCCATTTCCAGTATGGGAGCATGTTTTTAAATATTTTTCCCATGATTTAACTCCTTTTCATATGCATAGCTTTTATACTATCACGAACTGATTTCCAGAACAATTCCTATTATATAAAACTTTTCTTAAATTAAAATGAAATGTGTGGTGCAACCATGGGCACCACACATTTCATTTTCTGATTTTATACTGCTGGAATTATATAACCGGCCTTCTTCATTTCTTTTGTAAAATCATCGACAGACATTCCTGCTTTTTCTGCACCAATTTCCACTGTAATGATTCCATCCTGTACCAGGGATGCATATGCACGAATCTTTCCCTCGCGCTGTCCTTCGATTCGACCTTCCACACGTTCCTCATTCAATTCATCCGCCATTAAAACACGTAATGCCTCACACATGATCCTTTCACTTCCTTTCCATTTTTGCACTTTCTCCATGTTACTGTTTACAATAACCTGGAGCACAACATCTGCAAGATTCTTCTCTCTTTCCGAAAATGCACTCACCCTCAATAAATACTGACGCATCAACGATTCTTCCAGATGATTCGTCAATGCTTTTAGCTGTACATGCATATCCACATCCAGTTCCGATGACGCTATGATCTGCACCGGAAACATCACTCCACTGACATAGTAAATCCCTACTGTTTCTTTTTTACATTCATACCCGGATTTTTCCAGTTCCTGCATCAGCTTCACCGGCTTCCGATCACGAATCAGTGTAATGGTAATCTCCTCTGCCGGAATCTCATTCACATGATTTGGCAATACTTTATACAGGCACGCATACGCAACCGCCTTGTAAAAAGTATCAATGTTCAGCTCATCCATCGGGGATTTATATTCAAAAATATTGTGTTTCCGGAAGATCTTCCCGATTTCATTTTTTATTTTGCAGTCCTTCTTTACTTTTACAACCGTACAGTCAATCTGCAAAGGTTTTTCCGTAAGCTGGAACTCATCGGTAAATTCCAGATTTTCTGCATCCTCCAGCAGTTCCAGACGCAAGGCGGAACAGAATGCCGGATGCCACTGCAGCTTTTGGGACTTTTTCTGATTCTCCTGTTGATTCTTCTCCTGTTGATTCTTCTCCTGTTGATTTTTCGTTTGCTCTTTTTCCAAATGTTCTCCTTATATTATATGTGGTTTTTGCTTTTATTTCAACGCACAAAAATTGCAGACTGTTAAACCCTGACCGTCAATCTCCGACCGTCAAAACCTGACTGTCAAAACCTGACCGTCAAAGGCACATCAAGGTTCACATCTTTCACTTATGCAACAAAACAAATGGGATTTTCTGGCAGAAACTGCCACTGAAAAAAGATATGATTACTATACCATATGTTTATGACCACTGCAAGAAAAAACATCCCGAGCTGGAAAAACAATAGGAAAAACAAAAAGCCATGCAATGGAAAAATCCAATACTGCATGGCTTTACAAAATTAATTTTATACCGCAGGGATTACATAACCTGCCAGCTTCATTTCCTTTGTGAAATCATCGACAGACATTCCCGCTTTTTCTGCACCTGTTTCCACGGTGATGATCCCATCCTGCACCAGAGATGCATATGCACGAATCTGTCCTTCGCGCTGACCTTCCACTCTTCCTTCGCGCTGACCTTCCATACGCTCCTCATTCAATTCATCTGCCATCAAAACACGTAATGCCTCACACATGATCCTTTCACTTCCTTTCCATTCCCGTACTTTCTCCATGTTACTGTTTACAATGACCTGCAGCACGATATCTGCAAGATTCTTCTCCCTCTCTGCAAATGCACCGACCTCTAACAAATATTGCCTCATCAGAAAAACAGTTCAGAGCAAATAAAATAAAATTTCCTGTTTGCATACTCTCCAAAAAGAGGTATTATATAGAAAAACACAGGAGGTATTCAAATGAAAGCACATAAATATTGGTCCCTTGGTGCATTGGCAACCATGATCGGAACTATCTATACCGGCTATAAAAATATGAAATCAGCTCACAAATATTTTGCCTGCAGTTCTCTTCTCTGCATGATTATGGCTATCTACTCTGGTCATAAAATGCTTTCTGCAAAATCCAGGAAAAAGAAAGACTCTGTTTCTCAAGAATCCGCAGAATAATTGAAATTATAGATGTTTTTACCCATACATACTACATGGCTTTACAAAATGATTTTATACCGCAGGGATTACATAACCAGCCTGTTTCATTTCTTTTGTAAAGTCATCGACAGACATTCCTGCTTTTTCTGCACCAACTTCCACTGTAATGATTCCATCCTTTACCAAAGTTGCATATGCACGAATCTGGCCTTCACGCTGACCTTCCACGCGTTCTTCATTCAATTCATCTGCCATTAAAACACGTAATGCCTCACACATTGTCTGTTCACTTCCTTTCCATTTTTGCACTTTCTCCATGTTACTGTTTACAATAACCTGAAGCACAACATCCGCAAGATTCTTTTCCCTCTCTGTAAAAACGCTAACTTCCTGCAGATACTTCCACATCAGCGGTTCATCCAAATTGTCAGTCAGTGCCTTGAGCTGTACATGCAAATCCATATCCAGTTCCGATGATGCAATAATCTGCACCGGGAACATCACACCACTGACATAATAGATTCCGGCTGTTTCTTTCCTGCATTCATACCCATCACTACTTAATTTCTGAAGAAGCTTCACTGGCTTGCGGTCTCGAATCAGTGTAATGGTAATCTCCTCTGCCGGAATCTCATTTACATGATTTGGCAATACTTTATACAGGCACGCATACGCAACCGCCTTGTAAAAAGTATCAATGTTCAGCTCATCCATCGGGGATTTATATTCAAAAATATTGTGTTTCCGGAAGATCTTCCCGATTTCATTTTTTATTTTGCAGTCCTTCTTTACTTTTACAACCGTACAGTCAATCTGCAAAGGTTTTTCCGTAAGCTGGAACTCATCGGTAAATTCCAGATTTTCTGCATCCTCCAGCAGTTCCAGGCGCAAGGCTGAACAGAATGCCGGATGCCACTGCAGCTTTTGGGACTTTTTCTGATTCTTCTGTTGATTTTTCGTTTGTTCTTTTTCCAAATGTTCTCCTTATATTATATGTGGTTTTTGCTTTTATTTCAACGCACAAAAATTGCAGACTGTTAAACCCTGACCGTCAATCTCCGACCGTCAAAACCTGACTGTTAAAACCTGACCGTCAAAGGCACATTAAAGTTCACATCTTTCACTTATACAACAAAACAAATGGGATTTCTGGCAGAAACTGCCACTGAAAAAAGATATGTTTACCATAGCATATCCCCACCTTCCTGGCAAGGAAAACTTTACGTATACTGCATATATGTAATTGCAAAACGTATTCTACCTGTGACCATCATAAAAAAGACACACAATGCGATACTCTCTCACATTGTGTGTCTTTTCTTAAATCCCCATACTAATCAAGCAGGAACAAATTCTGGGATTCCATTTTCACAGTAGTTTTTCCCACTCTTGGTGTTCCATCCGGATTTTTGGACTTATTGTTATAAATTTCAAAAACAATATCCCCTTCCTTCTTTTTGTTTTCCCCTGTCGTATCATAAATAAAGTAATACTCACTCATATTTTTCAGGTTTTCAAACACATATTTTTTAGGATTCTCCTTTGTTGCTTTTCCCTCAATCACCGTTCCGTCTTTTTTATAAATTTTATCTACATAAGTTCCATCCTTGTATTGGATCGAACAGGTCAGCTTCGTTCTGACGGTATTCAGTTCGACCGGGCTGAAGCGGATTTTTTCCTTAGTGCCGTCAAGGTTATTTCCATATTCTTTCATCCAGTTCATCTTATACACAAGATTTGGATCACTTCCATTTCCGGACTCCTCTTTTAAAAGCTCCGCCTCTTCATTCAGGATCTCGACCATTGGCGGCTCATATGTGGTACGGTATGCGGCAATCATCGTATTAATGAAAAGCTTTGCCTCCATATCTCCATTTACCGTAGAATGACCTACTCCGGAATAAAAAACATTTCCCTTACTGTAAATATAATAATTATTGGCTGCATCATTCGGGGAAGCCCCATAGGTAGCACCGGTTCCATCTCCGTTTGAATCCGTACCCGCCCATGCACACGGATCTCCGTTCTCATTATCCGAAAGGCAGTACCAGACCGTAACTTCCGGATCTTCCATGTCCAGCTGATACCACTGCCCATGCGTTGATGCAATTTTAAGTGTTTCGTCAATTTTAAACGGATATTCCGTAATCTGTCCCGTATTTGTCTTCGTTGCACGCGTTGTCAGGTCATTATTATTGTTAAATCCTGTCAATTTCACGTTATTGTTATTCACGCCACAGATATATTCATCTTTTTTATAACTTCTGATCATATACCGGTATGGGATGATCTGATCCGTATTTTTCTTTTCCCATCCCAGACGTTTCATGGCATAGTAAGTAAATCCCTGGGTATTACCAAGTGCCGTTGTAGAAAGTGTACCGTTGCTGCCAACGGTTGTCTGGGTCATTGTATCATACTTATGTTTCGCCTGATAAGCCAGCAGTTCCTTTCGTTCGCTCTCGGTCAGTTTCCCACTCACAGCTTTATACCGGTTCATTCCCATGACATCACGCAGATATGTATTGGCAGAATATCCGAAATCCCCACTGTGCACATTATGCATAGAAGTAAAATCATGCGTAAACAAAACACTTTTTCCAGAGGCGATAAAATATTTCAGGAAATCAATCGCACCTTTTTCATTCGACATATTCACCTTATGGAACGTATCACCAAATCCCAGAATAAACATATTGTATGTATGATACAGTTCCTTTTGTTTTGTCGACATTTTAACTGGATTTTCGTTTCCTTTTTGGGCTGAAATATCCCTGGAATAATCATACACAAATTTCTCCCCGAAATAATTCTCCTGAAACTTAGAAACCGTAGTCGTTACCACGGTAATATTATAATCATTCAATGCATTATAATATTTCGTAAACAGCGTATTTTCGTGCAAATTCAGATACCCCTTATTATTAGTATCCGTATCCGGCATAATCTGAAGCACCTTAATCTCCCGTTTCTGTCCGGTCTGGTTTTTTGCAACCGAGCAGCCGGTACGTGTAAAATGAATGTCCGGATTATCCTTGCGGTATACAACAATCTTCCACTGGATCAGCCCAAAGTACAGTTTGGAAAGTTTTACCGGTGTAATGTTCTGTTCCCCGTCTCCTGCCGTAAAAACATCTCCCTCATAATAAACTTCCCCTGTATCATCCGAATCATCCGCATCCCCGGAGCCATCCACATCTGCCAGCCCCTCTTCAAATTTACCATCCTGATTCTGGTCAATATAAACTTTACACTGATACTGTGCGGATGGCACATCCGTCACCTGAAAACCAAAATCAAGTTTTGATCTGCCAAAACCGTCCACATCCAGATAATTTGCCTGACTGTCATCTACGGAAACAGACGTATCATTTTTCCCCACAGACGAAGTCGTTCCCTGATATTCATTTGGCAGTTTTGTAAACGTAATTTTCGGACAGACCTCTTTTACCTTTGCAATCAGCCCATTGCTATCTGACGTCTGGTAAATGGTTTTCTTTTCCTTCTTACTCTCCCTTACCAGATCTGCAAGGTTTGAACCGGCATCTATTTTATCGGACAGGCAATAGAGATCATCAACCGCAACAACCGGATAACCGGCATGTAAAAAGTTCTCCAGTTCCGCTTTCTTAATCTTTGTAATGTCATTTCCCGGGAAACGGAGTGTCGTATCCTCTATAACATTATTTCCGCTTCCAGCCCACAGGAACTTGACCGAACGGCTTATGCCGTCTGACCTGCTATACTCTGCACTGGTCATTTTATCTCCGGTATGGAAATATATTTTTCCGTTCATCGTGGTATCATTCCACATCGTCTGATTCTCTTTGATCCATTTCACATTGCCATCTGCATCTTTATAGGTTACATCCTTTTCTACCAGATTATAAGCACCCTGATCCAGCCCAAGATAAATCATGTTGTACTTGCTGTTTAGATCCTCCGTGGAACCAATAAACTCTGCCGTAGTCATATGGGTAATCTTAATATCCCCGATAAAATTCGGAATCATAAGCTGGATATAACTTTTTTTCAGCGAATATCCGTTCTTTCGGTCATAGCATGGCTCAATATCCAATATCCGCAGTTCTCCATCCACATGATCCTTTGATGTTTTATATCCGAGAATATAACGGACTGCATCTGCCGGTGTCGCCTTGGGATCATTTCCCGTAAACTCCTTAAAATCCGTAAACTTAGAATTCGGATCCGATGCCGGAACTGTTCCCATGCCAAAATCCTGTGTGGAAGTTTTATCCCCCTTAAACACAAACAGTCTGCCATTTAAATATCCCTGATTTTCATCGGATGTAATTTCTCCTGCTGTTTTATATGTTTCCCATTTGTCCAGCTTCGTCCAGTAATGGTACCAGTTTTCACCAATCACACGTCCATCCACATCGGACGGAAGGAACGTAAACTTCGACCAGTATGCCCGTGCATCCCCTGTCTGTGCAGTAAACACCCCCGTCTCAACCCCGTCAATTTTCTCCGTCTGAATCAGCGCATCCTCTCCGCCATCCAGATACAGGCGTTCAAACAGTTCTGAATCCATGGAAAACAGCATCACTGCCAGTTTATACATATTATTGTTATAGCCGGTATCCTTATATGTATAAATGGTAGGGTTCATATTCCAGTCCAGAATATGAAACGTAACCGATTTTCCCTCACCTAAACATCCCTGTGAAGGTATATACACTCCGGAATCCATAAAAATCGGGGCATAGTTTTCCTCCTGATTGATCTTCTTATACATTTTCGTAACAACATCCCAGCTGATATCTTTCGATCCATTAAATCCATTCGTATACGAAGAAACAGACGAATGCTTTCCGTACCTGTTGTGTCTTTTCCAGATCGTTCTGATATTATCCTCCCCGGAATGCATCTTAGGGGAAACCACATACAAATCCGCATAATCTGCCCATTCCGGCCGTGCATTCAGCTCTTCCGGTGTAATCGTTTTAATAATCACCGAATAATTGTCTGCTTCCTCCTGTGTTTTACAGCCGATGCTGTCCTTTAAAAAATAATCATTGTTTTTATATAGATAGTAATTATTTGTTACATTGATATTATCCTTTGATTTATCACCGGTACTTTTTCTTTTTGTATAAATCCGGTCGCCCTCATTGGTAAGTTCACGATCCGTCTTTTCATCAAATGTCTGATCTTTATCATCCGATTTTTCGAAATCATTTACTGTATGCCAGATAATATTTCCATGATCCTGTCTGACAAACGATAAGCTTTCATTTCCGTCTTCCCCTTTTACGATTTTTTGGACAAACGTACCTTCCCCATCTTTAACGCGCTCATAGTATCCGGTATATTCTGCATCTTTCATGCCATCCTCACAGACACGCATATTTCCAGAATATTTTGAAATGTCCCCTTCTGGCTCATCCGGGAAAAAATAAGCCGTTTTCATTTCACATTTTGCACCGGTTATTGTTTTAACCGTATTAATATCAGCATCCCCATAACGCATCTCTTCCACATTTACCGGTTCACATCCACTGATCTGGTATCCAAACTCTGCGTATTCTTCATAAGGCACAATTTCAAGAATCAGAAACGGGTTTTCCCTGGTTCCAAGCTTTGCCGCTGCGGCATTCGCATCGTAAATGTTGCGCTTCGACTCCGGAATCTGCTCTATCTGGTCAACGACTCCTCTTGTCATCACCGGAAGTTTTTCATCCGCCTTTAATTTATTCCGATATCCGACAACCCCAAGACAGACAACAAGCACCCCCAGCATACAGACTGCGGATGCAATTCTCTTTTTCCTGTTTCCGTTATTTTTTTTCTGCCGATGCCATCTTACCATCTTCAATACGAACGCCCCTTCCTTACCTGAGTACATTTCTCAGCTTGAATTCATTTTGTATCGTATACTTCTGTTCCAGATATTGCATATCAAAAGAAACCGCAACAGATGCCTTTTCCGCGGAAGCATTTACCGTGCCGGTAAATGCCGTAACATATTCGCCGATCAGATTTTCCTGCACCTCATCCGTAGCTGCAGAAATCACCGTTGTATCGGTTTTTGGATCTGCCACAGCCATTTTCTTCGTATATAATTTCTTTCCACCTGCAGAGATCCAGATCACCCGCTTGCTTGCAGCCTCCGGGGCTGCGGCACCTGCCGGATTGGTTACCGACGGGGTGTTCGGAATCGTATAAATGGCGATCCCACGGACACCGGACACGGATGGGTCAAGTTCCTCCACCCGGTTTCCTTCCATCACCCACATGCCGATCTGCTCCATCAGAATCTGTGACTCCGACTGCAGATCAATCTGCGCAGACGCGTGGTTATAATTTTTGTGCGCCATTCCAAGGAAAAGCGTTGCAGCGCCTAAAATAACCGTTGAAATTGCAATCGCGATAATCAGTTCCACAAGCGTAATTCCCCTATGATCGTTCGGCACACTGCCACCCCCTTTAAAAAGTTACTGCTCCGTAAAATGCCTGCCGGTATCTTTCACCAGCCGGATTGTGTATGCCGGGACACCATCAATATAAATGGCATTCACATTTGTACAATCGTCATAAAATGCCGTTTTCTTATAGGCAATCTTAATAAATGTCCCACCGGCACCCGGTTCTGTCAGTTCCTCCCCGGTGCTGCTGTCCTTACGGATTTTAATTGTATTATTACACAGCTTCGTCCCGTCAGATGTCAGCTTTGTATCGTCAAAACTGCCCAGATTATCGGACAGGACACGCGTATAATATCCATTGTCCAGCTTGTAAATATACAGATAAGAACTGCCGGCTTTGCTCATCGTCCTGACCTGAAGCGCATCCAGCGAAGCATCCAGCGTCCTTACCACCTTCTGCGTATTGGCATAGTGCAGATGCCCGATCATCATGACAGACGTGCTTGCAAGAATGCCAATAATCGCAATAACGATAATGATTTCAACGAGCGTAATTCCATTCTGCCCCAAAAGTTTTCGTTTCTTCATTGGCACACCCCTTACCCGTTCTTCTTCCAATTATCATAGTTCAAATAAGAATCCAGATCAAGGTTTCCGGAAATATTTGATGCCGCAAGGGAAGAACAGCCTTTGAAAAACTGGGAAAACAGCGGAGTATCCCGTTTCTGGTCCTCGGTAAACAGCTGGGAAACCAAAAGCTTGTTTCCCCGTACCGAAGCATTGGAATCAAAAGAGATCACCCCACCGGAAATAATCATTCCCTCAAACTGGCCGGACACCCTGACATCCCCGGTTGCAATGACAATTCCCCTTGTAACCGTAGCTGGAAGTGCATAAGTTCCGGCATTTTCAATCAGGTATACATCTGCGGCCGGGGAATACACCGTTTCCGAAGCCGTCGGGGATGCCTTGTGTTTCTCCACCTCTGTGGTAAATGCACTCCGGTCAATCAGATAGTCAAACAGCGGATTTACCGTTTTGTCAATCACTTCATGCCCACTGGCATCCGTAGATGTCAGACGGACATTGTCTTCGGTCACTCCCTGCCCCTGATCCGTCAGTCCCAGTTCCAGCGACTTATAGCGCACGGCAAGCTTCGAACAGTACTTCCAGTATAACCCACTGCTGTCTTTCCAGTTGTCCGGCGCAATCGTATACGTTCCAACCTCCAGCATATCTGCAGAAGCCGCCCGTTTTAAAATGTCCCCGGAAAACGTCATAATCGTATTGGAATCCACAATCAATGCATCCTCATCCAGATAGATATTGGCATACTGTGCCGTTTTCCCCTGATTGTTCACATAATAATCGGAAAAAAAGTCATTCGCAGACTTCTCTGAATTAAAATTCAGGTAATAATAGACCCCACCCGGAAAATAATAGGGAACCACCTGCCGGCTGCTGTTTAAATATCCTTTCAGCGTACTTTCACTGATTCCGGTATATGCCGCATACTTCTTTTGATCCAGACTTCTGCCATCTCCCGACACATATTCCAGTGGAACATAATATGCCAGCTGGTTCGTCCGCGCTGAGATGGACTCGCCCATCAGAATATCCTCGTTACTGGCATCGAGCTTTCGCGAAATAAACGTCCGCCCTGCCAAAAGCAGGTAATTCAACCCTTTGATATCCAGATGGCTGCTTTTTCCATTGACCATCATGGCACTGCTAAACTCCGCCTTTTTCGCGGAATCCGGATCCTGTGCGCCATAATTTTTCTGGAAATTATAGCCGTAATAATTGCCCTGCAAAGTCACGGAGCTCCCCCTGCCAGCCAGTTCCAGATCATCCGCCACATACATATTTCCGTTCATATGGATAGAAGAAGCACCGTTGGTTCCGGCAGACGATGTCTTTATATTTTCTGCCCAGATCGAGGAACCACCGTCCCCGACCGTCAGGTCTGATCCGCTCTCCGTCACGATATCCCCGCGTGTAAGAACCGTCTTCCCCTTGATCGTACCGTTTCCTCCCGTGGACGCATAAATTCCGTCTGCCCCGGCATACACACTGCCATCCACTGTCACATTCTGTGCCCCGATGTTGATCTGTCTGTCGGCTATCAGCGCATAACGCATAAACTCCTGCACCTGCCCCCTGCCGGAGAAATTCATCTTCGGAGTGGAAAACACCAGGTCGGTTTTGATCGTTGTCTCATAATCCTGTGCATCCTTATACCGGATCTGTACACCCTTTAACGTAAACGTCCCTGCACCGTAATCCACCTCATATTTTGGATCTGCGGCAGGGATATAGCATCCCTGGTCTGCGGCTTCTTTGATGCAGCTTTTTACCGTATCCGTATCATAGCCGGAAACCCGGTATGCCACATTGCCGGAAGCGTCCATGGTATCCGACGCACCAACTGCCGGATCTGTGTGATTTTCTGCAAACTGCTTCTGCAGCCCGTCCATATATCTGGTGGCAAATACTTTCTGCACGTCCCCTCCGGAAGCAGAATACGTCAGGTAATTTTCAAGGACATCCGCATACGCTTTCTCCAGTGACTGCTCTGCAAGTTCCCTTGCACCGGCACGCAGATTATCCATCAGTTCATCCGCACTGTAGAAATTTTTTTTCGTGCCGCGTTCCACTTCCTTCATCTCAATATTGACAATCGTAATCTTGGTGATCACCACGGCAATCAGGCTTACCACAACCATCAGAACCAGTACGGCAAGCAGGGAGGCACCACGGTTATCCTGTTTGAACCGGTTTCCTTTCATCGCTACTCTCCTTTCGACGTGCTGACCGTAATATAACGGTACTTTTCCTTATCCGGATTGTTTCCGCCCTTGCCTTTCTTATATACACAGACCGTCAGATCGACCTTTCGCACTCCCCCGCTGCTTGCCACCAGAGGGGCAACCGACCCAGCCGGCAGCTTAAAGCTGTCCTGATAAATTGCTCCCTTGTTGGTCACCGCAGCCGGATCATCCGGATACGACTTGTTGCCAAGGTTTGATGCCACAGACGGCATCGGGCATCCCTGCGGCAACACCGTCATCTTATAATCCGGTCTAATGCTGTTGACATCCGCAATATTCTGGCATACAAACACCAGCTTGGGATTCACACCGGCAGCGTATGTAACCTCCATCGTATCGCTGTCCTGTGCCACATGGTACATAAGATAAATATGCTCCACGTCACGGATGTCTTCCTCTGCAAACTCATTACATTCGTATACTTCCGAAGGATCTATGCCCAATACCTCATCGCCTGTTTCCCCACATGTATAGCTGCATGCCACCCGGACATGCGTGCTGTCTGCCGTGACCGAAAATTTCCGCTTCATCTTCGCCTGCAGTTCGCTATCCCCAAGCGGAAGCGTTCCCGGATGTGCAGCGGCATATGTCATATTTTTTTCCGAAAAATACGTCATTGCTTCCTGCAGCTGGTTATGTTCCAGTGCCACGACATCCTTTGTGTCATCAATCCCTTCGATCTGTGGGATATTGGTGTCATTTTCAGCTGCAGCCGTACTGACAGAAACCTCGACATCATACGTGCTGCCAGAAGCGCCTGCCGATGCGTAGTACACATTCTCCGCCTGAAATGCCGGTGCCGGGGCAGCCGCCGGAGTCTCACTGAGCAGGGTGTAGCCCTTTCCTTCCAGATAGGGAACACGAAATCCTGCCCCTGTCGTCACCACAGCCAGCTCTTTTTGGTTTTTTAAATCCTCCAGCACTTCCTGCGCCAGATTGGTTGCATGCTGTTTGTCCGCCATCATCGCATTGTACTTCATGGACTGCGTAAAATAAGACAGCAGCGGAATGGAAATAATAGCAAGAATTGCCATGGCAAGGATGACTTCCAGCAGGGAAAATCCACCATTGTTATTCGGTTGTCTCTTCATCTGCGGGCCTCCTTCCCATCCGTTTTACGGTGCAGTTTCAAGCGATGTGCTTCTGCCGAAAATACTCATCACACCTTTTGACATATTCGGGAATACCGGTGGAACATACTCTTTTCCGGTGTTCTCCAGATAGTACATATTCAGGGTCATCTCCCCGTTTAATTTTCCGGTGGAATCATCATAATTTGCCGTAAACTGTGAAATCGTTGTACGATCCTTAAAATTGTTGACATAAGCGATCATTTCCTTTAACCCGGCATAGCCTGCCTCATAGCGGATACCGATAGAGGCATAATATCCCCTGACCTCTTTTTGCTCTGGTCCTGCCGTTTCCTGTTCTGCTGCATCTGCCCCCTGTGTGCTCTCCTCACTCTGGCTTTCGGATGCAGAAGATGCCTCTGCATCCGGTGCGGTAGTGGAAGAAGCATCCGTTCCTGCAGCCGTGTCCGTGCCATCGGTCTGCACATCCACAGCAAGCGGCTGGTTCATGGTAAACGTAATGTCCGTAATATGGAAATCGCTGCTGTTATCCTCATACGCCTGTAACGACTCAATAGCCTTCTCGGTTGTCATTGCAGAAGGATACGTACTGATAATCGTCTTCTGCTTTTTTACCATCCGCTGGATATTTTCTTTTACCTTCGGAAGCCCTGCCTCCATCTGTTCCATCTGCTGCACTTTTGCCTGATCGGCCGTATTCTGTTCTTCAATCTTCGCTGCCTTGCTCATTCCCTTACTGAAAATAAAGAAATACGAACATGCCACTATGACAATCGCACAGAAAATGAGCAGCAGCCGCTTGTCGGAATCTGAAATTTTAATTCTATTCATTGGTCTGCTCCTCTCCTTCCACGCTGTCTGTATCGGTATCTGTATCCGCATCTGCATCCGCAGACGGAACCGCTTCTTTTATGAGATGCCCGTCCTCCCCGAGAAATGCGCCGGTATAATAAGCATTTAACGTATACGTCCACGTCACCGTGCCGCTGTCTTCATCGGACTCCTCCGACATGGACGGAATCGAAAGATTTTCAAGCAGCGTCACATCCGCAAAATTCAAAAGCATCTGTCCGACCGTAACTTTCCGGTCTGCCTCCATATTCAGCGTTACCAGCGAACCATCCGTCTGGATACTTTTTACATGGATGGTTGTCGGAAGTTCATTTTCCAGCTGCGCAATCAGCGGATACAGCTGCTCATTTTTCGTGATGGTGGCAAGATCCAGTTTCTCATACACCTGTTCCTCCGCCTGTACCCGCGCGTAATCGTCATACGTCTCCTGCACATAGGAAAGATCATTGATCCGTTTGGTCAGGTTGCGGTGCTCACGATAAGCCAGCAGCTGACGCACACCGGAACCGAGAATCAGCAGGACACTTACCAGTACTGCCCCCGCCAGAATCACATATGCCGTGTGCAGGTCGTTTTTTTTGGAATCTGCCACAAGCATGTCCTTTGGTCTGGCATCAATCGGATGAACCGCTGCACCGATGACCGAAAGGAAACCGACAGCCGTTGCCGCCTTCGGTCTCGTCCCGGAAGATGCCGCATCCGGTGTTACCATCCCCTCAGCTGCCTTGTTTTTTCCGCTCCGTAAATCGATGACCTTCGTGAAATCAATTTCCTGCAACGGAAGCGGAAGCTCCTGTGCAAACAGTTTGTGCATGCCTGCAAAACGGGAACCATCGCCAACCAGATAGACATTCCCGACAAATTCCTGTTTGACCTGATTCTGATAATACTCAACCGCCGTGTTTGCAATGCGCAGATGATACCGCAGAGACTCCGCCAGATCCTCATATGCCTCTTCTGCCAGAGCCTGCTGACGCTTCATCTCCTCCTGGTTTCCCATCTCCGGAATCGTCGGACGGTTGTATATCACATTGTGTTCTAAAAGAAAATCAAGTGCTTTCTCCTCATCGTCAATGCCAAGCACCGGATGGTCGATCACTGCCGTGATCGTAGCTCCATAGCCATACGGTGTCACACGCTGAAAGACCAGTTTTTTATTTTCCAGAATACTGATGACCGTTGCCTGTTCTTCCAGCTGCACGACCACAGCATTTTCCAGAAAACTGTCACACAAAAGCTGTACCGTTCCGTTTCCGATATAGTCAAACGTCTCCACCTTAAGCCCTGCCAGCTCGGCAAAGGTCACATAGTTGTTTAAAAGGTTATCCGGAATTGCAACGAGAAGCAGCTTAAGCATCTTCTTTCCGTCTTCTTCCTCCACGTCCATCTTGCTGTAGCTGATGGTGTAATTGCTCACATCCATCGGGAAGTAATCACGGATCTGTGCCTCAATAATTCCCATGATCTTATTGTCCTTGACAAACGGGATCATGACCTCGCGGGTAACGACCTTAGAGGAGGAAAGGGTAAATACCACTTCCTTCTCATGGATATCGTGTCTGCTTAGTTCGGTCTTTAATGCCGATGCAAACGCTTCTTTGTCGCGGATATAGCCATCTTCCACCGCATGTTCCGGGGTGCGGAACGCAAACGCTTTATGTACCGGTGGATTTTTCTTGCGGTAATCGGCCAGTGCGACTTTTGTCCACCATACACCGGCCTCAATACTTACTACTCTTTTGACCATTTTCATTTTCTCCTTATATATTTTCCGAAAGGTTTTCATTGGAAAATGTACAAAAATAATTATGCTTTGTTCATGTTCTCTTCGGGAAGAGACTGTAAGAATTTTGGCGAAAAGTTATGAATGCCTGACGCGACCGGACGACATTCGCCATCCGGGCTCATGTCGTCCTTTCCCGTACATCCGTGTACGGGAATCGCTGGGTGTTGACAAAATTCTAACAGGCTCTAACCCTTGAGAAAAATCACAAATCCTAATTATTTTTCTACATTTTCCATCGTAACGTTGTGGCATAAAAAATTATGCGGTGAAAATGACAGATGTTTAAAATTCGCCACAGGAATAAGAAAAACTTTACTTTTTTTAATTATGCCATACGTAGCAGTTCATGCCATGTTTTAATAAATGCCCATCATGCCGAGATACCAGGTCCAGAAACGGCTGCCCCAGAGTGCGGCGATGAATATGCCTGCCGAAAGGTACGGACCGAGTGCAAGCAGATTGTTTCGCTTGCTTACTTTCATGCGGATGGTATGGATGACGGATCCAAGAATGCATGCAAGAATAAATGCAAAAATAATGTTTTTTGCGCCTAAAAGCAGGCCTGCATATGCCATGAGTTTGATGTCTCCCCCACCGATTGCTTTGCCGGAGGAGAAATAATACAGGCCATACAAAAACAGACTGACAATGACTGCCCCGATGATATGGGACAGGATATGCCGGAAATCATATACGGTCATGAGGATACCGAGCAGTCCCAGAAACAGGTTCTGGGAAACCGGTATCTGATAGGTTCTCTCATCGATGACCGCAATGACAATCAGGGCAGATGTCATGAGGCAATACAGCACACTGCTGAACGTGAAACCGCCCGCCATGAAAACGACCACATACAGCACACCATTTAAAGCCTCGATTAACGGGTACTGTATGGAAATCTTAGCACCACATTGCCGGCATCTGCCCCGAAGAATTATGTAGGAAAATACAGGAACCATGTCCCGCCAGCCCAGCTTACGCCCGCAGTTCATACAGTGCGAAGACTGCACGATATTCTCTTTTTTCGGGATACGAAAGATCAGCACATTTAAGAAACTGCCGATGACGATTCCGTATAAAAATATAACAATATAAAGAAAAATCGTAAGTTGGGTTAGCATTTGTTTCTCCTAATATTATAAAATAAATATTAAAGTTGCGTTACAACAGGATCAAGGAATTTTCCTTCTGTACCCTTTGCATCATTTCCTGTACTATATGCCTGAGTAACAATTGTTTTTGCCTTTGCATCGGCTGAATCTGTATCTGTTGGATTAATAGTAATAACGATTTTTGTAATATTCTTTCCCTTCTTAGATCCCATCTTATTCTTAAGAGCATTTAAATCTTTGTATCCTGTAAGACTGATAATTTCATTATAGACTTCTTTTTCATTTGCATCTGAAGGTTCTGTATACATTGTAATTGTTGTCTCAGCAGTTATTTTTTCTGCTGCGGAAGTATACGCAGTTGTCGCAGCGGTTCCATAACTGTTAATAATCTGATAATCTTTCGATTCCTTAGATTTGTTGATATAAGGAAGTACCTGTGTACCAACAATACCTACCAAAATTGCCATAATTGCGATAACGATAATCAACTCTACGAGAGAGAAACCTTTGTTATCCTTCTTTTCATTCTTTGCTTTCATGTTCTGAAGCAGTTCCATAATTTTCTTCATACCCTTTGTTCTCCTTTTTTGAATATATTTTTATGTATCTATCATCACATGTCTCATGGCAGACATGTAACAACCCTTCTTCTGCCCGCGGTCAGGCTCCGATGCTGTCGTACAGACTGTACATCGGCATCATGATCGCAAGGACGATCGGCACCACAATAACTGCCATCACAATGATGATGAGCGGTTCCATCGCGGCAAGCAGCGCCTCGGTCGCCGATTCCACCTCTTCATCATAATATGCTGCGACTTTGTCGAGCATGTCTTCCATATTACCGGTTTCCTCCCCGATCTCTATCATATGGTAGACCATCGGTGGAAAGACCCCGGAATCTGCCAGCGGCTTCGAGAGCGGGATTCCACGGCTGACCTCTTCGGTCGCATCTTTTAATGCCTGTTTAACCACGGCATTCCCCATCATCTCGGTCACAAGCCCGAGTGCATCCACCAGCTGGACACCGGAACCCATCAGTGTGGACAGGGTTCGCGTCATGCGCGAGGATGCCGTCTTGATGCTGAGCGGACCGACCAGCGGTACCTTTAGAATAAATTTTCCTAATATATGTGCCCCGCCCTCTGTCTTTTTCCACGCATGGATAAATATGGCGATACCGGCGATGATGGCAACAATAAAATACCAGCTGTGCACAAAGAAATCGCTGACTGCCATGACTGCAAGCGTGATGCCCGGCAGTTTTCCGCCGACTTCGTCAAACTGGGAAGTAAAGGTAGGCACAATCTTAATCATCATGATGGCTACAACAACGATAATAACAAGAATCAGGATGACCGGATAAATCGCCGACTTGATGATCAGCCCCTTCAGATGGGCTTCTTTTTCAAACTGGCTTCCCACACGGCTGAATGCTTTATCCAGTCCACCGGAGGACTCCCCGGCGGCAACCATCTGCACCATGAGGTTTGGAAAAATCTTCGGGTGCTCCGCCATCGCAACAGCGAGGGTCTCCCCGCGCTGTACGGAATCCCGTACTTCTGCGATTGCGTTGGCAAACTGTTTGTTCTCGGTCTGCTCGGATAGCATGTCGAGTGCCTCGACGACGGTCACACCGGCATTTAATACACTCTCAAACTGGCGGCAGAATACGCTCATTTCGCGGACGCTGACGGCTTTTCCGATATGGATTTCGAGATCTTTGTTAAATGCGTTGGCTCTTGCGATGGAAACGATGGTGTTGCCGCCGGATTTGAGTTCTGCCGAAGCAACTTCCATGTTCACGGCCTCGATGGTGCCGGTTTTTGGTTTTCCATCGGCCCCGACCACTTCGTATTTATAACTTGCCATGTCTTAACTCCTTTTTAAAACAGCTTCTGCTGCATGTTTCCTGTATCCTGTGCATACTCTACGGCATTTGCCGCATCGATTTTGTGTTTCAGGTACAGGCTGAATAAGGAATCATCCATCGTCTGCATGCCAATCTTCTTACTTGTCTGCATGATGGATGGAATCTGGTGTGCCTTATCCTCCCGGATCAGATTTTTGATCGCCGGGGTACCGAGCATGACTTCAAATGCCGCCACACGGGATTTCCCGTCGATCGTCGGCAGAAGCTGCTGGGAAATTACCGCCTCAAGAACCGATGCCAGCTGCGAGCGGATCTGGTTCTGCTGGTGCGGTGGGAACACATCGACAATACGCTCAATGGTAGGTGCCGCACCGATGGTATGCAGGGTGGAGAATACCAGATGTCCGGTTTCTGCTGCCGTGATGGCAGTGGAAATCGTATCAAAGTCACGCATCTCCCCCACAAGGATGATATCCGGATCCTCACGGAGTGCCGCACGGAGCGCATTTCCATAGGAATCGGTATCCAGCCCGATCTCCCTTTGGTTTACGATGGACCGGTTATGCTTATGTAAATACTCGATCGGATCTTCGAGTGTAATGATATGTTCGTTCCGTTCTTTATTGATGACATCGATCAAAGATGCCAGTGTGGTGGATTTACCGCTTCCGGTCGGTCCCGTGACAAGGACAAGCCCACGCTTTTTCTTTGTCAGCCCAAGGACCGCTTCCGGCACCCCGAGGTCCTCCGGTGTCGGGATATCGCTTGCCACGATACGCAGTACAGCGGCATAGGAACCTCTCTGGTGGAAAGCGTTGACACGGAACCGTCCCACACGCGTATCCGTGTAGGCAAAGTCCACTTCCCCTGTGGCTTCCATGGTTTTTTTCTGTTTTTCGTTAAACATGGATTCCACCAGTTCTTTGGTCATCGCCGGTGTCAGTTTCTCAAATCCGTCCATTTCATAAAGTGTTCCGCTGATCCTGCACTTCGGCCGTACCCCCACGGTAATATGTAAGTCGGACGCATGATGTGCTTTTGCTATCGAAAGAAGCGTATACATTGACAATTCCATCTGTTTTGCTGCCTTCCCTTCCCTTTTTATTTAATCATCTTCGTCATCATATGCCACACGCTGCACTTCCTCGACGGTAGTGATTCCACGCAGTGCGTAATCAATGGCACTCATGCGGAGTGTTTTCATGCCATGTGTTAATGCGATCTCCTCGAGCACGTCCGCATTCTCCCCACGGTTGATCGCCTGCCGCAGGTCTGCCGTGACCGGCATGATCTCATAAATACCGATTCTTCCATAGTATCCGGTTCCGCCGCAACGGACACACTCTTTGTGCCCCGGTGTGCGGACATTGATCCGTCTGGCTGGATCCTTTATGCCGAGTATTTTTTTCTCCCCTGCGGTTGCCTCCCGGACAATTCCGCATGCCGGACAAACCCGGCGCACCAGACGCTGGGCGATTACCCCGACCACGGAATCCGCAATCAGGTAGTTTTCCACTCCCATATCTGCCAGACGGGTGATGGTATTTGCCGAACTGTTTGTATGTAAGGTGCTGACCACCAGATGTCCGGTGATGGACGCCTTTACCGCAATCTCTGCGGTCTCCTGGTCACGGATCTCCCCGATCATAATGATGTCCGGGTCCTGACGCAGGATGGAACGCAGTGCCGAGGAAAAGGTTAGTCCCGCCTTTTCGTTTACCTGTACCTGATTAACCCCGTTTAAGTTCGCCTCAACCGGATCTTCTACCGTGATGATATTGACGCCTTCTACGTTTAATTCATTTAATGCGGTATATAATGTTGTGGACTTACCGCTTCCGGTCGGTCCCGTGACGAGAATAAGCCCGTTCGGATGGCTTAGGATATGATCAAATTTTTTTAATTCGTCCTCCGGGAATCCCAGATCCCGCTTGTCCAGAGTCAGTGCTTTTTTCTGTGCGAGACGCATAACGACCTTTTCCCCATAGACGGTCGGAAGCACGGACACACGGATGTCATATTCCTGCCGGTCCACAATGCTGGTCGCACGGCCGTCCTGTGGGCGGCGCTTTTCGGAAATGTCAAGTCCGCTGACAATTTTAATTCTTGCAATCAGTGCTGCATGCAGGCTGATGTCGTGCCGCATGGCTTCATGCAACACGCCATCCACACGGAACCGGATCCGCACCTGGTTTTCCATCGGCTCGATATGGATATCGCTGGCTCTCTTATGGACTGCCTGCTCGATGATCTGTCCTAACAGTTTGACAATCGGTGCCTGCTGGACATTGTTCTCATCGTTTCCACTCCCGGGGTCTAAGGCTGCCCTGGCTTTTGCCTGTTCCTGCTTTTCCCTCGTATACTGTTCTGCCACACGCAGGGCTTCTGCATTTCCATAGTAGCGGTCGATGGCTGCCGCAATATCACTCGGGGTCGCCGCAAAACGCTCCACCTGACACCCGGTAATGATGGAAACATCGTCCATCGCCCGGATATCCAGCGGATCACTCATTGCCACACACAAAAGATTGGGATTTTTTTCATTGAACTTAAACGGGATCAGATTATACTTCCGCAGCACTGCCTCGTCCAAAAGCCGGATGATTTCCTCCGGGATGCGCAGGGTCGACAGATCGACACTCTGTATTTTCAGCTGTGCCTTCAGTGCCTCTACGATCTGTTTTTCGTCTGTAAACCCCAGATCTATCAGTACCACTCCGAGACGCTCTCCCTGTTTTTCTGTTTTCTGGATCTGTAACGCTTTTACCAGCTGATCCTGCGAAATGACTCCTGCATCCACAAGCAGATCGCCCAGTCGCTTCTTCCGGGCAAACCCTACCAACTTATCCATGTAATACTCCCACTACGTTAAACATTTATTATTTTCGAATAATTTCGAGCAATTAATGATTATTATAACCTTTTTTATTCTCTATTGCAATCCTTTTTCATGTATAAAATATAACTTTATTGCATTTTACCGTTTCTTTTTTTGTGCAAATTTCACATCTAGGTCTTTTGTCCTATTTTATTTGCCGTCATTTCCTCCACAAAAATGCCATATCCTTTCGTTGGATCGTTAACAAGCACATGGGTCACGGCACCGATCAGTTTTCCATCCTGCAGGATCGGGCTTCCGGACAGTCCCTGCACGATTCCGCCGGTCAGCTTCAGCAGGTTCTCATCCTCCACATGAAAACGGATTCCCTTATTTTTATCTCCCGGTGTATAATCAAGATCATCAATTACGATGCGATACGACTGCAGTTCCCCGGACGCATCCGACAGAATTACCGCATCCTTTGTCTGAATCTCCTGTTTGTAACCAACCGGACACAACAGACTTTCGTTTTTCTTTTCTTCCCGGAAGTTTTTCGTCAACGTGCCATAGATACCGATTTGTGTATTGCTGGACACTTCTCCGATCTGGTTGTCTTTCCCATAATAGACAACTCCCTCCAGCTCTCCCGGTGTTCCCCGGACACCTTTTTTGATACCGAGCACCTGTGCTTTGTACAGCCGGCCGTCTGACAGGCGGAGCAGGTCTTTGGTCTGTCCGTTTCCGATTCCGTGTCCCAGTGCCCCGAAGTTTCCGTCCTGATCAAAATAGGTCAGTGTGCCGATCCCTGCCATGTCATCTTTCACCCAGAGTCCCAGACGATAGCCTTTGTGTTCTGCTGCCTCAACCGGCTCCACCGATACCTGAATCTGCTCGGCTCCGCGCCACAGGGTCAGCACCACCGGTTGTTCACCGTACTGATTGATCCGCTCTATCAGTTCTTCTTTTTTCGTGACCGCTTTTCCATTTACAGCAGTAATATAATCCCCCGGAAATACAATGTGTTCTGCCGGCTGCCGGCTGCTTCCGTCCACAGTTTCCACCGGGCCGGATCCCAGCACCAGTACTCCCTGGGCAGCCCCGTAAATGCCCACCACCTGTCCGCTCACGTATAAAGATTTTCCGTTCACCACGGAAACCTGCACCTCTTTCATAGGAAGGATGCCAAACAGATAGCAGGTCAGTGTATATTCCCCCTGCTTCAGCTGGCTGCACGTTTCCACTGCCCGTTCCTGCTTCATTGCCTGAAACGTCCGCTCCCCGATCTGTGCCATAACGGATTGCGGTTTTGTGGACATTGCCAGTGTGACCGGAATTTTTTTGTCCAGTTCCAGTTTCTGCCCCTCCTGCACGTATACATGATCGGGAATGGCATGTATCATGGTGGCATAGGCAAAGCAGCACAGCGCCAGAACATAAATACAGATAATATTTTTGAATATACGCATATAAAAAGACCGCATGCCAAAGGTTCTCCTATCTTCTCGGATACCTTTAGTATGCGGACTTTGGTCTTATCTATTCGTATTTTTCTGCCAGACGTTTCATCTCGCGTGCGTTTTGTAAAACCGTATCCGTGATCTCCACGCCGCCAAGCATCCGCGCCAGTTCCTCGATACTTTCCTCTTCCCGCAGCGGATGAATCCGGGAAACCGTGGACGCACGCTCCACCGATTTTTCAATCAGGAAATGGGCATCTGCCATGGCAGCAATCTGCGGCAGATGAGTGATGCAGATGATCTGGTGCGTCTTTGCCAGCAGTTTCATCTTCTGCGATACCATCTGTGCCGTACGCCCGCTGATTCCACTGTCAATCTCATCAAAGATCAACGTCGGAATCTCATCCGTATCCGCCATGACGGTCTTGACCGCGAGCGCAATACGGGAAAGTTCTCCGCCGGAAGCGACCTTTCCCAGAGGCTTTAACGGTTCTCCCGGATTGGTGGAGATCATAAATTCTGCCTCATCCCAGCCTCCAGCACTGTACTCCGTCTTCCGAAATTCCATCGTAAACTGCACATCTAAAAAATTCAGATCTTCAAGTGCCTGTGCAATCGCTTTCGTCAATCCCTTTGCCGCTTTCTTCCGGATTTCGGAAACCTCTGCACACAGTCCGTCCAATTCTTCTTTCTTCCGGTTCATGGAAGTTAAAAGATCATTTAAGTATTTATCATAATCCTGTAATACGGCAATACGCTTTGTTTTTTCTTCCGCTGACTGCAGAATCTCTTCCATCGTATTTCCATACTTGGATTTCAGGTGATTGATCTCATCAAGCCTCTTTTCGGTCTGATAAAAGACTTCGTCATCAAATTCCTCCCCCGACAGGTAGGAAGAAATCTCATGATTGAAATCGCTCAGCAGATTATCAATATCGGTAAGCATCTGTTCCATCTGCGCAATGCGCTCCTCATATGCCGAAACCGAACTGACTTCCCGCAGGGCACGGCTGATAAGTTCCGATGCATTCTCTCCGGTACCGCCGTCTCCCCCGGTAGCTGCACCGGCAGCCGATATGGCATCCATGATCTTTTTTGCGTTTGCAAATCTGCGATACTGTTCTTCCAGCCGGGTATCCTCCCCGACGGAAAGCTGTGCCTCTTCGATTTCCTTTACTTCATACGCAAGAAACGACAACTCTCTGGCGCGCTCCTCGGTATCCAAAGACGAGGACTCCCACTCTTTTTTCAGTTTCCGGTATTCCTGATAACAGGCGGCAAGGCGCTCCTTTTTTTCTCCCAGCGCGTCTTTTGCATAGGCATCGAGGATTTCCAGATGTTTCTTTTTGGAAAGAAGGGACTGGTGCTCATGCTGTCCGTGAATATCGATGAGCAAAGACGCCACCTCTTTTAACCGGGAAGCAGACACTGCTTCTCCATTGATCCGCGCAATTGCCCTTCCGGAAGTTATCTTACGACTTAATATTACTGTTTCATCCTCTGTTTCTATGCCCAGTTGCCGGATCGCATCCAGAACCTTTGGGTTTTCAACCGAAAAGACCAGCTCCACAAGTGCGGTCTCTTCGTTATCCCGGAGCAGTTCCTTTGGAACCTTCTCTCCGAGTGCCAGTGCAACCGAACCAATGATGATGGATTTACCGGCACCGGTCTCTCCTGTCAAAATGTTAAGTCCTTCTTTAAATTCTACCTCTGTTTCTGTAATAAGAGCGAGGTTCTTCACATGTAGATTTTGTAACATACATTCTCCTTCTACTTTTCCGAAGCATTTTTATTACTGTTCTACAATTTTCCGAAGCTTTTTCATGATGTGCACCGCGTCATCGGACGTACGGATCACACACAGAATCGTGTCGTCTCCCGCAAGTGAGCCGACAATCTCCTGCATACGCATGGCATCTACTGCAGCCGCAACGGCTCCCGCCATACCGGACACGGTTTTGATCACAACAATATTTTCCGCTGCATCCACGGACAAAAATCCTTCCCTGAGAACCCTTGCATATTTTTCCATCATATTGGAATCCGCGTCCGTAATCACCGCATATTTTTGTCTGCCGTTGTCGGTCGAAATCTTTGTCAGCTTCAGTTCACGGATATCACGGGATACGGTTGCCTGGGTAACCTGAAACCCTTCTTTTTCGAGATATGCGGACAATTCTTCCTGTGTTTCCACATCATTTTTCTGAATCAATTCGAGTATCTTTGCCTGTCGTGTTGTTTTCATATGTCCTCCTTTGCGTCCTACGGTCTCATCTTTTTCCTCAGTATTTCCAGGAAACTCTGGTTACTGATTTTGCAGATCCAGATGGTACTTTGTGCCTGTGCAATCCGCACACGGTCTCCCACGTGCAGATGCTCCGGTGTGTCCCCGTCAAAGCTGACACATGCCGTCTCGTCCTTTTGAAACCGTCTGCTTCCCATCTTAATCTCCACAACATCCTCCGCTCCAAACACAATGCTTTTGGAGTTTAAGTCATGTGCATTGATCGGTGTCAGAAGAAGTACCCTTGCTTTCGGGTCCACGATCGGACCTCCGGTGGAAAGATTATACCCCGTGGAACCGGTCGGTGTCGCAACAATCACGCCATCTGCGTGGTAAGTTGTCAGATATTCCCCATTGACATACACATTTAAAAGCAGCATGGACAGATCCCCGGACCAGTGGATCACGACATCATTCAATGCCATATGTGCGCCGTTTCCGCCAATTTTTTCGCCGGTCAAAACAATCCGCTCTTCCATGATGCAATCATCCTGCATCAGACAGTCGATGGCATGAAATACGGTAGCTTCCTCAAGCTCACACAGATACCCCAGTGTCCCAAGGTTGACACCGATCAGCGGAATCTGCAGCGCCTCCACCTTGGTTGCTGCGCGGATTAACGTGCCGTCTCCGCCGAGAACAAGGATACATTCCGTGTCTGCCGGAATCTCGGAAAGTGCAAAATCTTTCTGGTTATCATCCTCCACATTGCTGACACAGATTGCAGCACTGCCGCCCTTTTGTTGTATGTACGAGACAATTTCGTTTGAGAGTGTCAGATCACGATCTTTGTACCGGTTCGTGATCAGCATAAATTTACGCATCTACTTATCCAATTCTCCGTGTGCTGCTTCCACAACTGCGTGAATATCCACGGATTCCTCCTTTATTGCTTCGTCCGATTTTTCAATATGCACGAGATACTCGATGTTTCCCTCCGGTCCCTTGATCGGTGAGTATTCCAAATGGTGTACCGAAAATCCGTTTTCCAGTGCAAAGGTAATGATCCTCTCGATCACTTCCTCGTGAACGGCCTTATCACGTACCACGCCTTTCTTTCCCACTTTTTCCCGTCCGGCTTCAAACTGTGGTTTGATCAGACACACCATCTGTCCGCCGTCCTTTAACAGTGCATATGCCGCCGGGAGCACTTTGGTCAGGGAAATAAATGAGACATCCACCGAAGCAAAATCGAGCACATCATCGATATCTTCCGGTGTGACATAGCGGATGTTTGTTTTTTCCATACAGACAACCCTTGGGTCCTGGCGCAGTTTCCATGCAAACTGGCCATATCCCACATCGACGGAATACACTTTCTTTGCCCCGTTTTGCAGCATGCAGTCGGTAAACCCGCCCGTCGAAGCACCGATGTCCATGCACACCATGCCATCTAAGGAAATGGAAAAATGTGTCATCGCTTTTTCCAGTTTCAGACCGCCGCGGCTGACATATTTCAATGTATTTCCGTGGATCTCAATCGGAGCATCCTCTGCAAAAGTGCTTCCCGCCTTATCCTCCCGGTTATTGTTGACAAATACATTGCCTTCCATAATCATGGTCTTTGCCTTTTCCCGCGATGGTGCCAGACCACGTTTTACAAGAAGTACATCCAATCGTTCTTTCATAATTCCTCCGGTAATTCTGCTAATATTTTTTCCGTCACGGAATCTGCATCCAGTCCCAGTGCTTTTTTTAATTCGCCAACACTTCCATGTTCCACAAAGCAGTCAGGAATTGCAATCCTGAGGACCTTTGTATGCAGTGCTTCCTCCTCCAGAAATGCAGCCACATGCTCTCCAAATCCCCCGCTTGCCACGTTCTCTTCCATCGTCACAAGAAGCGGATGGGATTCTGCCAGTTTCCGCAGGCAGTTTTTATCCAGTGGCATGGCAAATCTTGCATTTACCACCGTTGTCGGGATTCCTTTTTCTGCCAGTTTTTTTCTTACCTGCCAGGCGGTTTCCACCATCGAACCGATTGCAAAAAGTGCAACCTCTGTACCCTCGGCGAGTACTTCCGCACAGCCTTTTTGAATCGGTGCCCGCTGATCTTTCCAGAGATCGCAGGCTTCTCCGCGCGGATAACGGATCGCCACCGGTTCCTCTGCAACAATCGCATACTTGAGCATATCGGAAAGCTCCCATTTGTTTTTCGGAGCCATAACTGTCAGGTTCGGAATACTTGACAGATACGACAGGTCAAAAATTCCCTGATGCGTGGCGCCATCCTTTCCAACTAATCCTGCACGGTCTACGGCAAACACAACCGGGAGATTCTGTGCACACACATCATGTAATACCTGGTCATAGGCACGCTGTAAAAAAGAAGAATACACCGCAAATACCGGTTTGAGTCCCGCCTTTGCCATACCGGCCGCAAACGTCACCGCATGCTCCTCTGCAATTCCCACATCAAAAAAACGTTCCGGGAAAAGATTTTTAAATCTCTTTAAACCGGTTCCGTCTGCCATCGCTGCGGTAATCGCAACCACCTTCGGCTCCCGCTCCCCCATTTTGCGCATGACGGTGGAAAACACATCCGTGTAATGCGCTTTTTCCTGATGATACAGCGGAACACCGGTGTCAATGTCAAACGGTCCCGTTCCATGGAAGCGCGCCGGATGACGCTCGGCAGGAAGATATCCCTCTCCCTTTACCGTGCGTACATGAACCAGCACCGGACCGCGCACACGCTTTGCTTCCGCAAGCACTTTTCGGATTTCTTTTATGTTGGTGCCATCCACCGGGCCTAAATATGTGATACCCATATTTTCAAAAAACATTCCCGGAACAAACAGCTGTTTGATACCGCTTTTGGCGTTGCGGATCCGTTTGACCATCCGCTCCCCCACAACCGGAATCCGGTTTAGGGAATTTGTCACACCGTCTTTTAAATCCAGATAGGCATCCGAGGTGCGAAAGGAATTCAGATACTGGTTCATTCCTCCCACATTTTCGGAGATCGACATCTGGTTATCATTTAACACAATAATAAAATTGGTTTTCATGCGCGAAGCATTGTTCATTGCTTCGTATGCCATACCGCCGGTCAGTGCCCCGTCTCCGATCACAGAGACCACATAATAATTGTCACCGGTCAGTTCCCTTGCCTGCGCCATGCCAAGTCCTGCGGAAATAGACGTGGAGCTGTGCCCGGTATTGAATGCATCCGCCGGGTCTTCCTGTGTCTTTGGAAAGCCGCTCATCCCGCCATACTGCCGTAAAGTGGCAAACCCGGATTTACGCCCGGTTAAAATCTTGTGCGTGTAGGACTGATGTCCGACATCCCAGATAATCCGGTCTCTCGTCAGGTCAAATGACAGATGAAGCGCCATCGTCAGTTCAATCACACCCAGATTCGATGCCAGATGTCCTCCGGTTTTTGCAATATTTTCCACCAGAAAATCACGGATTTCTTCCTGTAGCTCCTCCAGTTCTTCCTCGTTTAGTTGTTTGATATCATTTACTTTTTTTATCCGATCTAAAACCATGTTGCCCTCGAAAAATTAATGATCCCTGTTGATCAAATAGAAAAACAGGTCATGCAGAAACGTATGCTCTCCTTCAAATTCATCCAGTATCTTTATTGCTTCCCCGGAAAGCCTCTCTACATCCTTTTTTGCCTGCTCCAGCCCCTCAAATGTCACATAGGTTGCCTTCTCATTTTCCGCATCACTGCCGATCGGTTTACCGAGTTTTTCAAAAGATCCCGTGACATCGAGAATATCATCCTGAATCTGAAAGGCAAGTCCCAGCTTTGCTCCGGCTTCCTGCATACGCGCAACCGACACTTCATCCGCGCCTGCCAAAATGGCTCCGATCATAAGCGATGCTTCAATCAGCGCTCCGGTTTTTAACCGGTAGATAAAGTCCAGCCGGTTACGGTCGATGGTCTGTCCGGTTTTCTCACTCTCCACATCCACCACCTGGCCGCCGATCATTCCGTATATACCCGCTTTTTGTGCCAGCACGGAAAAAGCCCTGACAATTCTCCAGTCTCCTTCGTTTCTGGTCAGCGCTGCTGCCACGGTCTCAAACGCATAATTTAAAAGCGCATCCCCCGCAAGAATTGCCATTGCTTCCCCGTATACCGCGTGGGTTGTCTTTTTCCCACGCCGGTATTCGTCGTTATCCATAGCCGGAAGATCATCATGGATCAGTGAATAGGTGTGGATCATCTCAATCGCCGCCATAAAATCATCAATTGCCGGATTCGTTCCGTCAAACATCTGGTAAGATGCTTCCATGAGCATCGGCCGCAGACGCTTTCCGCCTGCAAAAACACTGTATTCCATGGCATCGAGCACGGTCTGCTGAAACCCCTTTTCCTGTGGCAGAAACGGTGCGATCCGTGCTTCAATGTCTGCCGCCCTGCGTTTTATTTCCTGTCTGATCTCCATCAGAATTCCTCCAATTTTCCATCCTGGTTCAGTACAAGCATTGCCTTTTCTATCGTATCCAAAGACTGGCCGGCTGCTTTGATCTGTTCCAGTCCCTCCTTGTATAGGGCAAACGAACGGTCTAACGTTACGTTTTCGTCTTCCATCGCATCAAGTATGGAATCGATCTTTGCAAACCGTTCCTCCAGTCCCGGTTCTTTTTTTTCTAATTCATCACTCATTTTTTACTCCTTCGGCTGCCTGAATTTCTGTCACTGCTGCCGTCAGTGTGCCATCCAGCAAATGGATCTGCACGGTATCTTTTTTCCTGATCTGGTGGATGCTCCGCAGTGCCTGATGGTTCCCATCCTCCACGAATGCATACCCTCCACTGAGTTTCTTTACCGGGGAATAGCTCTCCAGCGTGCCTGCCAGAAGTGCCAGACGGTGTCTGCGCTCACGCAGCAGTTCCTCCATGCGTCCGGTCAGTTTCTCTTCATACTCTGCCACTCTTCGCCGGTTTTCATTCATCCGCTGCTGAGGGCTGAGATAGTGCAGGCGCATCCTCTGGTGCTCCAGGCGGTTTCTTGCCACGGTTACTTTCCTTTGGAGTTCTTTGTCCATCTGCTGCCGCATGCCAAGCAGTTCCTGCATTGCCTGCCGGTAATCAAACACCGCCAGCTCCGCTGCTGCAGACGGAGTCGGTGCCCGCAGGTCTGCGACATAATCTGCAATCGTAAAGTCCGTCTGATGACCAACGGCAGAGATCACCGGAATCCGGCAGTCAAAAATGGCCCGTGCCACCATTTCTTCGTTAAATGCCCACAGATCCTCTATGGATCCACCGCCCCGTCCGACAATGATTACATCCACGCCGATCTGTTCAAGTGCATGAATTCCATGGACAATTGATGCTGCCGCACCCTCTCCCTGCACCAGGGCCGGGCAGAGAATCAGCTGCACATACGGGTTCCTGCGCCCTGCAATATTGCGGATATCCTGAATCGCTGCCCCGGTCTCTGCCGTAACAATCCCCACGGTTTTTGCATAGGTGGGAATGGGCTGTTTGTATTCCTCCGCAAACATTCCCATCTCTTCAAGCTCCCGCTTTAACGCTTCAAATTTCAGATACAGATTTCCCTCTCCGTCCCGTTCAATCGTCCGTGCATAGATCTGGTATCTGCCATCTCTTTCATACACTTCCACGGATCCGGTCACAACCACGCGGTCGCCCTCTTTCATCTGGAATTTTAATCCTTCCCTGCGGCTTCCTGCAAACATGATCGCGTTTATCGTTCCGTCTGCATCTTTCATTGTAAAATAAATATGCCCGCTGGAGTGATACTTACAGTTAGATACCTCTCCCTTGATGCTGATATGGTGCAGCATAAAGTCCTGAGCGAACATATTTTTAATGTATTTATTTACCTGCCCTACCGAATATACATGTTTCATCATTCTGCAAACTTTGCAAGAATTCCATTGACAAATGCCGGTGACTCATTGGTTCCGTATTGTTTTGCCAGTTCCACAGCCTCATTGACCGCAACCTTAAACGGAATCTCATCATCATAACGGATCTCATATACCGCCAGACGGATCAGTGCCAGATCTACTTTGCCCATACGGGTTGTCTTCCAGCCTTTTGCGACTTCGTTGATTGCCTCGTCAATTTCTGACAGATGGTTATAGATATCCCGATAGCGCTCTGCGATATACTGGAAATCCTTGTCTGTCACATGGTCAACTTCCTCGCCAAATAATACCAGCTGTTCTGACAGTTCTCCCGCGTCAAAAAATTCTACACGGAAAAGCATCTTAAATACATTTTCTCTTAACTCTCTTCTTGTCATCTTCTCTCCTCGCTTAAAAATAAAGGATGTCTTTCGTTCAGACATCCTTTATTATACCATATTCTGTTTCGAATACAAAGATTTAATTGTCAGTTCCCATATCAACACTTGCAATACGGACATTGACAACAGCGACTGTCAGGCCTGTCATATTCTCAATGGCAGCCTTTACTTTATCCTGTACCTTGGCAGAGACTTCCGGAATGCTGTAACCATATGCAATGTTGATGGCAACATCAACCTTTACTTCGTTGTCCATAATTTCAATCATGATTCCCTTAGAAAGGTTCTTCATGCCGAGCTTGCTGACAATTTCGTTTGTGATGTTTCCCGCCATGGAACTGACGCCATCTACTTCTGTTGCTGCAAGTCCTGCAATGATCGCAACGACTTCATCTGCGATACGGACATCCCCGATGGGATCTGATTTTATCTGAACTGTTTTTCTGCTATCAGCCATAATACAATTGCCTCCTCAGTATTTTATCTTTGCTTATTATAACAGACTCTGTATTATTTGGAAAGCATAAAATTATACAACCTGCCCCTTGGATACATATACCTGATACGACTCATTTCCGGTCAGTGACTTGCCCTCTGTGACACGTACATTCTTGTCGGTAATCACGTATTCCACGCTTGCATTATCTTCCACTACGGTATCCTGCATCAGCACACAGTTTTTCACTTTTGCGCCTTTTCCAACGTGAACGCCTCGAAACAGGACGCTGTTTTCGACTTCTCCCTCGATCACACAGCCATCGGCAACCATAACATTCTTTGCTTTGGAACCGTTGATATAACGGGTCGGGTTATCGTCACGGATCTTGGTGTAAATCTGATTTGGAGAAAACAGTGCATTTAAGTTTTCTTCCTGTAACAGACGCATATTTTCTTCAAAATAACTCTGGGTATCATGGATATTGACCACATAGCCATCGTAGCAGAACCCGCGGATATCCAGCCGGTCAATCTGCTTGTCCAAAAGGTCACGTACAAAGTAAGTATGCCCATGTACATACGCATCATCTATCATATTGATCAAAAACTCGCGTTCTACCACATAAATATTCATGCTGAAATTCATCTCCCCCTCTTCGGTCGGGTTGATGTAAATCTTGCTGACGCGGTCTCCGTTCATGCCGAGTGCATAGTACAGATCCATGCGGTCCCTGCTCTGACGGATAAATGCCTTCGGAATTTCCTGCTTGCGGTACATCATGGTCACATCCGCACCACTCTTGATATGCGCATCTAAAAGTTCATTAAAATCAAAATTGATGGCAATATTTGCATCGGTCATAATGACATATTTCTGTGGCTGCTTTAACAGATATCCGCGCAGACTCTCAAGTGCCTCGATGCGTCCCTCGAATACCTTTACCTGTTTCTGTGCGAACGGAGGAACAATATTCAGGCCTCCGTTTTTGCGGACCAGATCCCACTCACGGCCGGCGCCGAGATGATCCAGCAGGGAATGGTAATTTTTTCTTACGATAATGGAAATATTGTCAATTCCGCTATGTACCATGCTGGAAAGAATAAAATCGCACATGCGGTATCTGCTGGCAAATGGAATGGATGCCATGAGGCGCTCCGAAGCCAGCTCCGGCACCATTGCATCATAGCTGTTCGGGAAAATAATTCCCAATGCCTCTGTCTTTGAATTTAACATTGCTCCTCACCCTCCTTCACATCTTCATAAATCATAGCGCTCGGACCAATTTTGGCGCCTTTTCCGATCGTCACATCCGCTGCAATTGTGGCAACTTCTCCGACACCTTCTCCTTCTGGCTTAGCTCCCACAACGGCATCTTCTTCTACGGTTGCATTTTCTGCAATGATACAGTGTCTGACAACTGCACCTGCCTTAATGGTGGAATGTCCCATCACAACCGCATCCTCTACGATAGCACCTTCCTCCACGGTAACACCCGAAAACAGAATCGAATGTCTGACCGTTCCCTTGATATTACATCCATCGGTAATCAGACAGTTATCCAACACAGCATTCTCTCCGATTCTGTGACCGGTCATACCACTGTTTCGGCTGTAAATCTTCCAGTTTTCATCAAACAGATTGATTCCACTGTGCTCCGGATCAAGCACTTCCATATTTGCCTCCCACAGAGACGGAATCGTTCCTACATCCTTCCAGTATCCGTTGAAATGATAGGCATACATCTTTCTTCCGTCACGCAACAGATTTGGAATAATATTGTTTCCGAAATCGTTCTCTGAATTTGGATCTGCTTCGTCCTCAATCAGATATTTTTTTAAAATATCCCAGTTGAATATGTAGATTCCCATGGACGCAAGATTGGATTTCGGCTCCTTTGGTTTCTCCTGGAATTCCGTAATCTTATCATCCTCGTCTGCTACCATCAGACCAAAACGGGATGCATCCTCCCACGGTACTTCCATGACTGCGACCGAAAATTCTGCTCCCTTCTTCTTATGGAATTCAAGAAAATCACTGTAATCCTGTTTGCAGATCTGGTCTCCCGAGAGAATAATTACATACTGCGGATCATAGCGTTCAATAAAAGCAATATTCTGATAAATAGCATTTGCCGTGCCTTTGTACCAGTCAGACCCCGATGCTTTCTGGTACGGCGGAAGCACATGCACACCTCCGTAAAGACGGTCCAGATCCCACGGCTGGCCATTTCCAATATACTCGTTTAATACAAACGGCTGATACTGGGTCAGAATACCCACCGTATCAATTCCTGAATTTACGCAGTTCGACAGCGGAAAATCAATGATACGGTACTTTCCCCCAAACGGAACTGCAGGCTTTGCAAGCTTCTGTGTCAGTGCATATAATCTGGACCCCTGGCCTCCGGCAAGCAACATCGCAACTAGTTCTTTTGCCATATAAGTATCCCCCTTCTGTTCATAATAAATTACACTTATTATGGTATCATAAAAGGTGGATAATTCCTAGCACTTTTGGCTCTTTTCGTTTTTTTTAGCAAAAACTTTTGTACTATGATATAATAAGAGAAACAAATCATAACGGAATCAGGAGGAAATCCCATTGAAACGATTACACTTCACCAGATGCAGGACTTCTTTGCTTGCTGTTTTACTCGCTTTTTCCGTAGCTTTTGTACCTGTACCATCCATTTCTGATACAAGTTCCAATTCTGCAGCACTCCTTACGACTGCACAAGCTGCCAAAAAGAACACCAAAAACAGTTTTTCACTCAATGAAGTACCAAAATACAACGGAAAAGCTTCTGTTGTTGTACACGGCAACCAGCCCTATTTTACTTCGCGGGAAAAGCAAAACACCAAAAGTTTTGAGTCGTATCATAAACTTGATAAACTCGGACGCTGCGGTGTCGCCTATGCCAATATAAGCATTGATACCATGCCGACTGAAAAGCGCGGGGAAATCGGACAGATCCGGCCTTCTGGCTGGCATACGGTCAAATACAGCGGCGTGGTAGACGGAAACTATCTGTACAACCGCTGCCATCTGATCGCTTACTGTCTTACAGCTGAAAATGCCAACAAAAAGAATCTGATTACCGGTACCCGTTATCTGAACAACGAAGGCATGCTGCCTTATGAGACAAAGACGGCCCAGTATATCGACAAAACCAAAAACCATGTTTTATACCGTGTGACACCGGTTTTTAAAGGCAGTGATTTAGTTGCCTCCGGTGTACTGATGGAAGCCTACTCTGTAGAGGATCAGGGAAAGGGAATCTCTTTTTGTGTGTACTGCTACAATGTACAGCCAGGTGTTGCCATAGATTATGCCACCGGTGACAGTCATCTGAGTGGAAAAAATAACCAGAATTCCCATAAAAGTTCTGCAAAGGAACACGCATCCGCGGTCTATATTTTAAATACCAACACCAAAAAATTCCACAAACCGGACTGTTATTCGGTAAAGCAGATGCGCAGTAAAAACCGAAAAAAATACAAGGGGCTCCGCAAGAAATTGATCAAAGACGGATATTCCCCTTGTAAAAACTGCAACCCATAACGGCTGCCGGTATTTTGACAACTATACTTCAAACGTATTCAGCCTTGCGGCAAGTTCGTGGGAACCTGCTGTAAGTCCTGATATATCATTTTCCACCTCATTCATATGTGCTGCCAGTTCCTGTGTCGTTGCCGTAACCTGCTGGCTTGCGGCTGCGGTGCTTTGTGCACTTCCTTCTATCTTTTCCACCTGCTCCGATACGGAATGGATCTCTGACATGGTCTGTAAAACGATGGATGAAATCCGGGCTACTTTTTCATTCGTCTCGGAAATGCCATCTTCAATCAGGGAAAAGGAAGTAATCACTTCGCTGGTATCATCAATATTTGTCTGATTGCTGTTTACAACCAGATCAATACATTTTGCGCACTCTTCGAATCCGTTGACAAGTGATGTGATAATGGTTTTGATGCGCTCCAGCTCATTGGATGTATTCTCAGACAATCCTTTGATGCTTTCTGCAACAACGGCAAACCCTTTTCCGGCTTCCCCTGCCCGAGCTGCTTCAATGGATGCATTCAGGGCAAGCAGGTTTGTTTCGGATGCGATTTCTTCAATACTGGAGAGAATTTCTGACATTTTTTCGATCGTCTGGTTCGTTTCTGCAATCCGGGAAGCAATGGTGGAAACATTATCGGTCATCTGTGCACTTCCCTTTGACATTGCCTCTATATGGTGTTTCATATTACCGGAATTTTCGCGCAATGTCTCTGTACATTGATTGATATTCTCTGTTGCAGAAGCTATTTCATCCTCCCCACTCTGGATATCCGTAATGGTTTTATGCATCTGTCCGATTGCTTCTGCCTGATGGGTTGCTTCCGCTGCAATGCCTTCAATGGCATCTGCAATCTGCCCGGTCGCTTTGTGTGCGGAATCGGTCATGTCCTTCAACCGGTCCCCGGCATCCGTTACGCTCTGAGATATGGACATACTGTCTTTTATGATGCCGCCAAATTTTTCCATGGATTCATTGGCATTTCTGACCATTGCACCAAGTTCGTCCTGCCGGTTTATCACGTTACTGTCAACCGCACCGGTGAGTTTCCCAGAAGAAATGTTTTCGAGTTTTCCACGGATGACATCCAATACCTTTACGAGACGTCTTGCGACAAAATAAGTAAGGAATATCATTGCTATGATAAGGATAATACCCTCAGCGATCAGTATGCATACATCCTGCCGGAAAGTCTGTTCGATTTTTTTCGTATTTGCACTTGCTTCAATATTTGCATTGATATCATCCGTATAGCATCCTGTCGTCAGTACCCAGTTCCACGGCTCAAACTCCTCACTGTAAGCAATTTTAGGTGCCTGTGTTTTGCCATCAGCTTTCGTAAAAATAAACTCATTGAACCCGCCGCCTTTTTCTGCGGCCTTCATGATTTCCTGTATGATCATGACACCGTTATTGTCTTTTAATTCTTTCCGGTTTGATCCTTCCTGATCTGGCAGGATCGGATGCATGACAAGGGTATAATCGGTACTGTCTACCCAGATATATCCATCTCCTTCATCTCCGTAGCGGAAATTTCTCAATGTCTCAAGTGCGTTTGTCTTTGCGGTTTCTTCCTCCATCTGCCCGTTTTGGAACTGGTCGTAATAATACTTCACGATGGTAATTCCCGACTGTACCTGCGACTTTACTTCTGTTTTGTACCCATCCAGAATATCCTCATACCGGATATCTTTAATGGTTGTTTCCGTAAATTTGAATATGCCCGCACATGTGCCGACAAGGATCAGACATGCCGCTATAATAATTCCTGTAAAAATTACGGACAGTCTGGCTGACAGTGATTTTTTCATTTGTAAGACCTCCCAATTGCTAAACATCGCTTATATATTTACTGTTACTGTTATATTATATTATAACACTTTTCCCATGTTTATCCAACAGACGCAGCCCTATTTTCCAATGATTTCATCGGTATTGATGAATTCATACGGTGTCTGCTGGTAAACGTAATAATTCAGCCAGTTTGCATAAAGGATATTTCCATGTGACCGCCACTGCAGCATCGGCCGCTGCGTTGGATCATCGTCCGGATAATAATTACACGGAAGCGTGATCGCAAGTCCCTTCTCCCTGTCACGCTTATATTCACTGTCTAATGTCATCCGGTCATATTCCGGGTGTCCCATCACAAAAATCTGGCTGCCATCCTGATTGATTACCAGAAAAACCCCCGCCTCTTTTGATTTTGCCAGAATGGTCAGTTCTTCATGCTTTAAAATATCTTCCTCCCGGATCTCGGTATGCCGGGAATGTGGAGCATAAAAATAATCATCAAATCCGCGTACCATCGGAATCTTGCGATTCATTACATGGTGCCGGAATACCCCGAACATTTTCTGCTTTAGATCATATTTTTGGATTCCGTAATGATAATAAAGTGCAGCCTGCGCCCCCCAGCACAAATGCAGGGTGGATGTCACATGCTTTTTGGACCACTCCATAATCTCACACACTTCATCCCAGTAATCGACTTCTTCATATTTCATCTGTTCCACCGGTGCACCGGTAATGATCAGCCCGTCAAAATACTGGTTCTTAATTTCCTGAAACGTCTGATAAAACTTGTTCAGGTGGCTCTTTGAAGTATGCGTGGATGCATGGGATGCCGGTGCAAGCAGCGATACGTCTACCTGTAACGGGGTGTTTGACAATGACCGAAAAATCTGCAATTCCGTCTCTTCTTTCAGTGGCATCAGGTTCAGAATCACGATATTGATCGGACGAATATCCTGATGCATCGCACGGGACTCATCCATCACGAAAATATTTTCCTGTTCGAGGATCTCCTTTGCAGGCAGATCACTTTGTGTTCTGATTGGCATAACTTTTTCTACCTCCCACCAAATTGTTCTATAAATGTATCTTCGGAAATAATCGGAATTCCCAGTTCTTTTGCCTTACGATTCTTAGATGATGCGGATTCCACGTCATTGTTGACAAGATATGCCGTCTTTTTTGAGACGCTTCCTGTCACTTTTCCGCCCTGGCTTTCTACATAGGCCTTAAATTCATCCCTGTTTTTATAGTGATGCACATCTCCGGTGATCACAAAGCTCAGTCCCGCACAGCTTCCGGAAGAAGTATCCTGCACTTCTACATGTTCTATCGAAAGTTCATGAAGCAGATCCTCAAACCCACTGTGGTTTTTTTCATTCTGATACCAGGTTACAATTGATCGGGAACGTTCCGCTCCGATCCCCTCAATATCCTCAAACCCGTCCCCCTGATGCAGACGTTGCAAAAAGCCTTCAAAACCAATGGCGGCAACAATTTTTTTCCCGGCATCCACACCGATCAGCGGTATGCACAGGGCAAATATAAAGTTCACCGGATGTACCTGCCGGCTTTTTTCAATGGACTGTTCCATATTTGCCACAGATTTTTCACCAAAGCCCTCCATCTGGCTGATCTCCCCGAAATGCTCTTTCAAACGGAAAATATCCGCAAATTCATGGATAAATCCCGCATTCATAAAACGGAGCATCGTCTGAATGGAAAGTCCGTCGATATCCATCCCCCACTTGCTGACAAAACGGGTAAATTTCTTGACATTTTTGGCTGTACAGTCCGGATTGGTACAATGCAGGGTCTTTGTGCCACTGTTTTCACTCACATGAACTTTTGTCGGTGCATGGCACACCGGACACTGGGATGGAATCTCCGGAGCACCTACAGCATCTTTTACCGCAATACATTTCGGAATGATCTTATTAGCTTTGATCACGGAAAGTGTACACTCTTTTCCGATTCCCAGACGCTCGATCTCGCTGATATTGCATAGAGATGCTCTCGATACCGTTGTTCCCTCAATCTGCACCGGTTCAAACACGGCAACCGGGGAAATCGTAGACACCGCACACGACCATTCGATATATTTTAGTTTTGTATCCACGGCCTCATCCTGCCATTTGAACGCAAAACCGGCGCGTGTCGCATGATGCCCGGTCACGCTTCCCGATGCCGCATAATCCGTATCATCATAACAGATCACCAGACCATCTACCGGAATATCCATTTTTCCGTTCTCTACAAGCTTCGTCCAGCGGTCAATGGCTTCCGGGAGCTTTTGGGCGGTTGTCGCTTCCCGGTCTACCACATCAAATCCCAGTTCTTCCAGAAAGTGCATCCGCTCTCCCCACGATACCATCGGCTCATCCAGATGCACCAGTGTAAATGCATGAAACCTGACATGGCGTGCCTTCACTTCTGCCGGATCTTCCAGATTCAGCGTTCCGGATGCCAGATTTCGCGGATTTGCATATTTTTCATCGTCATCCTCAATCATGTCGTTGATCTGTGCAAAATCTGTATAGGATATGGCAGCTTCTCCTCGCACAACCAGATGCCCCTGATACGAAATCTTTTGCGGGAATCCTCCGATAGCCCCCTTTAAAAATGTAATGTTGGTACCCAGGTTTCCATTTCCTCTGGTAAGAATTTTTACAAGATTTCCGTTATCATACGTCAGAACCAGCGTAAGTCCGTCCAGTTTCCATGACAGCCAGATCGGATAAACTCCCGCCCATTGCTGCAGTTCTTCCACCTGTTTGGTCTTCGCCAGAGAAAGTGCCGGATACTCATGCGGTTCTTTTTGTCCGCTTCCGGATTCTTCATATCCGGCATTCTGCGTCGGGCTGTCCTTTATAATATATCCGGTTTTTTCTTCCAGCGTGGTAAGCTCATCAAACAAAGCATCCCACTCATAATTTGGCATGATTTCATCCTGTCCGTTATAATACGCAGCTGATGCTGCATTCAACTGTTTTACCAGTTCTTCAATCCGTTGCTTTTCTGTTTCCATTTTTGTTCTCTCTATCTATATGATGATTTACCACCGTATACGTGCCATGTATGGCAGAATTGCGTGGTTTTCGTTTTGATTTTTGTGATTTTTCCATTGGTCGCACGGGCTGATTGCTCGAATGTGCGATCAACTGTTTTAACTTTTTAAATTCCTCCGGTGTAACATCCCGGTACTTTCCTGATTCGAGATCTCCCAGTTCAATATTCATGATCCGTACACGTACCAGTTTCTGTACACGGTACCCAAAATATTCACACATGCGTCGGATCTGTCGGTTTAATCCCTGTGTCAGAATGATCCGGAACTGTTTTTTTCCTGTCCGTTCTACCCTGCATTTGCGCGTTGTCGTGCCAAGTTCCACAAGCGGAACACCGTTTGCCATACCATGCAGAAATGCATCCGTCACCGGACGGTTCACGGTAACAAGATATTCTTTTTCATGCATATTTCCCGACCGCATAATTTTGTTGACAATCTCACCGTTATTCGTCAACAGCAACAGTCCTTCCGACTCTTTATCCAGACGCCCGACCGGATAGATCCGTTTCGGATAATGCAGGAAATCAATCACATTATTTTTTTCCCTTTTTTCCGCCGTGCAGACAATACCCGCCGGCTTGTTAAGCGCGATCAGTATCATTTCTTTTTCTTTTTGTACCGGTCTTCCACAGAAACAGACCTCCTGTCCATCCGATACCTGATCCCCCATCCGCGCGGTTTTTCCGCCGATGGTTACATTTCCTGCTTCAATCTGGCGATCTGCTTCTCTTCTGGAGCATACCCCTGCTTCACTTAAAAATTTATTAATTCTGACTTCCACGTTTCTTCCCTGTCTGACAAAAATCGCGGAGACCTCACAGCCTCCGCTTCTTTATGATGTCTTTATTATTTTACCGTTTTTAATAAATCGCTCTTGATGTATCCGGTTTTTCCCTGGAACTTCACCTTCGTCCATTCTCCCTTGGTGCCAAGTTTCTTTAATTTTACGCCCGCATCCACTTTTCCAAGAAGTTCTCCATCTGTACTGGCGGTTTTACGCACATTGCAGATATCCTTCGTTTTTACAGTCCCCTTGCCGGAACCTGACTTGGAAGACACTTCCTTTACAAATTCGCTCTTTACATATCCGGTTTCTCCCTGGAATTTTACCTTGGTCCAGTCACCTTCCGTTCCAAGTTTCTTCAGTTCCACACCAATATCCACTTTTCCGAGGAGCTCACCATCCGTACTCGGGTTCTTTCTGACATTACAGATATCTTTTGTCTTGACCGTACCGGTAGATTTCTTGGAATCGCTCTTTTGGGTATCTTCCTTCTTTTCCGTAGACTCCGTTGTCTGGGTTTCCTCGGTCTTTTGAGTTTCTTCCTGTTTCTTTGTCTCTGTGGTCTGGGTTTCCTGCGTCTGGCTTTCCGTCTCTGTCGTCTGGGTTTCGGTATTGCTTACAATCGTTTCTCTCCATTTTGCCATGGCATTTCGAAGTGTTCCACCCACCATATTGGCAAGTTTTTCATCACTCTTTACAGCTTCATTATAGCTTGTCTGCACCTCTTTCTGCAGAGCAACCACTTCATCACTCTTCTCATATGCCAGAATCAGGGAATACAGATTTGCATCCAGATCCTGATCCAGGAAATTGAAATTGTATGCAGAGTATATGTTATTGATGATCAGATTTCCCTTTCCATCTCTCTCCACATAGAAGAAATCCATTCCCGGTGCCGGAGTATCCACACCTTTGAATTTCAGATCATAGCATACAGATACCAGATAAGAATCATCGGTTGCCCCCTTTGTGGAATAACAGGTGATGTTCTGATAATCCTCATAATACTCAGAAAACGTCGTGATATAACTCTTTTCATTGTCACTGAGCGGCTGTGCAATCATCTCCAGCGAATCCGTATCTCCACCGGCATATGCCGCATAATAATTTTCCATCAGTGTCACAAGTTCCGGATCTGCATCTTTCTGCAACTTACCAATTTCCTGATATTCTGTAGTCTGTGTCACTCCCTGTGTACCGTTTTGTGTCTCTTTCTGATCTTTCTGCGGACCGGTACACTTTACCAGAATCACAACAAGAATCACAAATAAAACAGCTGCGCAAAAATATCGTCTATATTTCACAAAAAAGTCTGTAAACTTTTTTAATTTTTCATTCTGCATATGAACCCTCCATAAAAATGCATCTTTCCATTTATGATACCACACCTCATACTATTCGTCCAGTAAAAAAGCGGTGCATGACGCACCGCTTTTCCTGTTGTTCCATGGGTAAGTTGTTTCCTTGCCACATAGCATAAACTGCACCCGGCGGGAATCGAACCCGCATCTCAGGAGTCGGAGTCCTGCGTTCTATCCATTATACTACGGCTGCATAGCACTCTTATTTCACAAGCGCCTTTTTACTATATCACACTTCAAATTTAGAGTCAATCCACACTTTGATGTAAAATATGAAGTATTTCTTCCAGCTGCTTTACCGGAAGCTGCCCCGGTGCGCTCGCCTGCCCGCCTGCGCCAAATGTCACACACGATCCGAAAAACTCTCCGGCCACGCGGGAAATCCCCCCTTTTGCACCCATGGACATGGTAATCAGCGGATGATCCGGATGGTTTTCATGAAAGCGGTTGGTCTCCTCCAGCAAATGCAATACATCCCACATATTCTGCGGCATAACTGCCAGTTTCACGACATCTGCGCCACTCTCACGGATCTGTTCCAACAACATGCGGATCACCTCCGGGTCCGGCGTCTGTTCAAAATCATGATGGGAAGCAATCACATATGCTCCCATCTCCCGCAACATTGCTATTTCTTTCTGCGGATTTTTTGCTTCAAAATATTCCACATCAATAAAATCCACGACATCTGATTCTGCCGCCACCTGATGAATATCATAAATATCCGCCGCGGAAAGTGCTTTGCACCCTCCCTGATTTTTAGAACGGAAGGTATACACCAGAATACTTTCCTTTATGATATGTTTCATTTCGTTTAATATTTCGCGGATCGCATTCGGACTTTCCACGTTTTCAAACGCATCCACACGCCACTCAATCATTTCCGTGTGTGCTTCTTCCAGCCTTCTGGTTTCTCTTAAAATTTCTTCTTTCGAAGACTCCATGACCGGCACACACACGAGCGGTTTCCCTTTTCCTATAATCTTTCCTTTTATACAAAGCAGATTTTCCATCTCTGCACCTCCTGCTATGTTGTAATTCTCTGTTATTATATTCTAAAAGCCCGAAAGAAACAACCGATTCCTGTTATTTGACAATTTTCCCGTTTTCCATTAAGATAGTCACGGTATGTGATATCCGAACTTAAGAGATAGGAGAAAAAAATGAGTTTTGAATTTTTAAACCAATTACCGACTCCGGCAGACATTAAGCGCGATTATCCGCTTTCCCCGGAGCTTCGTGAATTAAAAAAACACAGAGACCTCATGATCTCTGATGTAATTACAGGTAAAGATTCACGTGTCCTCGTAATCATTGGACCGTGTTCTGCAGATAACGAAGATTCTGTATGTGATTATGTGAGCCGTCTGACCAAAATCCAGGAAGATGTCAAGGACCAGGTCATCTTAGTTCCGCGTATTTACACCAACAAACCACGTACAACCGGCGAAGGCTACAAAGGTATTGCTTCCCAGCCAGATCCGGAAAAAGCTCCGGATATGATCGAGGGTCTGATCGCCATGCGTAAAATGCACATCCGTGCAATCGAAGAAAGCGGTCTTACCTGTGCCGATGAAATGCTTTACCCGGAAAACTGGGGATATGTCGAGGATCTTCTCTCCTACGTTGCCATCGGAGCACGTTCGGTAGAAGATCAGCAGCATCGTCTGACGGTCAGTGGTTTTGATGTCGCTTCCGGAATGAAAAATCCTACCAGTGGTGATTTTTCTGTTATGCTCAATTCTGTATACGCGGCACAGCATCCGCATCATTTCGTTTATCGCGGATACGAGGTGGAGACAACCGGAAATCCTCTGACTCACGTGGTTCTTCGCGGTGCAGTCAGCAAGCACGGCAATACCACCCAGAATTATCACTATGAAGATCTGATCCGTCTTCATGAGATGTACGAAAAAATGGATGTCATCCATCCGGCAGCCATCATTGATACCAACCATTCCAACTCCGGAAAGAAGTTTAAGGAACAGATCCGTATCGCAAAAGAAGTGATGCATAACCGCCAGCTTTCTTCCGATATCCGTTCTCTGGTAAAGGGTCTGATGATTGAAAGTTACATCGAAGAGGGAAATCAGTCTATCGGAGATCATATTTACGGAAAATCCATTACCGATCCTTGTCTCGGATGGGAAGATTCCAAACAGCTGATCTATGACATTGCGGAGATGAACGCAAAGTAAACAGTTTTTGTCTGAAAACAAAAATGGAGTGTAAAAAGTGTTCCTTTTGCACTCCATTTTTTTATAATTTTTCTACAACAAAACGTAACAGCCGGATTCCAACAGATGCCTCCAATACACATCCAAGAAGTACCAGTACCACAACTCCCATCCCCCATGCCAGCCGCAGCAGCCATGGATTTTTCCGGTTATAAAACCTGTGCGGTTCTACCAGCAGTAAAAGCGCAAGCGCTGCAAGATACAAAATTCCATGCGGCAGCCACGATACCAGAAAAAAAACAATTCCAAGAATCCCCATATTCATCACACAGGCAGCAAAAAATACCCCGCCGGTAAAATAAATCAGGCAGCGCAATAATAATGGCAGAATTGCTTTTAAAGCAGTAAGGGAAAGGATTGCAATAATCACAAACACTTTTCCCCTTTCCCATAAAATATTTGCCAGAAGCGGCAAATACCCGGTATCCGATGCCGCAAATACTTTCATATGATACGCATTTAAAAATCCATAAGTCGTAAAATATTCATATCCAAACAGACAGGTACATAAAATTCCCGCCAGGCCAAAACAGATTCCAATCGCCAGTTCCTTTTTCATAAAAATTCCTAAAACTCTTTTCTTTTCAGCCTATGCCCTGTCCGTTTTCTTTATTCCATTTTTATAAATCCAGATGTTTTCCCATTCCACCTTTTTTTGTTGCCGCATATGCCATAATTGCAGCAATGGTTTTTCCATCCTGAATTTTCCCTTCATAGATCATATCGCACAACTCTTCCAGTGTGTAAATTTCCACATCAATGGATTCCGCTTCATCCAGATGCCGGGTTCCCACTTCCAGATCGGTAGCTACAAAAATATCAACCGCCTCATCACAAAATGCCACCGTCGTACGCAGGGATAATAAATGTTTCACATTCGTGCTGCGGTATCCCGTTTCCTCTTCCATCTCCCGTGCCGCACAATACGCCGTATCTTCCGTCTTGCTGTCCCGACAGCCGGCCGGAATTTCAAGTGTTTCTCTCTCCAGCGCATTGCGGTACTGACGCACCATCACAATTCTTCCATCCTTCATAACCGGAAGAATGGCGGCTGCGCCCATACGATGGGATACAAAATCCCACTCTGCTTTGTTTCCATCCGGAAGTTCCATCGTATCTTTGTAGATATCCAGAATTGCTCCCTTGTATACCAGTTCTCTCTTCAATCGTTTTACATGCTCTACCATATTTCAAACCTCTCTTTCCTGTCCGGACATCATCCCCGGATATTTTTCATCGTTCACAGTTTCTTCAAATTTGTAACATATCCATTTCACACTTTTCCGGTATAGTGAAATCATCAAAAGGAACCAAAACCTTTCGATCATTTTTTTCATAATCTGGCCAGTGCAGCCGTGCTGTACTGGTCCCTCCTTTTTATTCTATACGTTCCGTGAAATCCCAATGTATTTATTTTACAGCACATTATAATATAAAAAAAGGCTTAATCCCGCTTTCCGCGGTCTTAAGCCTTTTTAAGTTCATTTTCACAATTACTTAGCGTAGTCAACAACACGCGATTCCCTGATCACATTTACCTTGATCTGACCCGGATATTCCAACTCAGTCTCAATCTGTTTTGAAATATCTCTGGCTAAAAGAACCATATCCGCATCGCTGATCTGCTCAGGAACAACTAAGATACGAACCTCTCTACCTGCCTGAACTGCAAAAGATTTTTCTACACCCTTATAGCTATTTGTAATATCCTCAAGCTGCTGTAAGCGGTTTGAGTATGTTTCCAAAGTTTCTTTTCTCGCACCCGGACGTGCAGCACTGATGGTATCGGCTGCCTGTACCAGACATGCAATCAGACTCTCCGGCTCCACATCACCGTGATGTGCTTCCACTGCATTGATGACAAGAGGTGATTCCTTGTACTTTCTACACAGTTCCACACCCAGCTGGATATGGGAACCTTCCATATCATGATCTACAGCCTTACCAATATCATGTAATAATCCCGCACGTTTTGCCATACGGACATCCTCACCGATTTCTGCGGCAAGCAAACCTGTCAGCTGTGCGACCTCAATCGAATGTTTCAATGCATTCTGTCCATAACTGGTACGATACTTCATTTTGCCTAAAAGCCGGACAAGCTCCGGATGAATGCCGTGGATGCCGACTTCTAATACAGCAGCCTCGCCTTCTTCACGAATCATTGTCTCTACTTCTTTTTGCGCTTTTTCAACCATTTCCTCGATACGAGCCGGATGAATCCGTCCATCCACGATCAACTTTTCAAGTGCAATTCTTGCAACTTCTCTTCGAATCGGATCAAAGCTGGAAAGGATAACTGCTTCCGGCGTATCATCAATGATCAGATCTACTCCTGTCATCGTTTCAAGTGTACGAATATTTCGTCCTTCCCTACCGATGATACGGCCTTTCATCTCATCATTCGGAAGCTGTACAACAGAGATTGTGGTTTCAGCAACGTGATCCGCAGCACATTTCTGAATTGCAGTAACTACATAGTCCTTTGCCTTCTTGTTGACTTCTTCCTTCGCCTGCGCTTCCATTTCCTTGATCATCTTCGCAGTGTCAATCTTCACATCTTCTTCCACGGTCTTTAAGAGGTATTCTTTTGCCTGTTCAGAGGTTAATCCTGAAATTCTTTCCAGTTCCTGTACGCGCTGTTCGTTGAGCTTTGCTATCTCAACTTTCTGCTTCTTTAAATCTTCTTCTTTGGCACGGAAACTTGCCTCACGCTTTTCAATCGCTTCGAGTTTCTTGTCCAGATTTTCTTCCTTCTGCACAATACGACGCTCGTTACGCTGAATTTCATTTCTACGCTCTTTGATCTCCTTGTCGATCTCATTCTTGGAACGAATGGTTTCTTCTTTGATCTCAAGCATAGCTTCGCGCTTCTTGTCTTCGGCATTTTTCACGGCCTCGTCGATGATGCCTCTGGCCTGCTCTTCTGCATTTCCAATCTTGGTATTTGCTACCTTCTTGTGATATTCAGTCGAGATAAACCATACAGCAACCGCAGTAATTATAAGTGTGATAACAACAGCAATAATTACTTGTGGCACAGGAGCACCTCCTTTATTAAGTTTTCATTGTACATATAACAAAAAGAAATATTAGTCTTCCATGTCATACTTCTACAACATTATAATTTTATCCTTTTTGCTTAAATATGTCAAGCAATACGTGCTTTCATTGTTTACTTTTCATAGCATGCAGCACATCATTGCTCCGAAAGCCCCTGCGCATCAGATACTGGTAAACACGTGTAAATTCTTTTTGGTCAGAATTTTGCGCGTCAAACTTTTTCTTTTCCAGCAGACGTATGATCTGCTCCTGTTCGTCCCCCTCATAACATTCCTCAAGGGCACGATCAATCACTTCTCCAGGAACTCCTTTTCCATACAGTTTTACTTTCAGCTGATAGCGGCTCATACGATCCTGACGATAATTGATATAGGTACATGCATAGCGGTAATCATCGACATAATGAAAAGATTTCACATATTCAAGTGCAAGATCAATACACGCCTGCGGATATCCGCCCTGTTTCAGTTTCTCCCGCAGCTGCTGCTCTGTACGGTCCATCTGTTCCAGCAGATGCATGGTTCTTCTCTTTGCACGCTTTCCCACCACTTCATAAATCAGCTGATGCTCCTCTTCATCCGAAAGTGTGCTTCCTTCCCGCATCCGAAACTGTTTTGCCTCTCCCCGGTAAAGAACAAGCTCCGTTCCATTATCCAGATGGAAACGAAGCCTGCCCTTTCCCAGAGTCGTACACTCTGTCACTGTAACCATATCTTATTCATTCTTGCTTTCCGCATCTGCAGATACCGGAGTCTCTTCTTCGCCTTCCGGGGTCTCATCCTCCTGTGCAAAATAATGTTCACGCACCATTTCCTCGATCATCTTACAGAATTCCGGATTTTCACGCAGATACGTTTTTGCATTTTCACGTCCCTGTCCGATCTTGTCTCCTTCATAAGCATACCATGCACCGGATTTGCTGATAATTCCGACATTTGCTGCCAGATCCAGAATATCTCCCTCTTTGGAAATGCCCTTTCCAAACATGATATCAAACTCTGCTTCACGGAATGGCGGTGCTACTTTATTTTTTACGACTTTGACACGGGTATGGTTACCAATGACTTCTCCTGCCTGCTTCAGCTGTTCTACACGGCGCACGTCCAGACGGACAGAAGAATAAAACTTAAGTGCACGGCCACCGGTCGTCGTCTCCGGATTTCCAAACATAACACCAACTTTTTCACGGAGCTGGTTGATAAAGATTACAATACAGTTTGACTTGCTGATCACACCGGTCAGCTTACGAAGCGCCTGACTCATCAGACGTGCCTGCAGGCCCACATGGGAATCTCCCATATCTCCGTCAATTTCCGCCTTTGGCACAAGAGCTGCTACCGAATCGACAATTACAATATCGACTGCTCCGGAACGCACCATGGTCTCGGTGATCTCAAGTGCCTGCTCTCCGCAGTCCGGCTGGGAAATATAGAGATTGTCAATATCAACACCGATATTCTTTGCATAGACAGGATCAAGCGCATGCTCTGCGTCAATGAATCCGGCAATTCCGCCCTGCTTCTGCACCTCTGCCACACAGTGCAGTGCAACGGTAGTCTTACCACTGGACTCCGGTCCGTAAATCTCAATGATACGTCCTTTCGGAAGTCCTCCGAGTCCCAATGCAATATCCAGACTGAGGGATCCTGTAGGAACCGTTTCCACGTTCATATTTGCGGAATTGTCCCCCAGCTTCATCACAGATCCTTTGCCATACTGTCTCTCGATCTGTGCGATTGCCGCATCCAGTGCTTTTAATTTATCGTCCTTTGCCATAATATTCTTGTATGATAATTAGGAAGTTAATTATCACACGTTTCCTTTCTTTTAATA